>Ga0181534_10000254_pt1 | contig 38634 bp, 35 predicted proteins | sample PEATcosm2014_Bin_37_FD_119758 | JGI IMG/M metagenome (GOLD analysis project Ga0181534, IMG submission 119758) | Peatland microbial communities from MTU Mesocosm Facility, Houghton, MI, USA - PEATcosm2014_Bin17_10_metaG | ecosystem: Environmental > Terrestrial > Soil > Wetlands > Peat | place... | reverse complement strand
CTGCGCGATCAAGCGCTTGTGGACCCGCCGGCGATGACGGCGTCCGCGGACGCCATGTTCAAGGACTTGGAAGGCACCCTTGTTGCTCGCGGCTTGTACGAGGATGAAGCGCGCGCTATGATCGCCACCTGGCGGAATTCGTGGTTCGAAGAAGGCAGCCGGCTGCTGTACATCGTGCCGCGCCAAGCGGTAAACGCCATCCTGCCTCTGGCGATTCGCCCGGCGCCGGCGAGCACCGTGAGGGTGTTTGTGGGACGGCTGGAATTGGTGACGCCCACGACCGAGGCGGCCGTCGAGCAGGCGTTTCGAGCGCACGACCAGCCGGCGATCGACAAGTACAGGCGCTTCCTGGCGCCCATTTTGGGCGCGGCGATCGAGCGCGCCCAGGCCGATCCGCTCCGCACGCGGGAGCTACAGAGCTACCTGAAAGTCGCGTATGCCAACGCCTGCCGGTCGTGGTAGAAAGGCGATATCCTGTCATCTTATGCCGGATGAAGATCTGAAAGCGGAACTGGAACGTTTGCGCGCCGAGAATGAGGCGCTGAAAAAGCCGGGACGGGGCCACATCTCCGTCCGCGTCAGCGAAAAAGGCGGCGTATCCGTCTATGGACTGGGTCGCTTCCCGGTCACGCTGTATAAGGAGCAATGGGAGAAACTGCTGACCGAGGCGGAACAAATCAAGAGTTTCATCAAGGACAACGATCACCTGCTGAAGAAGAAAGAGGCCTGAGACCCTGCAGGATCCAGGCGGCGGCCTCCGCGAAAGTGGCGAATCGCGGCCACGGCCCTTCGGGAGCGCCCGCACCCACCAACGCCGCGGCGAAGCCCGCGCTTTGGCCGGCGGCGGCATCCACATCGCGATCCCCCACCATGAAGCACCACCCGGCCTCGATGCCGAATTCGCGCTGCGCCCGCAGCAGCATCCCCGGCGCGGGCTTGCGGCAGTCGCAGGCGTCCGCCGCCGAGTGCGGGCAGTAGTAGATCCGTGAGATGGTGACCCCAAAAGGCGTCAGCAGGCGAAACAGCGCGGCATTCACGGCTATGAAATCGCTCATGGAGAAATAGCCCAGACCGATGCCTTGCTGATTGGTGACGATGACCAGCCGGCAACCGGCCCGCTGCAATTCCGCGAGGCCTTCGCCGACGCCGGGCAGCAGCTCGGCATACCGCGGATCGCTGAGGTACGGGCTATCTTTCAGCAGCGTGCCATCGCGATCGAGACACACAAGCCCCTGGGGTGGAGCGTGCTGCAACGGCGCGGGCAACGCCATCCGCTCCGCCGCGAGGATGCGCTCCACGATCTGACTGGTGCTGACCTGGTGGCTGACCGGTATGGTGAGCACCTGGCCGCCGTATTCCATCACCGCGCCGGCCGAACGGAGCTGGCGCGCGCCGTAGTCTCCGCCCTTGATATAGAAATCGGGCTTCCAGCGCTGGATCTGCGCGAGCGGGCGCGCGTCGTTCAAGATGGTGACCGCGTCGACCGGCTCCAGGGCGGCCACCACCGCCATGCGCTCCTCGACCGAGCAGATGGGCCGATGCGGATTCTTGTAGTGGCGAATGGACCAATCGGAATTGACGGCCACCAGCAGTGCGTCGCACCGCGCGCGGCTGCGCGTCAGATAATCCACGTGGCCGGCATGCAGCAGATCGAACGCGCCGCAGGTGTATCCGAACTTGCGGCCGGCGTTGCGCAGATCGGCTACCCAGCGATCCACCTGGTCGTTGGTGAAAATTTTGGTCATCGCCGCCGCAGGCCGGCTATGGCCTTCGCCAGCTTCTCGCGCGAGATGGCCACCGTGCCGGATTCGCCAACCGCCAGGCCCGCCGCGAGGTTTGCCAGCCAGACGGCGTCACCGAGCGCCGCACCCGCCGCCAGCGCGACCGCCAGCGTGGCCAGAGCGGTATCGCCCGCGCCGGTCACGTCGTAGACTTCGCGCGCAAAGCTGGGAAAGTGCTCCTCCGGCGTATCGGGCCGCAGCAGCGTCATGCCATCCTTGCCTTCCGTAACGACAATGGCAGTCGGCTCCGCCAGCCGCAGCAACTGGCGGGCGGCATGCATGGTTTCTTCGTGATGGCGGGCCGGCATTCCGGTGAGCAGGGCGAGTTCGCTGCGATTCGGCTTAATGACCGTAGCTCCCCGATAGCGTTCGAAATCTGAACCCTTCGGATCGACCACCACCGGCTTGCCCTGGCGCGCGGCGGCGGCCACGATTGCCTTCACCACGGACGCGATCGCGAATCCCTTGGCGTAATCCGATATCAGGACCGCATCCACGCGCGGCATCAGTCGCGCGGCGCGTTTCACCACGGCATCGGCCAAACCGGCGGCAATCGGCGTAATATCCTCATCGTCGATACGCACGATTTGTTGGTCGTGCGCCACGATGCGCAATTTCACCGTGGTGGGGCGTCCCGCCGCGATCGAAACCTGCGCGCAATCGATCCCGCGCTGGGCGAGCATGCCGCGCAGATCGGCGCCCGCTTCGTCCTGGCCGGTAACGCCGAACAGACTGACTCGCGCGCCCAGCGCGGCCACATTGCATGCGGTATTCGCGGCTCCGCCTGGCACGCCGAACGAGCCGAGCTTGCGCACCACGGGCACGGGCGCTTCGGGCGAAATGCGATCCACATCGCCAGACCAATACCGGTCCAGCATCAGATCGCCGGCCACCAGCACGCGCCTCCCGGCAAATGCGGCGACAGCCCTGGCAATGGCGGCGTTCGGTCTCATGCAGGCGACGGCCAGCATAACACAGAACCGTGGGCCACTACTCCAGCGCTGCGGCCGGCGTCCACGCCGGCCTATGGCATCTGCGAAACGCTTAGCACGTTGCCGTCCGGATCCTTGAACCACGCCACCCGCGCGCCCGCGTGAACCGCCGCCACGCCGGGACCGCTGGGCGAAGTCCAGATGCCCATCTCATCCTGATCCTTCATCCAGGGGTAGCGCTGGAACTCGACGCCCGCGCCCCGCAGGCCCGTCACGGCCGCCACGATGTCCGCAACTTCCCAGCCCAGCACGGTGAACTGGGGCGGCGTCCAGTCCGGCACCGGTGAGATGCGCAGGGTGGTCCCATTCGCGTCGAACACCATGGCGAACTGATCCTCGCCCACCAGCCGCAAGCCCAGCGTATCGCGATAGAACGTCCTGGCCGCATCGCGGTCGCGCACCGCCGCAAAAGCTACTATTTTCGCTCCGCCTAGCATCGTGCCCTTCCTGTTTCTGTGCTCATGAAACCAGTTTGGATCATCCGCGGCTTTGTCGTAAGAGCCGCCATGCGTCATAATATATCTCTCATGCGCCAAGGCTTCATCGATCATTACGACCCCAAGCCCGGCACGTCCATCTCCACGCTGGCCTACGAGTACCCACCCGCTTTCCGCGTGCCGGAGCACGCCCACGGCGCGGATCAGGTCATCTACGCCACGCGCGGCGCGATGGAAGTCTCCGCGGGCCAAAGCTTTTGGCTGATTCCTCCGCAATTCGCCATCTGGATTCCCGCCCGCACCATGCACTCGATTCGTATGCCCGCCGCGGTTTCCATGCGCACGCTTTATCTGCGGCGCGGCCTCGCACCCGGGTTGCCCACGACGTGTACGGTCCTGCACGTATCTCCGCTGCTGCGCGAGTTGATCGTAGAAGCAGTCCGCGTCGGGCAGCTCCGCGCACGCAACCGCCTGCACTGCGCGCTGCGGGATCTGGTGGTCTTCCACCTCGAACACTCGTCTTCGGTTCCCACGTTCCTCACGCTGCCCAAAGACCCGCGCGCGCTGGCGGTGGCCCGCGCGCTGATCGCCAATCAGGCGCGGAATCCGTCGCTCGCGTCGCTCTGCTCAAGCGCCGGCGCCAGCGTGCGCACCATCGAGCGGGCGTTTCGCAGCGAAGTCGGCGCCGACTTTGCGACGTGGCGCAGACAAGCCCGCCTGATGAAAGCCGTGGAAATGCTGGCCGCGGGCAGCCTGGTGAAGCAAGCCGCCTTCGCCACCGGCTACCGGCAACCCAGCGCGTTTGTCGAGATGTTTCGCCGCACGTTCGCGGCCACCCCCAAGGCATGGGCGGCAGCGCTCGGGAACGGTCGCGCCATGAAAATCGCAAGTTCGGTCAAGAAGCGTCCGGCGTAGAGGGGTTACGTTGTGAGCATGGCGAAGCTCGATCTTTACCAAATCCACAAGGCGGAATACGCGACACCGCGCCAGCCCGTCCTCTTGCGAATTGCCAAAGCGGAATATCTCGAAATCGCCGGCCGCGGCAAGCCGGGCGGAGAGGCTTTCCAGCAGGCCATCGCGGCGCTTTACGGCGTCGCTTTCACCATCAAAATGGCTAGCAAGTTTGCGGGCCGCGACTACGGCGTCTGCAAACTCGAAGGGCTCTGGTGGGTGGACTCGGGTCATCTGTTCCTCACGGAACCGAAGGACACCTGGCGGTGGCGGCTTTTGATCCGCACCCCCGATTTCATTGGCAAACGCGAGGTGGAAGCCGCGCGGAGGCAACTTGCGGACAAGGGCAAAGATCCGCTGTGCCAACAGGTGGAGTTGACTTCTCTTACCGAAAACCAGTGCGTGCAGACGCTGCATATCGGACCCTACGACGGGGAGCCGGAGACCGTCGCGCAAATGGAAGCTTTCGCCGCCGCGCAAGGCTGGCGGTTTGACGGCCTGCACCATGAGATTTACCTGTCCGATCCGCGCCGCGTGGCGGCGGAGAAGCTCCGGACCATCTTGCGGATTCCGCTCGCCCGCCTGGAGTAGACTGGTCTGGTGACGCGCCAGGCTACCTCAGACGACTATCAGCGCCGAGTTGGCCGGGCAATCCAATATCTCGAACAACACCTGGACGAGGATCTGTCCTTGCCGGAGCTTGCGGATGCCGCCAGCTTTTCCCCGTTCCACTTCCATCGCATCTTTCGCGCGCTCACCGGCGAAGGCGTGGCGGAGCACGTGCGCCGGCTGCGTCTGGAAAGGGCGGCGGCGCGACTGCGCAACTCCAGCCGGTCCATCCTCGAGATCGCGCTCGAATCCGGATACCAGGCGCACGAATCCTTCACCCGCGCGTTCGAGGCCGCCTTCCGGATCTCGCCCAGCCACTACCGCGCCCAACGGACCTCGCTCACGCGGCCAATCGCCCCCATCGATCCACCGGCAGCGGCAGCCCGCATGGAACAAATCGGACCGCTGAACTTGATCCGCTGCCGGCATGTCGGTCCGTATGGCGATGTAGGACAAACCTTCGCGCGCCTGGCCGCGTGGGTGGGATCGCATAGACTCTTCGGCCCTTGGACCCAAGGCCTGGGCATATGCTATGACGACCCGGAAATCACTCCGCCGGAATACTTGCGCTACGATGCCGCCTTCACGCTGCCGCATGCAGTTATGGGCGAAGGCGAGATCCAAAGCCTCGAACTGCCCGCGCGGGATTACGTGACAATGACCCACAAAGGCCCATACGGCGAGCTGCCGGCGGCCTACGCCGGCCTGGTCCTGTGGTGGCTGCGGCATGGGGATGGCGAGATATCCGACGCTCCGGCGCTGGAGTTCTACTTGAATCAGCCGGGCCAGACCGCGCCGGAGTCTCTGCTCACCAAGATATGCATGGCTATCGCGAGATGACGCTGCTATCCTGATAAAGAGGTACCACATGCTTCGCTGGAGGCTACTTCCGTTGCTTGGCCTGGGTCTGCTCCAGGCACAAGAGCCCGCCACGCCGCCCGCCCCTGTATTCAGCGTCAGCACCACGCTGGTCCAAATTGACGCCGTGGTGGCCGATTCGAAAGGACATCAGGTGACCAATCTGAAGTCCGATGACTTCCGCATCCTGGTGGATGGCAGGCCGCAGCCGATTACGAATTTCTCCTATATCCGCCTGGACTCGCCGGACGTGAACCTGCCCAGCCTGTCTCCGCAGGCGCTGCACAAGCCGCTGCCTTCGGCCAATGCCGCGGACGTGCTCAAGCCCGCAGACGTCCGGCGCAGCATGGTGCTGGTGGTCGACGATCTGAGCCTCTCGTTCGAGAGCATGCTTTCCGTGCGCCAGGCTTTGCTCAAGTTCATCGGCGAACAGATGCAGCCCGGCGACCTGATCGCCCTTTGGGAAACCGGACGCAACAACAGCGTGTTCCAGCAATTCACATCGGACAAGCGGGTGCTGCAGGCCGCCGTCGAAAATCTCCGCTGGAATCCGCGCGGGTTCGGCCTGGTTAGTCCATTTGAGCCCGAAATTCCGCATCTGAATCAGATGGCGAACCTGCTCGGCTACGGAACTACGCGCCCGAACGGCGCGCCCGGGGCGTCTCAGTCGCAACGCGCGGAAGATGCCGACGAACGGGCCTACGTTCGGATGAACAGCACCAGCGGCGCCTTCGCCACCCTGGGCCAGCTCATGGATGAGCTACAGCCCGTGGGCGGCCGGAAGGCCGTCGTCTTCTTTTCCGATGGTATTGACCTGCCGGGAGTCACTCTTCCCGGTTCCTCCTTCCAGACCTTCCGCAACGATGAATTGCTCATCAGGTTCCGCCAGTTGATCGACAAAGCCAACCGCTCCGGCGCCGTCGTCTACACCGTGGATGCGCGCGGCCTCGTCTACCTGGAGCCGGCCACGCTCAGCGCCCTCGAGCTATCTCAGGATGGGCTGTTGCAGCTTGCCGAGGATACTGGAGGATTCGCCACCGTGAACGGCAACGGCTTAAGCGATGCCATGCAACACATAGAAGAGCAGCAGCGGGGATATTATCTGATCGGGTTCAAGGCGCCGGAAAACATCGGCACGGGAACCGCGGGCTCCAAACCCGATTACCATTCCATCAAGGTCACGGTAAACGTCCCCGGCCTGCAGGCACATTCCCGCTCCGGATTCTTTGGCCAGACCGACGAAGCGGCGCGCCCCAAATACGCGACGCGCCAGGCGCAGATGGTGGCAGCCGTGCAGTCTCTCTTCAATAAGTCGGACTTGCGCGTACGCATGACCGCCCTGTATCGCCGCGGCGCCAAAGGCCAGGCGGTCGTACACAACATGTTGTACGTCGATCCACGCGATATTACTTTCCAAACCGATCTATTCGGCGTGCATTACGCGGCGCTCGATGTGGTGGTCATGGCTTCCGGCTCCGGCATCGATCCACTGGCCTCTCTCAGCCGCCGTTTCGCCATCGACGCGAACGACGACCAGATGCGGCAACTGCAGAAAGACGGGCTGCTGTTTACGCTGGATGTTGCGGTGAAGCAGGCCGGCCCTTACCAGATCCGCGCCTGCGTTCTGGACAGCGCCTCGCGCGCCGCCGGATCCGCCGGACAATACATCGATATTCCGGATCTGAAGAAGCAGCACATCGCCCTGACCACGCCGCTCATTGACGACGTTGCCGCACCGGCGGAGGCCCGCTTCAAGGGCGTGTCTTCCGCTCTGCGGGAGTTCCGCGCAGGCAGCCTGCTGGCATTCGCGTTCCGCATCGAAACGGATGGCGATGGCCGCGCCGTTCCGCCCGGCAGATTCGAGCCCGAAATACAGCTCTATCGGGATCGCACGCCGATCTTGAACCATCCCGTTTCAATCGCGCCCGTGAAAGGTGAAGACGGGCGCGCGGTGCGCGGAGAATTGCGGCTGAATGCATCGTTACCTCCGGGGCAATATTATCTGCAAGCGACGGCCAAGGATCGTTCCGGCAAGACGCCGCGCACCGCCAGTTCGTGGATCGAGTTCCAAGTGGTCGAGTGAGCCGGGCCCGCCCGCCTCACTTCGTGGTGTTCCGCAGCACCGTGTAATCCACGGGCCCATCGAATTCGTTGTTCACTAGCACCAGCCCAGGCTTGGCACCCGGCGCCAGCGTTCCCGCCGCAATTTGCACGGGGTAGGCGTTGGCACCAAAGAAGGCCGGCGGCGCGAACGTTCCGTCGCCCTTACCTGCCAGGATGCCCGCATCCGCCTCGCCGAAGCTCATGAAAGCGATATCGGGAATGCCATCGCCGTTGAAATCCAGGATGACCATGTTCTCTGGGGCGAAAGCGCAAGGGGCGTGCGCGGGACTCTGGAAGGTCCCATCGCCGTTCCCGAGATAGATGGAGAGAAACGCCTCGTTGTTGTTGGAAGACACGATGTCCGGATTCCCATCGCCATTCAGATCGGCCACCAGCACCTGCCACGGACCGGCATTGGCCGGCAGTGGAAGATTGGTTTGGGGCTGAAAGGTTCCGTCGCCGTTGCCGAGGAGCAGGGAGATGCTGGAGGGCGTGCCAAAATTCGCCACCACTACATCCAGTTTGCCGTCTTTGTTGAAATCGCCTACGGCGATAGAGTCGGGTTCCGAGCCCACCGCGAACAATTGTGCCGGCGCAGCGAAGGTGCCGTTTCCTTCTCCCAGCATCACGCCGAGTGCCCCGCTTACTATCAGGACCAGGTCGGGCTTGCCATCCCCGTTAAAATCGCCCACGGCCACGGCGGCCTGGATGCCGCTGGCATTGGAGTTCAACGCAGCCTGGAATGTGCCGTCGCCGTTGCCCAGAAACACCACCACGTTGGCGCCGCTGGTGGTCATGATCAAGTCTTTATGCCCGTCGCCATTGACATCCGCCAGCGCGATCGAGGTGGCCACCGTGCTAATGAACTGGCCGATGGTCAGTTGATTGTCGCCCCCGCCCAACAACACCTGCGTGCCCGTGGATTCCGCGTCGACGAAGTCCGTGAATCCATCGCCGTTGAGGTCCGCCGAGGCCATGCCGACGGTCGAGGCGAACGCCGTAAAAGCGGTCAAGGCCTTCTGCGGCGCGGCTTGAAAACATCCGTTACCCTCTCCCAGCAGCACCGATAAAAGGCTGATATTGCCGAGCGCATTGGCGGTGACGATGTCGATTTTGCCGTCGCCGTTGAAATCGGCGGTTCCGAGCGCCGCGGGTCCGCCCATCGAATAGATGGTGGGCTTCCCGAAGGTGCCGTCTCCGTTACCCAGCAGCACCAGAGTTTCCTCGCCGGTATAGGACGCGCGGGCGGCCAGCAGATCCAGGTGGCCATCGCCATTGAAGTCCGCCGCTGCCACGATGGCCGTGCCGGTAGGGCTGCCTTCGCCGACGATGGTGGCCGGGCTTTCCAGTTGGCCGTTCCCTTCGCCCAGCAATAGAACGACGGAGGCTGCGCCGCTCACCAGGGTGGCGCAGGCTACGTCCACTTTTCCATCGCCATTGAAGTCGCCGATTGCCAGGTTCGTAGCTCCTGGAACGGTAACCGCGACCGGCGCGCGGAAGGTTCCGTTGCCGTTGCCGAGCATGGTCACGATTTGGTCGTCCGCGCCGGTGGCCACCAGCAGGTCCGCATGGCCATCGCCGTTCAGATCGGCTACCGCCAGCGCAATGGGATTGCCGGCGGGGGCCAGCGTCACGATAGGCTGAAACGTCCCGTCCCCATTGCCCAGCAGCAGGTCGAGCGTCCCGAACTGGCTGTCGCCCACCACCAGGTCGAGGTTTCCGTCGCCATTGAAGTCCGCTACGGCGAGGGAGTTGCCGAACGCGAAGCGAATGTTCACCAGAGGCTGAAAGGTGCCGTCCCCATTGCCCAAAAGGATGCCCAGCCCACTGAGCGAGACCACCGCCAGATCCTGATTGCCGTCTCCGTTGAAGTCGCCCGCCACCAGGGCCGCGGGCGTCAGTCCTGCGTTGATGGGCTTGCTCCCCTTGAAAGCGCCATTGCCCTGATTAATGAGCACGAACAACGAATTCGTCGACGAACTGAGAACCGCCACATCCGGGCGTCCGTCGCCGTTGAAATCGGCGATGGTCAGATTGGAAGGGGCATCGGCCGCGCCGAGAATATTTCCGGACCCGACGGGCGAATCGCGGCGGGCGAAAAAGGAGATGGGCGTCGGCGTGGCCGCGCCGGCCAGGGCTTGCGCCAGCAGCGTCAGGAGGAAGAACCCGAGTGTACGCATACGTATTAGTCCTCTACTTTCCCGTATTCGCCAACACCGAAATCAGGCTTCTTTCCTCGTTCAGCACCACCAGGCTGTTCGGTTTTCCGGTGACCAGCGGAACGCTGGCGATGGCGTATGGCAGGGCATCGGCTCCATAGAGAGTGGCCGGCCCGAAACTGCCATTGCCCGAGCCGGGCAGCAGCGCGACATCCTGCAGGCCGTAGGCCACCACCGCCACATCGGTCTGGCCGTCGCCGTTGAAGTCGCCGGTGGCCAATGCAAACGGCGCCGAGGCGAAAACACTATCCACCGGGCTCGTAATTCCGCTCCCGAACGATCCCTTGCCATTTCCCAGGAACACCGATAGCGTGGCGTTCCCGAAGTTTGCTACGACGATGTCCGGCTTGGAATCGCCATTGAAATCGGCGATCGCGATGCCCGCCGCCTCTAGGGCATTGGTAGCCAGGGTAACCGCGGGTTGAAACGTGCCGTCGCCGTTGCCGAACAGGACCGAGACGCTGCCGTCGCCGAAGCCATCGGCCACGTTGGCCACCGCCAGGTCGAGTTTGCCATCGCCGTTCAGGTCGCCCGCCGCCAGGAACTCGGGCTGGGTTCCCGTAGCGAAATTTGCGGGCGGGCCAAATGTCCCATCGCCCTTCCCCAGCAGGATAGAGACATTGTTGCCGCCCGAATTGGTCACCGCCAGATCCAACTTTCCATCGCCATTGAAATCGCCGGCCACGATGTAGACCGGCGACTGCCCGGCCCCGTAGTCCACCGCCGTTCCGAACGTGCCGTCGCCATTGCCCAGCAGAATGGAAACGTTATCCAGGCCGTTGTTGGCTATGGCCAGATCCAGCTTGCCATCGCCATTGAAATCTCCGGACACCACGCCGATGGGCGTCGGACCGGTGGCGAACGCGGCGCCTGGCGTGAAGCCGCCCTTTCCATTTCCCAGCAGGATGCTCACGTTGTTCGACTCGGATCCCGTGATGGCCAGATCCATGTTGCCGTCCCCATTGAAGTCGCCGAAAGTGAACGCCTCCGGGACCGTCGCCCCGGCGGTGAATTTCGGCGCGACCTCCAATTTCCCATTTGATCTTCCCAAAAAGGCGAAAATCAACGGATCGGTCAATTCGCCGCCCGCGACGATCAGATCCGGTATGCCGTCGCCATTCAGATCGCCCTCCGCGATGCCAAAAGGGAAGATCACTTCATACGACACCGAGGGTTGGAAGGTCCCGTTGCCGTTGCCGTACAGCACGGACATGGGAGACGCCAGCGCGAGGTCGCCGCCGCCGCGGTTGAGGTCTACCGCGGCGATGTCCATATTCCCGTCGCCATTCAGGTCGTAAGCCAGGATCGACTGTCCGGTGAAGTCGCCGCCGGTCGTCAATATCAGCGTGTCACCGAAAGTTCCGTTGCCGTTGCCCAGGCACACGCCCACCTGGCCATCGCCCGTGAAAGCGATGTCCGGAATGCCGTCGTTATTGAAATCGCCGATAGCCACCTCGTAGCCCGCAAAGCTGCACGTGGAGCCGCGCGGGGGCTTGCGGAACGTGCCATTCCCGTTGCCCAGGAATATCTGGACTCCGCCGCCGTCGTCGCCTACATACGCGACATCGATGTTGCCATCGCCGTTCAGGTCGCCCACCGCGACCGGGCCGCCGATAACGCTGGTGGCCGTGGGCGCGGCTCCCGTGCGCCGTATGCCGGCGGGCCGCGTGCTGGTCCGCACCAGGGGCGCGGCTTCCTCGAAAGTTCCGTTGCCCAGACCCAGCAGGATGAACCCCTGGCCGATTAGGTCCAGGTTGCCGTCGTGGTCGACGTCGGCCGTGGCCAGCCCAAAAGCGGTTTCGCCCGCCCCATAGGTCGTTGGCCCGGTGAACGTGCCGTCGCCGTTGTTGATATAGACGCCCACTCCGGTAAGGAAGCCGCCCACGGCGATGTCCGGATGCCCGTCGTTGTTGAAATCGCCGATCACGATGGATTCGAGCTGGCCGTCGCCGGGCGCGCCGTACAGCGTAGTTGTGTAGGTGAGATTGCCCGTGCCCAGCATCACCCGCATCACCCCGGCATCGTCCGCCATGGCCATGTCCATGATGCCATCGCCATTGAAATCGGCCACGCCGAGCGAAGCCAGCGCGGGCGTGCTATTGGGCGTGGCGGCCAGAATGTCGTGCCGGGCAAAGAATGAGAATCGCGGCGTCTGGGCGGGCACCGGAACGATGGCGACGAAAGACGCGCCGGCGAGCAGCCGGCAAAAGAGATTCGTAAGGCGGACTGGCATCGGTCACATCCCCCTGAGATCATCCCGATTATAGTGCGCACGGAACGCAAACTGCCGTCACTCCTGTAAAAAGCTTGTAAATCGTGTGGCCGCCAAAGTAAGCTTGTGGGGCAGACCTCCAGGCCTGTTAGGATGGGCCTGCGGCCCACGAATAGTGATGAAAACAGTGCGAGCGCCCTGGAGGGCGGGCTTCAGCCCTCGCGGGGACCCACAGCTGCACCAGAAGTTGCAAGGCTGGCGGCAGTACTTCTCCTGCGGGAGCAAGAGTCAGGCGTATCGGGCGGTGGACGAGTACGTTTACGACCGGGTACGGAATTTTCTGAGAAGGCGGCACCAGGTGTCCTCGCAAGGCACCCGCCCGTTCCCTGCGGAACGGGTGTCTGGTCCCGTGGGGGTCTTTCGGCTCCAAGGGCCACGGGCCGCGCGTGCGTGAGTCTACGATGAAGCCAGTCGGAAAGCAGGATGCTCGAAATGGGCACGTCCGGTTTGACGAGCGGGGATGGGAAACGGGGCGGCGCTCGGCGTCAGTACCCGCGCCCATCCTCGACTCTACCCCGCTGTAGCCGTCAAACCTGAAGCTGGCGAAGGAAGGGGACGCTGGCCCGCATCAGGTCCAGGTTCATCTCGACGAAGTAATTCTTGAGCCCTCCCGTTCTGGCCGAGGTAAAGATCTTCTTCCAGTCGAGAGTGCCCTGCCCCACCGCCATCGTCTTTCGGGTCGCAGCCGACCAGTCCTGCACGTGCATCGACACGAAACGGCCAGGGTACTTGTTGAAGTATTCGGCAGCGTCGTAGCCCCGGCTGATCGTGGAAACCTGGAACTGAAACTTCACAGCCTTGGGATCGAGCAGCTCCAGCAGCAAATCGTAGGTCCGCTTGCCGCCCACTGTGGACAACTCAAAATCCTCATTGTGAAGCCCCTGCTGGATGCCGGCCGCAGCCGACTGTTCACCCATTTTGTTGTATTCTTCCGCCGCCCGCTTCACATCGTCGAGAGTCGGGTTGCGCGGCCCATCCAGGCTGGGCACCATCATCTGCGTCAGGCCGAGATCGTGCGCCCAGGCAATTCTGCCCGCCAGGTCTTCCCGCAATTCCTTGATGTCGAAGTGAGAGCTCTCGCACTTGACCCCAGCATCGCCCAGCATTCTCCGCAGTTCGGCCGGCTTATACTTGGCCAGGCCGCCAAAGCCGGAATCGGCATAGCCGACCGGTGAGCACAATTCGATGCTTTCAAACCCGGCCTGGGCAAGCTGCTTGATCGTACCGGGAAAATCCTTGGCGATCATGTTCCTGACCGGATAGGTCTGGCATCCGATGGGCATCCCCAGCGGATTCGCGCGCAGTTCCCGCGCGGCCAAAGTGGCCCCTGTCGCCGCACCCAGCAAGAACTCTCTTCGCGAAACTACGCGCATTCCCGCCTCCTTATACTGCATCCAACCCAGGGCATTGTCTCACAATTCAGCAGCAAGCAAGAGCACTTCGTCGGGTTCTTGCTATGATCGAAGCGAATGGCCCAAATGAAATTGACCGCTGTATGCATGAAAGTGCGCGAAGGCTATGTCGGGTTTGTCGAAGAACTGCCCGGAGCGAATACCCAAGGGGAAACTCTTGAGGAGGCGCGAACCAACTTGGAGGAAGCCGTCGCGATGGTACTGGAGGCAAACCGCGAGTTGTCTCGGAAGTCCCTCGGGGGCGCCCAGGTGATTCGGGAAACCTTGATCCTGCCTGCCGCGTGAAACGCATGACCTCATCCGGCATCTGGAATCGCATGGCTGCGAGCTTCACCGCCAGGGCGGCAATCCCACCGTATATGTGAATCGAAAGGCACGAAGATCTTCCGCAGTGCCGCGGCATCGTGAAGTAAACGACTTCCTGGCCCGCAAGATTTGCGACGATCTCCAGATTCCGCGGCCATAGCCGGCGCAGGCACTACCAGCCATCCCCCGCATCCGTGTCCGGCCACCGCGCGGCAACCGGTCACGCCGAGATTTCCACGTAATCAACCGAAACCTGCGGTTCCGGAATCGGCTCGCCGATCTCACGCATAACCTCGAAGTGGGCGGCCCAGGCCTCCGCATCCGGACACATCCGCCGAAAACGCCGAGTAGCCGGTGCCGGTTGGTTCGATAACTACTGGATAGCGCTTCGCAATCATTTCAGACCTACCGTGTTCAGTGACCTTGCAACGCGCCCGCGCCAGATCCCTCCTCCTTTCGCTCGGTGTCGACCACAATTTCCTTATGCCGTTGACGACATAAATGTCGTATGTGACATAATAGGGCTTGGCGTGGGGAGTCGAATTCTCCGATGAGTTCGAGCCGTGGTGGGACGGCCTTACCGCCGCCAAACAAAAGAGCGTCGACTTCACGGTTAGCTTGTTGCAGGAGGTGGGGCCGGCGTTGAGGATGCCGCATTCGTCCGGAGTCGAGACCTCGCATCATAAGCACATGCGCGAGTTGAGAATCCAGCATCAGGGACGGCCGTATCGCGTCCTTGACGCTTTCGACCCGAGGCGGTCGGCCATGTTACTGACCAGCGAGGATAAGACCGGCAACAATCGCTGGTACGAGGAGTTTGTTCCGCTCGCTGGCGCAATCTACCACCGGCACTTGCGGGCGCTGGAGCACGAACGACTGGGCGGCCACGCGCCCTGAATGTGAACTTAGGAGAAGGAGGCTGAATGCCGCGAAATTACCAGGAACTTCAGGCGAAGGTGGACCCCGCGAGCCGCGCGGACAACGAGCGGCGCGTGCGTGAGGAGCTGCAGCGCATGGCCCTGGACGAACTGCGGAATGCAAGAAAGCTCACGCAAGCCGACTTGGCTGAGATGTTGGACGTTCCGCAAAGTTCGATCTCCCGAATCGAGCAGCGCGCGGACATGTATCTCAGCACACTTAGGAATTACATTCACGCCATGGGAGGCGTACTTCAAATTCAGGCCATCTTTCCAGATGGCGGCGCGGTCGTCATCAACCGTTTCGGAGACTACGAGAATCGCATGTATGTGGTCAGGGCCAAGGCGGAGAATGGTGGCGTCTACCGGTTGCTCGCGTACCCATTCCAGCATCAGGGATCAGTGCTCTCCACAAGGGCTGTCAAAGCTTCGGGATTTGCAAGTACAATGAAAGCCTTGCATCTTGACGAACCCCAAATTTCCGGTGTTCGCAAGACTTTGGAGAACGGCGGCGAAGTTGAGATCGGCGGCCGGGCGGGACAGCGTATTTTCGGCGTTCCCCAGCTAGTGGCGGCCGGTTTTGAAGCAGTGGAGGCGTAGCGTTGAAAGGGCTTTCCATGCGTGGCGTTCGCGCGCACTCGACAGCATGACCTCAGCGTGCGCTACCCACCTCGGATCATCCGAATCCCTTTGCACAGACGTCCGCTATGCGGGCACTGAAACTCGCCCTCTTCGAAAAATCCGGTGGAAACGAGCTGGCGGATCACGTCATTGACAGCCTACTTGACGTCGGGCCTTTGGCAAAAGTTCTGCGCAACCAGAAGTCGAGCGACTGAGGTTTGCGATGTGCGCTGAACGCGCCGGCGCATTGTGCCTGGCCCTGTATGATGTATGGGTGCCCCGATTCCCTCAGGTGCTGTACTAGTGCGCTAACGTGAAACATTACTCCGGGTCCGCCGTAAGGTAACCCGATCCAACCCTCGCCGCACTCCCCCCCGCGACCATGAGATCCCTGGGCCGTCGATGTCATCGAAGCGTCGCTCCGGTTGGGTCTGGTTGAAAGCGCTTTCTGTGACTTTAGCGACTTGCTCTTCATCAGGAGAAAACGGTCGGGGTCGCGCCGGAGTGGGACTCTGGACGGATCGATGATACTCCAGCCATGTGTGATTGCGCTTAGGAATCGCGATAGCCTTTCCAGGTCGCTTAAGGCCGAGGGTCGGCGTCTCGACCCCCATCCAGGCCGGACCGCTGCGCAGTAGTAATTCATCGCCCGGAAGTTGAACTGGTCGATAATGGGAACCTCTTCGGGTTTCAGTAGGTGCAACAGGAAGCTGATGGTGATGCACCGACTCGGCCCTCCGACGGCGGCATCGAGCCGCGCAAAAACCCCGCCGGCTGGACCCGGCAGCAGATCTGGCCAGCGTCCTTGAATACATGAAATCAGCGCTTCATGATGAGATGGAATCCGCCGTTTCCCAAGGTGACCGAACTTCCAAAGCAACGCGGCTCGTACGTCATCGTCAGTTACGATGTCAGGCGCGCCGAAAGCGCGCAACAAGCGCTCGTAGATCTGAGGTGGATACTTGCGTTCGTCATACCTTGCTACGCACTCGTCGAAGCACCGACGCATGAGATCGACAACACAGCACGCTTCTTCGTCGGTAAGCTGCGCGCCGTCGCCAGGTAAACAGTGTCGAGTCAATCAGCGTCGCGATCAAGCGCGCCTGCGGCTCTCAGCGCGCGTTGCAATCGCGGCGAGCGCTCGAAGGGCGTCGTTGACCGACTTCGAATCGGGAAATGCCTCGGCCAACGCCGGATCAATGAGCACGACGTTGATTCCGCGACGGTATCTGTCGACGTACTTGCCGCGCACACCGCCGGAAAAGTCGTACTCCTCTCGCATGTCTGGAGCGCGCCGCTTAGAGGCAGGTTTCTTCATAATCGCGTCTCTCATGCTTCGTTGCCGGGCGAGCGCTAATCAAACGAATCCGCTCTCCTCGTATGAACCACAATCAGCAAGTAGCGCTCGCTAGATATGCCGACGATGACGAAGCGCTCTTCGTCGACGGCCAGATCGGGAATCGTGATTGAAAGTGGGTCATCGAAGACGGGTGGCGCCTCTGCAAATCCGACGCCGTGCTTCCGCTAGTTCGCCGAATCCTGTCTCCGGTCCCACTCAAAAGCGATACCATACATTTACTTCCCCCTGCTGATCCCCAGCGCCCGAATCCGCTTGTGCAGATTCGTCCGCTCCATCCCCAGCGCCCGCGCCGCGCCTGACACGTTCCAATTCGCCTCCTCCAGCGCCCGCAGAATATGATCGCGCTCCGCCGATTCCCGCGCCTCCTGCACGCTCGAACGCGGCCCAGCTTCCCGCTGTACCCGAATCTCCACCGGAACCCCCTCGCGCGTCAGCCGCTCGCCCGCCGTCAGGATCGCCATGCGCTCGATCGCGTTGCGCAGTTCCCGCGCGTTGCCCGGCCACGGATAGCTCTCCAGGATCGGATACACCGAATCGTCCAGCTTCTTCTGCTTGAAATTGTTGCGCGCGCAGAAATCGTCCAGGAAATATTCGGCCAGCAGCTTGATGTCCTGCGGCCGCTCCCGCAGCGACGGAACCCGGATGGGCACCACGCTCAGCCGGTAATACAGGTCCTCGCGAAACTTCGCCTGCTGCACCAGCGCGCTCAGATCCCGGTTGGTCGCCGAGATCACTCGCACCGCCACGCGAATGGTCTGCTCGCCGCCCACCCTGTGGAACTCGCCTTCCTGCAGCACGCGCAGCAGCTTGGCCTGGGACGCGCCGTGGAGGTCGCCCACTTCGTCCAGGAAGATCGTGCCGCTGTCGGCCAGCTCGAACTTGCCCCGCCGCGCCCCGGCCGCCCCAGTGAACGCGCCTTTCTCGTGGCCGAACAATTCGGTTTCGATCAACTCGGTCGGAATCGCCGCGCAGTTCACCTTCACGAACGGCCCCGCGGCGAATGGGCTGTTCTGATGGATATGCGCCGCCAGCAATTCCTTCCCCGAGCCGGATTCGCCGATCAGCAGCACCCGCGCATCCGAACGCGCCGCCATGCTCGCCTGCTCGACCGCGCGCTGAAACGCCGGGCTCGATCCGATCATCTTCGGGCTCACCCCCACCAGCTCGCGCAGCCGCTCGTTCTCCGCGCGCAGGCTGGAGTGCTCCAGCGCATTCTTCACCGCCAGCAGCACCTTATCGCGGCTGAGAGGCTTCTCCAGAAAATCGAAAGCGCCCGCGCGGGTGGCCTCCACCGCGTCCGCGATGGTCCCATGCCCGGAAATCATCACCGCCGGCGCGGGATTGCCGTTCTGACGCACCGAGCGCAGCAGGTCGATCCCGCTGCCATCCGGCAGGCGCACGTCGAACAGGAACGCGTCCGCGCGTTCCGCATCCGGGTGCGCGCGAAACTCGCGGATCGACCGGCACACCGCGATGCCGTACCCTTCGCGCTCCAGAATCATTCGCAGCGAGCGGCCGATATTCTCTTCGTCATCCACGATCAGAATGCGCTTGGATGCCATTGGACTCCACAGGCAGCAGCACGCGGAATGCGGCCCCGCCCAGTTCTCCTTTCACCAGCACGATGTCGCCGCCCGTCAGCAGGGCGCCCTTGCGCGAAATGGAAAGCCCCAGCCCCATGCCGCCCTTCTTGAACGAAATGGAAGGCTCAAACAAGGATTGCCGAATCTGTTCGCTCAATCCCGGCCCCGAGTCGTGTACTTCCACCAGCGCGTGGCCGTTGTTCACCGCCGTGATGCCCAGCACGCGCCCGCCCGCGCCGGCGGCTTCCGCGGCATTCTCCAGCAGATTGGTTAGGATGCCTTTCACCAGATCCTGATCGGCCAGCGCGGTGGGATGGCCAGCATCCAGGCGCAGATCGTAAGTCAGCTCGGGATGGCCGTTCTTCAAAAACGCGATGCGCTCTTCCAGCAGCGCATTCAGATCCAGCGGCACCGGCAGCACCGGAGGCTCGGCGGCGAATTGCGAAAACGCGCGCACCCGCCGTTCCAGGCTCTCCACCTCCTCCACCACGATCTGCGCAGCCTGCTCCATGAACGCGCGGTCGCTCGCGCCCGAGCGCGCCAGCATCTCTTCCACCGTGAGCCGGATGGGCGTGAGCGAATTCTTCACTTCGTGCGCCATCTTGCGCGCCAGCGTGCGCCAGCTTGCCAATTGCGTCAGGTAGACCAGGCGCTCGGTCGAGCGCTGCAGGCGCTCCGCCATGTCGTTGAAGGCGCGCATGGCGCGGCCCACCTCGTCGTCGCGCCGCGCTTCCACGCGCGTGCCCAGGTCCCCCGCCGCCAGTTGCGCCAGGCCCGCCGTCAGCTGGTGGATAGGCTGGCTGATGCGATGCGCCAGGTACACCAGCAGCACCAGCGATATGATCCAGACCGAAGCTGCCAGCAGCAGCCAGGTGTACGTGAACCCCCGCAGCAGATCGCGCGATTGCCGCTTCTCCACCACTTCCCGCGCCGTGCGGATTTCCCGCGAAAGCCCGTCCAGGCTCAGGCCGCCTAGGCCCGTGGACCATTGCCAGACTTCATCGCCTCGCCGCGCCAGGTATTCGATGCGGTCCCCGCCGCTTCCGGCGATCAGGAAACGTTCGGCGTCCCCACTGTCGAAAAAGCTCTTCACCGGTGCCGGCCACGCGGTCTCTCGGGCCGCGCCGTAACGCAGCGGTTCCAGCCGGCCGCCCAGCGCATCGTTCTTTAGAGCCTCGCAGGTCCGCTGATACAACTCTTTGCCGGTCTTTTGCAGGGAGCGCGACAGCCGGTCCAATTCTCCCGTGGAAGCGTAGCTCAGGCTGCGATCCAGCAGGGTAGTTGTGATCCAGAGCGTGGCCGCCAGCGGGACCAGCGTGGCCGCCAGAAAGATCCCGATCAGCCTGTTGCGCAGCCGGTTCACAGCGTTCGCGCGGCGCGGCCCACCAGCCTCTTCAGATCGCCCAGCCGCAACGGGCCGGCGTCCGCAGTCCACTGCGGCTGTTCGTCGCGCGGACGGCGGCTGAAGATTTCGATCAGCCGCGTCAGATTCAGGCCGCTCTCGCCGATCACCGCGGCTTCGTCCTTCGGCTCGGCCGCCCGCAGTTCGAAGCGCAACCAAAAGGGACGGTCCTGGGGCAACCCCATGGCGCTGATGGCCACGTTGTCCAGGCACCAGGCCTCCGCCGCCGCCGCCGACAGGTGCGCAGCCGTCCGCTGCCCCTCGCCCAGCTTCGTAACTGAGAACTTCTCTTCCCACAGGTCGTAGCTGAAGACGAATCGCTCGGGCGTCCGCCGCAGGCTGGTCGTGAAATTGTCGGTAGTCAGGGTCAACTGCGTCAGGAACACCACCGCCGCGCCGTCTTTCAGGCGGCCGAGCGGCTTGCCTGCCAGGAAATGCAGTTGCGGCGCGGCCACATGCAGGTCGTCGCCATCCCAGGTGACGCTCAAACGCTCCGCCGCCAGGCAAGACACAGGTATAGCCACACCGGCCAGAAGCCAGCGCCTGCGGCTGATCGTTACCGCTCCGTTACCGTCGCGGCTCAGTCTCTCGCCTTTGGCTCGCGCCATTCAATAGTTCATGCCCACCATAAAAACGGGCTCGATATGGCCTTCCTTGATGGGGAATGCCAGCGCCGCGTACATGCCGTTCTGCCGCACTCCCACACCCACCGAATGCCGCAGCACCGCCGTCTGTCCCTGATCCCATACGGCCCCAGAATCGTAGAAAACGTCGAAGAGCCGGTACCGGTACTCCGCAGTGTTGGCCACCATGCGGTTTCCGCCCAGCGGATCCAGCTCGAATCGGTTCCACCCGCGGAGCGAGGTGCTGTTCCCCAGGACAAACCGCTCGTAAAGCGGCGCCCGCCCGGTAATCGCCCCGCCCGTCAGGTCATCCACAAATTGGCTATGTCCCCACGAATAGGCGTATTGCGCGTCTCCCAGGTGACGGGCGTAGGCGAAATCGCTGCCCAACATATTGGTGGCCGCCCGCAGGCTGTAACCTGCGTCCCATTCCTGCTGGTTGGCGTCGGAGCCTTCCACGCGGCGATGATAGCGCAGAGTAGTCACCATCGCGTTAGCGGACTCCGTTCGCGCGGCCGAAAACTGCGATTGAAAGCGTTCAAAACTGGTGCCCACGCTGAGATTAACCAGCCCGGCGCCACCGCTGGAAAGCACGAATGTCACCAGCGGCTCTATATTCTGCCGGGTCCGGTAGATCCCGGACGTGTCGGTTGCAGCGCCCGGCTGCTCCAGGGCATTCGCCGTAGCCGGGTCCCATTGCTCGTGATAGCTCTCGAAATCTACGCGGAATCGCACCCGATCACCCGCCAGGTGCTTGTCTTCGTAGCGCGCCACGATCCCGGTATAGCGCTCCGCCAGGATGTCGCCGTCGCTCACCCCGCCAAACGTGAACGCCTGCGATCCCACCGTGGCGGTGCCCTGCGCCAGTCCGGAAAAGCCCCCCTCGCTGCGGTAAACCAGCTTAGGCACCGACGCATCGAATTTCGCGGGCGTCCCGCGCACCACGAATACTACCCGCACATGTTCCGGCGTCTGCCCCCGTAAAAGACGATGCGTCACCGCCCGTACGTGCAGTTCGCGCCGGATGCGCGTGGCCAGATCGTCGAGCGCCGCCGGATTCAGCTTGGCGCCCACCAGGCGGGTCAGCTCCCCGCGCAGCCCGGTGCTGATGCCGGCCGGATTGTCGCCGGCCACTTCCACGCTCTCCACGGTGTAGCGCGTGTTGACGTTGATGTCCTCGACCGGAGTACCGGCCAGGAGCAGGCTGCTCCATAGAATCGAGGCGAGCCAGACGAATCTCATGGGCGGAAGCTTTGCAGGTGATTGGCCAAAAGGAAGTTGCTGTAATACAGCAACTTAAAGGAATGAGGACTGTGATTGTGCTTCACAGGTGTGGGAGGACCCGGTGGGCCGGCATTCTGCCTGCCCGTTTTATAACGTCTATAACGCCTATAGCGCTTTGGCCAGTTCGGCGCCAAAAGCGGTCTTGGGTGCGGCGTCCTTGCCCCGCCGTGGCTTGCGGCCGTTGCGCTGCTGCTGGGGACGCTCCATCGTCGTCGCCGTGGCCGTCGCCGGCTTGCTGTCTTTGCCCTTGGAAGGCTGCGCCGGATTGGCCCGCAACAGCCGGTCTTCCAGAGGCGCCCGATCGAAGCGGCGGATGATCGCCTGCATTTCGTCGGCGGTAGGCGCTTCCACAAATGCGAAGCCCTTGGATTCTTGTGTTTCGTGGTTGCGGATTACTTTGACCGAATCCGCCACCAGATTCTCGGCGGTCAGCCACGCTTTAATATCATCGGCAGTGACCCACGTGGGCAGGTTGCCTAGAAATACGGTGAAATTCATTCAGTGATTCGTTTACTCCGTTGGTTGGATTGGCACTTCAAGGGAAGGATTCCGCTCTGCCATCTAGATAGTATCAGACCCGACCCGTGCAGCGCAAACCAATTTCCGTCCGGTGCTATCCACACGCACGTTTTTATCGGCCCAGAACCACATCGATCCCCGACAGCAGCATTTCCAGCCTTGCTCGCCGACGGAGGCAGATCGGCCGACCAGATTTCTCCCTTGTGGAATCACCACTCGCTCTTCTCTAAGGTGCGGCGGGCCGCCAATGAGATGAATTCGTCAGTCTTGAATCCGAGTTCGGCGCAAACGCGATTCATCGCCCCGGTCACCTCTTCCGGAGCATGCCTGACTAGGTATTCCCGGACGGCATCGCTAGACATCTGGCTGCGCGACTTCTTGGTGCGCTTGGCCAACCGTTCCGCCCCCATGAATACGCCGTCCGGAATGGAAACCGCCGTCTTCATACTTATGGCACCCGGAAGGGCACGTTGCTGGGAAGCGTGCCGCTCGGGGTTACCACCTGGATTGCCCCCGTGGCTGCACCGGTTGGAACGGTCGTAGTAATGAGCGACGGGGAAGCAACGGCGAAGGTCGCCGCCGTGCCGTTGAAACTGACGCTGGTCGCGCCAGCCAGATCGGTCCCCAAGATATTCACAGCCACTCCCACCTCCCCTGACGTGGGCGAGGCCTTCACGAACGGGGCCGGGCCTACCGACAGGCTGAAGACCGTGCCGCCCACCCCCTGCCCGGAGGCAAGTCAGCACGCGGGCCGCCCGGGCCCGAACCCGTAGGATAACCGACGGCGCGGCGGCGCCCAGGCCCGGCCAGACCGTCAGGGAGCGGTGCCCTAGCCAAACGGGCGGTCGGCGTAGAATGGAAGGAATGCCTGAAAGTACCGAAGAATTTTACCGCATTCAAAAACTACCCCCTTACGTCTTCGCCGTCATCAACGACATGCGCGCCCGCGCCCGCGCCGAACAGCAGGATGTCATCGACCTCGGCATGGGCAATCCCGATGGCGCTACGCCCCGCGTGGTGGTCAGCAAAATGGTGGAAGCCGCCCGCAACGCGCGCAACCACCGTTATTCGGCTTCCCGCGGCATCCCCCGCCTGCGCGAGGAGATCACCCGGCGCTACCAAACCAACTACGGCGTCGAACTCGATCCCGATAAAGAAGCCATCGTCACCATCGGCGCCAAGGACGCCCTCGCGCATCTGCTTTTCGCCGTGGTCGGGCCCGGCGACGCGGTGGTTTCGCCGAATCCGGCGTACCCCATTCATCAATACGGCGTGATCATGGCCGAAGGCCACGCCTGCCTGCTTCCCATGCCCAGCCCAGCGGAATTCCTGAACCGCCTGGAAGACCTCTACCGCTCCTCCACGCGCCCACCCAAGCTGATCCTGATCTCGTTTCCGCACAACCCCACCACCACCTGCGTCGAGCTCGATTTCTTTCGCGAGATCGTCGCCCTGGCCGCCCGCCACGGCACACTCGTGGTCCACGATTTCGCCTATGCCGACCTGGGCTTCGATGGCTACACGCCGCCCAGCATCCTGCAGGTGGAAGGCGCCAAGGAAGTGGCCGTCGAAATCTTCTCCATGTCCAAGAGTTACAACATGGCCGGCTGGCGCGTGGGCTTCTGCCTGGGCAACCCGCGCATGATCGGCGCCCTGGCGCGCATCAAGAGCTACCTGGATTACGGCGTCTTCCAGCCCATCCAGATCGCCTCCATCATCGCGCTGCGCGAGTGCCAGGAGGATACCCGCAAAATCTGCGCCGTCTACCAGAAGCGTCGCGACGTGCTGGTCAGCGGCCTTGCACGCGCCGGTTGGCCCGTCGAAAAGCCCCGCGGCACCATGTTCGTCTGGGCCCCGCTGCCCGAGCGCTATCGCGCCGGCGGCTCGCTCGAGTTCGCCAAGCTGCTGATGAAGGAGGCGCTGGTGGCCGTCTCGCCGGGCATCGGCTTCGGCCCCCTGGGCGAAGGCTACGTGCGCTTTGCGCTGGTGGAAAACGAGCATCGCATCCGCCAGGCGACGCGCTCGATCGGCAAGTTCTTGAAGACCTAAGATCCCGAATTCGGCCAATCTTCTTGTACCCATTTGGCCAAGAATTCTCTAGGAACGTTTCCCGTGGATGATTTGACCGCCATCGCTTCCTGCGGGTGTACAAGCGACTTGCTGCGAAGGCATGAAGCGACCCCGATGACCAGAGAGGGAAATATGACCGTCCGACCACATGCGTTCAGAACGAATGGGGCGCCCTTAGCCGCGCTCCTGATACTAACCGGATATGCCGGCGCGCAGACAGCGTCGCTGACCACGCTATACGAATTCAAAGGACCTCCTGATGGGGCCAATCCGTCGTCCGGGCTAGTTACCGACGGCGCGGCGCTGTATGGCACGACCGTCGTCGGCGGGATTATCAACACCTCGGAGGACCAGGGAAGAAATGGTTGCGGCACGGTCTTTGCTTTAACCCCGCCAGCCGCTCCGGACGGCCCTTGGACGGAACAAATACTTCACAGCTTCGCTGGCGGCGCCGACGGGTGCGGTCCCGCTAACGGTGTCGTCATCGGTAGCGGAGGGGTGCTGTATGGAACGACATCCGACGGCCTCATAGGCGGCACGGCCTTCTCATTGACACCCCCAACCACGCCAGCCGGTCCCTGGACCGAGACTGTACTCTACACGTTCAATGGCGGATGTCAATCGTTGCATCTTATCGACTGTCCACCAGGAGGCAGCTTTGGCGCGGGACCTCCTTACGGGCTCGTCATCGGCAAGGGTGGGGCGCTCTTTGGCGCCAGCTTTTACGGCGGGGCCTACTGCGAAAGCGCCTTCGGGGAAGCTGGGTGCGGCGCCGTATTCTGGTTGACGCCCCCACTATCGCCGGGCGGCCCTTGGACCGAGGGATTCTGCAGCATTGGCGGCGGCGCCCTCGACGGACCCGACTCGGGCCTGGCGCTCGGCGGCTCCGGCGTGTTGTACGGCTCCACTGCGTACGGCGGCAAGTATTGCTGTGGCGCGTTGTTCGCGTTGGCGCCGCCGGCGTCTCCAGGCGCCACCTGGACCCAGACCCTCATCCATTCATTCGGCAACCCCAACATCAGGGAGGACGGACAGACTCCGGGCGCAGACGTGGTGATCGACAGCTCAGGCGTCATCTACGGCATAACGGGTTCGGGCGGCTTAGGTGCAGGCGAAGTGTACTCGCTGACGCCGCCGGTTTCGCCAGGAGGCGATTGGACCTATGCTATTTTGTACTTCCCTCCCAGCACCCCGCACGGGAGCGGGCCAAGCCAGCTTACATTAGGACCAGACGGTGTTCTGTACTCCGCGGTCCGTCAGGGTGGAGCTTCGATGCAAGGCACGGTGTTTTCTCTGACGCCCCCGGCATCTCCGGGTAGCGCTTGGACGGAGACGACACTCTACATCTTCACGGGCGGTAGCGACCCATTTCCTAATGGGGGGCTCCTGATCGGACCAGGCGGGTTACTATTTGGTACGACGGCAGGCGCATATCCGACGCCTCCGAACGTGGGCACCGTGTTCGTGCTGGAGCCCTAATCTCCAGCTCCGCAGGCGCGACGTACTGGTGAACGGTTTGCATCGCGCTGCCTGGCCCGTCGAGAAGCCGCGCGGTGACATGTTCTTGTGGGTGCTGTTGCCCGAATGCTATCGCGCCGACGGCTCCCTCGAGCGTACCTTCGTCCCAAGAATTCAAAGAAGGCACTACTGTCCCCCGGCCGTCCGCATGCCTGAGAGAATTATGGCTGCCCCTGATGCGCACCACGCCGAACCCGGACTTCGCCAGCGCCGCTACCAGTTCTGTCCCGATGACTCGTGGACTCCGGCTCATGCCGCAACGCTGATTCGTTGGATGCCGACGAATTCGAGAGCCGGTTCCGGCGCGCCCTGCACCTCAAGGCACAATTCGACCGCCTCACGAATGCGTTCCGTCACCTCGTCCAATGACCGCGCCTGAGTGTGGCATCCAGGCAACTGCGGGACCGAAGCCACGTAGTATCCCTCCTCGTCACGTTCAATAACGACGTCAAACTGACGTTGCATGGATTATCCTCGCCCTTCCATTCTACTAGACTTATTTGCAGCCTGGCCTGGAAGAGACGTCGGCCGCGGACCCGATTCAGTACCCGAACGCCCTCGCCATCTGGAACCACGCCTTAGAGGCGTTCGGCGACGAAACGTAAGCGCGAGATTGGATGCACACGCGACGCGACATCTTTGGCGGTCACTCCCTCAAGAGGTTGTCGCCACGCGCCCCGCCGAACAACGTCACGTTCTCGAAGCTCTGATCCGCATCGAATGCGGCGTCTCTTCGTAATCCCCGGGATAAAGAATATACCGGACGCACGCGGGTACAGCAGCCGTGCGCGGGGCGGGACCCCTGCCCGTGCCGGCAGAAACGCCGCGACCTGCTGGTCAGCGGCCTGGAGCGCGCCGGTTGGCCCGTCGGCAAGTTCTTGAAGACTCGATCGCGCGGCGTGAGCTTTAGCGGCACGCTTGTGAGCGAAGGTCGGTTCCTGGTAGCGTCATAGCTAAGCGAAAGGAGCACATCGATGAAGCGAATTGTTAACGCATTCGGCAAACGGAACCGGGCCAGCCGGGCGTGTGGCGTTTCTGTGCTGTGGACCATGACGGCGATCGCCTTACACGCCACGCGCAGACTTTCACCACGCTGTTCAGTTTCCCTGACGCGGAGGGCCCCTTCGCCGGGCTCGTTCAGGCCGCCGACGGGAACCTCTACGGATCGACGCTGGGTGGCGGCGGCGCCGCCGACCGGTTCGGAGTGTCAGGCGCGGTAGTACCCGACTGGGGGACGATCTTCAGAATCACCCCGGGTGGCGCCGCGACGCGGCTATACAACTTTTGCGTCCAAACGGATCCAGACTGCACGGACGAGAAGCGCCGAGATGAGTTTGTGCAACCGTATTTTGCCAGGCCAAACCGGATCAAGTGCTGGCCATCCTCAAGGCCCGAGAGCCCGCGCGCATTCTGATCGCCAACGGCGGCAAGGATGACGAGAGTCCGCATCTGGAGCTCAAGCAACGCTGGGTGAATCAATACAACTTCTACTTGAACGATCGCGACTGAGGCCGCCTGTTCGTCCGCATATGCCCGTACTTTCCTTTCTCCGCGCGCCTCTGTCTGAATCAGCATCACTGGCTGGCCGAGCGCATGCGTCAGGAGAGCATGGACTTCCAACAGTGCACCAATGCCTTCCTGGACTGCGGTAATCCCCGGCGGCTGCAGGAGCTGGCCGACTCTCTCAGCACGCGAGACCTGCGGACGTGCGGGCAGAAGTGGCTGGCGGCGCTCACACCTTTTTTTACCGACAAAGAGCGCAAGGAATACGGCTGTCAACATCGCCTTTTCTTCTCGCAGGTGGAATATTGCGACAACCTCATCTTCCAGCGCCGCGCCGCTGTGGACGAGTTAGAGCAGCGTTTGCTGGACGCGAATCGCACCATCGGCCAACCGAAGAAAATCACGATGATCTTTGGCCGCAAGGTCACCAAGGAGTACAAGGGGAAGCTCCGGACCGTGATCGAAGATCTGGATCTTCCCAACCCGGTGATCCGCAGCCACTATGGCCATGGATTCCTCAAGCAGTACGTGCGCGACGACCGCCTGCTGCGCACCGAACTGGCCACCAATAATGTCTATGACTACAACGTGAACAAGGACATCGCACACTTGCCTGAACTGTGCCACAAACTGTCGGGGATTGTGGACAATTATCACAATGTGCAGCAAGACATCCTGGAGACCTTCGTGGACCGCGGTCAACTCCGGAAGTTGGCCGAACCCACGGTCCTGGCCAGCGGCAAACGCATCCCCGGACTGAAGCTGGATCATCCCAGGCAACTCGCAGTCATGCACGCCCTGGTACGCTTCGTGAATGTCGCAGCGGGAGGGACCTTCAGGACTGCGGATACCCACATTCCGGTTCTCGAGGAGCTGGGCTGCGACGCGTCCAAGTACTCACTGGCATCACTTCGCTTCGACTTGTCCAAGTTGAAGGCCAAAGGCCTGGTACAAAAGGTCCCCAAAACCCGGCGATACCGGCTGGTCGGCAAAGGCTATTCCATCTGCGTGGTATTTCTGAAGCTGTTCGAACGAATCTATGCCCCGCTGACCTGCGGTCTTCTGGCGCCCTTCCCACCCGACAAAAAGCTGGCTACCGAAAAACGATCGCAGCTCGACCGCCTCTATGCGTGCGTCACCCACGATCTCGACGAACTCTTTCGGGCGGTCGGGCTCAAGGTCGCCGCCTGATCCGGCGTAACGGGAACAAAATTCTCGTTTCGCGCCGCATAACGGGCTAAGCGAAAGGGGCACATCGATGAAGCGAATTGTTAACGCGTTTGTCCCGAGTGTGGAATCGGCGCGATGGTACGCATCGAACGTCCGTTACCTAACGCCCCTCGGCTTCCGCTCTCTATACCTATTTGCAGCCGCCAACGTCAATGTACATTAGCAAGCGGGTTAAACTTAGCTGATTCACCCACATGCCGCTCGCTCCAGGCACGGAACTCGGCCCCTATGAAATCCGTGCGCTGATTGGCGCCGGAGGGATGGGGGAAGTGTACCGGGCCAGAGACCCGCGTTTGAAGCGCGACGTAGCGATCAAAGTCACCGCTGGCCGGTTCAGCGAGCGCTTCGAGCGCGAGGCGCAGGCCATTGCGTCGCTCAACCATCCCAACATCTGCCAGATTTACGATGTCGGTCCGGACTACATCGTGATGGAGTACATCGACGGCACTCCACTTAAAGGTCCCCTTTCGGTGGAGAGGGCCCTCGAGTGCGCCGTCCAAATCGCCAGCGCGCTGGACGCGGCGCACGCCAAGCGAATCACGCATCGGGATCTAAAACCGGCCAACATCCTGGTGACGGCGGCCGGCATTAAGCTGCTCGATTTCGGGATCGCGCTGATGACCCATGCCGCCGATTGCGGCGGGAAAGCAGCGGACGCGACTGCCACCATCGGAATGACCCGGGCCGGCACCATCCTGGGCACCGCCGCCTACATGTCTCCCGAGCAGGCCGAGGCCAAGCCCGTGGATGCGCGCTCGGATATTTTCTCGTTTGGATCGGTGCTTTACGAAATGTTGAGCGGGCGCGTCGCCTTCACCGGCGATTCCGCCATCGCCGTCATGGCGGCCATCGTGCGCGACCAGCCCGCATCGCTGGAGGCCCCGCCGGCGGTCGAGGCCATTGTCACCCGCTGCCTGCGCAAATCGCCCGCCGACCGGTTCCAGTCCATGGCGGAAGTGAAGGACGCGCTGCTGGCCGCCGCCACGCCGGGCCGTTCGCACGTGGAGCGCACGCCCTCCATCGCGGTGCTGCCGTTCGCCAACATGGGCGGGGACAGGGAAAACGAATACTTCAGCGACGGGCTGGCCGAGGAGATCATCAACTTGCTGGCGCAGATTCCGGGGCTGAAAGTGACCGCGCGCACTTCGGCGTTCGCGTTCCGCGGCAAGGAGCAGGACATTCGCAAAATCGCCGGCGCTCTGGGCGTGGCAACCATTCTCGAAGGCAGCGTGCGCCGATCGGGGAACCGCATCCGCGTCACGGCGCAGCTCATCAACGCCGGAGACGGCTACCATCTCTGGTCGCAACGCTATGACCGGGAGATGGCGGATCTGTTCGATTTGCAGGACGAAATCGCGCAGGCCATCGCGTCCACTCTGCAAGTGAAGCTTTCCGGAGCGCCCGCGCCGTTCCAGCATCACAAGCCGAACCTGCCCGCTTATGAGGCGCTGTTGCAGGCGCGGCACCATCTGGGAAGCTTTCGTCCCGAATTACTTCCCCGCATTAAGGAATGCTTCGAGCAAGCCATCGCGCTGGATCCGAAATTCGCGCTGGCGCACTGCGAGTACGGAGGCTATTTCGGGGCCATGGCCCTGGTGGGAACGCTGCCGGCCAACTACGCCTTGCCCAGGATGCGCTCGCTCGCAGAGGCTGCGCTGGAACTGGACCCCTGCCTCCCTGAAGGGCACGCCATGTTGGGCTACGTGGCGGCGTGCCTCGAACACGACTGGAAGGAAGCGGAAAAGCGCTTTCACGTGGCCATGGCTCGCGATCCGGTTCCGGTCTTTGTGCGTCTCTATTACGTCATGGGTTACCTTCTGCCCACCGGCCGGGCGGCGGAAGCCGTGCAGCAGATCGATCTCGCCGTCGCAGGCGATCCGCTCAATCTCACGTTGCGAGTTTACCGTGCGCTCTCGCTCGCCGCGGCGGGTCGCGACGAGGAGGCTCGCGCCGGATATCGCGAAGTTCTGGAATTCAATCCGGCCGTGCCGGCCGCGCAAGGGGCACTGGCCGCTTACCAAACGTCACAGGGGGACTTGGACCAGGCGCTCGAAAGCTGCGAAAGGGCTTATGCCCTTGCGCCTGTTCCACAAGCGATCGGCTTGCTCGCGGGACTGCTGAGGCGCATCGGAGATACGCGCCGAGCCGAAGAACTGCTCCCCAGGCTCGACCCGGATGCGGTCGGTGCTCCGCGGGGCCTGGCGCTTTACCACTGGGCCATTCGGGAATTCGACGCGGAGGCGGATTGGCTGGCGAAGGCCATCGACCAGCACGATCCTTACGGCGCGATCTATTTGCGGGTGTGGTACGGAAGGGAACTGCGCTCCACTCCGCGCTGGGCTGGGTTGATGCGGAAGCTCAATCTGCCGGAGTCGTGATGACGGCAATCTATGCGCCAAGCGAGCGGAGATAGTCGCGCACGTCGTTCCGGCCAAAGTGAGCCGCGCCGCTTTCCGCCGTCGATTGGTAGAGCTCGTCTTTGATGAATCGATCGGCGCCGCGTTCGAGCAGGAACTTGACCACCGGCAGGTGTCCGTACTGGGCCGCCAGGTGAAGAGCCGTGATTCCCTGACCGTGCGTCGATCCGCCAAAAGTTGCCTTCCGATTAATGTTCGCGCCGCGATCCAACAGCCAGGCGACGGTTTCCGTGCGATTGCAGACCGCGGCCCAGATTAGAGGCGTGCCTCGATAGGGATCGGCGTCAAGCTGCGCACCCGCTCCGGCGAGCCGCTCCAGCACGGCCAAACGGCCGCTCTTCGCGGCCCACACGAGCGCTTCGTCGAGAACCTCCCGCGGATCCGTGGAAGGCTGCCAGTCCGGAAAACCGCTATGCGGACGGTAGAAGCCTCGGGCGGCGCAAGCTTCGGGAGTGAGTGTGCCATCGGGGTTGAAGCAAGCCTCCACCAACTCCGCGATGCCGAGCCCGGCGGCAGCGCGAAGATTGTTCGGAGCCACACCATGGCGACCCAACAAGTCGGCCGTCTCGCGATGCCCCCAGAAAAGCGCGGCGATTAGTGGAGTGCCACCCGCGCCGTGCGCTTCCGCGTCCAGAGCGGCGCCTTTTTCGATCAGCAAAGCCGCGACCTCCGCCTGGTTGGCGTAGGCGGCCGCATGCAGCGGCGTCCAGCCGCGGTCGTTCGCATCATTCACGTCGGAACCGGCCGCCAGCAGCGCCTTTATCGCTGACATACCGCCTTTCCAGTCCGGCTTGCCGGCGAAGCTGACGGCGAGATTCAGCAGCGTGTTGCCATTGGTCCCGCGCTCGCCAGCTAAGCCGGGATTCGTGCGCAGGAAGGCTTCGAAGCCGGCCGCATCACCCGACCGAAGTGCGCCGAAGGCAGCCATGAATGGCTCGGTGGTGGCCGTGGCGGGGTTAGCGGCGAGCAGGTTCACGCGTCTGGTCAGGTCGTCCCATGTTTCGAAGCCGTGCTCCCTGGCGTAGACCAACCGGGCGTCCTCCTCGGTGAAGGGGGCTTGCCGGATTTCGTCGTCGGTGCAGCCGGAAAAACGCGGGTGCCATTCCCGGATTTGTTCGAGCGCAGCCGGGCCGGCCGAATCGCGCGTGCGCAGCAAGCCATGAACGCGGTCTGTGATCCAGGCGAGGTCCGCGACGAACAATCGCGTGTGGCGCGGGTGCGAAGAGGGCTCGGCGTAGGCCTTCAGTTTGGGCCAACTGGCGAATCCCTGTTCACGAGCGAGCGAAAATTGCGCGTCGTGCAGAGATACAAGTTGGCGCACGGCGCCTTCGTCAAGCGCAGCCCAGCGCGCATGGTGGCGCCGCAGCCGGGACAAAGCGTCCGCGTCTCCGGCCCGGATTGCGCGCAAGAGATCGCGGGCCTGCTTCTTCTGTTGTTCAAGATTCAAGATGCCTCCTTCGTGTGCCTGGTCCGCATGACAGGCGAAAGAGGATCGACGAGGAGCGATGCCTCAAGTGATCAGGTGGGCGCGGCCCTTTCCGCGGACGGGACGCGTCCTGCACGCGCCTGAGATCCGAGTTTACCAGAGTCGATTCGCGCCGCGCGCCGTAGAACTGCAAAGAGGTTGGGCCACTTCCGCGCGGCGCGTCCAAAAATAGACGGCTAGCACAGCCACAGCGAGGGTGAAGCCGATGCCGAACTCGCCGAGGATGTATTTCGTGCGCCCGGTGTACGCGGTCATGGGGTCGAAGAACTGTTGGATGAAGTGGTTGCTGGAGGCGTGCAGAATGACGCCGGTCCACAAGCTGCCAGACTTGAGGCGCAGCCATGTGAGGACGAAGCAAAGGCCGATCATGTTGGCGGAGACCACGGCCAGACCATACCAGCCGGTTCCCATGTTGTAGCCGGCGAAAACGATGATGGGCACATGCCACAAGGCCCAGATCACACCGGAGAGTACGGCGGTGGTTGTGAACGAAAAGCGTTTGGCTGACTCGGGCACCAGGAAGCCACGCCAACCGATTTCTTCGCCCAGAGTGGTGGCGCAGTTTTTGATTACGCCGATAGTTGCGACAACCAGGAAATAGAGCCCGATACCGAAAGGTCTGGACAATGGACCGAGACCGAAGAACCGCGAAAAGGCATCGGCAGTCTGGGCCGGGTTTAACGCGGCGATAAGTGAGCCAGGCGATCGAGTAGGTGAAGGTGGAATAGCCGAGAGGAATCAGGTAGCTCAGTACCTGGTAACGGGTTCGGCCCCACTGCCAGCCAAGGCTAGAGATAGGGCGGCCGAGATACTTGCAGGTGAGCAAGGCCCCTATAGCGGGACACTACATCAGTCCGCTGATGTAGGCTCCGTCCGCGGCATTGGTGCCCGCGGATTTGATGATGAGGAAATAGAATAGGGAACTGACAGTCCAGGTGATAAGCAGGTACACGGGAATTGCCTGGCGGCCGGCCCGATGCATCAGGACAGATTACCGCATTTCCCCTACGTTTGGCGGAACGCCGGCTCCACGCCACACTCCGAAGTTGAAAAAGTAGGGGACGGATGCGCCGTGACTCAGGACCTAACCGCAAGTGGACGGCAGAACTCGCGATGACGCCCTGAAAACTGCAGCCTCACCAATCGAAACAAGAACTCCATGAGTGATGACAAATACAAAGGACGGAGGCGCACCCGAAGATCCGGGGACGCCCCCGCCGTAAACACAGATCAGATGGCGTCAGTTCCTATGGGATCGTCCCATAGACCGCCCCGGCAGGTGTGTTGTTGGCCGGAAAAGCGGCATAGCCGGCCCCCGCTATGTCGCCGGCAATGGAGACTTGATAAACTGCGTTCCAAACATCTTCCGAGTCGTCGCCCGTGCCGGTGGCGGGTGTACTCGCCACGATCCAGTATTGGGTCCCGGCGGTGAGCGCAGTGGATGGGATGGCGGCCTTCGCCAACGTGCAACACGTCCCGAAAACAGGCAGGTTCTTCACCGTTTTTGGGCCCGCCAGCAGCGTTCCGGGAACCCCGCTATTATCACTGTACAGACTGAGATTCACTTGGTTTGCTCCGAGCGAATTCCACGAAATCGCGGCCTCCAGCTCCGTGGCATGGGAAGCATCCGCGGGCGTAAAGGGCAGGCCGATGAACTGTGACTCCCCGAGTGCGCTGGCAGGGCCGGCCACGTAATACCCCGTCTCAGTGTAAGTGGTCTCAGCCGGTCCTAGATTGCTGAAGATCTTCATTAGGGCGGCCGGCGCCTCCTCCGCGGGTCCCACGAACAACTGCCAGTTCGAGTGAGCCGATTTTAGCTCTTGTGCGGAAAGACTCGAGCCGCAAAGCGCGATTGCGAAAACGAACATCGTAGCTTTCTTCATAAAGTCGTCGTCTCCTAGAGTTTCACATCCGAATTAGCCAAACATGATGTACGTGCGAGTCTATCATGGATGCACGGCGGACACAAGCAAATTTGATGGCTCGCACTCGGCCCAGGACTCACCCGCCGGCCGCCGCCGGACAGTGCCCCATGGCGGCCCGGGACACCGCATCAGTCCGCTGGTGTAGGCTCCATCCGCGGCATTGGCGCCCGCGGATTTGACGATGAGAAAATAGGACATGGAACTACAGTCCAGGTGATGAGCAGGTACAGGGGAATCGCGCCGCGGCCGGCCCGATCCATCAGGACCGATTACCGAATTTCCCTTGCGAGAGGCGCGGCACCAGCGTGTAGCACTTCAGCGGATGTTCCGAGAACATAGTCCTGTCCAAAGCGCGTGCCGAAAAGCGAGATCACCGAGCCGGCGCCATCGCACGAAATGTTCGCACGTCCTTTTCGGCCGGCTCCAGCCGCCTGGAAAGGCGGCTGCGGCCAAGATTGGCCGCCCTCCAATTTCGGCTGCTTACGGTGGGTTTTCGACGAAGCGCGCACGGTGCCGCGATCCGGTAACGATCTCCCAACACGAGCCAATCAGATGCCGGCGTACCAGGCGTAGCCACCTTCCGGCGACGCCGAGCCCAAGCCCTTGCCGAACCGCTTCAGATCGTCGGTCACCGTCAGGCGCGTGACATATTTCACGTTCTTGTAGCCGAGCTGGCGCGGCACGCGCAGGCGCAGGGGCCCGCCGTTGCCCACGGGGAGCTCGCCGCCATTCATCCCGTAAGCCACCAGCGTTTGCGGATGCAACGCATCGGCCATATCCACGCTGTCCCACCAGCCGCGTTGCAGGGAGAAGTAGACCACGTACTTGGCTTGCGGCAGAACCCCCACGGCGTCCAAGACGTGGGATAAGGGCACGCCAGTCCATTCGGCGATGTACGACCAACCCTCTTCGCAGGCCAGATGCGTGATCTGGCTGCTGGATGGATAGCTTTTCAGCTCGGGGATCGAAAACGATGCGGGCCGGGCCACCATGCCATCCACGGCCAGCCGCCAGTCGGCGAAACCTGCTTCCTGCAGGCGCCGGAATGGTTCGCCGGTGGGCGGCTCGCCGTTGGCGAACGGCGTTTTCGAAATCAGGCTGCGGGGGAACTCCCGCGCCAGCGAGTGCCGCGTCAGGACCCGTTGCGCGGCATAGGTTAGCGTTTCGCCCAAGCCGTAAATGCCGGCGCCGTCGGGCGGGAGCAGTCCATAGCGCCGGGCCAGACGGGCGCCCACGGCGAGGCCCGATGCGCCCGCCGTCGCCGCGATCCCGGTCGCGATCAGTTTGCGGCGTGAGAAACCGCTCATGTGCCCTCCATTGGCGTGCTCGCGCGGCCGGTGATCATCGCCCGCATGCGTTTTCTGAATCCGGCCAGGCAAATCATGGCCACGTGAACCACCAGGAACAATAAAAGGAATAGGGAGACGAAGAAATGAATCGTACGCGCGGATTGCTGGCCGCCCAACACGGCCACCGCGCCCGGAAACACGGAGGCGATGGCAGGGGACATGGCCAGGCCGGTCCAGATGACCAAGGGGAACAGAACGAAGATCACCAACAGATAGGAAATCCGCTGCAGCGCGTTATACGACCAGGCTTCCGCCGCGCTCGGCCGCTTGAAACGCAGATGGTCCGCGATCGCCGACCATAGCGCACGCGGCGCAAGATCGGCCTCGCCGGGCAGCAAATTCTTCCGCAAATGCCCCGTCAGCACGCTGGAAATTGCATACAGCAGGCCAGTCAGCACAGCCACCCAGGCCGCTTCGAAGTGGAGATACCGGCTCCAGCCGTTCTGGTCGGGCAACACATAGCCGTAGCCGGTCGGCACCGAGGACCTCGACGCGGGAATCGGTAATTTGAACAGCGGAGGCGTTAACACGTTGCCGGCCTCGCCCCAATAGAAGCGTGGGTGCGAGATCAGGATTTCAACTCCGGTGACCAGCAGCGCAAAAAAGCACAGGGTGGTGATCCAGTGCGTCACGCGCACCAGGGCAGAGTGCCGCGAAATAATCGCCGTGCCTCCCACACGAGAATCATACCACCCCTGAGTGGGCCGACCTCCAGGCCTGTCAGGATGGGCCTGCGGCCCACGAATAGTGATGAAAACCAGGCTGGAGGGCGGGCAATTCTGCCCGCAGCCGGCTTTTTAGCCGGCTCCGGCCGCCTGGAAAGGCGGCTGCGGCCAAGATTGGCCGCCCTCTCGACCGTGCGCGTCCGCCACGGACGCTGTCCCGGCCCCGAACTGCGTCAAACGGCGGGTCTGGACGAGACCCGCTGCAGGCGTGGACGCCTGCCCCACAAGCCGCTCGCCAATCCGGTTAAGCACCCCCATCCCCTCGCCGTGTCCCCGCGTCCCGGCGTCCGCAGTATAATGATGGAAGATCGCAAGTCCGCGAAGGAGCGAACTACACCCATGAGTTTCTTTGACAAACTGCGCAGACAGAAATTGCTGTCTTTCACTCTCATCCTATTTACGCTGGCCATCGGTATCGTGATCGGCACCTTGGTGAATACTGGGGCCAAGGCCGCCAAGGATAACACGGCCGCTCCCGGTGCGACCCCGCTCACGATTCCCAACCCCGTGCAGCTGCAGAATTCGTTTGCGGTGATCGCCAAGCAAGTGGAGGCCTCCGTGGTCAATATCTCGACCACCTATTTGCCTAAGGTGCCGGCTCAGTCGCGCAGCCGCCGCCGCGCCGCGCCCCAGCAACCCGATAATGGCGATGAGGAGGACCAAGGCGAGCAGGGCGATCAAGGCGGCAATCAAGGCGGCAATCAAGGCAACATGGAAGACTTCTTCCAGCGCTTCTTCAGCAACCCGTTTGGCGGCAATATGCCCCAGATTCCGCAGCACCGCCAGAACGCCTTGGGTTCCGGCGTTGTGGTGGACAAGGCCGGCTACATCATTACCAACAATCACGTGGTGGACAAGGCCGACCGCATTCAAGTCAAGTTCGTGGGCGATTCGACTCAATATGACGCCAAGGTGGTGGGCGTGGACGCCCTCAGCGATCTGGCGGTGATTCGCGTGGAGGGCAAAAGCGGCATGGCGCCTGCCCGCATCGGCAATTCCGACGCCGTCCAGGTGGGCGACTGGGCCATGGCCATTGGCTCGCCGTTCGGCTTTCAGGCCACCGTCACCCTGGGAATTATCAGCGCCAAGCAACGCGACGTGGATCCCACCCAGCAGTTCCAGAATTTCTCCAGACCGATGCCGCCATTAATCCCGGCAACAGCGGCGGGCCGCTGCTGAACATCAACGGCGAAGTGATCGGCATTAATACCGCTATCGCATCCCGTTCCGGCGGCTATCAAGGCATCGGTTTCGCCCTGCCCATCAACCAGGCCGTGAAGGTCTATAACGACATCATCAAGAACGGCAAAGTGATCCGCGGCTCCATCGGCGTCCGGTTTGCGCGATCCGACGATGCCCGCTCCGAAGCGCTGCTGAAAGCCAATGGCGCGACGCAAGGCGTGTTTGTCCAGGATGTGCCCGCGGGCGGCCCGGCGGACAAGGCCGGCATCAAGCAGCAGGACATCATCATCGCCGTGAATGGGACTCCCATCCACAATGGCGACGATTTGGTGGAACGGGTGACCAACACCCCCATCGGCAACGCTCTGACCATCACCGTCTTGCGCGACCGAAAGAACATGGATTTCCGTGTGGTGGTGGCCGATCTGACGCATGTCTTCCCCGAGCAATTCGCAACCGGCAAGGAGGAAGAGAGCGGCCCGGCCGAAGGCACCCAGGCCCTTTTCGGGATTAAGATCGAGAACATGACCGATGCCCGCCGCAAGACCATGGGCATCGAGGAGTCCGGCGGTGTGCTGATCTCTTCGGTGGAGGAGAGTTCATTCGCCGAGGATATCGACCTGCGCCAAGGCGACGTGCTGCTCGAGATCAACCGGCATGCGGTGAACAACACCGACGACGTCATAAGAATCCAGCACACGCTCAAGCCGGGCGATGCGGTGGCGTTCCACATCTTGCGGCAAAGCGGGACTCACCCAGTCAAGTGGGCTTCGTTGTTCCTGGCCGGCTCGCTGCCCAACCATCCATAGCGGGCCATAGCGGAAGAACCATTGCGATCGGGTAAACTCATCGCGGTGCTGGCCGCCGGGCTGACTTGCTCAGCCCTGGCGGCCACCACTGCCCCAAAAAAGAAAATCACTCCGCGCAAGGTCAGCGCGGCGAGCAAGGCTCCGGTGCATAAGGCTGCGGTGCATAAGGCT
>Ga0181534_10000251_pt1 | contig 38749 bp, 40 predicted proteins | sample PEATcosm2014_Bin_37_FD_119758 | JGI IMG/M metagenome (GOLD analysis project Ga0181534, IMG submission 119758) | Peatland microbial communities from MTU Mesocosm Facility, Houghton, MI, USA - PEATcosm2014_Bin17_10_metaG | ecosystem: Environmental > Terrestrial > Soil > Wetlands > Peat | place... | reverse complement strand
TAAAGCGACTACGGCGTGTTTCACCATTGGTGGAGCGCGCCATCGTCGTGGCTGTGGCGGTGGGCGTCATTACGACCGCCGCAATCGTGGGACAAGCCATTGCGTTAGCCAATGTTCTTGGCGGACTCTTTCATCACGCGAAATTTGATGAAGGATCCGACCTCGTGCTCTTTTCTATTGCCACGCTGGTACGTTCGGTGACCAACGGTTTGGCCGAACCCGTCACTTCATGGATTGCCGCACCTTTACGACGTGACCTTCGACGACGTCTTTTAGAGCACGTCCTTCGCCGCGGTCCATTCGAAAGCATTGACGCCACTGTTCAACTGGCCACCCGAGGCGTTGACGCCATAGAAAGCTACGTCGCGAAGTACGTACCGTCGATGTTCCTCGCCAGTGTTGCGCCGGTGTTGTTGCTGGGATGGTTGGCGGCGACTGATTGGTGGAGTTTCACGATTGTGATTATCAGTGTGCTGCTCCTGCCACTGTTCATGATTCTCCTCGGGCTCGAAGCGAAGGCCAAGATGGAAGAGCGTTGGAAGCAGCAACAGCAGCTGGCTGGTTACTTTGGTGACGTGGTGCGGGGCATGACAGTCCTGAAGTCATTCAACCGTTCGGAAGACGCGGTGGACAACCTCGAAGAAGTGGGCGTTTCACTACGCAATAACACGATGGCTACGCTTCGCGTGGCGTTCATGTCGAGTTTTGCATTGGAGCTGTTGTCGTCGCTCGCCACGGCGTTGGTGGCTCTTGTGCTTGGTCTTCGTCTTCTTAATGGTTCGCTTGGATTGAACGTTGCCCTGGCGGTGCTGCTCGTTACCCCTGAGGTGTTCTTGCCGCTTCGTCGCTCGGCGGCGCAGTTTCACGCGTCCGCCGACGGTATTGCCGCCGCGTCACAAGTGCTCGACATCTTGGACGAGCCTCTGGGGAAGCGAACGATGTTGGCTCCGGTAACGGTACCCTCGATCGAACTTCGTGATGTGATTGTCGCACTCGAACACCGACGTGGAGGCCAACCAGAGCCAGTGTCGTCGTTTGCCCCTGCGGGCAGCCTCGTACGACTTTCGGGTCCTTCGGGAATTGGCAAGACGACGTTGTTAAAGGCCATGGCTGGACTAGTGCCACTCGCTAGCGGTCAGATACTCGTTAATGGTGTGGACGTGGGTTACTTGCGAGAAGAAGAGTGGCACCGAGTGATTGGCTGGCTTCCCCAGGATCCACATTTGCCCGGTAACACCGTTCGTGACATCGTGAACTTGGGCGACTCTTCAATTTCTGACGACAACGTCCGAGAAGCACTGGCCAAGGTGCGTCTTGATTTTTTGCTTGATCGCGAGACGGGAGAAGGCGCTCGGTCCCTCTCCGCTGGGCAACGCCGCCGACTCGCATTAGCGCGTTGTCTCGTGCGCCGACCGTTGCTCCTCCTGCTGGATGAACCAACGGCGCACTTGGATGGCCCGAACGCATTGGTCATAGAACAGATACTTCGCGAACTCTCTATGACGCGCATTGTCGCGACGCACGGCCCGTTTATTGCTGACGTCGCAATCGAACTCCGTTCGCTGGAGAAAAATGCGCTCTAGACCGTTACTCCGGACCGCTTTGTTTTTGGAACGCCGAGCCATTGGACGCGCTTTCGCGGCGGGAATTTTGGTGTCGCTTTCAACAGTGGGACTCGCCGGCACGTCGGCGTGGCTCATTGTTCGTGCGGCGCAGGAACCAGCCGTGTTGTCGCTTACCGTGCCCATGGGTTTGGTGCAACTCTTCGCTCTCGCTAAAGCCGCGGGCCGCTATGTTGAGCGAACGCAGACGCACCGCGCGGCGCTTTCGGTTATGGGAAGGGTGCGAGCGAGCACGGCGTACATTCTTCGAACCTTGGTGCCCGCGGGCCTGGGACCAAGGAGTTCGAGTGTGGTCGAAACCGTGCTCGGCGACGTTGAACGTGTGCAGGACGTTCTGACCGCCGTGGCCGGTCCACTGTCGACCAGCGCGGTGGCGGGCGCGGCAAGCATTGTCGTGTCGGGCGTGATGGTGCCGTGGTCGGGATTTGTTCTTTTGGCGGGTGTTCTCATTGTTGGTGTGATTTTGCCATTGCTAGCTGCGTCGATGGGTAACTCGAGTGAAGTGGCGTTAGAAAAAGTTCGACACGGACTCAATGCAATCTTTGACAATGCCGCACAGGCGGGCAGCGAGGTGTTGTTGCTCGGTGGCACTCCCACCATGATGGAGACACTTCGGACGTTAGAAGAACAACAGGACCGCTCAAATCGTCGTCGAACCTTCGTTATGGGTGCCGTGAGTGCACTCAACACCGTCGTGGCAGGAGTCTGTGTCCTCGGCGCTGTACTGGTGACGACCAACGCGTACCGAGAAGGTCACGTGGCACAGGCGTTGCTCGCAGTTCCGGCACTCTTAAGCGTTTCGGCGCTGGAACTACTTTCCGGAATCGCACCCTTAGTGGTGAGTTTTCGACGTGACCAGGGGGCCCTCGCGCGACTTCAAGCGATTGGCGATATTTTGCCACCGGTTGTGGAGCCCGCATTTACGCTTACGCCTCCGCCGTCTCGGGTGCTCAGGGCGAAACAACTGCAACACACCCTCGGCACTGAAACGGTCATTGCCGACGTTTCGATCGAATTTCGACCCGGCGACGTAGTGGTATTGGAAGGGCCCAGTGGCGCAGGAAAAACTACGTTGGCGCGAATCTTTGCCAAGTTCGTCGATCACCAAGACGGCGAGATGGCCCTAGGAACATTGTCGTACCGTTCGCTGTCTTCTTCATGCGTCAGAGACAGTGTCGGTTACGTCGACGACGATCCGCACATATTTCTAACAACGCTCGCTGGCAACCTGCGTATTGCTAATCCGCACGCCAGCGACGAAGAATTGACTACTGCTCTCGAGGCCGCCGGGTTGGGGCCGTTACTCTCGATGCTGCCCGAGGGGCTCTCAAACATGATTGGTGGCGCCACGCAAGGACTTTCCGGTGGCGAACAACGTCGCCTAGGCGTCGCTCGCCAACTCCTCTGCATGAAGAACATCGTGATTCTTGACGAGCCCACTGAAGGTCTCGATGAACCAACGGCGAACGCGTTGATGGCTTCACTAGTTGAATACTGTCGCGACCGCGTGCTCATTGTTATTTCACATCACGAGAGTGACCGTTCATTTGCGACGCGCGCGTTGCGACTTGAAGGCGGGTTGCTCAGCGAACTGGAAGTACCAGCAGGTTCCTCGCGCGAAGACCAGTTGGTCTGAGCACATTCGAGTCATCGATTCCCGAGCGATTCTTTAGTGCGACAACGTAGTGTTGACGACTTGACCGGGCGAACAGGCTCGGGGGTCATAAGGCGCTAAAGGTTGGTTGGTGGGCAGCGTGGGCTCAAGAATTGGATTCGTGCTCTTTGCCTGCGTGGCCGTGGAGGGCTGCACCTTAGTAATTGAAGCCACGACGCTGACCCCGTTACCGGTCTGCACGGTGACGAGTGCACCGGGTGTCACCTCGGCGGGGTCGTAGCCCATGATGACGGGACCGCTCAACTTTCGCATGATGGCCTGCGCGGCGGCGAGACCGGGGCTCTTCCAATTGCCAGAGGAGGGAGGTGGCGAACCGCCGTACCAAACGACGGTTTCGTTGGCCTTACCCACGGGGGTTCGGTCGCCAACGCCCGTGACATGGAAACCGAGCGCTTTGAGGCCATTGCCAATGGTGGCCGCTTGGGCCGTGGTGCCGGTGCCGTTTTCGACCGTGACGTTGATGGAGCTCGGCGTGGGCAGCAATTTGTAGTTAAAGGTGTTTTGATTCGGATTCACAAAGAAAACTTTTCGAATGACGGCGGCACCCGTGGGGTTTATGGGGAACACCACGTCGCCGTAGTAATAGCCCTTGTAGAGATACGAACCACCAACCACGGATGCAACTGGGTACGTCAACTGTTCGACGTTATTAATTTTCACGTGGGCAAAGGTTTCGGCGAGGCTAATCATGTGGTGCTCGGAAAAATTTTGGTCGACCTGCAGACTGCTTAGGACTGAGAGCGCAATGCTCTGGTCGGTGAAAGGATTTGACAATCCTCTTGAGGCCACCTTTGCCGCGAGCACGCGCAAAAATTCGTGCGTGCGCCTGATGCGGGCAATGTCACTTTCTTGTTCTTGTGGCCACTGCTGATGAATGTGGTTCGTGGGATTTGGTTGAATCTGCAAGTGACGTGCTCGAACAACCTGCAGCGCGTGGTAACCGTCTAGTAGGTAGCAGCCTGGTGATTTGATGTTGAGACCCGACTCGGCGTCAAAGATCGGCACGGGAAAATTCAATTCGACACCGCCGAGTGCATCGACGACGTTCGCGAAAGTATCGAAGTTCAATTCCACGTAGTGGTTAATCGGTATGCCGAAGTCTTCTTCCACCGCCGAGGCCAACTGGCCGGCGCCTTCGTAGAGTGCGGCATCAATTTTGTTGGCACCCGTACTTCGCGCGTTGGGAATAAATGTGTCGCGGGGAATCGAAAGAAGGGCCACTTGGCCCGTTGAGGGATCAAGGTGGATGATCATGACGATGTCTGAGTTCACGCCGTTCACGCCATTTTGGCAAAGTCCGTAGGCGGCGTTTTGAACCTTCAAGGCACAGCGGTCGGTGGAACCTACGAGAAGGATGTTTTCGGGGCCACTGTCGGACTGCAAAAACGAGACGTTCGTGTGGTGAATCTTTGAACCAATGTAGTAATAGTCGGCAACCACGAGCAGAACCAGAGCCACGACGACACCCAACGTCGAAAGCCCAATGATTTTGAACACACGCTTCTTCCCGGTGGCTTTCGCCCTCTTCCGTCGTGGAAGGGGTCCACCGTTGCGCTCCGCCACCGCCTGGCCAAGTGCAATGAGGCGGTCTTGATTGGGAATTTGTCGTGAGCGACGATCAGAATTTGCCATGAAAATTTCCATGAAATTCTACCGGCGCGTACCTTTGTTAACGGATCACAATTCTGTGAACATTCAGACCCGTCGTCACGGCGCCCCCGGCAGGACTCGAACCTGCGCACATGGCTTCGGAGGCCAATGCTCTATCCGCTGAGCTACGGGAGCCGCTGGTCCAGCCTACCGGTCACTTTCAGGCGACATCAGGGACGATGATCCTTGCGGCTCGTAGAGTTCATGCATGGGCCAAGGACCAATCGAGAAGTCGTTGCTACCTGACACGACGGTGCTAACGAACGACGAAACCTTAATTGGTGGCATTTCGGTGACGGCGTTAGCCAAAGAATTTGGTACGCCGCTTTTTGTTTACGACGAAGCAACTCTTCGCGCACGTTGTCAAGAAGCAGCGCAAATTTTCAGTGACGGTGTCGCGTTTGCTTCGAAATCATTCTTATGTGGTGCGATGGCACGACTCGCGGTGGAAGAAGGTCTCTACGTTGACGTCGCGACGGAAGGCGAGTTGGACATTGTTCTTCGCTCTGGCGTTTTGCCAGAGCGCGTCATCGTGCACGGCAACAACAAATCCGATAACGAACTTCTTCGCGCCTACGACGAAGGGGTGCACCGCCTTATTGTCGATAACTTCGACGAGATTGACCGGCTCGAAAAATTTGTCACCGCGGACAAATTGCTCCACTGTCTGGTGCGAGTGACTCCGGGTGTGGAAGCGCACACGCACGAATTCGTTCGCACGGGTCAAGAAGACACCAAGTTTGGATTTTCCATTAACTCCGGTGCCGCGCGACTAGCCATTGATCGACTGAAATCAATGGCGGGTATCCACGTGCACGGTATTCACGCGCACATCGGTTCCCAGATTTTTGAAGTCGACGCGTACCTCGAAACACTGGCGATCTTGGCCGAATTCGTTTTTGAAGATGGTTTTGAAGAGCTCTGCGTTGGTGGGGGTCTCGGAGTGGCGTACACCACCGGTGAAGTGGCGCCCACGATTACCGAGTGGGGAGAACAAGTCCGCCAAGCCGCCTGGGCGGTTGGTTTTCCCGCGAGCGTTCGTTTGACGGCGGAACCCGGTCGAGCTATTACTGCGCAGGCGGGGGTGACGATTTACAAAGTGGGAGCCGTAAAGCCCGTTTCACAGCGTACGTATATGGCGGTTGATGGCGGCATGAGCGACAACCCTCGACCCGTTCTTTATGGTTCGGGTTACGAGGCATTTGATCCGAGTTTTCCCCTCGCCGAACGTACCCAAGCCGTCCGACTGGTTGGAAAACACTGCGAAAGCGGCGACGTCTTAATTGACGAAGCGTGGCTTCCCGAACAGACTGGCGTGGAAAGTTTCGTCGTCACGCCCGTCACCGGTGCCTACGGCTATTCCATGGCGTCGAACTACAACCGTTTGACGCGGCCGGCCGTGGTGTTTGTTGCAAACGGCGAGGCGCGACTGGTGCTTCGTCGTGAGACGGTCGATGATCTTGCACGCCTCGAGGTCTAGTTCCAATTAAGGAATCGGGCGCATTAGCCTTGAGGAATGACTGAGCACGTTGTTCGCGTTGGCATTATTGGTGCCGGCAACGTCGGCGGGGCTCTCGTGCGCTTATTGTCTGATGAGTCTCGGTCATCGGCAATGCTCGACGCGGCGAGGTCACGCCTCCAAGTCGTTGGCGTCGCAGTGAAGGACGAGAAGAAGAAGCGTCCGGACATTCCTGCTTCGTTGCTTACGACGGATGCTCAAGCATTGGCTGCTCGCGAGGACGTTGACGTCTTAGTGGAGTTGATCGGGGGCGTCAGTGATGCTCGCACGTATATCGAAACCGCTCTTCGACGTGGTGCTTCTGTGGTTACGGCTAACAAAGCGCTTATGGCCGAAGCTGGTACGGAGTTAATTGAACTCGCCTTTGCTAATAACGCCGATCTTTACTACGAAGCAGCAGTTGGTGGTGGTGTGCCTATTCTTCGCTCGCTTCGCACGTCCCTCGCTGCCGAGCGAATCAGTCGTGTCATGGGAATCGTAAACGGTACGACGAATTTCATTCTCTCCAAAATGACGAGCGACGGTACTGACTACGCCGCTGCACTCGAAGAAGCCCAGGCTCTGGGATACGCGGAAAGCGATCCGACCGCCGACGTCGAGGGATATGACGCGGCGGCGAAGGTCGCCATTTTGTCTTTTCTCTCGTTTGGCACCGTTCTTGATGGTGCGATTATCGAACGTGAAGGTATTTCGACAGTCCGTGCGGTGGATGTTGCCTTTGCCAAGCGTTCGGGCTACGTCATCAAGTTGCTGGGTATTGCCGAGCGCGTGGGTGATCATGCGATTTCTCGTCGCGTCCAACCAACACTGGTGCCCGACGAGCACCCGCTCGCCTCAGTGCACGGTGCCTACAACGCCGTCTTTGTCGAAGGGGTTACGACGGGTCCACTGATGTGGCTCGGTTTGGGCGCCGGGGGAGAGCCCACGGCGGCCGCTGTTCTCGGTGACATTGTCGCGGTCGCCAGAAATAGGGTCAGCGGTCGTCACGACACGCCATTCTCGGTGGATCGCACCCTGCAATCGTTCCCTCCTGGCGAACTCCAAAGCGCGTTCTATCTCAGCATCGACGTGCTTGACAAGCCCGGGGTCTTGGCGTCCGTGGCGAGCGTCTTTGGTGATCACGACGTTTCCATTTTGTCAATGGACCAGTCGGGCTTTGGTGACGAAGCGCGACTCACCTTCTTTACCCACCGAGCTTTTGCCTCGGACGTCAGTGCCACATTGAAAGATCTTGAACACCTGGACGCCGTCGACGCGATTGGATCGTGCCTGTGTGTCATTGATGGAGGAACGGCATGAAAGCCTGGGGTGGATTACTCAATGAATATGCCGATTGGTTCGATCTTCGTGACGTGAAAGAAGTCGTTACGCTCCAAGAGGGAGCAACGCCACTCTTGCACGCGGAACGTCTTTCCGAGCGCGTTGGTGCTGACGTGTGGTTGAAGTTGGAAGGTCTCAATCCCACTGGCTCGTTTAAAGATCGTGGCATGACGATGGCGATCACGAAGGCCAAAGCCCACGGCGCGACAACAGTGGTCTGCGGTTCAACGGGAAATACGTCAGCGTCCGCTGCCGCCTACGCCGGCAAGGCGGGCCTTAACTGCGTGGTACTCATTCCCGAAGGAAAGATCGCCCTAGGGAAATTGGCTCAGGCAATTGTCTACGGGGCCGACGTTGTACAAATTCGTGGCAACTTTGATCGTGCGCTCAATCTGGCGCGCGAACTGACCCAGCATCTTCCCATCACCATTGTGAACTCCATCAACCCCGACCGCATTGAGGGCCAAAAAACGGGCGCCTTCGAAGTGGTTGATGTTCTTGGTGAGGCACCGGACATTCTGGCTATTCCTGTTGGAAACGCGGGCAACATCACGGCGTACTGGCGCGGTTTTACCCAGTACGCCACTGCTGGTAAATCAGCGGTGCTTCCAAGGATGTGGGGCTTTCAGGCCGCGGGTGCCGCGCCCATTGTTCTTGGTCACCGCGTCGACGAACCAGAAACGATCGCTACGGCCATCCGCATTGGCAACCCGGCGAGTTGGGTCCCGGCCCTTGAAGCCGTTGACGAGTCCCACGGTGCCGTGCGCGCCGTCACGGACGATGAACTCTTGGATGCCTATTCCTTTCTCGCAAAAAATGAGTCCGTTTTTGTAGAACCCGCTTCGGCGGCGTCCGTGGCCGGCCTCTTTCGTTACGGGGTGACGCCGGGGGCAAAAGTCGTATGTGTCCTGACTGGTAACGGCCTGAAAGACCCCGACACCGCCGTGCAAACGACTTCAACGCCAGGGGTCGTGGACGCAACCATCGAAGCGTTATTGGAACGACTTAGCTAACTCGTGACACACCGCGTCTAAAGGCGCTACAATGTACGTGTCGTCCGCGACCGGCCTTGGGGGCCGACGTGCGGAAATCTTCCTAGGACGACTTCTCCCTTGAATTCTTCTCCGCCTCGTTACATACGTATGGGGCGGCGAGAAAGGAATTATTGATGGCTTCAACGCCCGCCCAGGATCGCAGCGTTCTCGAAAGTAAAGAGCGCGACGAACTTCAAGAGATCGCCCAAGCCATCGGTGTCAAGACGCCGCCCCGTGCTTCCAAGGCCTCACTCATCAGCGCCATTATTGGTGGACCAGAATCAAGCTCTGATTCCTCTTCCAATGGTGACACTTCGGACTCCAGCACAGCTTCCGCGAGAGGCGCCAGCGCCGTAAGGTCGCGTCGCACGGTCGCCACTCCCGACACCGACTTCGACGAGTTTGTAAAAGAAATTACCGGTGACGAAACAACGTCAGAAGTGGTCAGCGAAGAAGGTGTCACACCTTCACCTGGTCCTTCAATCGCCCCGTCCGAGCGCACTGCGCGCAACGACCGCCAACCCCGCGACTACAACAACGGCGGTGGCAACGGCAATGGCGCCGACGGTAACCGCAACCGTCGCAACCGTCGCAACCGCAACACGGGTGGCGGTCGCGAACGCTATGACCGCGAACCCCAGAGTGGCGCCGACCAGCCCTACACCGGCGAACTAGTGGAAGTGCAAGGCCTTCTTGATTTGCGTGACGACGGCTACGGCTTCTTGCGCACCAAGGGCTACCACCCTTCGCCCAACGACGTCTACGTCTCCATTAGCCAAGTGCGTCGGTACCAACTTCGTAAGGGCGACACCATCGTCGGAGGGTTTCGACCCGCGGGATCAAATGAGAAGTACCCGGCGCTACTACGCGTCGACACCGTGCAGGGCTTTGACCCGGAAGTTGCCCGTCTTCGTCCCAAATTTGAAGATCTAACGCCGCTGTTCCCGGACGAGAGACTGAAGCTTGAGACCAACGAAGGAAAAATGGATCTCACGCCTCGCATTGTTGACCTCATTGCTCCCATTGGTAAGGGACAGCGCGGGCTTATTGTTTCGCCGCCCAAGGCCGGTAAGACGACGGTCGTCAAGCAGATAGCCCAGTCCATTGAGGCTAATAACCCCGAGGTGCACCTCTTAGTGTTACTCGTTGACGAGCGACCAGAAGAAGTAACCGACATGCGACGAGGCGTGCACGGTGAAGTGGTCGCTTCAACGTTTGACCGCCCCGCTGACGAGCACACGCACATTGCAGAACTTGCCATCGAGCGTGCCAAGCGTCTCGTGGAACAAGGTCGTGACGTGGTCATCATTTTGGACGGCATCACCCGTCTCGCTCGCGCTTACAACCTGGCCCAGCCAGCAACCGGACGCATCATGTCTGGTGGTGTGGACTCTGGTGCGCTCTATCCACCTAAGAAGTTCTTCGGTGCGGCCCGCAACATTGAAGAGGGCGGTTCGTTGACGATCCTCGCCACGGCGCTGGTGGAAACCGGTTCCAAGATGGACGAAGTCATCTTCGAAGAATTCAAGGGAACCGGCAACATGGAACTGAAGTTGGACCGTCGCCTCGCCGAACGCCGTTTGTACCCCGCCATCGACGTGAACGGGTCATCGACTCGTCACGAAGAATTGCTCTTTGATCGTGAGCAATTGGCCCAGGTCTGGAAACTTCGTCGCGTGCTGAGCGGACTTTCTGCCGAGGGCCGAGAGGCCGCCGGACTGGAGTTGCTCATTGACAAGCTGAAGCAGACCAAGTCCAACGATGAGTTCTTGGCCGAAATCGCCAAGGGCGCGAACCCAACGAGCTAACTACCGATTAGAATTACTATTCGCAATAAGGAGCACCTATGAAGCCAGACATTCACCCCCAGTACGGCGTCGCGAACGTCAAGTGTTCGTGTGGAAACACGTTCACGACGGAGTCGACCAAGTCGTCGATTTCGGTCGAACTTTGTAACGAGTGCCACCCCTTTTTCACCGGTAAGCAGAAGCTTGTGGACACCGGTGGTCGCGTGGAGCGCTTTCAGCGTCGTTACGCACAAAAGACCAAGGCTCACGCCCCGAAGGCGTAGAGCTTCTGGCCTTTCTTCTACGTGCGTTCGGTTGACGACACTTTAAAGTCCCTCTCCGAGGAACTGGCGAGCGTCGAAACCGCGCTCGCTGAACCCGACGTCGCGAGTGATCTCACTCGTCTTCGAGATCTTTCTCGACGACACAAGGAACTGGCCGAAATTGACGCTGCGTGGCAGTCGTTGCAGCGCGCCCGCGAGGATCTTTCCGGCGCTAGAGAAATGTTCAATGACTCAGCCGGTGACGACCGCGAACAGTGGCGTGAAGAGATCAATAAGGCCGAAGAAGAAATCGCCGAACTCGAACTACGAATTGAGACGCTGCTGCTGCCGCGTGATCCGAACGAGGGACGAAACGTCATTGTTGAGATCCGAGGAGCAGAAGGCGGCGAAGAGGCGAATCTCTTCGCGAGTGACCTCGCCGAAATGTACCGTCGCTACGCGGCACTTCGCGGTTGGAAACTTGAAGTGGTTGAAGAACGAGCTAGCGAACAGGGCGGCATTGATGAGGCGACCTTTCTCATCAAGGGCGACGACGCCTGGGCTCGGCTCGAACACGAAGCTGGTGTTCACCGAGTCCAACGCGTACCTACCACTGAAGCCAAAGGTCGCGTGCACACGTCATCGGCGACGGTGTCGGTACTTCCCGAAGCCGAAGAAGTCGACGTTGACATTGATGCGAACGATTTGAAGATTGACGTGTATCGTTCGTCGGGTCCCGGCGGACAAAGCGTCAACACCACCGACTCGGCGGTTCGAATTACGCACCTACCCACTGGGATTGTTGTGTCGATGCAAGACGAGAAGAGTCAAATACAAAATCGCGCCAAGGCAATGATTGTTCTTCGATCCAGGTTGTTGAAGGCTGCACAAGATGCGCAGGCCAGTGAACTCGGTGACCTCAAGCGTTCGCAACTGGGTGGCGGGGGACGAAGTGAAAAGATTCGCACTTACAACTTCAAAGAAAATCGAGTCACTGATCACCGCATCAATTTGACGCTCTACGACTTGGAAGCAACGTTGGGTGGTCAACTCGATCCCTACGTTGACGCGTTGCTGAGCGACAAGCGAGCGCGGCAATTGGCCGAGAGTGACGGACGTTAACGCCTCATTCGTTCGTGACCTCGTTGGTCGGGGTCTCGAACGTCGCGAAGCGTTGTGGCTCGTCGAGGAATTCTCGCCGGGGGCCGATGCCGACGCTGCGCGTGCCGTGGAACTGGCTGGCACCCGGCGCTTAGCCGGCGAGCCGCTTCAGTACGTGATTGGTCACTGGCCATTTCGCACACTTGATTTGGACATCGATCCTCGTGTCCTTATTCCTCGACCTGAAACCGAAGAACTTGTTTCCTTGGCGCTCGGGGCCCTCGCAACCTCGCAAGCAACCTCACCGCTCGTGCTCGATATGGGGTGTGGATCGGGGGCGATTGGTCTTTCGATCCTTAGCGAACTCTCCGAACGAGGAATTGCCGCCACCGTGGTGGCCGTTGATTCTTCGATTGACGCGCTCGACGTGGCACGAAGAAACGCCATCAAGCACGGACTTCACGCCGTTTCGTTTGTGCATTCGTCATGGTTTGATGGCCTTGATCCATCGCTGCAGGGGCACGTTGATCTCGTGGTCTCGAATCCTCCCTACGTAGGCGAAATCGAATTTGAAACTCTCGACCCCGTCTTGCATCACGAGCCCTATGGCGCACTCGTGTCACCCAGTAGTTCGGGCGTCGAGGGCTTCAAAGACCTCGAAGTCGTGGTGCGCGAAAGCATGTCCTGGCTTCGTCCTGGCGGCTCACTGGTGTGTGAACACGGGAGCACGCAGGCAGATGCCTTGGTGCAACTCGCGACTTCGAAGGGTTACGTCAACGTGATTGACGTTTCAGACATGGCGGGAAATGCTCGCGTGCTCATTGCCAGAAAGTCCCTGTCGTGAACGTCGTCGATCCCAACGCGGCGGCTTCGCTGTTGCTCAACGGAGCCGTTGTCGCAATTCCGACGGACACGGTCTACGGTCTCGCCGCTCGCTTTGAAGACGAGACGGCCATCGCCAAACTGTTTTCGCTTAAGAAGCGTCCTCCCACCGTTCCGCTACCCGTTTTTGTCACGTCACTTGAACAAATCAGTGTTCTCGGCGTGACGTGGCCATCGCGGGCCAAAACCTTAAGTGACTCGTTATGGCCTGGAGCACTGACGGTCGTAGTGGAGGCACCGCAATTCTTGGCTCAACGTGTGGGCGCAACCACGCCAACGCTTGGTTTTCGTATGGTGGCCAACGACGTTGTTCAGTCCATCGTTGATCGCACCGGACCACTATGCGTGACGAGCGCCAATGAGCATCAGCAGTCTCCGTGCACGTCAGTAGAAGACGTTGAACGTAGTTTCGCGTTCAACGATGATCTTGCGGCCGTGGTTGACGGGGGAACTTGCAACGGAACGGTGTCAACGGTGATTGACGTTTCGGTCGAGCCGTGGCGAGTCCTTCGTGACGGTGCCATAAGTGCGACAACGTTATCGATGCTTCTTGGCTAGAGGGCCGTCTGTTTGGAATCTCGTCCGACCTATTGGGGGCGTGAGGCTGTTGAAAAGCGATAACAGTTTTCGAGGGCGTGCGTCGTAAAGCCAGCCTTGGTTAAAATTTGACCAGAGGTCAGGGGACGCGCTCGGGTTACCGCGATTGTCGCACCAACCTCACGAGCTTGGCGTAATCGCGACGAGAGAATTACTCGATAACCGCCCAGTGACCGAAACGCGGGCAAGGTGACTGCTCCGAACAATCGCGCCATCTGACCAACAATTTTGCACGTGCCCGTGGAAACTGGCTGACCGTTCACGTAGGCCACGAACTGAAATTCGCTAGAAGTCTCGAGGTTGCGTAACGTCTCATCCAGTCGAACGCTGATTGTTTGTTCATTGGGAAATGACCTTCCCCAACCCGCAGTTTCAACCACAATGGCGTCTCGTAGAGAACGCTCATCCTTGACGAGCTCGCAATGTATCTCCGTTGAAGTTATCGACATGATTGCGTTGTCATCCAAAACACGAGCCATAATTTGGTAGCAATCATTGAGGATTCCACCACGAGCTCGTAAGTACTCCTCGGTTTCGAGAGGAAGTGTGGAGTTCGTCACCCACCAATGGAACTCGTTGAGACCCCACTGTGAGACCACGGTCGAAATCTCATCAAAGACAGTGCCGAGCGATCGTGACGTATGCGAATTCACGACCTGGGCTTCTGGCATCGTTGGCGATAGGAATCGTTGGGGATAGCGAAGAAGCCGGTAGTCCGGAGTTTGGATGTCCGTGAAATCGTCTGATACGGCTCCCGCATCAATCGACGCGAGAGTCGACAAAATCGTTTGAGTATCCCATTCGTAGATTTCCATCAGTTGGTCAATTCAGTCTGAGAGGAAAAACGATCCATCGCGCACGGTGCCGCTTCGACCAATGAGTTCGTGGGTCTCGGACTGTTCCATGAGTGGAGCATCGTTGCTGCTTGCCCATACCCGATTACCGTTCGCGTGTCGTGCCACAACGACCAATCGATTGGGCGAATCGTCGCGATTGTGAACAACGGTGTAGCTCTCGACAGTGACATTGCCGTTTTCTTGTTGGTGTGGACAGACGGGTTGCTCATCGACGTTTTCTTGGACGCTCTTCCATTGGAACGACGAAGGTGGCGGTGTCGCCGAGTAGGTTCCCCAGGCGTGCTTCGTTGAAAACCACCCGAGACCACTTACAAGTCCGGTGGACTGCGATTGTCGAAGCAATGACACCATGGTCGCAATCGAATGCGTCACGTAGTTATTACCTGGACCACCACAGAAGGTGAGGCCTCCGGTGACCGTGGGTACGCGTGAAGGATCAAAGGCGTCAATGCCCGCAACGTTGCATGCGGTTTGTACGACCGTGGGAAAGCAACTGTAGAAGTCAATATGGGACAAGTCGTCAGTGCGCACACCAAACGACTGGAGCGCTGACCAAATAGCGGTCATCGCTGGAGAGCTGTCGAGTTGCGGTCGGTCGGAAATGAACCAGTGATCGGTTGCGTCGGCGCCGGCGGTTGGAAAAATCATTTTGTCCAAAGCGATGCCTAATGATGTTGCCTTCTCGAAACTCATCATGATGTAGGCAGCTCCCATGTCCACGGGCATGTTGGCGACCAGCATCTTTGTATACGGAAACGACACCATGCGATTGTTCGGTGACGGAGTGACGATTTCTTTGGCGCTGGGTGCGGTGCGAATCCAAGCGTAAGGATTATCTGCAGCGACCGTCGCGAAATTTGCCCACAGCCGACCGAGTTGTTGTCGTTGTTCATCAATGGTCCAACCGAGCCGAGCTCGACGAGCGTTTTCGAACAGTGGATACGCTTCGACGGGCAACGTGATTCCATTTTCGTATTCGTCCTTCGTGAGGGGCGCGCGGTTTTCCTCAACGAGATCAGGCGCTGCAACACTGTCGTCTTGCTTGCGCCATCCCAGAGGGAGACCTTGTTTTCGTGCGAGTGAACTCGCGTACATTGCCTCGGAACCCACGACCGCAATGGCGTCGATTTCGTTGGCCAAAATGCGACGGGCGCTCTCGTGGACCAATTTTTGAGGGATGTTTCCTCCCGTTGGCGTGAGCCTCGTCCGGACATTACTGAGACCAAGAGCGCTGACCGCGAGGAGTGCGGGGTCCGTGGTGTGCCACGTGAACGATCCAATGGCCACAAGTTCGTCGAGTGATCGAAGTGCGCCGTCTGCACCCGTATCTGCACCTGCACGCTCGAGCGCTTCAATTATGAGGTCCAGTGGGTGGGGGCGCGATTCGTACGTTGCGTCGTGGTCAGGGTGATCCGTTATTTGACCGACGCCCACCATCACGGGGGTGCGAGGTTCAATTGCCACGCTAAGAAGTATTGCCGCTCAACGGTATGGCGAGAAGTTAGAGAACTAAGGTGGGCGTAATGCGTATCGCTCTCGGTTCTGATCACGCTGGATTTGACCTCAAATCACTGCTGGTAGCCACGCTTTTGGAGCGCGGTCACGACGTCTTGGACCTTGGTACCGATTCAGACTCGGTCTCGGTGGATTATCCCGACTTCGGAGCTGCCGTTGGTCGAAGCGTGGTGTCGGGCGAAAGTGATCTCGGAGTGGCTATTTGTGGCACGGGTATTGGTATGTCAATCGCCGCGAACAAAGTGCCGGGCGTTCGCGCCGCAGTTGTTCACGATGTCTCAAGCGCACGACTAGCTCGAGAACACAATCACGCCAACGTTTTATGCATGGGTGCGCGTCTTATTGGATCGGTGACCGCCGCCGACGCTCTGGACGCGTGGCTAACTTCGCCGCTGGGTGAAGGTCGTCACCTTCGACGAATTGAGAAGATTGCTGCGCTTGATGAACAAGCGCAGTTGTAAGAAAGGCGAAACCCAACGTGGGCTCATCTCCGTTTGATGCTTGGATCACCGGCGACGACGAAGTTACGGATCTCTTGTCCCAAGAGTGGAACCGACAAACTTCGACACTGCAACTCATTGCAAGTGAGAACTTCGCCTCGCCGGCCGTAATGGCCGCGACTGGCTCCGTTCTTACGAACAAATACTCCGAGGGTTACCCAGGGCGCCGCTACTACGGTGGCAATCAAGTGGTCGATGAAGTAGAAGATTTGGCTCGCCGTCGGCTCGTTGCGTTGTTTGGAGCAGACCACGCCAACGTGCAACCTCACAGTGGCGCAAACGCCAACGTCGCTGTCTATCAAGGGTTGCTTGAGCCCGGGGACACAATTCTCGCCATGCGTCTCGACCAGGGTGGTCACTTAACGCACGGCTCGCCGGCGTCAATTACGTCCAAGATTTGGAACTTCGTTTCCTATGGTGTCACGCCACGTTCGGATGACCCGTCGGTCGCTGGTGAAGTTATTGACTTTGACAACGTCCGATCTCTCGCATTGCAATACCGCCCAAAATTGATTGTCGCGGGCGCGACGGCGTATTCGCGTTTCATAGATCCTGCACCGTTTCGTGAAATTGCCGACGAGGTAGGCGCGTTGTTGATGTTTGACTCGGCGCACGTGGCGGGTCTGATTGCTGGAGGTTCGCACCCCAATCCGGTTCCCTTTGCCGATGTGGTGACCTTCACCACACACAAAACATTGCGTGGTCCGCGAGGCGGAGCAATTCTTTGTCGCGAAGAACACGCGAAGAAGATTGACATGTCAGTCTTTCCTGGCATGCAGGGCGGCCCACTCGAAAACGCCATTGCGGCGAAAGCCGTGGCGTTTCGTGAAGCGTCGCACAAGAGCTTTTCTGAGTACACCGAGCGTATTGTTCAAAATGCGAAAGGTTTCGCTGGTGCTCTGGCGGCGGAAGGTTTCCGAATTGTCTCAGGCGGTACCGACAACCACATGATTGTTCTCGATCTACGCGATTTTGACGCCGACCTCACGGGCAAGGTTGCCCAAGAAGTTTTGGACCGGGCTGGCATCACTACGAACCGAAATCAAATTCCCGACGATCCACGAAGCCCCTTCATTACGTCGGGACTTCGTTTGGGTACGCCCGCCGAGACGACCGCGGGCATGGGCGTGGGCGAGTTTTCCCAAGTGGCGTCACTCATTGCTCAAGCATTGCGAGGCCGCGATGAGCAATCGCACCTTGAAGGCGTGCGAGCTGACGTGAATGAATTGTGCTCCCGCTTTAACCCGTACGCCGACTTTGGTAAGTAAAACGTCGTGAGCAACATCGCTTCTTACGTCCTCGTTATGGTCGTAGGAGTCGTGACCACGGTTCTCGTGAATGGACCTGCGCGGCGACTCTCACTTCGCGTGGGCTACACCGCGCTGCCCGATGAACGAAAAGTGCACAAGGATGTCACGCCCTACGGCGGTGGGGCATCAATGTTTATTGGTCTGTGCGTCGCCTTGGTGGTTGCTGCGTTCATTTCTCCACTTCGTCAAATCATTTCGTCGTCGCACGAAATGCTTGGCGTGTTGTTGGCAGCCACCGTGATCTTCATTGTCGGGATGGTGGACGACTTTCGTGACATGTCGGCACCGGCCAAGACAGCTGGTCAAGTTTTGGCGGCGAGCATTCTTTATTTCAGTGGCTGCACGATGTACCAATTGAAGCTGCCCTTCGCTGGCTTCATTGTTCTCGGCCCCTCAATTCTTCCTTTGATCACGGCCGTATGGGTGTTCGCGCTCACGAACGCCGTGAACTTGATTGACGGTCTTGACGGTCTCGCCGGAGGAATCGTGGCTATTGCCTCGGGCACGCTCTGCGTGTACGGACTGCGACTTGAAGACTTGGGCCTTCTTCCTTCAAACAATATTGGACCCTTGGTGGCAGCCATCACGTGTGGCATCAGTTTGGGGTTCTTGCGGGACAACTTTCATCCGGCTCGACTCTTTATGGGCGACGCCGGCGCACTGATGCTTGGCCTTCTCATGAGCGCCTCCACCATGGTCATTGGCGGACGTACCCCGCCAACGAGTGGCGTCACCTTCTTCTTTTTCGCGCCCATTCTTATTCCGGTCTTCATTTTGGGTGTACCTCTCGCGGACGCGGTCTTCGCCTACGTTCGTCGCATCGCCTCGGGGCAAGGATTTCATACCCCGGACAAAAATCACATTCACCACCGCTTAATGCGCCTCGGCCACGGGCACCGCCGGACCGTCGTGATTCTTTGGGCGTGGACGGCGCTCTTGTGCGGCTTCGTGCTCTTTCCGCTGTTCGCGCCGCGGGCAAACGCGCTTATTCCTTTGGGTGTCGCCCTCTTGATTGTCGCCCTCTTTACATGGTTCTATCCGGGTCTCCATAGACGCCGCACGGCCGCTGAAGCGGCGAGCGACGAAGAGGTGCCGGTGCGGTGAGTGCGGAACCTCCGGCACCACCTCCGTCTCACGAATCCCCTGATCAAGACCGAATAAAGGATCTGCCGGGACTCGTGGCCTTTGCCGTCATGGGAACCACCATTGCCAGTTGCGTCGCCGTAGGGGTATTGCTTGGGATTTGGGCTGATTCGGCGTGGCACACCGCTCCCGTGTTCTTGCTAATTGGATTACTGTTAGGTTCGCTAGCCGCCGTGGTCAGCGTTGTCAAACAGGTCCGGCGCTGGTTGTAAGAACGAAATCCTGTGCTCGAAAACCTACCCCCCGATACATTGCCGCGCCTCCTGCGCCGGACCTCCTGGTCCGCCTTAATTGTCGCAACCATCGGGTTCATCGTCGCTCTCGTTATCGATCAGCCCTGGGCTGCTTTGGGTCTCGTGTTTGGTGTCTTTCTCGCGGTTATGAATCTTCGTTTCCTCGACCGTCAAGCGGCGAAAGTGGAGCTGAAGGGTGAACAGTCTTCCAAAGCCATCCGCCGCCAGCTCGGCTCTAAAACCTCAGGACGCCTCGCCGTCGTAACCGTTATCGTCGTAGTGGCCCTTTTAATTACTGCTCCCTTGGGAGTCGGTATTGTGACAGGGCTTGTGTTGTATCAGGTTGTTTTCGTCATGAACGTGTTGCGCGTCGTGGCGAGCCAAGGAGGAATTGAGTGAGGACGCTGCTCGCGGCGAAGCAAATTGACGTTGGGGTTCACCCGACGGCGCATTTGCCCATTATCGGGACCATTGATCTCGATGTCCTCGCTTCGACGTTGCTCGCCGTCATCATCTTTTCGCTGCTTGGATATTTCTTAGTCCGAAGGGTCACGCCAGGCGTGCCCGGCAAATTCCAACTCATGTGGGAAATCATTTACGAGATGGTGAGCGACCTCGCACTGTCGGCTATTGGACCTAAGGGCAAGCGCTACATACCAATTGGCGTCACGATTTTTGTTTTCATCTTGATCTGTAACTGGATTGGTTTCATTCCGTCGGCTTTGCACCCGGGTGGATCGTTTGAACTTCTTCCGGCGCCGACCGCCGACGTTAACCTCCCACTCGCCTTTGCACTTTTCGTCATTGTGTGGGTGCACATTGATTCAGCGCGTTCGCGAGGCTTTCGTGGTTATTTCGCGCACTACAAGCAGCCGTTCTCTGCGCTGCTACCGATCAACATCATTGAAGAAATAACGAAGCCCATTACGTTGACTTTTCGACTTTTTGGCAATCTCTTTTCCGGTGGACTCATGGTGCTAGTTATGACCACGTTGCTGCCGGTGTTCGTAGTTCCGTACGGGGAATTGATTTGGAAGCCGTTTGACCTCTTTATCGGGGCCATTCAGGCGTACATCTTTATGTTGCTGACGGTCATCTACTTTGCGATGGCCACGTCGAACGACCCCGAACACAATGAAGTTTTAGAAAAATCGCATTAAATAACCAGGAGGAAAGTACATGGCAACGAATCCAAACGACATCGCGGCAGCGGTCCGTAGTGCCGGCGCGCTCGTCGGTGGCGGTATCGCCCTCGGTGGAGGCGCTATTGGAGCAGCAATCGGTGACGGTTTGGCGGGTAGCCAGACAATTGCTGCTATTGCTCGTCAGCCCGAGATTGAAAACAAAGCACGTCAGTACTTCTTCTTGACGGTTGGTTTGGTGGAGGCAATGTACTTCATCAACCTGCTGTTCATGGTTGTCTTCGTGTACGTCTTTAAGAAGCAATAGTTCGCGCGTTGGGTGGTTTTTAGCGAAGCCACCCAACGTTCAAAAGTCAAAGTAGATAGAGAAGGTCAATTGAGATGATTGCTGAGTCAGTCTTTCTGTTACCGAATGGAACGTTCTTCGTCGAGCTCATCGTCGTAGCCGTTGTGCTTTTCCTGGCGACGAAATACATCTTGCCGCCCCTAAACAAGGCGCTCGAAGAACGACAAGCCAAGATCAAGGCAGCACTGGACTCCGCCGACGAAGCCCGAGCCGAGGCCGAAGCCGCCGGTGGTGAGCGTCAAGAAATCTTGAACGCCGCACGAAACCAAGCCCGTGACATCATCGCAGCTGCCCAGGCCACATCCGATCAGGTGAAGGCGGAAGCGGCCGGGCGGGCCCAAGTCGAAGCTGATCGCATCGTCGCCGCCGCGAATGGTGAAGTTGATGCCGCACGCCAGCGAGCCATTGACGAAGCATCTGCTCGCATTGGCGAAATTGTCTTTGATCTGGTTGCCAAAATCGTGGGACGCGAAGTTGATCAGTCCTCGCACCAGGACCTTGTTCGAGAAGCCGTTGCCGCGCTTAATTCTGAAGCGCAAAAGGCGAGTGGTCGTTAACCATGCTGCCTAAGGTTCAGGGATTCGTTGCGGCCGTGCTTGGACCCTTGGGCCAAGGCGACCTCTCGACGGTTGCTCGCGAAATTCGAGAGTTTGACTCTCTGGTCCGCTCGCGAAACGACATTCACGACGTCTTAACTGACACGTCGATAGCCAATATCGCACGTGGCAACATCGTCCACGAACTCTTGAATGGCAAAGTTCATCCATCGACGCTTCGTCTTCTTAGCTACGTCGCAGTCCATTCGCCCGCGCAGCACGTTCCTAAAGAAATCGACGAACTCGTTCATGCCGCTCATCGATTGAGTGAAGGCCTCGTTGACGAAGTACCAAGCCTCTCACTTCTCGAAGCTCGCCGCCGGGTCGGCGGATTTGCTGACGCCCACCTGGAAGACGTCTCCACGGATAACTTCACCGGCATTGAAGACGACCTTTTTCGCTGGGCCCGCTACGTCGAAGCAAATGGCGCACTTCGTCGAGAACTCGTTGACCGTGATGCACCGCTCCAGGCGCGCATTTCTCTCACAACAGAATTACTCAGTGGAAAGGTCAGTGCGACGGCATTGGCCCTTGCAACATACGTCATCGTCGGCGGCCGTCCACGTGACGTGGTGGGAACGCTTGATTTCCTCGTTGACTACGTGGCCAAGTCGCGCGACTGGCGAGTGGCGCGCGTCTTTACGGCACGGGCCATGGATAATCAAACTCGCGAGCAACTGACGGCTTCGTTGCGAGCCGTATCGGGGAAAAACGTAGAGTTGGAGGTCGCCGAAGACCCCTCACTCTTGGGTGGAGTGCTGGTAGAGATGGGCGACCTGCGAGTGGACGCGACAACACGAGGGCGACTTGGGTCGCTTCGTGATGCGGTGAGCCCTGGACATTTTTATGAATCAAATAGCGATCGTTAACGGAAAAGGAAAAGGAATAAGTGATGACTGAGCTCACGATTAGTGCCAGCGAAATCACCGAAGCGCTGAGGCGCAACGTAACCGAATACACCCCAACGGTGGGGACCGAACAGGTTGGCCGTGTGGTGGAAGTGGGCGACGGTATTGCTCGCGTTTCGGGTTTGCCATCGGCAAAGGTGAATGAGCTCCTTGAATTCGCCGACGGGACCGTCGGACTTGCCATGAACCTCGACGAAGAGACCATTGGCGCCGTGGTTCTTGGTTCCGTGGATGGAATCGAAGAAGAACAGATTGTTCGCGCCACGGGAAAGATTCTCTCGATGCCAGTGGGCGACGCCCTGCTCGGTCGCGTCGTGAACGCTCTCGGTGAGCCCATTGATGGCAAGGGTCCTCTTGTTAATCCGACGATTCGACGCATGGAAGTGCAGGCGCCGGGCATCATTGGTCGCCAACCCGTGAGCGAACCATTGCAGACAGGTATCAAAGCTATTGACGCCATGACCCCAATTGGTCGAGGTCAGCGCGAACTCATTATTGGCGACCGTAAGACCGGCAAGACGACGGTTGCCGTTGACACCATCTTGAACCAAAAGGGCCTCGGTGTGAAGTGCATTTACGTGGCGGTTGGTCAAAAGAACTCATCCGTTGCTCAGACCGTAAAGATTTTGGAAGACTTTGGCGCTCTCGAGTACACCGTGGTTGTCGTGGCTTCTGCTGGCGACCCCGCACCGTTCAAGTTCCTCGCGCCCTACGCCGGTTGCGCCATTGGACAAGAGTGGATGGAAAATGGACAGCACGCGTTGGTCGTCTATGACGACCTCTCGAAGCAGGCCGAGGCGTACCGCCAGATTTCACTGCTGCTGCGTCGTCCACCGGGCCGCGAGGCGTACCCCGGTGACGTGTTTTACTTGCACAGCCGACTCCTCGAGCGAGCCGCCAAATTGAGCGACGAACTTGGAGGTGGGTCACTGACGGCTCTTCCAATCATCGAAACCAAGGCCGGAGACATTTCGGCGTACATTCCGACGAACGTAATTTCGATTACCGACGGACAGGTGTTCTTGGAGGCGGACCTCTTCTATTCGGGTGTGCGACCCGCCATCAACGTCGGTAACTCGGTGAGTCGAGTCGGTAGCGCAGCTCAGATTAAGGCCATGAAGTCAGTATCGGGAACTCTCAAGATTGACCTAGCACAGTTCCGCGACTTGGAATCGTTTGCGACCTTTGGTTCAGAACTTGACAAGTCGTCCCAGCAACAACTGGACCGCGGGTACCGTCTGACGGAACTGTTGAAGCAGTCACTCAATGCTCCGGTGCCGGTGGAAGAGCAAGTCATCGTCATCTACGCGGGTACCAAGGGCTGGCTCGATGAGGTGCCGATTAGCGACGTTCGAAGGTTTGAGAGCGAAATGTTGACGACCTTTCGAGCCAAGCACAAGGACTTGCTTGATCAGATTCGCACGACGGGCGCACTGCCAGACACGGCAGCGATTGACGCGGCGCTGGAATCATTCCGTCACGGCTTCGCGATTAGCAACTAGTCAGTAGTAGTCGAGCGAGGAAAGGAGGTAACCCATGGCTGGAGGACAAGAACGTATCCTGCGACGCCGCATCAAATCAGTACAGGCAACCCGGAAAATCACGAAAGCAATGGAACTCATTGCCGCCTCGCAGATTGCTCGCGCTCAGGCGCGCATCGCGGCGAATCGTCCCTACCGCGACGGTATGGCTCGGATCATTTACGAAGCCGCTAAATCTGATCCGCGAGCCGCGGCGAAGTTGCTCGGTACGCCTGACCGTGTTCAAAACGCCGTAGTGCTTTCCATTGTTGGTGACCGAGGACTCTCGGGTGCTTACAACTCGTCAGTACTTCGAGCAACGGAGCGCCTCGTGGCACAGCTGAAATCAGACGGCACCAGCGTGCAGCTCATTGCCGTTGGGAAAAAGGCGCTGGCGTACTTTCGCTTCCGTGGTCTTGACGTGCAACAGAGCTTCCAAGGCTTCTCTGATCGTCCGACGTTCTCCGATGCTCGCGAAGTAGCCAGAGTCACTGCTGCTCCATTCGTTAGTGGTGAGGCGCAACAAGTCATCATTGTTTACAACCGTTTTCTTTCGGCGGCGAGCCAACAAGTCGAGTCACGACAAATTTTGCCAATTATCGTGCACGAAGTTTCCGCCGTCGAAGCCAAAAAAGACCTCGAGGGCTACACGGAGTTTGAGCCCGAGGTGGAACAACTGCTTGGTGAACTTGGTCCCAAGGCAATTGAGAGTGAAATCTTTACGGCCCTGCTTGAAGGTGCAGCGTCCTTCCACACCAGTCAGCAGCGCGCAATGGCCGCGGCGACCGATAACGCCGACGAATTAGGGCGCAGCCTGACTCGCATCATGAACCGCGCCCGTCAGGACGCAATTACAACTGAGATTATGGAAATCGTGAGTGGCGCGGAAGCGCTCCGCGAAAGAAAGTGAGTATGAAATGACCATTGCCCCCGAGAAGACCACACTAGAAACTGGTCGGGTCGTCGCCATTGCGGGACCGGTGGTCGACGTTGAGTTCCCGCCCCACGCGTTGCCTGAGATCAACCACGCCGTGGAGATGGACCTCAACCTCGACGGCGAAACCGTGACGGTCGTGGCAGAAGTCGCACAACAGATCGGCGACGGGCGAGTGCGATGCGTCTGCATGAAGCCCACGGACGGTCTCGTTCGCGGTGCCGTTGTTCGCCAGACCGGTCGTGGCATCACCGTGCCGGTTGGCGAGGCGGTGCTTGGTCATGTCTTCAACGTGCTTGGTCAGCCTCTTGACACGAACGACATTGGACCCGTTGAGGACCGATGGGAAATTCACCGCAATCCGCCAGCGTTCGACCAACTCGAGCCTCGCGCGCAGATGTTCGAGACCGGCATCAAAGTCATTGACCTTCTTGAGCCCTACGTACAGGGTGGGAAAATTGGTCTCTTCGGTGGTGCCGGTGTGGGAAAGACGGTGCTCATCCTTGAGATGATCAACCGCGTGGCCCTCCAACACGGTGGTGTTTCAGTGTTCGCTGGCGTGGGTGAGCGAACTCGTGAGGGCACTGACTTGTTCCTCGAAATGAAAGAATCAGGCGTTTTGCAAAAAGCGGCGCTCGTGTACGGACAAATGGACGAACCGCCGGGCGTGCGACTTCGCGTTGCTTTGGCAGCTCTCACGATGGCGGAATATTTTCGTGACGTAAAGAACCAAGACGTGCTGTTGTTCATTGACAACATTTTCCGATTCGTGCAGGCGGGCTCGGAAGTATCAACGCTGCTTGGTCGTATGCCTAGTGCCGTGGGTTATCAGCCGACGTTGGCTGATGAGATGGGTGAATTGCAAGAGCGCATCACCTCAACTCGTGGTCGTTCGATTACGTCAATCCAGGCCGTGTACGTTCCCGCGGACGACTACACCGACCCCGCGCCGTTTACGACGTTTACCCACCTTGACGCCACGACCGAACTCAGCCGACAAATTGCTGCGCTGGGTATCTACCCGGCCGTGGACCCCTTGACGTCAACGTCGAATATATTGGCGCCGGAAATTGTTGGTGACCGTCACTACAACGTGGCCCGTCAGGTCCAGCAAGTACTCCAGCGTTACAAGGAACTCCAGGACATCATCGCTATTCTCGGACTCGACGAGCTTTCTGAAGTCGACCGCGTGACGGTGTCGCGAGCTCGAAAGATTCAGCGTTTCATGAGTCAGCCGATGTTCGTGGCCGAAGTCTTCACCGGTATACCTGGCGTCTACGTGAAGATGGAAGAGACCATTGAGTCCTTCGAAGCCATTGTGAAGGGTGATCTCGACAACGCACCGGAACAAGCGTTCCTCAACGTCGGTGGTGCCGAAGGCGTCCTCAAAAAGGCGCACGAACTGGCGAACGAGTAACGAAGTGCCCGTTTTGCACGTTGAGATAGTGACACCAGAGTCGTCATTATGGTCGGGTGACGCCACGGCGCTTATTGCTCGATCCTCCGATGGCAACTTCACCATTCTTCCTGAGCATACGGCCGTCATTGGTGACTTAGTGCCAGGCGTTATTCGAGTGGAGACGACGGAGGGTGAACTTTCGTTCGTTGAACATGGTGGCTATTTTCAAGTTGAAACCGACCACGAGGCCGACGCCACTACGGCAACGGTGTTAGTCGGAACGGCCGAGCGCACCACGGACATCGACGTTGCCCGAGCTGAAGCGGCAAAGGCGAACGCTGAAGCAGCGCTCGCGGCGACAAATCGTGAAGGCGACCTCGACGACGCGGTTCTTCAGTCTGCCCGCGACGCGTTGGCCCGCGCTGAACTGCGTCTCGGTGCCGCAAAGTAACTAACGCGCGGAGACGTAGTCCAGTAGTTCCGACTTCTCACGTTCTAATTCGTGTAGGCGAGCGTGAACAACGTCACCAATGGACACAATGCCGACGAGAGATTCGCCGTCGGTCACCGGAATGTGACGTACACGCAATTCGGTCATGAGTTCCATTAACTCGAGAGTTGTGGAACTCGGTGAACATACCGAGACATTCACCGTCATAAGTTCACTAACTCTCCGAGCAAGAACGCCCTCTTCGCCTTTTGCGAGTGCTCGCACGACGTCTCGCTCACTCAAAATCCCCACGAGTGGGGGCGTTGCGCCCACCACGACGAGTGCTCCTATGCCACGGTCACGAAGTAGTTGGACCGCGTCGCCGACGAGCTGTGACTGATTAATTGTCGCAACCTCGGAACCCTTCTGCTGCAAAAGTTCAGACACCTTCATAGATCCTCCTTGACCTACGACGCGCTGCGCGCCAGGAGAATCGTCTCCCAATGGGAGACTACGCCTTAAATGTTGTGGCCGCTCTGGTTTTTAAAAACCGGCGATTGTGAACTCATTGAGCTTGTTATGGCGGTGAAATGTCTCAATGGTCCTCACGGTGCCCGACTTGGAGCGCACTACCAAGGACTGGGTGGTAGCACCAAAATCGTGAAAACGAACGCCTCGAAGAAAGTCACCGTCGGTGATGGCAGTGGCGCAAAAGAAGCAGTCGCTGCCCACCAGATCATCAGTGGTCAGAATCTTTTGAGTGTCGTAGCCGAGCGAAGAAGCCCTGTTTTTAAGATCTTCATCTTCGGTCCACAGGCGGCTCTGAATTTCGCCCCCAAGTCCCTTTAATGCCGCTGCGGCAATGACGGCTTCGGGTGTTCCTCCGACGCCCATCAGAATGTCCGCCCCCGAATGCGGCCACGCGGTCGCGATTGCACCCGCGACGTCGCCGTCGCCAATGGACACGACGCGAGCGCCCGCGTCACGAATCTCCGCCACGAGATCGTCGTGTCGAGGACGCTCGAGAACCACGACGCCCAATTCTTGGACGGGCTTGTTGAGGCACTTTGAAAGTTCGGTGAGATTTTCCTTGACGGTGGCTTCGAGACTCACGACACCTCGGCCCTTGGGGCCTACAGCGAGTTTTTCCGCATAAAAGAACGGTCCCGGGTTGAACATCGTTCCTCGACCAGATATGGCAATGACTGACAACGCACCGTTTTGGCCTTTAGCCGTGGGACGCGTGCCATCAATGGGGTCGACGGCTACGTCAACGAGCGGAGGTCGTCCGTCGCCCACGTGTTCGCCGTTAAAGAGCATCGGTGCTTGGTCCTTTTCACCCTCGCCAATGACCACGACGCCGTCCATGGTCACCGAGGTAAGGACGTGGCGCATGGCGTCCACCGCAGCCTTATCGGCGGCGATTTTGTCGCCCCGACCCGACCACCGGGCCGCCGCGATGGCAGCCGCTTCGGTGACACGAATGAGTTCGAGGGCAATATTGCGATCGGGGCGGGCGGGCGTCTGCACCCCAAAAGAGTAGTGGGGAGCGACTGCGAACGCGTTAAAACTATGCGATTCATGCCAACTCGCCGCAGCGACAATACTTGAAGGCATGACGCAACTCGTAGTGAAGCCTGCGGGACCGCTTTCGGGTGAAGTTCAGGCGTACGGCGCAAAAAACGCGGTCTTAAAGGAGATGGCGGCCTGTCTTTTAGCAACCGGCGAGCACCATCTCACGAACGTGCCGAACATTACGGACGTCGCCACGATGGCCGAACTCTTGGTGGCGATTGGTTGTCACATTCGTAGAGGCGACCACGAACTCTGGATCACCGTGCCCGAAGCAGGGGCTCTTTCCCCCGTCGCTCCCGCGCATCTTTTTGAAGCCATGCGGGCGTCGCTCGTGGTACTTGGACCGTTACTGGCGCGCTGTGGACAAGCCAACATGGCCTTGCCCGGTGGCGATGACTTTGGCCAGCGTCCCATCAATTTTCATACTGATGGTCTGAGCGCCATGGGGGCGCGTTTTCACAACGACCGAAGTTCGATCCATGCCACGCTCGAGGGCCCGCGACTTCAGTGCGCACGAATCACACTCGAATACCCCAGTCACACCGCGACGGACAATCTGCTCATGGCCGCTGTGCTCGCTAATGGTCGCTCCGTCATTGAGAACGCCGCTCGCGAACCAGAAGTCGAAGACCTTGGTCGACAGTTGCGGGCCATGGGAGCCAAGATCGACGGCCTCGGAACATCCCGATTGACCATTGAGGGCGTAGAAGAACTCTCGCCAGCTACGCATGACGTCATTCCAGACCGCGTCGTGAGTGCGACGTACTTGGCCGCGGGGATAATCACTGGCGGCGCCGTTCGCGTGAGTGACGCTCGAGCTGATCATATGGAAATGTTGATTCGAAAGTTCGAAGTTATGGGAGCCGAGATTGACGTGTCGGGCGAAGGAGTGCTTGCGAGAGGCCCGGACCAACTCGTGGGGTGCGACGTTGCGACCTTGCCATATCCGGGAGTGGCCACGGACTACAAGCCTCTCATTACGACGCTGCTCTGCGTGGCGAGCGGCGTGTCGGTCGTCACCGAGAATCTCTTCGCTGGGCGATTTCGCTACGTCGACGAATTAGTTCGCCTGGGCGCACTTATCACGACCGAGGGACACCACGCCCTGATTCGCGGGGTAAGCAAACTCAACGGAACGTCGGTGAACGCTACGGACATTCGCGCCGCGGCAGCGTTGTCGCTCGCGGGACTCGTGGCTGAGGGCGAGACGATTATTTCTGGTCTCGAGCACCTCGATCGTGGCTACGACGATTTCGTAGGTCGCATTAAATCCCTGGGCGCCACGGTAGAACGAACCTCGTGATTCCGCGCGAACCCGACACGCTGGTGACACTCGCGAAGCAGGGATCGCGCACGGCCCTCGCTCGCCTTATGACCTACGTGGAATCGGGAGGCGACGCGCAACGCGCCACGACGGCGCTGGCGTACCTATCAAACGAGCCCTACGTCGTCGGGATTACCGGTCCTCCAGGCGCGGGAAAGTCCACGCTGACAGACCAACTCATTACGCGGGCGCTTAGCGAAGGTTCGTTCGATGGCGAGGGAGCTTTCTCTGAGGTAGGCATTCTTTGTGTCGATCCGAGTTCGCCGTTTACGGGCGGCGCCATTCTTGGTGACCGTGTCCGTATGCAGGATCACGCCACCAATGAGAAGGTGTTTATTCGGTCCATGGCCACGCGTGGCCATCTCGGCGGACTTTCGTTAGCGGTGCCTGATGCTCTTCGGGTGCTCGGTTGTGCGGGGTTTGCGTTAGCGCTAGTAGAAACAGTGGGCGTTGGTCAGATGGAAGTGGACATTGTCTCGACCGCTGACACGACTGTTGTCGTGACGAATCCAGGTTGGGGTGACGCTATGCAGGCCAACAAAGCAGGCCTCTTGGAAATTGCGGACCTTTTTGTGATCAACAAGGCTGACCGTACCGGCGTGCGTGAAACTCGCCGTGATTTAGAACAAATGCTCGATCTAGGAGAAGAGCGTCCGTGGCGACCTCCCATTGTGGAGACCGTGGCAACGGGAGGTTCGGGCGTTGATGAGTTGTGGCGAGCGCTTAGCGAACACCGCCAGTACTTGATGAAATCGGGAGATTTCACTCGCCGGCGTCGCCAGCGAACGCGAGTTGAATTTGACAGAGTTCTTTCGGCCATGGTCCAATCAACCGTGCAAACAATCGCCGGCGGCGCCGCCTACGAAACGCAACTCGAGGCCCTCGAACAACACGTCATTGATCCCTACCGTGCCGCTGAACTCTTGTTGGATCTTTGATGCTGGCGGTCAGCGTGGCTTCCGATCTGTTGTATGTGGTGCACATCATGGTGGCGCTCGCCACGTTTTCGGTGCTGATTGCGATGCGTACGTCGGTGGCAATGCTCGTTAAGTCGCCGGGCAATGAAAAATTGCCGAATAGATTTCCTTCCGGGCGCAATTGGGCAGGTCGCATTATCCATCTGCTCCCTCTTTCGGGACTCGCACTTTCGCTCAGTGAAGGCCACGACGACTCGCTTGGTCATCCGTGGATTGGCGTGGGGTTCCTCTGTTATCTTGTGGCCGCCGGGTTACTCGAAGCTCGCGTGTTCCCCTTGGAGCGGTCTGTCGCCTCGACCCTCGCGGCCGGTGAGAATGTTTCGAAGAACGTGGGACGTCAACTGGGAAGTCGCATAGACACCGTTTTGACGGTTCTGGTGGTCGCGGTCATCGTGATGGTGGTGCAGTTTTAAAGAAACGATGCACGTCCGACCATCCCCGCAGCAACGGTCGCGTTTGATTTCTCATCAATGAGTACAAAACTTCCCGTAATCCGATTTTCTTGGTACTCGTCGACGACGATGGGGTCGGCCGTATGAATTTGAATTACCCCAATGTCGTTGGTGGCGAGTTGCCCCGCGTCGTGGATTGAGAGATTGGAAATGTCCACGACACCTTCGATCGCACTAATGCGTGCCGGTGTTGAGCGTGTCGTGTGCTTCAGTCGTAGGCGCTGTCCCGTGGTTAGCGGTTGTTCGCCGAACCAGCAAACGGTAGCCAGTACTTCTCGCGTCACGCGCGGCAAAGGAGAAATGGCCAAGAGATCACCGCGCCCGGCGTCGGTATCGTCGGCCAGGTCGACGTCTACGGAGATGCCCGGCGGCGCTTCTTGCACGTCGCCTTGAGGCGACGTGATGGAGCGAATGGTTGTTTTGACGTTGGCGGGAAGAAGTGACACCGTGTCGCCGACGTGAATGGTTTTGCCACTCACCATGCCGGCGTAGGTTCGTCCTCCTCCGGATTGGCGAAGTACCCACTGAATGGGAAGTCGAGCGCCGCTGAGCGACGAGGCCCAGGAACCGGTGTAGGCCTGCTCGAGCGCACTGAGCACAGTCGGACCGTTGTACCAACCGGCCGCAGCCGACGCGTCAACGACGTTGTCGCCGTTCAGCGCTGAAACGGGAATGACGAGTGGATTTTCGAAACCCAATTGCTCGGCGAGCGCGTGCACTTCCTTCACCACGAGATCAAAGGGTTCCTGTTCCCAACCCGCCACGTCCATTTTGTTCGCAGCGACAATCACGGTGCGAACACCGAGCAACGCCGCGATGCATAGATGCCGACGCGTTTGCTCTTTAAGTCCTTGGTTGACGTCGAGAACGACGAGAGCGAGGTCCGCGTTCGAAGCTCCCGTGGCCATGTTGCGCGTGTACTGAATATGACCAGGACAGTCAGCAATAACAAATTTTCGAGTGGGTGTGGCGGCGTAGCGATACGCCACGTCGATGGTGATCCCTTGTTCGCGTTCCGCGCGAAGGCCATCGGTAACAAAACTCAGGTCAAGGTCACCGACGCCTCGTTTCGATGAAGCCTGTACGACCGCGTCTAATTGGTCGTCAAAGAGCTGACGGGTATCAACGAGCAATCGACCAATCAACGTCGATTTGCCATCGTCCACGGAACCAACTGTGGCGAAACGTAAAAGTTCCTTGCTTGCTTGGGTCACTTAAAAATAACCCTCGCGTTTGCGATCCTCCATCGCGGTTTCAGAAAACTTGTCGTCGGCGCGGGTCGCGCCACGTTCTGAAACATTGGCCGTTGCTACTTCGTGAATGATGGCGGCGACGTCGTCGGCATCGGAAACAACCGCTCCAGTGCAGGAGGCGTCGCCAACGGTGCGATAGCGCACACGCTTTCGAATCACTGTTTCGTTTTCGCGAGGCACAATCCATTCACATAATGCCAACCACATGCCGTCGCGTTGGACGAGGTCGCGTTCATGAGCAAAGTAGATTGAAGGCAAGTCAACGTTCTCACGTTGAATGTATTGCCACACATCGAGTTCGGTCCAGTCGGACAAGGGGAACGCCCGAAGATGTTCGCCGGGATTGACTTTGCCCTGATAGAGCTGCCAGAGTTCCGGACGCTGGTGACGCGGATCCCATTGTCCAAAGGCGTCACGGAAAGAAAGTATCCGTTCCTTCGCGCGCGCTTTGTCTTCGTCGCGACGAGCGCCACCGAAGGCGGCATCAAAACCGTGTTCGTTAATCGCGTCGAGCAAACTCACGGTTTGCAAACGATTACGAAGACCCAGTGCTCCGGGGTCAGCCACGCGACCTTGATCGATGGAGTCTTGAACCTTTGCAACGACGAGTTGAGCACCAAGTTTCTTTACGGTGGCGTCACGAAAATCGAGCACCTCTTGGAAGTTGTGTCCAGTGTCAACGTGAAGAACTGGGAAGGGGAGGTGCTGGGGTGCAAACGCTTTGACCGCGAGGTGCAGCAGTACGGCGGAATCTTTGCCACCCGAAAAGAGCAACACTGGCCGCTCGCATTCGGCGGCTACCTCACGCAAAATGAATATGGCGTGGGCTTCTAATAAGTCCAAGTGGTCGGTGCCTCGGGTGGGCTGGGGGAGGGTCGTCGTCATGAGAAGATGGGTGCTACGAAGTGTTCTAGTCAATTCTATAAACCTGATTGATACAGTCAACTCTTCGATTAGAACATAGGTGGATATGAGTACTTCGACGCACGACTTTTATGACGAACTCGTTACAACGTCACGAGGCTTTGAAACGGCGACGCCAAGTGAGATTCTGCGGTGGACCTTCGATCGCTTCGGTGCCAATGTTGCGATGGCGTGTTCGTTTGAAGATGTCGCGCTGTTGCACATCTTGTTGCAACAACGTCCTAAAACGGAGATTATTTTTCTCGACACGCTCGGCCACTTCTATGAGACCTACAAATTCGTCAATCAGATTGAACGAGAGTGGAAGCTCAATCTCACGAGAACCAAACCGGGTCCCGACGCTGACGCGTGGCCCTGTGGCACCGAGCAGTGCTGCGCACTTCGAAAAGTCGAGCCCTTAAAACGCGCGGTCCAGGGTAAGGCAGCGTGGATTACCGCGGTGAAGCGCTCGGACGCACCCACTAGGGCCACGATGCCCATTGTGTCCTGGGACGACAAATTCGGACTGGTGAAGGTGAATCCGTTCGCTAATTGGAGTGACGACGATGTGGAGTATTACTTGCGCGATCAGGGACTCCCCGAACACCCTCTTTGGGCGAAGGGTTACGCCTCGATTGGTTGCGCCGCGATGACGCTCAAACCTGCACCCGGAGCAGATCGACGCTCGGGCCGGTGGGCAGGCCTCGACAAGGACGAATGCGGGCTCCACGAGGCCTAGTATCCACTAAAAATAAGGCTTTTCGCACTACCGTTTTTATGACATGTCAACGGTGGTGGGACAAGGGATTGCCGGATGCTGCTGATAATCCTCGCTGTGCTTTGGATTGCGGTGCTAGCGCCTACTGGTTTTCGTCGACTCCGTGACCGCCAAACGAACCACTCTATTGAAGCATTTCACTCGGGCTACGAGTCTTTGTCACATAGAGGCGATTACGTTGTCGATCCCGCCTACAAATTGCACGACAATGAGTATGCTCAGCCTCCTCCCGAGCCCGAAGAAGCAATAACTCCTCGATTACCTCGACTTCGCCTCGTTGCCCCTGGCGAGACGCCGGCGTCGCTCGCCCGAGAAATGTCCTGGGCCGAATGGTCCGAATCAATGGCGGATGATCCTTTCGAACGAGTTGCTGCCCCCGCGTTTTCGAACCGTGAGAGCCACATCGTTACTTCCTTCGACGATGACGTTACGCCCGTAAATCCGGCGGTTGCGTATTCGCGTCCGATGCAACAAACATCACTCTCGGCGGAACGACACTTCGATACCGGCCCGGTTCGGGGTGCCCGCGATCAACGCCGCCGCCGGAGGAACTTCGTTCTGGGCCTAGGAGCGCTCGCCATTCTTGATTCGTTGGCGGCTTTCGCACTTTCGTCCTTAATGATTTCCTATAGTGCCGCCGCTCTTTGGTTCGTTTGGTTTACCTACCTCGCACTCATGTTTGTCGCCATGCAACGCGGCATGATTGCTTCCTCACGCAGCACCCGATCGACGGCGGCGCCCCGTCGCGAACGATATGTTGAGGCTCCGGCTGCCGTTAACGAAGAGGCCTACGCAAACGAGTTTTACAAGCCAGACGCCGGCCAAGAATGGGCGAGACAGGCCCGCTACGCTTCCGGGCAATAACGTTCTGGTCTTAAAGCGAGTTAGACTGATTCCCCTTTTGGGGGTGTAGCTCAGTTGGTAGAGCGCTACGTTCGCAATGTAGAGGTCGTGGGTTCGAATCCCATCATCTCCACCAAAAGGCACTTCGACAAGGTGCAATTGTTCGGTGCGAAATTTCTCGAAGCCCTGTAACGGGAGGTTTGAGTTGCACAAGCTCGGTAATCGCCGAATTGGTTCCTTGGTCGCGTTGCTTTTGATCGTGGCACTCATTGTCGTACTTAAGCTTCATCCTTGGCAGAGCGCCCCAGGAGTGTCAGCATCGACCCGAGTCCAAGGTGGATACGCCAAGAATGAATCGTTTTGTGGCGGTGGCGGTACCGTTCAATACCGGGTAAGGGACAAGATAGCCACTGTTACTTTGAATCTCGTGTCACTTTCTCCACATCGTGAGTACTCACTTGATTGGATGAACAATACGGTTCGTGGGTACACCATCGGGGCCTTTAGAACCACGAGCGGTGGAAAAGTGGATTCAGGTTCGTTTCGGTTGTTTCGGCCGGCCGAGACCCACGGAATTCGTGTGAACGTCTATTACTTAACCGGAGGCGTAAATCCGACGGACATTCACCACTACGGGCCTTGTTAGTCGTGGAGAAAGATATACAAATTACGGTCTGAAGGACTCATTATCTTCTGCACGATTTAGTGAAATTGCAAAATCGCTGACTCGGTCCTCACACGTGTATCACCGGGAGATCGTCCAACTGGATGTAGTTGTCGTCCTGGGTGATGATGGGCAAGGCCATGGACATTGCGGTGGCTGCGATCCACGAATCATTGACCGACATGCGTTGGCCCGTGTCACGGAGCAGTACACGAAGTCGAGCCCATTGTTCAGCGACGTGGTAGTCAATCGGAATCGGTTCGAGCAACATAGCCGTCGTCAAAGTAACAAGGCGCACGTCCCGAGTTTTTGTGTCGTCGGCAGCAAGAACGCCTGCACGAAGTTCGCCAATGCTCACAATTGAAACGGCGAGTTCGTCGGGAAGCATCGATTCACGTAGTGGTCGCCCGGACTCGCGCGCTATGAACAGAGTTGTGTCAGCAAGACCTCTGGTCAAAATGAGATGTCGTCGGTAGAGTCGGGCGCCAATCGCTTCAATTCATCACGAAGTGCGGGGTCCGCTTGGCGACCAGCAACGCGGCGAGCGAATTCTGCTCCGCTAATCCATCGGGGCCGTTGATGGAGCGGGCGCAGTGCCGCAACCGGTAGGCCGTCAACGGTAATCACAATGTCCTCTCCTCGGGCAACTCGTTGCAGAAGACCCCGAGTGTTATTGCGTAGTTCCCGCGAAGCGATCTCCGACATGCCACAACTGTAGCACATATGCGACAGACGTGTACGGCCAATCTCTTCAGGGTGGGAAATCGATGTCATCACCGTCGCAAAGGTCGGAAGAGTTGGACGCTTATTGGCGCAAGCACAATGCTTTATAGAGTGTGGTGATTGCTCAGGAGTTCTAGCGAAAGCAGAAGGCAACCAATGGCGCAGGCAGTTCGTGTACACAATTTCATGGTGTCGAGTGATGGCTACGGCTCCGGTGCGGGTCAGAGCTTTGAGCATCCCTTCGGTCACGCCAATCCTGCCGATCTCTTTTTCTGGGCTGGAGCAACTGCGAACTGGGTAAATCGAACGGAGCCCGGTGGCACCTACGGATTAGACGATTACTGCACGCGCGACTTCTCGCGGAACATCGGGGCCGAAATCATGGGGCGCAATAAGTTTGGACCTCAGCGTGGACCGTGGGAAAACCTGGACTGGCAAGGCTGGTGGGGCGACGACACGCCGTTTCACACGCCGGTTTTCGTGCTCACACATCATGTTCGTCCTTCAATAACCCTGGGGGACACGACGTTTCATTTTCTTAATGCGTCGCCCCACGATGCACTCGCACAGGCGTTTGAGGCGGCCGATGGCAAAGACGTGCGCATCGGCGGTGGCGTTGAAACGTTGCTCGAGTTTCTCGAGGCTGATCTGATTGACCAAATGCATTTTGCGGTTGCGCCGGTCAAACTTGGCCGCGGGGAAAAACTGTGGAACAGCCCGAACGATCTTGCCAAACGTTTCTTCTTGGAATCGGTTCCCAGCCCAAGTGGTGTGACCCATCATTTTTTCTGGCGTCGTTAAATGTCAAATAATTGCAACGTCGGCATGCATCCTTAGCAGCACTCTCGTATTCGAGCCAGCACGACGGCCTGTTCCTTCTTTGAGCTGATGCGAAAGCGCTCGAATTCGTCACCGATTCGTACATCGGCAAAGAGACCCGCCGGATCTTCGTGCACGTGAAAAAACGCCCGTGAGCCTCGATAGAAGATCCCTTTCTTTTTCTCGGTGAGTCCTGGGACGCGACGCAGTTCAGATAGAAACTCGGAAATCTCCTGAAGTGCGCGCTCGCCAGCGTGTTTCACGCTTCGTACGATACGTGCTTCACCGCCAACGGACGGCTTGAGGGGAGTTTTGAGTCGTGTTTCTTCTGTGGAAAAGCTGCGAGAAAGTAGTGCATGAAGTGCTCTCGATCGAAATTTTTGGTGGATAACCATTTCTTTGTCTGGGCATATCGTTTGGATATCGCGTTTTCGTCGCCTTCACCGTTGCTTGGACAACGGGGGTCTGCCATTGTTCATTCTGTAGTTCACGCAGTACCTACCGACAACCGGTGGAGCCGAAAGGCGAAGTGGGTTGAAGGAACGAGGGGCCTCGCAAGAGGAACGGAGTTCCCGTCGGGCAGCGGAGTTCGGTCTGCTGTTCACTCGGTAAAGGGCGTGAGGTGCCGCCGTTTTGTAGGGACCTGTCCGACACGGGAAACTATAGGACGCGCCTTCGGAAACCCCGAGGGGCTGGAGAGCTTCGGCTCGCTGGTCACTCGGGGTTTTCGGCTTATTGCAACGAAAATGCTCGAGCCGGTCGCTCGCCACGAGCCACCTGCGCACGAACATCGGCCTGGACGAGAGGTAAGTCTTCGGCGTGGGTAACACCCACGCAGCGCGACGCATTCGCTAACACGTCAAATCGGTGGTCTTCGAGTAACTGCGCGATGACGTCAGGGAGTCGAATTTCGTTTTCCTCCGAGGCTTCCTTTACCAAGAGTGCCTGCTCAAATGCTTTCCAAACGTAGGGCTGGAAACCCCACAGATTCATCGAAACAGGCGTTTCGGGCTCCAAGTGGCGAGGACGTTGTCCATCGTTGGCAACGTAGCCCTTGTCCGTAAATTGCACGTGGTGTCGCTCGCGGATGCTGGCGAGTCTGCCGTCTGTGATTTCGCAAACGCCCCTTGACACCGGCAGGTCGTTAACGAGAGCACGATCGAGTTGGTAGCCCACGAGACAACTCGTAGATTCGGTTTTCAAATGCGTTCCCAGCTTGGTCATGGCTTCTAAACCGTAGAGGTCGTCCGCGTTCGCGACGCCGAACGGCACTGAGGGATCGAGCAAAGATTTGGCGGCGAGAACGGCGTGCACCGTGCCGTAGGCGTGCTCTTGTACCGCAAACGAAACGTCTTGGGAACTCGGCCAGTACTCCTCGACATGGTTTTTGATGGCGGGACCCGTGTCTTCGTTGATGACGAGAACAATGTGATTAAATCCCGCGGCGTACGCGTCCGAAGCAACTAAGTCAATAACACCTTCACCGTTGACACCAATGGGTGCCAATTGTTTCAACCCGCCATAACGACGAGCGCGACCGGCCGCCAAAATGACGAGGGGAACTTGTCTCAACGCGACCAGCGAACAACGGCGGACGCCCACGTCATGCCGGCGCCAAAGCCAGTCATGAGGGCGAGTTCGCCCGGCTTGACGCGTCCGTTCGTTCGGGCGTCGTCAAAAGCCAGTGGTATGGAGGCACTTGACGTGTTGCCAAAGCGGTCCAACACCACGACCGCTCGCTCCATTTCAATGCCCAGTCGCGAACAGGCTGCACTGATGATGCGAACGTTGGCTTGGTGGGGGATGACCAGGCTGAGGTCATCCGCCGTGACATTGGCATCCTTCATAGCGTGCTCGGCTGATTCCACGACGATGCGCACGGCACGGCGAAAGACTTCTTTGCCGTCCATCCAGATGGTGCCCCCGTGTTCACAGGTGAGAAGGTCGGCGAGTGAGCCGTCGGATCCCAAGTGAAACGAGAGAAGGTCTCCTTCGTCGTCGGTTTTTTCGAGAACGACGGCGCCAGCGCCGTCACCAAGCAACACGGCCATGGTGCGGTCATTCCAGTCAGTCCAGCGCGACAAGTTTTCCGAACCAACGACGAGTACGCGTGTGGCACCCGTAGCAAGGAGCCCTTGCGCGGTGCGAAGGGCAT
>Ga0181534_10000249_pt1 | contig 39017 bp, 36 predicted proteins | sample PEATcosm2014_Bin_37_FD_119758 | JGI IMG/M metagenome (GOLD analysis project Ga0181534, IMG submission 119758) | Peatland microbial communities from MTU Mesocosm Facility, Houghton, MI, USA - PEATcosm2014_Bin17_10_metaG | ecosystem: Environmental > Terrestrial > Soil > Wetlands > Peat | place... | reverse complement strand
TGCATCCGGGCGCGGTGATCGGCAGTGATGGCTTCGGGTTCGCGCCGGAGCGCGACGCATGGCTGAAAGTGCCGCAGGTCGGCAGCGTGCGCATCGGCGATGATGTGGAGATCGGGGCGAGCACCACCGTCGATCGCGGCGCGATCGACGACACGGTGATCGAGGATGGGGTCAAACTGGACAATCAAATACAGGTCGGTCACAACGTGACGATCGGCGCGCACACCGCGATCGCCGCGTGCACCGGCATATCGGGCAGCACCACGCTCGGCAAGCGCTGCATGATCGGCGGCATGGTCGGGTTTGCCGGCCACCTGACCATTGCCGATGATGTGGTGGTCACGGGCTGCAGCCTGGTGAGCGCCTCGATACGCGAGGCGGGCAGTTATTCGAGCGGCATGCCGACGGTGCCGACGCGCGCATGGCGACGCATGGTGGCACACTTACGCCGATCGGCTGAAAAGGAGAGATGATGGCTGAACCCCTCAAGATGGATATCGAAGCGATCATGCGGCAGCTGCCGCACCGGTATCCGTTCTTGCTGGTGGATCGCGTGCTGGCCTGCGAGCCCGGCAAGTACATCCACGCACTGAAGAACGTGACCGTGAACGAGCCGTTCTTTCCCGGTCACTTCCCGCACCGGCCGGTGATGCCCGGCGTCATGATCATCGAGGCGCTCGCGCAGACCGCGGGCATCCTCGCCTTCAAGACGGTCAATGTGATCCCCGACGATGACACCCGCTTTTATTTCGTCGCCATCGACAATGCGCGTTTCCGCAAGCCGGTCGAGCCCGGCGATCAGCTGCGGCTCAACGTGACCCTGAAGCGCGCCTTCAAGGGCATCTGGAAATTCCACTGCGTCGCGCTGGTCGACGGCGCCGAGGTGGCCTCGGCCGAGATCATGGTGGCCCCCGAGACCAAGGTGCCGACGCCGAAACTCAAGGGCGTCGATGGCGTGGCGGGTGCGACCGGAGAGGCGGGATGATCGACGCGCGCGCGGTCGTCTCGCCGCAGGCGGAAATCGGCGCGGATGTGACCATCGGACCGTTCAGCGTCATCGGCCCCGGCGTGGTGATCGGGCAGGGCACCTGGATCGGCCCGCATGTCGTCATCAACGGTCCGACGCGGATCGGCGCCGGCAACAAGGTGTTTCAATTCGCCTCGCTCGGCGATGCGCCGCAGGACAAGAAATACAAGGGCGAACCGACCCGGCTCGAGATCGGCGATCGCAACGTGTTCCGCGAATCGGTGACCGTGAACCGCGGCACCACCCACGGTCTCGGGGTGACGCACATCGGCAGCGACAACCTGCTCATGGCGTATTCGCACGTCGCGCACGATTGCCGTCTCGGCGATCAGATCGTGATGGCCAATTGCGCCACGCTCGGCGGCCATGTCGAGATTGGCGATTGGGTGATCATGGGCGGCCTGTCGGCCGTGCATCAATTCACCAAGGTGGGCGCGCACAGTTTCCTCGCCCACAACGCCGCGGTCACCCGCGACGTGCCTCCCTACGTGATGGCGGTGGGGCGCCCGGCGGTGCCGCACAGCGTGAATTCCGAAGGCCTCAAGCGGCGTGGCTTCACCGCCGAGCAGATCCGCAACATCCGCCGCGCCTATCGGGTGCTGTACCGCTCGGGCCTGAAGTTGAGCACGGCCCTCGAGCAGCTCGAACAGGCGGCGGTTGGCGCGCCGGAAATCCAGCCGTTCGTTGATTTCATCAAACGCAGTTCGCGCAGCATCGTCCGGTAGCGGGGGGCTGGTGGCGCCGCTGCGGGTGGGTGTGGTGGCGGGGGAGGCGTCGGGCGACACGCTGGGCGCGGCCTTGATCGAGTCGCTCAAAGGGCTGCATCCGGACGCGCGCTTCTTCGGCATCGCGGGACCGAAAATGCAGGCGGCCGGCTGCGAGGTGTGGGAACCGGCCGAATCGCTCGCGGTCATGGGCCTGTTCGAAGTGCTGCGCGATCTGCCGCGGCTGCTCAAGCTGCGCGCGCGGGTGCGGCGCAAATTCCTCGAGGCGCGGCCGGATGTGTTCGTCGGCATCGATGCACCCGAGTTCAACCTGCGCCTCGCCCGGGATCTGCGCGCCGCGGGCATTCCGACCGTCCAGTATGTCAGCCCGCAGGTTTGGGCCTGGCGCCAGAGCCGCGTCCACAGCATTCACCGCTCGGTCGACCTCGTGCTGTGCCTGCTGCCGTTCGAGAAGCGCTTCTACGGCACCCAGGGGGTGGCGGCCGAATTCGTCGGCCACCCGTTGGCCGACGCCATCCCCCTCACCGTCGACCGGGCGCAGGCGCGGGCGGCGTTGGGACTGCCGGCCGGCGCCGAGGTGGTGGCGCTGCTGCCCGGCAGCCGGCGCGGCGAGGTCCGGCGTCTCGCCGCCGATTTCGCCGCGACCGCCCTCTGGCTCGCCGGCGAGCGCCCGGGCATCCAGTTCATCGCCCCCATGGCGAGCGCGGCGACCCGTGAGATCTTCGCGCTCGCGCTCGAGCAGCTCGCCCCCGAGATCATGGTGCGGCTGCTCGAGGGACAGGCGCAAACCGCGCTGATCGCGGCCGACGTGGTGCTGGTCGCCTCCGGGACCGCGAGCCTCGAGGCGGCGCTGTGCAAGCGGCCGATGGTGGTGGTGTACCGTCTGGGTGCGCTCAGCGCCTGGCTGATCCGGCGTCTGAATCTGGTCAAAGCCAAGTTTTTCTCCCAACCAAATCTACTTGCGGATCAGCGCGTCGTCGGCGAGTATTTTCAGGAACAGATCGTCCCGGCGTCGATCGGAGCGGAGCTCTTGATGTGGCTTGAGGAGCCGGCGCGGCGCGCCTCGTTGGAGCAGCAGTTCTTGGCCATTCACGTCGAACTCAAGCGTGACGCGAGCGCGCGCGCGGCGCAGGCGATCGCCGCCCTGGTCGAGTCGCGCCGGGCGCCGCGGCCATGAGCCTGCGCACCGCCGGGGTGGACGAGGCCGGGCGCGGACCGCTGGCCGGTCCGGTGGTGGCCGCGGCGGTGATCCTGCGTCCGGGCCGCTGCATCCCCGGGGTTGCCGACTCGAAAACCCTAAGCCCCGAGACGCGCGCCGCGCTCAGCATCGCGATCCGCCGCCGTGCCCTGTGTTTCGGCATCGGCTGGGCCGATCCGGCCGAAATCGATGCGCTCAACATTCTGCACGCGACCTTTCTCGCGATGCGCCGCGCCGTGCTCGCCATGCGCCTATGCCCGCACCGGCTGATCGTCGACGGCAACCGGCTGCCGCGGCTCGAGGGGCTCGGGCTCGCGGCCATGACCGCCCGGGCGATCATCGGCGGGGATGCCACCGAGCCCGCGATCAGCGCCGCCTCGATCCTCGCCAAGACCGCGCGCGACCTCTACATGCAGCGGATGGACTCGGTGTATCCGCAGTATGGGTTTGCCGCGCACAAGGGCTATGCGACGGCGCAGCACCGCCGGCAACTCGCCGAGCACGGTCCGTGTCCGCTGCACCGGCGCAGTTTCGCGCCGGTCGAGTGCCTGCTCGATCCGGATCCGTGGCTCGAGGAGGCGGCTTTCGAGCTGGAGCATTGATCCCATGGCCGCCTTCGTGCATCTGCGCCTGCACACCGAGTACTCGCTGCTCGACGGGATCGTGCGCGTCCCGGAATTGATGGCCGCGGTGGCGCAGGCGGGCATGCCCGCGGTGGCGCTCACCGATCAGAGCAATCTGTTCGCGATGGTGAAGTTCTACAAGGAGGCGCAGTCCGCGGGTGTGAAGCCCCTGGTGGGCGTCGATCTCCTGATCCGCGAGCCGGGCGAGCGCGCGCCGCCCTCCCGGATCGTGTTTCTGTGCCAGAACCTCATCGGCTACCGCCACCTCACGCAGCTCGTGACCCGCACGTTTCTCGAAGGCCAGCAGCACGGCGCCCCGATGCTCGATCGCGCCTGGCTCGAGCCGGCCATGCTCGAGGGTTTGATCGTGTTGTCGGGCGGTCAGGAGGGCGATATCGGGCAGGCGTTGAACCGCGGCAAGATCGAGGAGGCGGAGCGCTGCCTCGCGCGCTGGCAGGCCTTGTGCGCCGGGCGCTTCTATCTCGAGGTGCAGCGCACCGGGCGCCGCGGCGAGCAGGCCTGCAGCGAGGCGGTGCTCGAACTCGCGCGCGAGCACGGCGTGCCGGCGGTGGCGACCAACGACGTGCGTTTTTTGACGCGCGGCGAGTTCGAGGCGCACGAGGCGCGGGTGTGCATTCACGACGGTGCGCAGCTCGCCGACCCGTCGCGTCCGCGCCGCTACTCCGAGGAGCAGTACTTGAAGTCGCCGGCGGAGATGGCGGAGCTGTTCGCCGACGCGCCGGAACTGCTGGCGAACACCGTCGAGATCGCCAAGCGCTGTTCGCTCGAGATCAAGCTCGGCGCCTCCATGCTGCCCGCCTATCCGGTCCCGGCCGGCAGCACCACCGAGGGGTTCCTGCGCGAGGAGGCGCGGCGCGGCCTCGAGGAGCGGCTCGCGGAGGCGAAAACCCTGCGCGGCGTCGAGCACGACACCGCGGCGTATGCGGCACGCCTCGAGCTCGAACTGTCGGTGATCTGCAGCATGGGATTCGCGGGCTACTTTTTGATCGTGGCCGACTTCATCCGCTGGGCGCGCGAGCACGGCGTGCCGGTCGGACCCGGGCGCGGCTCCGGCGCGGGCTCCCTGGTGGCGTTCGTGCTCGGCATCACCGATCTCGATCCGATCGAGCACGATCTGCTGTTCGAGCGCTTCTTGAATCCGGAACGCGTCTCGATGCCGGACTTCGACGTGGATTTTTGCATGGAGGGGCGCGATCGCGTGATCGAGTACGTGGCCAAGAAATACGGCCGCGAGCGCGTCTCCCAGATCATCACCTACGGGACCCTGGCGGCCAAGGCGGTGGTGCGCGACGTCGGGCGCGTCCTTGGCCACAACTACGGCTACGTCGACAAGATCGCGAAACTGATCCCCTTCGAGATCGGCATCACGCTCGACAAGGCGCTCGAGCAGGAAGAGGAGCTGCGCCGCCTGTACACAGGCGACAGCGAGGTGCACGAACTCATCGATCTCGCACGCGTGCTCGAGGGCCTGGCACGCAATGCCGGCACGCACGCCGGGGGCGTGGTGATCGCCCCCTCGGTGCTCACCGATTTCACGCCGCTGTATTGCGAAGAGGGCAGCACCACGCCGGTGACGCAGTTCGACAAGGACGACGTCGAGGCGGCCGGACTGGTGAAGTTCGACTTTCTCGGGCTGCGCACCCTCACCATCATCGACTGGGCGGTGCGCGACATCAACGCGGCGCGGGCGCAGTCGGGGGAGGCGCCCCTGGTCATGAGCGCGCTGCCGATGGACGATGTGGCGACCTACCAACTGCTCAAGAGCTGCAAGACCACGGCGGTGTTCCAGCTCGAATCGCGCGGCATGAAGGACCTGATCCGCCGGCTGCAACCCGACCGCTTCGGCGACATCGTCGCCCTGGTCGCGCTGTTCCGCCCGGGCCCGCTGCAATCGGGCATGGTCGATGACTTCATCGCGCGCAAGCACGACACCAGCGGCGCGGCCATCGATTACCTGCATCCGGATTTGAAGCCGGTGCTCGAGGCGACCTACGGCGTGATCCTGTATCAGGAACAGGTCATGCAGATCGCCCAAATCCTCGCCGGCTACACTCTGGGCGGCGCCGATCTTCTGCGCCGCGCCATGGGCAAGAAGAAAGCCGAGGAAATGGCCCAACAGCGCTCGGTGTTCGTGTCGGGCGCCGTGGCGCGCGGCGTGCGCGAGGCGCAGGCGACGCATATCTTCGATCTGATGGAGAAGTTTGCCGGCTACGGCTTCAACAAAAGCCACTCCGCCGCCTATGCCCTGCTCTCCTATCAGACCGCCTGGCTCAAGGCGCATTATCCGGCCGCGTTCATGGCCGCGGTGCTCTCCTCCGACATGGACAAGACCGACAAGGTGGTCACGCTCATCGATGAGTGCGCGAGCATGGGACTCATCGTGCAGCCGCCGGACGTGAACGAATCGGTGTATGCCTTTCACGTCGCCGGCCCGGGCAGCATCCGCTACGGCATGGGCGCCATCAAGGGCGTGGGGCAGGCGGCGGTCGAGGCGATGATCCAGGAGCGCGCCGCGCATGGCCCGTACCAGAGCCTGCCCGATCTTTGCCGGCGCATCGATCTGCAGCGGGTCAACCGCCGGGTGTTCGAGGCGCTGATCAAGTCCGGCAGCCTCGATCGCATCGGGCCGAACCGCGCGACGCTCACCGCCGAACTCGACCGCGCCATGCAATTGGGCGAACAGAATTCGCGCGCCATGAGCGTCGGGCAGGTCGATCTGTTCGGTTTAAGCGCCGCCGAGGACCGCCTCATCCCGGATTGGAGCGAAGCGCAGCGCCTCGCGGGCGAACGCGAGACGCTCGGGCTGTTTTTGACCGGCCATCCGATCACCCCCTACGAGCCGGACCTGAAATTCCTGGTGAGCGCCCGCCTGGTCGATGTCGGCGGCCCGAAGCCCGCGGCGCCCGCGGGCGGTGAGCGGGTCTGGTCTCAGGGCAAACCGGCCACCGTGGCCGGGCTCGTGCTCGAGATCCGCCGCCGTCCGAATCGCGTCACGCTGATCCTGGATGACCGCAGTGCGCGGCTCGAGGTCAGCCTGTACGAGGAGACCTTCCAGCAGTATCGCGACATCATCGTCAAGGATGCGATTCTCATCGTCGAGGGCAGCCTGCGGTTCGATGATTTCATCGAGGCCTGGCGCCTGCAGGCGAAGACGCTCATGGACATCGACCGGGCCCGCGAGCGCTTCGCGCGGCGCCTGTGGGTGCGCTGGCCGACCGAGTTTGACGGGCCGCAGGGGATGCAGCGCTTCGAGGAATTGCTCAAGCCCTACCTCAAGGGTCCCTGCGGCGTGAGCGTGGTGGTCAACCGGCCGGGATACAGCGGGCGGCTCAATCTGGCGGACGCCTGGTCAGTGCGTGCGTCGCGCGAACTTCTCGATAAACTAACCGCGCTCGTGGGCCGCGACGGTTGGTATTTAGTGTATGGTCCGCGCAATGACATTCGCGGCGAGGAAACCTCTTCATGGCGATGAATTTTCTGGAATTTGAGCAGCCGATTGCCGAATTGGAGGCGAAGATCGAGGAACTCAAATTCCTGGGTTCGGACGCGAGCGTCAACATTGCCGACGAGGTCAAGCGGCTGCAGTCGAAGAGTCGCGCGCTCACCACCAGCATTTTCGCCAACCTCTCGCCCTGGCAGATCACCCAGCTCGCCCGCCATCCGCAGCGCCCCTACACGCTCGATTATGTGTCGATGATCTTCACCGACTGGCACGAGCTGCACGGCGATCGCATGTACAGCGACGATCTGGCCATCGTGGGCGGTCTGGCGCGCCTCGAGGGTCAGCCGGTGATGCTGATCGGCCATCAGAAGGGGCGCGACACCAAGGAGCGCGTGCGCCGCAATTACGGCATGCCGAAGCCCGAGGGCTACCGTAAGGCGCTGCGCCTGATGCGCATGGCCGAGCGGTTTCGCATCCCGGTGATCACCTTGATCGACACCCCCGGCGCGTATCCCGGCATCGGCTCCGAGGAGCGCGGCCAGAGCGAGGCCATCGCGCGCAACCTGTTCGAGATGTCGAACCTGGCCGCCCCCGTGCTCTCGGTCGTCATCGGCGAGGGCGGTTCGGGCGGCGCGCTCGCCATCGGCGTGTGCGACCGGCTGATCATGCTGCAGTTCAGCGTGTACTCGGTGATCTCGCCGGAGAGCTGCGCCTCGATCCTGTGGAAGAGCACCGAGAAGAAGGAAATCTCGGCCGACGCCATGGGCGGCACGGCCGAGCGGCTCAAAAAACTGGGCCTGGTCGATGAGGTCCTGAAGGAACCGCATGGCGCCGCGCATCGCGATCCGCAAGCCATGGCCGAGGTCATGAAACAGAGCATGGTCAAGAACTTATCCGAACTTTGTAATCAACCCATCACCACACTGCTCGACGCGCGCCAGGCCCGGCTGCGCGGCTTCGGCGTGTTTCGCGACAGCTAGCCCGCGCCATGGACTTCGGCGCGGCCGTGCTGCGTGCCGGGCTCGACGAGCAGCTGCCCGCCGCCGCGACCGGTCTCGTGGTCGGCCTCTCCGGCGGCGGCGATTCGGCCTGTCTGCTCGCAGCGCTCGCCGCCATGCGGCCGCTGCGCGATCTGCCGCTGCGCGCCGTGCACGTCGATCATGGATTGCAGTCCGGGGCGGAGGGGTTTCGTCAGGCGTGCATCGAGCAATGCCGCCGCCTCGAAATTCCCTTGAGCCTGATCGGCGTGCGGGTCGAGACCGGTCCGGGCATCTCGATCGAGGCGGCCGCGCGTGATGCGCGCTACCGCGGCTTCGCCCTCGAGTTGCGCACCGGGGAATGTCTGCTGACCGCCCACCATGCCGGGGATCAGGCCGAGACCGTGCTGCTGCAGCTGTTGCGCGGCGCCGGACTCAAGGGGCTCGCGGCGATGCCGCCGATTCGTCCCTTCGCCGGCGGCTGGCACGTGCGCCCGCTGCTCGAGGTGGCGCGCGCCGATCTGCTCGCGTTCGGCGCCGCTGCCGGGGTCGTCGGCGTCGAGGATCCGATGAACCTCGATCTGCGTTTCGAGCGCTCATATCTGCGCGCGCAGCTCTGGCCGCTGATCGAGGCGCGCTGGCCCGGTGCCGGGGGCGCCCTGGCGCGCACCGCCCGGCACCTTGCCGAGGCGCAGCAGCTGCTCGATGAGGCCGCGGCGCGCAGCGTCGAGCGGTTGCGCGACGGGGAGGCGTTGTCGGTGAGCGGTTTGCGCGCGCTCCCGCGCCGCGAGCAGGTGAACGTGCTGCGTCACTGGCTCGCCAGCCGCGGAGGTGCGGCGCCGCCGAGCGCGCGCTTGGGCGAAGGCCTGCGCCAGATGCTCAGCGCCAGCTCCGATCATCTGCCGGCCATCGTGTGGGGCGCGCATGCGCTGCGCCGCTACCGGGAACGGCTGTTCGTCACGGCGGCCGCCGTGCCCGCCATCGGCGCGGCGCGCGAATGGCCGATCGCGCCCGGCGCCGAGTTCATTCTCGGGGCGGGTCTCGGGCGATTGCGCTGGGTGGCGCTGCGCGGCGGACTCGACCCCGCGCGACTGCCGGCGCGGCTGCGGGTCGGACGGCGGCAGGGCGGGGAAACCATGAAGATCCACCCGCAGGCGAAGACCCACAGCGTGCAGCACCTGTGCCAGAGCATCGGCGTGCTGCCGTGGATGCGCGATGCGCTGCCGCTGCTGCATGCGGGCGAAGCGCTGGTGGCGGTCGGGGATTTGTGGCAGGACGCGCGCTGGTGCGTCGCCGCCGGCGAGCCGGGGTTCGGCTGCGAGTGGCTGGATGCCCCCATTATGGTGTAAGTCGATTGTCGCGATGTGGCTCTTCTGGTAATCTGAACTCCCGTCGAATTCCAATAAATCCTTTTTGGCCATGATCGTAAGTCGCGCGCGATGTACGCTTGCGGCCTCTCGAACATTAAGCGGCGGTGACCATCATGACTCGATTTGTTTTCGTCACCGGCGGCGTGGTTTCCTCGCTGGGCAAGGGCATCGCCTCGGCGTCCCTCGGCGCCATTCTCGAGGCGCGCGGCCTGAAGATCAGCATGGTGAAGCTCGATCCGTACATCAACGTCGATCCGGGCACCATGAGTCCGTTCCAGCACGGCGAGGTGTTCGTGACGGCGGACGGCACCGAGTCGGATCTGGACCTCGGCCATTACGAGCGCTTCGTGCGCACCACCACCGGCCGCAACAGCAACTTCACCACCGGGCGGATCTACGAGCGGGTCATCGCCAAGGAGCGGCGCGGCGATTATCTCGGCGCCACGGTGCAGGTGATTCCGCACATCACCGACGAAATCAAGTACCGGATTCGCATGGGCGCCGGCAATGCCGATGTGTGCATGGTCGAAATCGGCGGCACGGTGGGCGACATCGAATCGCTGCCCTTCCTCGAGGCGATCCGCCAGATGGGCGTCGAGCTCGGGCGCAACCAGGTGCTGTACATGCACCTCACCCTGGTGCCGATCGTCGGCGGGTCGGGCGAGATCAAGACCAAACCGACCCAGCACTCGGTCAAGGAATTGCGCGGCATCGGCATACAGCCCGACATCCTGCTGTGCCGCTGCCTGCACACGCTGCCCGATGAGCAGCGGCGCAAGATCGCGCTGTTCACCAACGTCGAGGAGCGCGCGGTGATCTCCGCGGTCGACTCGGACGACATCTACAAAATTCCGCTGCTGCTGCACGAGCAGGACCTCGACGACATCGTGGTCGACAAGTTCCGCCTCGAGGTGCCGGCCACCGACCTGTCGGAGTGGCGTGCCGTGGTGGCGGCCAAGCAAAACCCGGAAGCCGCGGTCGACATCGGCATGGTCGGCAAGTACGTGCAGATTCGCGACTCCTACATCTCACTGAACGAATCGTTGATGCACGGCGGCATCAAGACCCGCACCCGGGTCAACATCCATTATTTCGAATCGCAGGATATCGAGCGCTCGGGACCCGCCTGCCTCGCCGGCATGGACGCGATCCTGGTGCCGGGCGGGTTCGGCGACCGCGGCATCGAGGGCAAGATCCAGGCGATCCGCTATGCCCGCGAGAACCGCATCCCGTATCTCGGCATCTGCCTGGGAATGCAGCTCGCGATCATCGAATACGCGCGCAACGTGCTCGCGCTCAAGGGAGCCAACAGCACCGAGTTCGACCGCGCCACCAATCACCCGGTGATCGCCCTGATCACCGAGTGGCAGGATCTGGCGCGCGGTCAGCAGGTGCGCGACGAGAAATCCGATCTCGGCGGCAGCATGCGCCTGGGCGCGCAGGAGGCGCTGCTCGCGCCGGGCTCGCTCGTGCATTCGCTCTACGGCAAGGACTCGATCTACGAGCGGCACCGCCATCGCTACGAGTTCAACAACCACTACCGCGATGAATTGGCGGCCGCCGGCCTGCGCTTCTCCGGCTTCTCCGCCGACGGCCTGGTGGAGTTCATCGAACTGCCCGATCATCCCTGGTTCGTGGCGAGCCAGTTCCATCCGGAATTCACCTCGACGCCGCGCGACGGGCATCCGCTGTTCACCGGATTCATCCGCGCCGCACGCGAATACCGCGCCGCCCTGCAGCCGCGGCGCGCGACTGCATGAAGCTCGGCGGCTTCGAGGTCGGTGCCGAACACCCGTTTTTCTTGATCGCCGGACCCTGCGTGATCGAGAGCGAGACGCTGGTCATCGAGGTCGCCGGCCGGCTGCGCGACCTGACCGCCGCGCTCGGCATCCCGTTCATCTTCAAGGCCTCGTTCGACAAGGCGAACCGCTCCTCGGGGGCGAGTTTTCGCGGACCCGGGCTCGAGGCGGGCCTGAAAACGCTCGCCCTGGTGCGCAGCCAGATCGGCGTGCCGGTGCTCACCGATGTGCACGAGGACACCCCGCTCGGCGAGGTGGCCGCGGTGGTCGATGTGCTGCAGACGCCGGCGTTTCTGTGCCGGCAGACCAATTTCATCCTGGCGGTGGCCGCGCAGGGCAAACCGGTGAACATCAAGAAGGGTCAGTTCCTGAGCCCGTGGGAGATGCAGAACGTGGTCGACAAGGCGCGCTCCACCGGCAATGCGCACATCATGGTGTGCGAGCGCGGCTTTTCCTTCGGCTACAATAATCTGGTCTCCGACATGCGCTCGCTCGTCATCATGCGCGCCACCGGCTGCCCGGTGGTGTTCGACGCCACGCACTCGGTGCAGCTGCCGGGCGGCCAGGGTGCATCCTCCGGCGGCCAGCGCGAGTTCGTGCCGGTGCTGGCACGCGCGGCGGTCGCCGCCGGCGTCGCGGGCCTGTTCATGGAAACGCACCCGGAGCCGTCCAAGGCGCTTTCGGACGGGCCGAATGCATGGCCGCTGGACCGCATGGGTTCCCTGCTCGGCACGCTGCTCGAGCTCGACCGGGCGGTCAAAAAACAACCCTTCGAGGAAAGTTTGCTATGAGTCGTATCGTCGAGATTCGGGGTCGGGAAATCATCGATTCGCGCGGCAACCCGACGGTCGAGGCCGATGTGCTGCTCGCCTCGGGCGCGCTCGGGCGCGCGGCCGTGCCCTCCGGCGCATCGACCGGATCGCGCGAGGCGGTGGAGCTGCGCGATGGCGACCCCAAGCGCTTCACGGGCAAGGGCGTGCTGCGCGCGGTCTCGCATATCAACGGCGAGATCCGCCGCCTGGTGCTGGGGCGCGATGCGGCGGATCAGGGCGGCCTCGATGCCGCGCTCATCGCCGCGGACGGCACGGAGAACAAATCCCGCCTGGGCGCGAACGCGCTGCTCGCCGTCTCGCTCGCCGCCGCGCATGCGGCCGCGAACGCCCGCGGCATGCCGCTCTACCGCCACCTGATGGGGCTTCGCCGGCTCGCCGCCGATGCGGATCTCACGCTGCCGGTGCCGATGATGAACATCATCAACGGCGGGGCGCACGCCGACAACAGCGTGGACATCCAGGAATTCATGATCCTGCCGCTCGGCGCGCCCTCGCTCTCCGAGGCGCTGCGCTACGGTGCCGAAGTGTTCCACATGCTCAAGAAGGTGCTGCACGCCAAGGGGCTCAACACGGCGGTCGGCGATGAAGGCGGCTTCGCACCCGATCTGCCCTCCAACGAAGCGGCGCTCAGCACCATTCTCGAGGCCATCGAAAAGGCGGGCTTTCGCGCCGGCCGCGACATCTACCTCGGGCTCGACGTGGCGAGCACCGAGTTCCACCGCGACGGCGTCTACGAACTGAAGTCCGAAGGGCGCCGCTTCGATGCGGCCGAATTCGCCGATTACCTGGCGGGGCTTGCGGCAAAGTATCCCATCGTCACGATCGAGGATGGCATGAGCGAGGACGATTGGGATGGCTGGGCGCTGCTCACCCGCAAGCTCGGCCAGAAGCTGCAGCTGGTGGGCGACGATGTGTTCGTCACCAACACCAAGATCTTCGCCGATGGGATCGCCAAGAAGATCGCCAACGCGATTTTGATCAAACCGAACCAGATCGGCACGCTCAGCGAGACGCTGGCGGCCATCGAGATGGCCGCCGACGCCCGCTACGCCGCCATCGTTTCGCACCGCTCGGGCGAGACCGAGGATGCGACGATTGCCGACATCGCGGTGGCGACCACCGCGACCCAGATCAAGACCGGGTCGATGTCGCGCTCCGATCGGATCGCCAAATACAACCAGCTGCTGCGCATCGAAGGGGAGCTTGGGTCCCGTGCGCGCTTCGCCGGGCGCGACGCCTTGTCGGTTCCAGTTTCTTAAGAGTTCGTGCTAAGCTCCTGTCCTCATGAGGATTTTCGCCGTCATTCTCGCGCTGGGACTGGTTCTGCTGCAGGTCCGCTTGTGGGTCTCGGACCACGGCATGCGTGAAATCTGGCGCTTGAACGCGCAGGTCGAGCGTCAGGCGGCCGCGAATCTCGAGCAGCGCGCCCGCAATCGGCAGCTGCTGGCCGAGGTCACCGACCTGAAGGGCGGCCTCACCGCCTTGGAGGAGCGCGCGCGCAGCGAGCTCGGCATGGTGGGCAGCAACGAAACGTTCTATCAGATCGTCACGCCGGCCACCCCCGCCGCGCCGGCGCCGGCCACCGCCTTCACCGCCCGCGCGCAGTGACGCAACCGCCCGCAGCGCGCCGCGTCTGGGCCGTCGTTCCGGCCGCGGGCCGCGGGGAACGATTCGATGCCTCCGCGCTGGCGCGGCCCAAGCAATACGCGGCACTGCACGGCGCCACCGTGCTCGAATGGTCGCTGCGCGCGCTCACGGGCGAAGCGCGCATCGCCGGCATCGTGGTGGCGTTGAGTGCCGGTGATGAGTATTTCGCCACGCTTGCGTGCGCGCGCGATGCGCGCGTCTCGACCGCCATCGGCGGGGCGAGCCGGCTCGAATCGGTGCTGAATGGGCTCGCGGCGCTCGAGGGCCGCGCGGCGCCCGATGACTGGGTGCTGGTGCACGATGCCGCGCGGCCCTGCCTCACCGCCGCCGACGTGCGCGCCTTGATCACGGCGCTCGATGGCCTGGCGCTTGATGGCGGCGGCGGCGGCTGCGGCGCGGTGCTCGGTGCGCCGATCGTCGATACGGTCAAACGCGCGGCTGAGGGCGTGGTCGCCGAAACGGTGGATCGCACCGGGTTGTGGCGCGCGCTCACGCCGCAGGCGTTTCGCTTCGCCGAACTCAAGGACGCCCTGCGGCAGGCGCGGCTCGCGGGCGTTGCCGCGACCGATGAGGCGCAGGCGATGGAGCGCCTCGGCCATCGCCCGCTTCTCGTCAAGGGGTCGGCGTCGAACATCAAAGTCACCCGCGCCGAGGATCTGGCGGCGGCGGCGGCAATCCTTTCCACTGCGGAGATCCCGGCCATGAGCGATTCGAAACCGCCGAGCGTGCGCATCGGCCAGGGAGTCGACGTGCATGCCTTCGGCGCGGGCGACCACGTCGTGCTCGGCGGCGTGCGCATCCCCTACGGTCAGGGCGTGCTCGCGCACTCCGACGGCGACGTCGTGATTCACGCGCTGTGCGACGCGCTCTTGGGCGCGCTCGGCCAGGGCGACATCGGGCAGCACTTTCCCGACAGCGATCCGCGTTACCGCGGCGCCGACAGCCGCGTATTCCTGCGCGAAGTGGCGGCGCGCATGCGCAGCGCCGGACTGCGGCTGGTCAACGCCGACATCACGGTGCTCGCCGAAGCGCCGCGCATCGCCGCGCACCGCGCGGCCATGGCGGCCAATCTCGCCGCGGACTTAGGCGCCGCCGCGCATTGCATCAACGTCAAGGCCACCACCACCGAGCGGCTCGGATTCATCGGCCGGGGCGAAGGACTCGCCGCGCTCGCCGCCGTGCTGCTCGAGGCATGACCACGCCCGGCCGCCACAGCGAAGCCTGGACCCGGGCCGCGCTCACGCCGCCGCGCGCGCACGGCGCACCGCTGCCGGCGGTGCAGATCAAGTCCGAGCCGGAGGATTTTCACGTCGAGGAGATCCTCTCCTTCGCGCCTTCCGGCAGCGGACCGCACTGGCTGCTGCGGGTCGAGAAGCGCTCGGCCAACACCCGCTGGGTCGCGGCCGAACTCGCGCGCCTCGCCGGCGTGCCGGTGGCCGAGGTGGGCTATGCGGGCCTCAAGGACCGCCATGCCGTCACCGTGCAATGGTTCAGCGTGCCGGGCCGCCCGCAATCGGCCGATTTTTGGCACGGCGTGCACACCGCCGAGTACCGCGTGCTCGAGGTGCAGGCGAACCTGCGCAAACTCAAGCGCGGTGCGCTCTCGGGCAACCGGTTTCGCATCCGCCTGCGCAGGATCGCCTGGTCGCGCGAACAATTGGACTTGAAGCTCGCCGCGCTGCGCACGCACGGCGTGCCGAATTATTTCGGGCCGCAGCGCTTCGGCCGCGACGGCTACAACCTCGATCGGGTGGCGCGCTGGGTGCAGAGCGGCGCAAGTCCGCGCGGGCGCACCGAGCGGGGCTTTGCGCTGTCGGCGGCGCGCGCGCTGCTGTTCAACGCCGTGCTCGCGCGGCGCGTGCAGGCCGCGGACTGGTCGCGGCTCGAGCCCGGGGACCTTGCGAGCCTCGACGGCAGCGGCAGTCATTTTCGCGTAACCGCCATCGACGATGAGCTGTGCCGGCGGCTCGATGCGCTCGACATCCACCCCTCCGGACCGATGTGGGGCAGGGGGGCGCCGCAGGCCTCCGGGCCCTCGCTCGCGCTCGAGCTCGAGGTCGCGCGCGAATTTCAGGCGGTTGCCGAGCTGCTCGCCGCCGAGGGGCTCGAGCAGGAGCGGCGCTCCCTGCGCTGCGCCGTGCGCGATCTGAAGGTCGAGTCCGAGGCGGGCACCGTGACCCTGGGTTTCGACCTGAAACGCGGCCAGTTCGCCACCGCGGTGCTGCGCGAGATCTGCGAATTCAGCGCCGAATCCCTGATCGAATCGGACGAGGACTAGTTCCCGCCCGCCGCTTCACGCCCGCAGCAGCACGTACACCGCGCCGGTGCCCCCATCGATCGGACGCGCCGAGGTGAAGGCCATGACCTCGGCGTGGTGCCGCAGCCAGACATTGACGGCGATCTTGAGGATCGGTCCGCGCGCGCCGGAGCGGTAGCCCTTGCCGTGCACGATGCGCACGCAGCGGCGGCCCGCCTCGCGGCTGTGGAGCAGGAACTCGGCCAGAGTGCGGCGTGCCGCGGACTGGCTCTGGCCGTGCAGGTCCAATTCATCCTCGATCGGAATGAGGCCGCGGCGCAGCTTGCGCAGCACCTGCTCGCGCACCCCCGCGCGGCGGAACGACAGCGCATCGGCGCCGCCGACGGCGTGCTCGTCGGCCGCGTCCGCGGCGATGAGCGGCAGGCTTTCGGCCAGCTCCGCGGCCGGCGCCGGCCGCGGCGCGCGGCGGCGCACATGCACCCGGGGTTTGTCCAGTCCCTGGGCGGGCGCGGTTTGCGCCAGGGGCTTCACGTCGCGCACCGCGGCGCGAAATGTCAGAGCATCATCAGTGGCTTGCGCCGCGCTGCTGGTCTCGGTGGGGCGCTTTATGGCCATGCGGTGTCGACTCGATCAGCTATCCGGGTTTGGAGCGTTACAGTATAGTCCGCAAGGCGCAACCCGCCATCATCGGGCAGGTGTGTAAAATCTCGTGAAAATCCTTCTCTCGAACGACGACGGCTACCGCGCCGAGGGCCTTGAGGCATTCCGGCAGGCGATCAGGCCGCTCGGCGCCGTCACGGTCGTGGCGCCCGACCGCAATCGCAGCGGCGCCAGCAATTCGCTCACCCTCGATGTGCCGGTGCGCGCCGTGCGCTACGACACCGACGCGTACTACGTCAACGGCACGCCCACCGATTGCGTGCATCTGGCGATTTCCGGTCTGTTCGACTTCGATCACGACATCGTCGTCTCCGGGGTGAACGACGGGGCCAATCTCGGCGATGACACGCTCTATTCGGGCACGGTCGCGGCGGCGGTGGAGGGCAGGTTCCTCGGGCTGCCCGCGATCGCCGTCTCGTTGTGCGTCGAGCCCGGCAGCCCGCGCAACTTCGCGCTCGCCGCGCGCGTCGCGGCCGGGCTGATCGAACGCATGGCCCGCCAGCCCTTCCAGGGGCCGGTCATTCTGAATGTGAACGTACCGGACCTGCCCGATGCCGAACTGCGCGGCGTGCGCGTGACGCGGCTCGGCAACCGCCACCGCAGCGAGCGGATCGTGCCCGCCAAGGATCCGCGCGGCCGCAACGTGTATTGGGTGGGCGCGGCGGGCAGCGGACAGGATGCCGGTCCGGGCACGGATTTTCACGCGATCGCGCAGGGCTATGCGTCGATCACGCCGCTGCAGATCGACCTGACGCGTCATGCCGCGCTGCCCGAGCTCGAGCAGTGGCTGAAACTTGAGTAGTTTCATGGAAGGTCCGCGCCTCAGCGGTATCGGCATGACCTCGGCGCGCACCCGCGAACGGCTGGTGCAGCGGCTGCAGGAACAGGGCATCAAGGACCAGCGCGTGCTCGACCGGATCCGCAATGTGCCGCGCCATTTGTTCGTCGATGAGGCGCTCGCCACGCGCGCGTACGAGGACACGGCGCTGCCGATCGGCTTCGGCCAGACGATCTCCCAACCCTACGTGGTCGCGCGCATGACCGAGGCGCTGCTCGCCGCCGGCCCCGCGCCCAAGGTGCTCGAGATCGGCACCGGCTGCGGCTACCAGACCGCGGTGCTCTCGCCGCTGGTGACGGAGATCTACACCATCGAGCGCATCGCGAGCCTGTTGACGCGTGCGCGCCGCTCGCTGCGCGAGCTCAAGATCCGCAACGTGCACTTCCGCCACGACGACGGCAACGTCGGCTGGCCGGCGCGCGCGCCGTTCGACGGGATCGTGCTCACCGCCGCGCCGCATGCCGTGCCCCCGGCGCTGTTCGAGCAGCTCTGCGTGGGCGGCCGCTTGATCGCACCGGTGGGGCCCGACGGGCGCCAGGAACTCATGCGCTTCACCAAGGGGGAGACGCGCGTGCACCGCGAGTCCCTGGGCGCGGTGAGTTTCGTGCCGCTGCTGTCAGGGTTGCAGCGCTAGCTTAAGGTGCGCGCAGCACGCGCGATCGGCGTCCTCGTCGTCAGCTGCGTGTTGGAATGGGGCTGCGCAACGCAACCCGTGCAAGACGAGACCTATGTGGTGCAGCGCTCGGACACGCTGTACAGCATCGCGTGGCGCCACGATCTTGACTACCGCGAACTGGCACGCTGGAACCACTTGGGCTCCGATTACCGCATTGCGGTCGGGCAGGTGCTCAACCTGCGGCCGCCGGACGGTTCGGCGCCCGTGGGGGCGCCTGCGGCGGCGCGTGCCGCGCCGCGCCCGCGCGCCGCGCCCGCACCCGGGAACAGTGCGCCGCGGGGCGAGGGCGCTGCAAAGACCGTGGTCGGCGCGCCGCGCGCACCGGTGGGCGCGACCGCGCACTGGCTCTGGCCCACGGAGCACGCGACGGCGCCCCGGCCGGTGCCGGGCGGGGGCATCTTGTTCCTGGGTCAATTGGGTCAGCCGGTGCGCGCGGCGAGCGCCGGGCGGGTGGTGTACGTCGGCAATGGCCTGCGCGGTTACGGCAACCTGGTCATCATCAAGCACGGCGATACGCTGCTGTCCGCCTACGCACACAACCGCGAACTGCTGGTGCGCGAGGGTCAGGAGGTCACGGCCGGTGAGCCGATCGGCGCGATGGGAACCGGACCGCATCAAGTCGCGGCGCTGTATTTCGAAATTCGCTTGAACGGCAAGCCGGTCGATCCGCTGCCGTTCCTGCAGTGACGCGCGATTGATTCGAGGATTATCTTATAAGTGTTTGTTTAATGAACGTAAATAAAGGATAAATCGGGCGCGCGCACCGAGTCATCGAGCGCTTGCGAGTGTTTGGACCATATGATTTACTGGCGGCGGGTTGGAAAGCCACTCGCGGGGCGCTACGTTTGGGTGAGGTCAGAGAGAAAAGATAACAAGATCAATAAGAAATAGAAGAATTCTCGAAACCGAATCATTTTGTCCGTTAGCGCCCCGCTATTTTCCCCGACTACCTTCCGCTTGCGCCGCGCGCACCGCAATCCGCTGTTCCACTAATCGACCACCCGGGTTCGGCGCGGTCACGGCAGCAGGAGAGCGACCACGCGCCGCTGCTCGGCCACGAGCACGTTGAAGGTGCGGCAGGCCGCGCCCGTGTCCATGACTTCGAAGCCGACGCCCTGGCGCAGGAACCCGGCGCCAAAAATGGCCTGCGGAAAAACCTGACGGATGCCGGTGCCGAGCAGTACGAGTTCGGGCTCGAGTGCCAGCAGCGGGGCGATGTGCCCGGTGCCGAGCTGCTCCGCACCCTCGACCGCGGGACCGGCCACGATCGCGCTCGGGCTCACGATCACCGGGTGATTGAAGATTGCGTCGTTGATCCTGATCTCGCCCGCCGCATAGGCGCGGATCACATTGAGGCCGGAAGCCGGGTCTGGGGCGAAGCGCATACCGCTAAGATACCCACATTGCCTCCAGAGTTTAAAAATTTGTCCACGCTGTATTTTCGATTCTCCGCCCGCGCGCCGAACTCGCCCGCGCGCGCGCCGCTGCTCGAACGGCTGCTGGCGCGCGCCGATGGGGTGCCGGTCGCCGATTGGCGTGAGGAGGCGTTTCGTGTCATCGCACCCGCCGGCGCGGCGCTGCCCGCCGTGGCCGCGGCGGCGCTCGCGGCGGTGACCGCGGCTGCCCCCGCAGCGGGCGGCGCCACGGGGGCGTCGGTCCTGGTCGCCACTCCGGTGCACTTCGAGGCGGGCATGAGCAGCGTGGGCTTGCCGCCCGACGGTCTGTTGAGACTCGAGCCCGCCGAACTGGACGCGCTCGTGGCCGACTTCAACCGCGTGTTCGCGGAATCCGGCATGCGCTTGATGCGCGGCGGCGGCGGCCTGCTGTGTTTGTTCGATGCGCCGCTGCGGGCCGAGACGAGTCCGCCCGAGGCGGCCGCGGGGCGGGACCTGTGGCCCTTCATGCCGCGCGGCACCGATGCGGCGCGGCTGCGCCGCCACATGACTGAGATCGAGATGTGGCTGTTCGAGCATGCCGTGAATGAACGGCGCCGTGCGCTCGGGGCGCCGGCCATCAGCGGGCTGTGGCTGTGGGGCGCGGGCGCCACCGGCCTCGCGCTGCCGGCGGTGACCGGCTGGACGGCGGGCGAGGACCCGTTGTTCATGGCCTTTGGGCGCCGCGCGCAATTTCCCGCCGAGCCGGCGTCGGGCGTGGTGGTGGTGACCGAATCCCCGGGCAGCCCCGAGTGGCGCGCGGTCGAGCAGCGCTGGCTGGCACCGGCGAGCGCGGCGCTGCGCGCCGGCCGGCTCGGCCGGCTCAAGCTGTCGGCCGCCGATCGCGGCTTCGAGCTCAACGCGCGCGCCCACTGGCGGCTGTGGCGCCGGCCCCGCCCCTGGTGGGAGCTGCTGCAGCGGGAGGAGGCGTGACCGAGATCCGCCGCCGCCCGGCGGCTCCGGTGGTCGGATGGGGCGCCGCGTTGCATCCGCTGTTGCAGCGGGTGTATGCCGCGCGCGGCGTGGCGTGCGAGGAGGATCTCGACCTCTCGCTCGAGCGGCTGCTGCCGGTCGGATCGCTCGCCGGCGTCGAGGCGGCGGCGGCGCTGCTCGCGCGCCACCAAGCGGGCCGCGTGCTGATCATCGGCGACTTCGATGCCGACGGCGCGACCGGCAGTGCGCTGCTGGTGCGCGCCTTGCGCGGGCTGCGATTCGCCCACGTCGATTTTCTGGTGCCGAACCGCTTTCGCTTCGGCTACGGCCTCACGCCGGGCATCGTCGCGCAGGCCGCGACGCGCCGCCCCTCGCTCATCGTCACCGTCGACAACGGCGTGTCGAGCATCGAGGGCGTGGCGGCGGCGAACGCCCTCGGCATCCCGGTGCTCATCACCGACCACCATCTGCCCGGCGCCGAACTGCCGGCGGCCGCGGTCATCGTCAATCCGAACCTGGCCGCGTCGGGCTTTGCGAGCCCCGCCCTCGCCGGCGTCGGCGTGGCCTTCTACGTGGTCGCGGCGCTCGGCCGCGCGCTCGGCGCGACGGATTTTCGCGCCGCCGAACTCCTCGATCTGGTGGCGCTCGGCACGGTGGCGGATCTGGTGCCGCTCGATCGCAACAACCGGATCCTGGTGGCGCAGGGGCTGCGCCGCATCCGCGCCGGGCGCTGTGCGGCGGGCATTCGTGCGCTCATCGAGCAGGCCGGACGGCGGCTCGAGGAGATCAGCGCCGCGGATCTCGGGTTTGTGGTGGCGCCGCGGTTGAACGCCGCCGGACGGCTCACCGACATGAGCGTCGGCATTGCCTGCCTGCTCGCCGACGATGCGGGGCAGGCCGCACAGCTCGCGGCGCAGCTCACCCGGCTCAACGAGGAGCGGCGCGAGATCGAGCGGCGCATGCAGGAGGAGGCGGTCGAACTTGCCGCCGCGGTGCGCTTCGAGCACGCCGGCAGCGAGACGCTCGGCCTGTGCCTGTTCGATGAGAGCTGGCATCAGGGTGTCGTCGGGCTGGTCGCGGGACGCATCAAGGATCGATTGCATCGCCCGGTGATCGCCTTTGCGCGCGCCGAGCCGGGGACGCTGCGCGGGTCGGCGCGCTCGGTCGCGGGGATTCACATCCGCGACGTGCTCGACGGCATCGCCACCCGCCACCCGGGCCTGATCGAAAAGTTCGGCGGTCATGCGATGGCCGCCGGTCTCACCCTGCCGGAGTCGGGGTTCGACCGGTTTCGCCAGGCCTTCGCCGCCGAGATCGCGGCGCGCGCCGACGTGGATTCCCTGACCGGCATCATCCACAGCGACGGGGAGTTGCGCGCCGAGGAGCTGTCGGTGGCGACCGCGCGGCTGCTGCGCGGCGCGGGTCCCTGGGGTCAGGGATTTCCCGAACCGGTGTTCGACGGCGCCTTTGAGATCACCGAGGCGCGCATCGTCGGCGCGAAACACCTGAAGCTGCAGCTGCGCCCGGCGGGCGGCGCCGCGCCCGGCGCCGCACCGCTCGAGGCCATCGCCTTCGGGTACTTGGGGAGCGCCTGCGAGCACGCCGCGCTGCGCGCGGGCGCGGGGGTGCGCCTCGCCTACCGCCTGGAAGTGAACGAGTACAAGGGCTTGGAGCGGGTGCAGCTCAACTGCCAGCACCTCGAACCGGGCGAGCCCGGCGAAGCGGTGTGCTAGAGTGGCGCCCCATGGAAATCAATCAACTCAAACGATTCATCAAAGATCTCGAGGAGCGCACCGACTCCTTGAGGAGGTATCTTTGATTACGACAACAAGCACGAACGCCTTCAGGAAGTAACCCGCGAACTCGAGCAGCCCGGCATCTGGAACGATGCGGATCGCGCCCAGGACCTCGGCCGGGAGCGCTCGAAACTCGAACAGGTCGTCACCAGCCTGGATCGGCTGAGCCGGGGCCTTGGCGACGCCGCGGAGCTGCTGGAGGTCGCCGCCGAGGAGTCCGACCTGCGCGCCGCAGGAGAGATCGAGGCCGATGTGACCGCACTTGCGGCCGAGGTCGAGCACCTCGAGTTCCAGCGCATGTTTCCCGGCAAGATGGATTCGCACAGCGCGTTTCTCGACATCCAGGCGGGCGCGGGCGGCACCGAGGCGCAGGACTGGGCCTCGATGCTGCTGCGCATGTACCTGAAGTGGGCGGACCGCCACGGCATCAAGACCGAGATCATCGACCAAAGCGCCGGCGAGGTCGCGGGCATCAAGGGCGTGACCATCAGCATGACGGGCGAGTATGCCTATGGGTGGCTGCGGACCGAGACCGGCGTGCACCGGCTGGTGCGCAAGTCCCCGTTCGACTCCGGCAATCGGCGCCACACCTCGTTCGCCTCGGTGTTCGTCTCCCCGGAAGTGGACGACGACATCGACATCGAGATCAATCCGGCCGACCTGCGCACCGACGTGTACCGTTCGAGCGGCGCCGGCGGCCAGCACGTGAACAAGACCGAATCGGCGGTGCGCATCACCCACGTGCCGAGCGGCATCGTCGTCGCCTGCCAGAGCGAACGCAGCCAGCACAAGAACCGCTCCACCGCGATGAAGCAGCTCAAAGCCAAGCTCTACGAGCTCGAATTCAACAAACGCAATGCGGCCGCCAAGGTGCTCGAGGATTCGAAATCCGACGTGAGCTGGGGCAACCAGATCCGCAGCTACGTCCTCGACCAATCGCGCATCAAGGACCTGCGCACCGGGGTGGAGATCGGCAACACCACCGCGGTGCTCGACGGCGCGCTCGATGAATTCATGCAGGCCAGCCTGAAGCAGGGACTATGACCGAACACGACGAGAATCACTTGATCGCCGAGCGGCGCGCGAAGCTCGCCAGGCTGCGCGAGCGCGGCGCGGCTTTTCCGAACGACTTCCGGCGCAACGCCCTGGCGGAGGATCTCGCGACCGCCTACGGCGCGCGCAGCGCCGAGCAGCTCGACGCGCAGCCGGTGCGGGTCGCGGTGGCCGGGCGCATGCGCGCCAAGCGCGTGATGGGCAGGGCGAGCTTCGCCAAACTCGAGGATTCGAGCGGCGCCATCCAGATCTTCCTGCAGCGCGAAGCGCTCGGCGCCGGCTACGATGATTTCAAGACCTGGGACGTGGGCGACATCGTCGGCGCCGAGGGCGCCTTGTTCCGCACCAAGACCGGCGAGCTGTCGGTGCGCGTGGAGCGGCTGGTGCTGCTCACCAAGTCGCTGCGCCCGCTGCCCGACAAGTGGCACGGGATCGCCGACACGGAGCTGCGCTACCGGCGCCGCTACGTCGATCTGATCATGAACGAGGAGAGCCGGCGCGTGTTCAAGACGCGCTCGGCGATCGTGAGCTATCTGCGCGCCTTTCTCGATGCGCGCGGATTTCTCGAGGTGGAGACTCCGATGCTGCATCCGATCCCGGGCGGCGCGGCCGCCAAGCCGTTCAAGACCCATCACAACGCGCTCGATCTGGACATGTATCTGCGCATCGCGCCCGAGCTGTACTTGAAGCGCCTCACCGTGGGCGGGTTCGAGCGGGTCTACGAAATCAACCGCAATTTCCGCAATGAGGGCGTCTCGACGCAGCACAACCCCGAGTTCACCATGCTCGAGCTGTATCAGGCGTATGCCGATTTCGCCGACCTCATGCTGATGATCGAAACGCTGTTCCAGGGGCTCGCCGACACGCTGCTCGGCACGCGCCTGCTCAACTATCAGGGCATCGAGTTCGATCTGTCGAAGAGTTTCGCGCGCCGGAGCATCGAGCAGATCATCCTCGACAACAATGCCGACATCGACCCGCAGCGGCTGCGCGACGTGGACTACCTGCGCCGCGTGTGCGATGCCATGAAGATCGCGCACAAGGCCGGTGATGGCGCCGGCAAACTGCAGATCGAGATCTTCGAACGCACCGGCGAGCACACGCTCGTTCAACCGACCTTCGCCTATGCCTATCCGGCCGAGGTCTCGCCGCTCTCGCGGCGCAACGACCAGGACCCGTTCATCACCGACCGCTGGGAGTTCTTCATCGGCGGGCGCGAACTCGCCAACGGGTTCTCGGAGTTGAACGATGCCGAGGATCAGGCGCAGCGCTTCAAGGAACAGGTCGATCGCAAGGCGGCGGGCGACGAGGAGGCGATGTACTACGACGCGGACTACGTGCGCGCGCTCGAGTACGGCCTGCCGCCCACCGCGGGATTGGGGCTCGGCGTCGACCGGCTGGTGATGCTGTTCACCGATGCGCCCTCGATTCGCGACGTCCTGTTGTTCCCCCACATGCGGCCGGAGTTCTAAGGGCGCACGATGAGCGATTCGTCCCCGACCCGCGGGGCGCCGATCGGGGTGTTCGATTCCGGCGTCGGCGGCCTGACGGTGCTGCGGGCGCTGCGTGCGGCGCTGCCTCTGCAGGATTTCATCTATCTCGGCGACACCGCGCGGCTGCCCTACGGCACCAAGAGCGCCGACACGGTGGCGCGCTATTCCGTGCAATGCGCCGCTGCGCTCTCGGCCCGCGGCATCGGGTGTCTGGTGGTCGCCTGCAATACCGCCTCGGCTTTCGCCCTGGACGAGCTGCGCCTGCGCTACCCCTCGATGCCGGTCATCGGTGTGATCGAGCCGGGGGCCGAGGCGGCGCTCGCCGCTTCGCGGTCGCGGCACATCGCGGTCATCGGCACCGAGGGCACGATCAGCGGCGGCGCCTATCAGCGCGCGATCACGCGGCGCGATCCCAAGGCCCGGGTGAGCGCGCTCGCCTGCTCGCTGTTCGTGGCGCTCGCCGAGGAAGGCTGGACGCGCGGGACGGTGGCCGAGGCCGTCGCGCACCGCTATCTCGACGCGTTGTTCGCGGGCGCCGCGGCACCCGATACGCTGGTGCTCGGCTGCACGCACTTTCCGCTGCTGATCGAGGCCATTCGTGCGGTGCTGCCGGGTCCGGTGCGCATCGTCGATTCGGCCGCGACGGTGGCGGCCGCGGCAATGCGCCTGCTGCCGGCCGCCGCGGCGCAGGCGGCGCCCGCCGGGCAGGCGGCGCGCGCGGGGCGGATCAGCTGGCTCGCCACCGACGGGGCCGAGCGTTTCGCGCGCGTCGGCAGCGCCTTCTTCGGACAAACGCTCGAGGCGGCGGCGGTCGAGATCATCGATCTTTGACGGGTGAGACGCTACTATGCCCGGGGGTGAACGCATGAAGCGAATTCTGATCATCGTGGCGCTGCTCGCCATCGGCGGCGCGGCCGCCTACGGCATACTGAATCGCACCGATGGCAGCGCGGGCGCGGCGCCGCCGCTCGCCGGCGCACCGCCCGCGGCCGACGCGCTGGCGCGCGGAGAATATCTGACCCGCGCGGCGGATTGCGAGGCCTGCCACAGCGTGCCGGGTGCGGACCAACCGTTCGCGGGCGGCGTCGCCTTCGCGCTGCCGTTCGGCACCCTCTACTCGACCAACATCACCGCCGACGCGGCCACCGGCATCGGGGCGTGGAGCGATGAGGACTTCGTGCGCGCGGTGCGCGAAGGCATTCGCCCCGACGGCACGCACCTGTACCCGGCGTTTCCCTATACCGCGTACACCGGATTGAGCCGCGCCGACGTGCTCGCGATCAAGAGCTATCTGTTCAGCCTGCCCCGGGTGAATGCGCCGAATCGCGCCAACGAGCTCAAGTTTCCGTTCAACCAGCGCTGGGCCGTCGGATTCTGGAACGCCGCCTTCTTCAAGAGTGCGCGCTTCGCGGCGGACCCGGAAAAAAGCGCGGCGCTGAACCGCGGCGCCTACCTTGCCACCGCGCTCGGACATTGCGGCGAATGTCACACGCCGCGCAATTTCGCCTTCGCGCCCGAGCACCGCCACGCGCTCAGCGGTGCCGACATGCTCGGCTGGCGGGCCTACAACATCACCCCGGACCCGACCTACGGCATCGGCGCCTGGAGCGATGAGGATCTCGCCAAGTACCTCACCCGGGGCCACGCCGAAGGACGCGGGTCGGCGGCCGGTCCGATGGGTGAGGCGGTGGAGCGCAGTCTGCAGTACCTGCATCCCGAGGATACCGCCGCGCTGGTCGCCTATTTGCGCAGCGTGCCGGCGCAGCGCGGCGCTCATCCCGTGATCGCGGGCGTCCAGCTCGCCCCGCCGTCACCGGCCGAGGCGCCGAAGGCGGATTCCGCCCTGACCGAGGGACGTCAATTGTTCGCCGGCGTGTGTGCGAGCTGCCATCAATGGAACGGCCGCGGTCTCGAGACGCACTACGCCGCGCTGCAGGGAAGCCGCGGCATCAACGACCCCAACGGCCTCAATGTCACCGAGGCGATCCTGCACGGGGTGAAGTTGAAAATCGCCGACACCGAGGTGTTCATGCCGGCCTTCGGCGCGGGCTATTCGGACAGCGAGGTGGCCGCGCTCAGCAACTTCGTGATCGCGCAGTTCGGCAACCGGTCCGGGCAGGTCACGCCGCAGGACGTCGCGCTGCGCCGCTCAGGGCAGTAAACCGAAGACCGCCACCGAGGCGCTGGTTCCCACGAGCACCTTGCCGTCGGCGATCGTCGGCGTGATGAACTTGTTGCCGTTGCCGAATTGATCGCGGTTGTTGGCGGCCTGATTGCTGTTCCAGAGTTCATGCGCGAGATTGGTGGCATCGTACGCGTGCAACACCGCCGGGGAGGTGTTCTCGTGCGCCCAGACGATCCCATTGGTCGCGCCGTTTGCCGACACGCTCGGTGCGGTGCCGGGGTAGGTGAACTGGGTGGGACTCTGCGAGGTCGGCACCGCGATCAATTTGGCCTGGCGCAGCGCGAAGGCCTTGAGCGTCGCGCCCGAATCCCCGTAATACACCGTGCCGTTGAAATAGGCCGGCGTCGACCAGATCCCGCCGGGCAGGGCGCCGCTCGCCTGCTGCCAGATGTTGTTGGCTGCGGCGCTGAACTTGCCCATCGAATCGCGGTTGACGAGGTAGATGTTGCCGTCCTTGCCGGCGCCGATCATCAGATGCCGCACGGTGCCGGTCGCATCGGGCAGATCCGGCAGCAGCAGCGTGCCGCCCGAGCCCAGATCCTCATCGGCGTTCGATTCGCTCACCACGTTGAACATCGTGAAATAATCGGCCACCGTCAACGTGCCGCCCGCGGTGGCGAGCTTCAGGAAGGAATTGCCGAAGTCGCGCGCGCTCGGCAGGCCGCCCGCATCGAGCGTCGTCTCGAACACGCCGTTCGCCGTCAGCAGATACACGTTGCCCGAGGTGTCGGCCGCCGGACCGCCGCCGCTCATCCAGATGGCCGGTCCGCGCCCGTTGCCGTTCGCACCGACATTGAGAATGGCGCCCGGCGCGAGCGTGGTCTCGGCGTAGCTGATGATCCAGCCGGTGTACGGCTGGACGTCGCAATGCGAGGTCCAGGTGGTGTAGATGACGCCATTCAGCAGGAGCAGCGCCGCGCGCTCCTCGTACTGTCCGGCGCTGAACACCACGCTGCCGCCGGCGGCGGTGGGATAGCTAGCCGCCACCTCGACCGGCCCGGGTGCTAGTTCGGCACCGGTGGTCACGTCGAGCGCGTGCAACCGCTGGTGATAATTCGCCGCGCTGTCCTTCGACATCGCGACGACGAAAATCGTGCCGTGCGCCCCGGCCTTGCGATCGATCACCGGCGTCGCGGTGATGCCGATCTCGGGAATCACTTGATTGCAGCCGTGCGCATCGCTCGGCGTCTCCCCGGCGGCGAGCAGGCCCGCCTTCCACAGCACCGCGCCGCTGTCGGCATCGAAGGCGTACACCGAATCGTTCTCGGTGGCCGCGAACACCACGTTGTGTGCCGTGCCGGCAATGCTCAGCCCCGACAGGTACAAGGGTTGCGCATCGACCTTGCCGTCGACGGGCAGCGTGCGCAGCAGGCCGAAGGTCGCGGCGGTCACGTTCGCCGGCGTCAGCACCGATTCGGTGAGATTGGCGCCGCTGCGGTTCAGGTCGTTCTTATAGGTCGGCACGTCGGTCCCGGCCGAAGGCTGCGTGGTCGGCGGCTGGGTGGTCGGCGGCTGGGTGGTCGGCGGCTGGGTGATGCTGGGTGCGCCAGGCGCCGCGCCCGACGCGCCGCCGGAGCCGCCGCCGCAGGCGCCGAGCATCAGCGCCAACGCCGGCGGCAGGGCCCGCACCAGCGGCCAGGCGTTCACGCCGGCACTCCGGCAGACGCGCCGAACGGGTAGGGCAGCGACAGTTCCACCGCCGCCACCGCCGCCACCGCCGCCACCGGCGCCGACCCAGCCGACTCCGGCAGGGGTGGCACCGATTCCGCCTCCGGCGCCGCCGCGTCGAGATTGAGCACCGCCAGCGCCTCGAACGCCCCGCCCTCGGCGGCGAGTTCGGTCAGGCGGCCGGACCGCCCGTCAGCCAGGCGCAGCGGCTGGCCGATCGTCCAACCGCCCGGCGGCAACCGCAGGTGGAACATGCGCCGCTTGATGCGTCCCAAGTGCTGGGTGCGTGCCACGATCTCCTGGCCGGTGTAGCAACCCTTGCTGAAGCTGATGCCGTCGATCAGGTCGAGATTCAGCATCTGGGGAACGAAGGCCTCGCGGGTCGCCGCGTAGACCTGCGGCATGCCGGCGCGAATGTCGGCGAGCCGCCAATCGCGCTCGATGCGCGGTGCCGCGTCCGCATCGCCGGCGAGTCCGCGCTCCGCCAGCAGCGCTGCCGGTCCGATCACCCACCAGCGCTGCCCGCTCCGATCGGCGCCCGCGACCCCGACGCCGTCGCACTCGAGATAGCCATGGACGTGCTCGGGCGCTGCGAGACCGGCCGCATGCAGCGCCGCGAGACCATGCACGCCCGCCACCGCATGGTCGCCACCGAGCACTTCGATGCTCACCTTGGCGCGCAGCACGAATTTGCGCAGCCGTTCGGCGGTCGAGGCCAGCACGTCGTGCGGCGCCAACGCCACCACGCCGCTCGAATGCGGCAGCAGGTGCAGCATCGCCGCCACGCGCCCCTGCGGGCTGCACAGCGCGCCGAGCATTGCGCGGCCGGTGCCCAGACGACGGGTATCGTTGGTCAGTTGGCCTTGCAAGTAACTGGCGGTGTCGGCGCCCGCCAGCCGCAACAAGCCAATGTGCGGCAGGCCTCCCGAAACGGTATTCATTTGCATCATTTATACATGGGGTACGGGTGCAGGGGTGTCAACCATTCGCACAAAGACGGGTAGGATTTGCCGAAATCTGCCCCTGCGTGGTTATACACAGGAGTTTTCTGGCAAACTTTGACCTGTGACGCAGAAAAATCCATCCGAAACGCCGCTCGCCCCCCCGCCGCCGGTCTCCGCCCCGCCACCGCGCGAACTGGGCGGCCCCGCCGGACCGGAGCCGACGCGCTACGGGGACTGGGAATTGCGCGGCCGCTGCATTGATTTTTGACTCGAGCCCATGAGCCCGCACATGCCCGCACGCATCCGGCCGCTTTCGCCGCACCTCGAGATTTATCGATGGCAGATCGGCAACACGCTGTCGATCCTGCATCGCCTGAGCGGTGTCGCGCTCGCCGCGGGTCTGGTGGCGCTCTGTTATTGGTTCATCAGCCTGGCGGCGGGCGAGGCGAGCTATCGGGCGGCGGCGCACGGCTTCGCGGGTCCGTTCGGCCGGTTGCTGCTCGTCGGCTGGACGTTCGCCTTCTTCTATCACTTGCTGAACGGAGTGCGCCACCTCGCCTGGGATGTTGGGCTCGGATTCGAGCGCCGGGCGCGGCATGTGAGCGGCTGGCTCGCGGTGTTCGGCGCCGCCGCCGCGACGAGCGCCGTGTGGGGACTTTTGTGGCATTTCGCACGCCTATGACATTGCGTACACCACTTGGCCGGGTGCTCGGAACGGGCTCCGCCAAAGAGGGCCCCGCGACCTGGCGCGCGGAACGGGTCAGTTCGGTGGCGCTCATCCCCCTCACCCTGTGGTTCGTCGCCGCCCTGCTCGCCCTGCCGGGGCTCGACTACGCCACGGTGCGCGGCTGGCTCGCGCAGCCGTGGAACGGCCTGCTCGCGCTCATGCTGGTCGCGGTGATGACCTATCACGCCTATCTCGGCTCCCGGGTCATCGTCGAGGACTATGTCCACCGGGCGGCACCGAAGCTCGCGGCGCTGCTGCTGCTGCGCTTCGCGTACGCGGCGCTCGGCGGCGCCAGCCTGTTTGCGATCCTGCGGATCGCGTTCGGATCTTCGACGCCATGAGCGACTATCGATTCATCGACCACACCTACGACGTGGTCGTGGTCGGCGCGGGCGGGGCGGGATTGCGCGCCACCTTCGGGCTGGCCGAGGCCGGCCTCGCCACCGCGTGCCTGACCAAGGTGTTCCCGACACGCAGCCACACCGTGGCGGCGCAGGGCGGCATTTCGGCGGCGCTCGGCAACATGGGCGAGGACGATTGGCGCTGGCACATGTATGACACGGTGAAAGGATCGGACTGGCTCGGCGACCAGGATGCGATCGAGTTCATGTGCAAGGAGGCGCCCGCGGCGGTGATCGAACTGGAGCACTACGGGGTGCCGTTTTCACGCACCGAGGACGGGCGCATCTACCAGCGGCCATTCGGCGGCATGACCACCCACTTCGGCAAGGGCATCGCCCAGCGCACCTGCGCGGCGGCGGATCGCACCGGCCACGCGATGCTGCACACCCTGTATCAGCAATCGCTCAAGCACGACGCGCGTTTTTTCATCGAGTACTTCGCGTTGGATCTGCTGATGGAAAACGGCGAGTGCCGCGGGGTCATTGCGCTCGACATGTCCGACGGCACCCTGCACCGGTTTCGCGCCCACCAGGTCATCCTGGCGACCGGCGGTTATGGCCGCGCGTGGTTTTCCTGCACCTCCGCCCACACCTGCACGGGCGACGGCGGCGGCATGGTGCTGCGTGCCGGGCTGCCGCTGCAGGACATGGAGTTCGTGCAATTTCATCCGACCGGCATTTATGGCGCCGGCTGTCTGATCACCGAAGGCTCGCGCGGCGAGGGCGGCTATCTCACCAATTCCGCCGATGAGCGCTTCATGGAGCGCTATGCGCCGAACGCCAAGGATCTGGCCTCACGCGACGTGGTCAGCCGCTCCATGACCATCGAAATCCGCGAGGGCCGCGGGGTCGGCAAGCACAAGGACCACATCCACCTGCATCTGGAGCACCTGGGTCCCGCGGTGATCAAGGAGCGGTTGCCGGGCATCGCCGAGACGGCGCGCATTTTCGCCAACATCGATGTGAACAAGGAGCCGATTCCGGTGCTGCCGACCGTGCACTACAACATGGGTGGCATCCCGTGCAACGTGCAGGGCGAGGTGCTGACGCGCCACAACGGCACCGACACCGTGGTGCCGGGACTCATGGCCGTCGGCGAGGCGGCGTGCGTTTCGGTGCATGGCGCCAACCGCCTGGGGTCGAACTCGCTGCTCGATCTCGTGGTGTTCGGCCGTGAGGCTGCGCGCCACTGCGCGCGCGTGGTCAAGCCTGCCGCGGCGCACCGCGCGCTCAAGGCCGATTGCGCCGACGCCTCGCTCGCCCGGCTCGACAAGCTGCGCCACGCCAAGGGCTCGCGCCGCACCGCCGAGATCCGCCTGGACATGCAGCGCATCATGCAAAGCGACGCGGCGGTGTTCCGCACCGGCGAGACGCTCGATGAGGGCAAGCGCACGCTCGGCCGCGTGTTCGACTCGTTCGCCGATGTGCAGGTCACGGATCGATCCCTGATCTGGAACACCGATCTGATCGAGACGCTGGAGCTCGACAATTTGTTGGGGCAGGCGGTGGCCACCATGCACTCGGCCGAAAATCGCAAGGAGAGCCGCGGTGCGCAGGCACGCGAGGACTTCCCCAATCGCGACGATCAAAACTGGCTCAAGCATTCGCTCTGCTGGGTGGATGGGCGCGGCGCGACCTCCTTCGACTACCGCCCGGTGCACCTCGAGACCTTGACCGACGAGGTCGAGTCGATTGCGCCCAAGGCGCGGACGTACTGAAGGGGGGAACGAAGAAGTGGCCCATAGGAGCACGATCGATGGCTGAGTTCACGCTGCCCGCCAACTCCAAGGTGCGCAAGGACGGGCGCGTCTTCAAGGCACCCGCCGGCGCCCGCAACGTGCGCGTGTTCAAGATCTACCGCTTCGATCCGGACTCGCCGGATAACCCGCGGCTCGACACCTACGAGATCGACATGGATGCCTGCGGTCCCATGGTTCTCGATGCGCTCATCAAGATCAAGAACGAGATCGACGCCACGTTGAGTTTTCGCCGCTCCTGCCGCGAGGGCATCTGCGGCTCCTGCGCCATGAACATCGACGGCAAGAACGGCCTGGCCTGCATCAGCGCCTGCGCCGACGTCAAGGGCGAGGTCAAGGTCTATCCGCTGCCGCACATGCCGGTGGTCAAGGACCTGGTGCCCGACCTGACCCATTTCTACGCCCAGTACGCCTCGATCAAGCCGTGGTTGCAGACGCGCACCCCCGCGCCGCCGGACGGCGAGCGGCTGCAGTCCAAGGAGGATCAGGAGAAGGTGGACCGGCCCTCCGCCTGCATCTTGTGCGCATGCTGTTCGACCAGCTGCCCGAGCTATTGGTGGAACAGCGACCGCTACCTGGGTCCCGCGGCGCTCCTGGCCGCCTATCGCTGGATCGTCGACAGCCGCGATGAGGCGACCGGCGAGCGGCTCGATCAGCTCGAGGATCCGTTCCGGCTCTATCGCTGCCACACCATCATGAACTGCACTGAGGCGTGCCCGAAGGACTTGAATCCCGCCAAGGCGATCGCCGAAATCAAGCAAATCCTCGCCCATCGCGGTCATTGAGCCAGCCGGTGAACCCCACCCCCTCCCAGGAACTCGGCAAATTGCGCTGGCGCTGCCGCCGCGGCATGAAGGAACTCGACGTGCTGCTCGCCCGCTACGTCGATGAGCGGTTCGCGGCGGCTTGCGCTGCGCATCAAACCGCGTTTCGCGAGCTGCTCGAGGCGCCCGATCCCGTGCTCTACGCCTACTGCCTGGGCCGGTCGCCCGCGCCGACCCCGCTGCTGTGCTCCCTGATCGATGAAATCACCGCGAGCCCGCGCGACGACCGATCTGGCCGCTGAGCGCGGCTGTTAGAATCCGTCCTGTGCGCCAAGTCACACTTGCAGTCGTTGCCCTACGGAAATTGTCGAACTTTTCTTCGGCCGGTCGGTCTATCGCGACAGGCTGGGTGCTGCGCCTGCCGTTTCGGGTCCGGGTTCTTCAATGACGGTTGAAGAAAGCGATCTGCAACTGGTCGAGCGCGTCCAGCGCGGCGAGCGCGCGGCGTTCGATTTATTGGTCCTGCGATACCAGCACAAGGTGCTGAAGCTGATCATGCGTTACGTCCACGATGCAACCGAGGCCGAAGACATTGCACAGGAAGCGTTTGTGAAGGCGTACCGGGCGCTGCAATCGTTCCGCGGCGATAGCGCGTTCTATACCTGGCTGTATAGAATCGCGATCAACACCGCGAAGAACGCGCTGGTTGCGACCAAAAGACGGCCCATGGATTACGACCTGGATCTGCAGGACCCCGAACAATACGATCTGCATGCCCGCCTGGCCGAGTCGGAAACGCCCGAAGCGTTGCTGCTCACGGACGAGATTCGCGACACGGTGAACCGCGCCATTGAAAACCTGCCCGAAGACCTGCGAACCGCGATCGTCCTGCGGGAGCTCGAAGGCTTGAGTTACGAGGACATCGCGCAAACCATGGATTGCCCGGTGGGCACGGTGCGCTCGCGAATCTTTCGCGCGCGCGAGGCGATCGACAAGAAGTTACGACCCATATTCGATGGCGGCCTGGGCCGGCCCGAGGACACATGAGCGATCAAATCCATGAGCAAGTCTCGGCATTTCTCGATGGCGAACTGCCCAGCTCGGAAACCGAACTGCTGTTGAAGCGCCTGACCCGCGACCCGGAGCTGCGCGAGCGCTTCGGCCGCTATGCGCTGATCGGCGAGTCGCTGCGCGGCGGGAGCCGCGCGCCGCTCACCCGCGGGTTTGCCGCGCGCGTGAACGGCGCCATCGACGGCGAACCGGCGGTCGCGGACCATCCGGCGTCGCGCACCGGCAGCGCGCGCTGGTGGCGGCCCCTCGCCGGCGCGGCGGTGGCCGCGGGCGTGGCTGCGGTGGCGGTGGTCGCCCTGCAGCAGCGGGCGGTGGCTCCCGGATTGCACGCGGTCACGGTCCAGAACGCCGTCATCCACAGCGTCGGCGCGGTGGCGCCGAAAGAAGCCATCTCCTACACGGTGCCCACGACCCTGCCTGACGCGCCGGCGATTCTGCCCGCGGCCCGGCTCACCAATTACGTGTTCGCGCACAGCAAGTACTCCACTGTATTGGGACAGCGCAACGTGCTGACCGGCCTGCTCACCGATGGGGACGAGGCCGTGCAAGAATCCCCGGCGCAGGACCCGCACACCGCTCCATGAAGCGCCCGACGCGTTACCGCGCCCACTGGCTGATCCCGTGCGCGGCGATGGGCGCGATCGCCCTCGGATTGCCGCACACCTCGCGCGGTGCGGACGATCCGCGTGCCTGGTTGGAGAAAATGAATCATGCGCTGGCGACGCGCAATTACGACGGTACGTTCTTCCATCTGAGCGACGGACGCGTGGAGACCATGCGCATCGTGCACCGGGTGCACGCCGGTCGCGTGACCGAGCGGCTGCAGTCGCTCGACGGCTCGGGCCGCGAGTTCGTGCGCAACAACGATGAGCTCACCTGCTATCTGCCGGATCAGCGCACGGTGCTGGTCGAGCCGCGCCAGGATCACGCGCCGTTTCTGGGTTCGTTGCCGCAGTTCGGCGCGGACGTGAACGAGTTCTACCGCATCGAGTCGCTGCCGGCCTCGCGCGTGCTCGGCCGTCCGGCCCGGGTGATCGCGGTCACTCCGAAGGATCAGTTCCGCTACGGCTATCGCCTGTGGCTCGATGAGACCACCTCGATGCCGCTCAAGACGCAGCTGTGCGACGCGCGCGGCCAGGTCATCGAGCAGATTCTGTTCGCGCGGCTCGAGATGCCGGAGAATATTCCGGACAGCGAGGTGGCGCCCTCGATCCGCACCGAGGGCATGCGCTGGGTGCGCCAGGGCCCTGCGCGCGATTCGGCCTCTGCCGCCCTGTCGGCCTATCGCGCCAGCGAACTGCCGCCGGGATTCCATCTGACCGTGACCGGTGCGCAAACACTCGGCAGCGCGACGGTTCCCGCCACCCACCTCGTGTACTCCGACGGGCTCGCCACGGTGTCGGTGTTCGTCGAGGCCGAGCGCGGGAGCGTGCCGGCCGATCCGCCGATGCAGGGGCTGGCGCGGGTCGGCTCCGGATTTGCCTTCTCGACGGTGGTCCAGGGCCACCAGGTCACGGCGGTGGGCGAAGTTCCGGCACAAACCGTCGAGTTCATCGCGCAATCGGTCAAAGCCGGGCCGCCGCGGCCCTGACCAGCGACGATCGGACGACCCCCATGCGTTTCGTGCTGTATACGCGCCCGCATTGCGGTCTGTGCGAGGAGTTGCTCAGTGAACTCGCGGCGGTGCCCGAGGCGGAGGGCTATCCGGTCGATGTGTTGGACGTGGATGCGGATCCGGCGACCCGCAACCGCTTCGGGCACAAGATTCCGGTGCTGTTGTTCGGCAACGAGTTGGTGTGCCACGGCCGCCTGGACATCGAAGAGCTGCATAAGGTCCTCGCGCAGCACTGTTGACCGGTATAATCGGGGGTTTGTCCTGAAGCACAGCCCTTGATGAAGAATATCCGCAACTTTTCCATTATCGCGCACGTTGATCACGGTAAGTCAACCCTGGCTGATCGCTTCATTCAGGAGTGCGGCGGCCTCGATGCGCGCGAAATGCAGGCGCAGGTGCTCGACTCGATGGACCTCGAGCGGGAGCGCGGCATCACCATCAAGGCGCAGAGCGTGACGCTCGGATTCAAATCCGAGAGCGGCGAGGTCTATCAGCTCAATTTCATCGACACACCGGGGCATGTCGACTTCTCGTACGAGGTCTCGCGCTCGCTGGCGGCCTGCGAAGGCGCGCTCTTGGTGGTCGATGCCGCCCAGGGGGTCGAGGCGCAAAGCGTCGCCAATTGCTACACCGCACTCGAGCAAGGCCTCGAAGTGCTGCCGGTCATCAACAAGATCGACCTGCCCTCGGCCGATCCGGCCAAGGTGATCCACGAGATCGAGGAGATCATCGGCATCCCGGCCGACGATGCGGCACTGGTCAGCGCCAAGACCGGCCTCGGGGTGCCGGAGCTGCTCGAACAGCTGGTCAAACGCATCCCCGCACCCACCGGCGACCCGGACGGCCCGTTGCAGGCGCTGATCATCGATTCCTGGTTCGACAACTACGTCGGCGTGGTCTCCCTGGTGCGGGTCATGAACGGGGCGCTGCACACCGGCGCCAAGATCCGCGTCATGTCGACCGGCCGCAATCATGTGATCGACAAACTCGGCCGCTTCGCGCCCAAGCCCGTCACCCGCGAGTCGCTGCTCACCGGGGAGGTCGGATTCGTGGTGGCCGGGATCAAGGAAATCGACGGCGCGCCGGTCGGCGACACGATCACGCTCGACGCCAACCCGGCCAAGGAGCCGTTGGCCGGCTTCAAACAGGTCCAGCCGCGGGTGTTCGCCGGACTGTTCCCGGTCAGCTCGGACGACTACGAGCAGTTTCGCGACGCGCTCAAGAAGCTCAAGCTCAACGATTCGGCGCTGCATTTCGAGCCCGAGGTGTCGACCGCCCTGGGGTTCGGCTTCCGCTGCGGGTTCCTCGGCCTGCTGCACATGGACATCGTGCAGGAGCGGCTGGAACGAGAATACGATCTCGATCTGATCACCAGCGCTCCGACCGTCATCTACGAGGTGCTGCTGACCGACGGTTCGGTAATCAACGTCGACAACCCGAGCAAGCTGCCGCCGCAGGACCGGATCGCCGAATTGCGCGAACCGATCATCACCGCGAACATCCTGGTGCCCCCGGATCACGTCGGGGCGGTGTTGACGCTGTGCAGCGAGAAGCGCGGCGTTCAGAAGAAAATGCTGTTCCTCGGCAGCCAGGTCTCGCTGCAATACGCCCTGCCGCTCGCCGAGGTGGTGCTCGACTTTTTCGACCGCCTGAAATCCGCGAGCCGCGGCTACGCCTCGTTCGACTACGAGTTCAGCCACTTCGAGGCCGCCCCGCTGGTCAAGCTCGACGTGCTGATCAACGGCGAGCCGGTCGACGCGCTCTCGCTCATCGTGCATCGCGACAATTCCTACCATCGCGGGCGCGAACTGGTCGACAAGATGCAGGAGCTGATCCCGCGTCAGATGTTCGAGGTCGCGGTGCAGGCCGCCATCGGCAGCCACATCATCGCGCGCGCGAGCGTCAAGGCGATGCGCAAGAACGTGCTCGCCAAATGCTACGGCGGCGACATCTCGCGCAAGCGCAAATTGCTCGAAAAGCAAAAAGCCGGCAAGAAGCGCATGAAACAGGTCGGCCAGGTGGAGATACCGCAGGAGGCGTTCCTCGCCGTCCTGCAGGTCGGCAAGAAGCCCAATTGATGACACATTCCGGGGGTCTTTCGTGAGTGACGGCGACAGCCTTTTCATCGTTCTCCTGTGCGCAAGCCTTGCCTGCGTGCTGGTGATCCTCATCGACGGCTGGTGGCTGCGCCCGCAGCGCGATCCCGGCGCCACCCGCGTCGAGGAGCCGCCGCTGCCGCGGTTCGCGAGTTACGCCCTGGTGGCGCTCGCGCTCGCCATGCTGTGGCGGCTGTTTCGCTACGAAGCGGTGGATTTCAGCCTCATGCTGGTGCTGGTCGGTGCGTTGTCGGGCGTGATCTGGGGCCTCGACAAGCTCCTCTTCGCCGCCCGCCGCAATCGCATCGCGCTCGCCGCCGGCACGGCGCCCGACCGGGTGCGTGAACCGCTCGCGGTCGAGTACGCGCGCTCGTTCTTCCCGGTGATCGTGCTGGTGCTGGTGATCCGCTCGTTCCTGTTCGAGCCGTTCCGCATCCCCTCCGATTCGATGATGCCGACGCTGTTCGACGGGGACTTCATCTTCGTGAGCAAGTACTCCTATGGGCTGCGCCTGCCGGTCACGAACACGCTGCTGATCCCCACCGGCAAGCCCGAGCGCGGCGATGTGATCGTGTTCCGGCTGCCGCCAAACCCGAAAATCAACTACATCAAGCGCCTGGTCGGGCTGCCGGGAGACACCATCCGGGTCGACGCCAACAACCAGTTGTCCGTGAACGGCGTGCCCATGCCGCAGCAGCCCGGCCCCACCTACAGCGGGCCGAAGCAGAATCAGTGGAATTATGCGGGTGTTCCGACCGCGTTCGAGACCTTGGGGACCAAGCGGCATCAGATCATGTTCGCCAGAGGGGGGGTCGCGACCGGCGAATGGAAGGTGCCCCCGGGGCACTATTTCTTCATGGGCGACAACCGCAACAACAGCAAGGACAGCCGCTGGCAGGACGATCCGGACGCCCCGGGCTTCGTTCCGGAGCAAAATTTGGTCGGCAAAGCGGTGCGAATCTGGCTTAATCTCGATACTCGTGACGGA
>Ga0181534_10000247_pt1 | contig 39039 bp, 32 predicted proteins | sample PEATcosm2014_Bin_37_FD_119758 | JGI IMG/M metagenome (GOLD analysis project Ga0181534, IMG submission 119758) | Peatland microbial communities from MTU Mesocosm Facility, Houghton, MI, USA - PEATcosm2014_Bin17_10_metaG | ecosystem: Environmental > Terrestrial > Soil > Wetlands > Peat | place... | reverse complement strand
GATCAGCGACTGGCGGATATGGTAGCCCTTGCCGCGGGGGTCATCGTCCGGGTTGAGAAAACTGGTAAGCCGGGCTTTTTGATAGGGTTTGAGGATCTTTCCGCTATTCCATACGCCGACAATGAGAGCCGAGCCGCAAACGAGCAGGATCAACCCCTGGCGCAGGTTCATGCCGCCGAGGAGCAACCCGGCGATCAAAATGGGCGTGTAAGTGAGCGCTGTTCCCATATCCGGCTGGATCAACACCAGCGCCATCGGCAAACCAACCAGCGCGAAAGCCTTGAAGATATCCGGCCAGGTGAGCCGACGTCCGCCCAGATTGGCAAAATAACGGGCGACGAGCAAAATCAGCACCAGCTTCATCCACTCTGAGGGCTGAAAGTGGATGGGGCCGACTTTGATCCAACGCTTGGCTCCCAACACCTTGACCCCCACCAGCTTGACCGCGACCAGCGCCAGCAGAAAGAGGCCGAAAAACCAGGGAGCGAGATCGATCAGCTTGTGATAGTCGATCTTCGAGAAAATGGCCATCGCCACCAGGCCGGCGGCAATCCAGAAAAGCTGCTTGGTGTGGAAGCCGACATATTTGGTATGCAGGGTTGCCGAGTAGATCTCCAGGACTGAGATTGTGCATAGCGCCAGCACCATCAGCAGCAGAGCCCAATCGAAATCGCGAAAGCTCATGAAGCGGCGCATCAGGGCAGCTTTTCCTTGAAGCGAAGGGGCAGGGATGCAGTCAACCAGATCGATGCCGGAAATATCCCGGCGGCCACGGCTTTCGATTTGTCTGCCACGGCGGCAGGATCGACAAAAAAGTGTCCTGCGTGAAGCGCAAAACCTTGCCACGTAGCTTCAGTCTGCTCGTGGCCGTCCAGCGTGGCTCCGACCAGACCGCTCCCACTTCTACCGGCTTGGTTGTCCCCGCTTGATTCAGCACATTGTGCTCCTGCATCCGCTTCTTATTCACGTATTGGACGACCATTGCCTGGGCGATACGGGCGGAGTTTGAACCCCAGTCGCCATGCTCCTGCAGCACGGCAATCACAATCTCGGGATTGCGGCGCGGCACCATACCCACAAACCAGGAGTTGGGGGTCTTGGCTCCGCCTTTTGTGTGAGTATCGCCTCCGCCCACCACTTGGGCCGTACCGGTCTTGCCTGCGAAGTCGACGCCCTCAATGTGCGAGGCCGCTGCCGTGCCGGTGGTTGTGGCGGCGGCCATGCCATCGGTAATCGTCATCCAGGTGTCCGGGTTGAGAGGGACGGTCACATCTCCAGAGCCGGGGAAACTGTCCTGCACCGCCTGATGGAACTGCGCGGGAAGCTGGTCGGGGTTCACAATATGGGGACGGACAAAATGCCCGTTGGAAGCGATTCCGCCCAAGGCCCGCGCCAGTTGCAGAGGTGTTACCTGCGTCTCGCCCTGGCCGATGCCGACCGAAATCGTATTGCCGGGGAAGTACTTCTGATGGAAGTTCTTCATCTCCCATTGTGTGGAGGGCATCACACCGGCCATCTCGTTGGGCAGGTCGATGCCTGTCTTCGATCCCAGGCCGAAGGAAGTAGCGTACTTGGCGATCGTGTCGATGCCCAGCTTTTGCGCCAGAGTATAAAAGAAGGTATCGCACGACAACGGGATGGCTTGGCTGATATTCAGTACGCCGTGGTGATGATCGCAGTGGAAGAAACGTCCATAGAACGTGCCTCCGCCGATGCAGTTCACATGCATATCCTGCGCCACGCCTTCCTGCAGTCCGGCAGCGGACATGATGATCTTGAAGGTGGAACCAGGAGCAAGCTGGTCCTGAATCGCCTTGTTCATTAGCGGGTGGTTGGGGTTGGTGATTAGGTCGTTCCAGTCCTTGCGGTTGATACGGATGGCGAAGGCGTTGGGATCGTAGCTGGGGTGGGAGACCAGAGCCAGAATCTCGCCATTGCGCGGGTCCATGGCCACAACCGCGCCGTTGGCGTCGCCCAGCGCCAGCTCGGCGGTGCGCTGCAGATCGAGGTCTATGGTCAGCTTCAGATCCTGGCCGGGGGTTGCGTGCTGTGTCCGCAGATAGCCCACCTCGCGTCCGTGACTGTCTACAATCACGTCGCGGCTGCCATCCTGGCCGCGCAGCAAAGCGTCGTAGGTCTCTTCCACGCCCGCCTTGCCGACCACGTCGCCCGGTTCATAAGCGGCATAACGTGGATTGTTCAGGTCGTCATCGCTGACCTCACCGACGTAGCCGATGAGGTGCGCGGCAAAGCCGTCGCGGGGATAGAGCCGCCGCTCCTCGTCAATTGTCTCGAGTTCCGGAAACTCATTCCGGTGCGCTTCAAGAAATGCTTCCTCGTCTTCTGTGAGACCCTGCTTGATGGGAATCGGCTGGTACCCCGGCGCGGCGCGGTAGCGCTTCAAAGTGGTCTTCAACTGATCGAGGTCGAGATCGAGGCCACGCGCGATCAGCGGCAGATCGGCATCCACGTCGTGGCCCTGCTCACGGACCAGAAAGCAGGAGACTGATGGGTAGTTGTCCACCACCAGCCGGTTTTCGCGATCGAAGAGCTTGCCCCGCGCGGCCATCACCGGCACTTTGCGGATACGGTTCTGGTCGGCCTCAAGACGATACTGACTGGCGCCCAGCACCTGCAGGCGCCACAGCCCCGCTGCCAGCGCCAGCATCATCAACAAAATGCCGTACTGCACCACGGTCAGCTTGAGGCTGGAGAGCTTTTCTCCGCGATTGATCATCCGGTCGGGGAACATATCTTCTCTGCTATAGCATAGCGCCAATTGCTGTGCGATTGATTGAGCCCGTCAAAACCAATTAAGAACTGCGTACAGCTTTTGCCAGCAGTTCCGCAAAATGTACTGCCTGGCGATCCGAGAGTTGTGCGATTTGCTCCCGGCAGCTGAACCCATCCGCGACTATCTCGGTTGTTGCCGCGGCGGATTTCACGGCGGGCAGCAAGCCGTCGTTGGCGATGGTTTTCGAGACCTCGAACTTATCCGCCTCAAACCCGAACGGACCCGCCATGCCGCAGCAACCGGCCTGCGTCTGCTCAACCGTGGCCCCGGCGCGGCGCAGCAAGGCGATCTCATTGACAGGCCCGCCGAAAACGGCTTTGTGATGGCAGTGGCCATGCAGCAGAACATGCGACCCGGAGAGACGATTGGCCAGCCAGTCATTATTGACTGGGGCGGGAGCCTTTGCCGCCAGCCAGTCGGCCAGCAGCCAGATATTTTCCCTCAATCGCCGGGCACGGGCATTGTTTGGGAATAACTCCTGCAACTCATCCTTGAAGACGCTGGCGCAGCTTGGCTCAAGAAAGATAAATGGCAGGCCCGCATCAATATGCGGAGCCATGCGGTCAAGCACTTCAGTGAGATAGCTCCACGCCGCGTCCAACAGGCCAAAGTCATAGAGCGGCCTCCCGCAGCAGATATGGCCCTCTGGAGTTTTGACTGCAAAGCCAGCTTGTTTCAGAACCAGCTCCGCGGCAGTTAATGTCTGCGGATGATAATAGTTATTCCAGGTATCCGGCCACAGTACCACCACCTGCGCCACCTGCGGCCGGGCGGGCTGCCCTTCCCCGGTCCCCAAATGCGAGGGACCGGGGGCGCCCTTGTTGGTGCGGGAACGCTGATAACTCTTTGCCGCGAGCCGTGGCAGCTCCCGCTGCTGCGCTACTCCGACGATGTGCTTGATCAGCGGGCTGGTGATGGGGCCGGTCAAGATTGCATTGGTCAGCGCAGGAGTGATTGATCCCCAGCGGGCCAGCTTATCCGCAAATCCAAAGATATAGTGATGCAGCGGATGCGGGCGGTATTTATATCTCTGTGCCAGATACTCCGATTTATACGCCGCCATATCCACCTGCACTGGGCACTCGGTTTTGCAGGCTTTGCAACTGAGGCAGAGATCGAGCGCCTCGTGGACGGCCTCGCTCTGAAAACCCTCCTCGTGCAGTGCGCCGTCGGCGGAGAGCATCTCCCAAAGCAAGCGCGCGCGGCCTCGGGTGGAGTGCTGCTCCTCGCCAGTGGCTCTGTAACTGGGGCACATCACGCCGCCGGTCGTCTTGCGGCACGCGCCCACGCCCACGCAGCGCTCCGTGGCGCGTTCAAGCGAGCCTAGATCGGCGGTAAAGGCAAAATGCGTTTCGAGCGTCTTCGCATCCCAGGTCCCGAAATCGGAATCTGGGGGCGCACCGCGCTCTTGATCCTCTTGTGGGTGGTACCGGAGATTCTCGATTGGATCGTAGACGCGCACCGCATCCACCAGCTTGCCGGGATTCATGCGGTTCTCCGGATCCCAGATGGCCTTGAACTCGCGGAAGGCCTGCATCAGCTCCGGACCAAACATCTTTGGCAAGAGAGCGGCGCGGGCCTGGCCATCGCCGTGCTCGCCGGAGAGCGATCCGCCAAAGCTCAGGACCAGGTCAGCGGCGCGGTCAATGAATTCCCGGAAACGGCGCAGGCCTTCCTGCGAACGGAAGTCGAAGTTGATCCTAAGATGGACGCAACCCTGCCCGTAGTGTCCATACAACGGGCTGCGGTAGCCGTACTCGCCCATCAACGCGAAGAGCTTGCGCAGATACGCGCCGAGTTGCGCGGGAGGAACGCCGGCATCCTCCCAACCCTCCCAGCCCTCCGGCTCGCCGGGCACAAAAACCGTTGCGCCGAGGGCCGACTCGCGCACCTTCCAGACGCGCTCGGCCTCGGCTGCGGCGTAGATGCGGGCCGTGGGCTTGATGGCCCAGCCTTGCGCGGCCTGGGCGAGGGCTTCGGCCTTGGCCTGCGCCTCGGTTGCCTCCCACGCGCCCATCTCGACGAGCAAGAACCCGCCGCCCGGCGGCAGCAACGAGACATCGGCGACAGCAAGATTTTTGCGGCGCATGAACTCGAGCAGCAGCCCATCAAAACCCTCCAGTCCGATGGGTCCAAACTCCAGCGCCTGCGGCACCGCATCGGCAGCTGAGAAAGCGTCGGGGAAGGCCAGCGCCGTCAGCACGCGATAGGGCGGGCTGGCGGCGAGGTTGAGCGTCGCCGAGAGAACTGTCGCGCAGGTTCCCTCGGAACCGACCAGCGCGCGGGCCACATTGAAGCTGTTCTCGGGCAGCAGATCATCGAGGTTGTAGCCGGAGACGCGGCGGGGAATGCGCGGGAATTTCTCGCGAATCAGATCCGCATACCGGTCGCGAATGCGGGCCAGACCGGTATAAATCTGCCCCTCGCGGCCGCCACCGCGGATCAGCGCTTCAAGTTGCGCTTGGTCGGTCTTGCCAACCGTCAGCCGGGTACCGTCATAAAGCGCCAATTCGAGCGACTCGACATTATCGACAACCTTGCCGCCCAACAGCCCATGCACCCCGCAACTGTTGTTGCCGATCATGCCGCCCAGCGTACAGCGGGAGTGGGTGGCCGGGTCAGGCGCATAAGTCAGATGATGTACCTCGGCCGCTTCGCGCAGCCGGTCGAGCACAATGCCCGGCTCAACCTGAGCCAGCTTGGCCACCGGATCAAGCGAGATCAGCTTGTGCATGTACCGCGAATAATCGAAGACCACGGCCACGTTCGCGCACTGTCCGGCGAGGCTCGTTCCCGCTCCGCGCGGCAGCACGGCAGCGCCGGTGGCGCGGCAGGCGGCTAATGCCGCCTCTACATCGGCGGCATCGCGGGGAACCACCACGCCGACCGGAAGCTGGCGGTAATTCGACGCATCGGCCGCATAGAGCGCACGGGAGCCGAGGTCGAAACGCACCTCTCCGCGGAGAGTCGATTTCAGAAGCGCTTCCAGTTCGCGATGCGCGGCGAACCGTTCATGGTCGAGCGCCGGTTGATTAGTAAGGATAGAAAAAGTGCTCACGTTGGAATGGTAACGCTTTCGCCGGTCGGTGCGCAGTGATAGCAAACAACCCGGTTTCGATGCAGATTGAATTGCCGATGATTTTTACTGTTCAGTATGCCGAAGGCCCCCACCGCAGGTGGTTAGCGCGCGGGCCACTCGTCGGCAACGATGCCGAGGTCGCTGAGCTTCTTGAGCAGGGCTTCGACATTGCGACGCACCTTGGGCCGATTCTTTGAGTCTGCCAGCGGCGACTCGGCAACGGCCACCACGCGGCCATAGCGCCATGCGCCCGGAGGCAGCGCAATCAGTGCTTCGGGCAGATCGTTGGGGCGCAATTGCAGCTCCTGCCGGCGCGCGGCCGCGGGGCGCAGCAGAGTTCCTTGCCCTAGAGAACTGGGGTTGGCATCGGCTAGCGTCACGCGCAGATCAATGGTCTCGGCATCCACGCTGAGAAAGGGATTGGCCCATGCGCCCTGCTCGTGCACGTCCACATAGAGGCTCTTGGTGGGCAGCGGGATCTTCTCCAGGGCCGCGCGCTGGCCGGCAATCTCGGTTTGCGCGGATTGCGAGGCGGTTTGCGCCTGCTGCTCGGCGCTGACAGCCGTCTTGGCAACGCCTTCGACGGCCTGCTCTTCGCGATGGCAGGCAAAAAGAGCGACAACCAACAGCAGACCCATACAGGCGAATTTTTTGTAATGCAGGCTTTTCATGCCCCCTCAGAATAACAGCCGGTTCAATGCCGCGGGGTTGCGGCTCCGCTCACACCGCCTGATTGCCGCAGGCCCGTAATTTGAAATATTTTCATCATAATTGCGATAACTCGCTGGCGGAAAACCGGGTCAAATTGTCAAGTCCACAAGAGTATGATTCTCGTATCGTTCTGGTGGACCGGGAATCTATCTATTGCGTAGAGCCTTAGTGAAGGGACTGGAACCGATCCTGATGGAGGAGTCATGACGACGCCGAAGTTCGTCCTTGCATCGATGTTACTGACACTGCCGCTGGCCTCAAGCACACAGATGCGGGGGCAGCAGAGCACTTCCACGCCGGAGCAGGTGAATAAAGATGCCCGCGATTTGTCGACTGGCGTCGTCCTTCACCAGACGGTGCGCCGTGTTCCCATCGATGTTGTCGTAACAGATAAGCAAGGCAACCCGGTGAAAGGGCTGAAGCAGGAAGACTTCACCGTCAAGGAAGACAAGAAGCCACAGACAGTGCTTTCATTCGATTATCTGGATGGCTCCGCGCCCAGCTATGTTCCTGTCAAGCTGCCTCCATTGCCCGCCAATACCTTCGTGAACCTGCCCAGCGATCCGGAGCAAGGGCCGCTTTACGTGCTGTACTACGACATGGTGAACACTCCCGTGGAAGACCAGATGAGCGCTCACCAGCAAATAGTAGACTTTGTCGACAAGATCAAGCCGGGAACCCGCGTCGCGCTTTTTGGCAATATGGCCGGAGTGCATCTGGTGCAGGGATTTACCAGCGACCATGAACAACTGAAGAAGGCGATTCTCTACGACGGCCCTGGCCCGCACTTTCCCAAGGTTTTCACGGATGGGAGAAATTACGGGTGGCAGGACGCGGGCGCCTCGCTTCAGTGCCTCAAGTTTCTCGCCGAATATCTGGGAGGGATACCGGGACGGAAGAACCTGATCTGGCTCTCCAGCGTTTTTCCCATTCCCGTTGGCCCCACAATTACAGGCCACAACTCGAATACAGCCGTGGGCGGAGGCTTTTCCAGTTCAACCCCGCAGTACAACGACTTGACCTACCTGTTAAGCGAGACAATCAGAGAGACCTACTCGGCCATGATGCGCAGCCAGGTTGCCCTTTATCCGGTAGATCTGGAGGGGCAAAATGCGGCGAACGATCCCGGCGATCAGGTCACGAAAGGCCAGTACGAAGACTCCATCGCCGCCGCGACTGGCGGCCATGCATACTACGGCGGCAACCGCCTGCAACTGCTGTTGGACAAGGCGATAGAGAACGGCGAGAGTTACTACACCCTCAGCTATGACCCGACAAATACAAAATACGATGGTTCGGAGCGCCAGGTTGAAATAACGCTTGCGAATGCGGAGAAGAGCGGATATACACTCAGTTACCGGACCCTCTACTACGCGGCGAATGACGATAATGTGCCGGAGACGCACAAGAAGGACGCGCTGCAGAACCGGTTCGACGCCGCCAAAACCGAAGACACACTTTATGCCAATATCGAGCACGGCGCGCCGATGCTGCACGATCTGCTCTTTAGCGCCCACATGGAGGCAACCGGCAGCCCGGTGATGGCGAATGCCCAGCAAATGGCCGAACTGGTCGACTCGCCGGCCTTTTTCAAAACCCGGCGCAAAGATCGCCCGGCCAAGCCGCTGGACCCGGTGAAACTGCAAAAGTATGTGATCTACTACGGAATCGTCGATCCGCAGTTGAAGGCGCAGGCGCGACTGCACGGAACCCCCGCGACGCTGGAGTTTGCCGTGGCAGCCTATGACGCAGAGGGCCGCCTGCTGAACAGCATGCTGAATGAGGGCCAGGCATCGGCAGATGCGCCCGCTGCTGGAAAATCGGGCGCGTTGTTCCATGCCGAGCAGGAACTGGAAGTGCCGCCCGGCGCGGCATGGCTGCGGGTTGCGGTGCGCGATAAACTGACCAACAGGACTGGGACATTGGAAGTCCCGCTGCCGTTAAAGGCAGACACAACGCCGCAGGTGGCCAACAAGGGCCAATGAAAGAACGCAGATCATTGCCGCATCTTGATGCGGAACGCGAAAGGAGATTGGGCCGATAGGGCAAAAACGTATCTACCCTGAATCGCTCGACGCGCCCAAAGGCTCACGCAGATTACAAATCTGTTCCGATCGTAGAAAATACCGTGCTGATCTTGGTATGCAGAGTGTTCAGCGCAGCCACCAAAACAACGGCAATCAGAGAAATGATCAGGGCGTACTCAACCAAATCCTGGGCGTCTTCACGCGCGAGCAGGATTTGCATTTTCACACACAGCTTCAATAGCGCGTTGTTCACTTACGCTCCCCCAATGCGCAGCAATTCCCGATCAAAATCAGAGAAAAGGCGTCTTTTAGTGCTGGATTTTTATTGATTCTACTTCGGGGCAGCCTGAACAGCCAGATAATTCTTTGATTGTATTAATGCCTGGAGTCACATTTGCAGCATTACCTGTTAGATGATACCTATTACTACTTCCCGATCAACCCGCGGGCAATTGAATCCAGCATTCCGTTGAGAAAGTTGATCGATTCAGTAGCGCAATAGCGGCGGCCAACCTCCAGCGCTTCATTGATCACGATGGGAAAGGGTGTGGACTTGAACCCCAGCATCTCTCCGATAGCCATGCGCAGCAGATTGCGATCCACGGCCGGCATCCGTTCGAGCCGCCAGTGCTTGGAGTTCTCGGCGATCAACACGTCAATCGCTTCCTGGTGGACGATTGCAACCCGGAAGAGGTCCTCGGCAAAACCGCGCACCTCCGGCTCAACTTCGTCTCCGGCTTTCCAGAAGGTAGCACGGACCTGCTCCGGTGTCTGCTTGCCGATATCCGCCTGATAGAGCATCTGCATGGCCAGTTCGCGCGACTTACGCCGCGACCCGGCGCTCAAGCGGCCCCGCCTTCGACGAGTTTGCGCCGCAAGCTGACCATCTCAATAGCCGCCAGCGACGCCTCAAATCCTTTGTTGCCGGCCTTGATGCCGGCACGATTCAGAGCCTGCTCCAGAGTTTCGCAAGTCAGTACGCCAAAGCTGTGGGGAATACCGGTCTCCTGCTGCGACTGGCCAATGCCGCGGGCCACCTCGTTATAAATTGCCTCATAATGCGCGGTCTCGCCACGCAACAGGCAGCCGAGAGTGATGATCGCATCCACTCGTTCCACGCCTTGATTCGCCAAAACGCGCGCGGCGGCAGGGATCTCCCATGCGCCGGGAACGCGGACGACAGCAATGTCCTTGCGGACCGCGCCGCTGCGCAACAACGCGTCCAGAGAGCCATCCAGAAGCCGCTCGGTAATCACGGCGTTCCAGCGCGCTACGACGATGGCAAACTTCATCCCCACGGCGGAGAGATCGCCTTCGACGGCCACCGGCTTGCCTTTGAGGGGGTCCGTCCATGCCCAGAAGCTGAACGTGTAACCCGGCTCCGGCTCGACGGTAAATATCTGTGACTTCCAATGGGTTTCAGTGATCGGCGAGAGCCGCGCCTTCGTTTCTTCGATCGATTGATTGCCGGCAGGCTTGGCTTCGAGCCAAGCCGCCGCCGCCTGGTAGACAGCATCGAGCGCCGTCACTTCGATCAGCACATCGGCGGCCGATGGAAACCGCCCATCCACAAACTCCAGATTGCCCAGCGGCGCAAGGAACGACGCGCCCCGCGAACCTTCATCATCCCAACCTTTACCGGCCGCAAAGCCCAGCACGGAAAAGAAGCCTGCCAGCCGCTCATAAACCTGCGCGCTGGCGACGGGACGAAGAAAGGAAATCCCCTTGATCATTCTTCGATTCTATCGTGCGAGGGCGGTGTGTTTCCGCATCCGTGCAATGCGGCGTCGCAATAAAAAACCGGCCATCGCGGGCCGGTTTTTTATTGTGTGCAACTGCGATTCCGATTAGGTGATGGCGTGCGGCTTGACAACAATCTTTGTTGCAGGCACGGTGGCGGTTGTCGAGGTATTTGTCAACTGGCATCCATCGTCCACGCCGGCAACACATGCAGGGAGTTGCAGGTTTATCTGTTGCGTATCGGTGAGTGTATTCACGTCGATATAGTGGACGAGATTATCGCCCTGAGTCGACACAAAGAATTTTGTGTTATCCGGGCTGAATGCGCCGGCCAGTGGAGCGGCGACTTTGCTGCCGGTCAGCGTTATATAACCAACGGTGCCCGCACCGCTGGAGGCTGGGACGTACCAAGGCAACTGGGCGCCGGTGGCATTGGCATCCGAAGGAGTATAGGTAATGAATGCAAGGCCCGATGCCTGAGTAGTAGCTGAAGAAGAGGTTATGGGCACGGTCGATGCGACAACCTGATTGAAGGAGGCTGCGTTCACGTTGCTCAATGCCAACGGCGTGTTCAGTGTGTCGGTTATCACCAGCGGAGAGAGCTGGGTACTGGTGGCCGGGCAAGCGTCGGGAAGCAATATATCGCTGCTCGATTCCGTCGCAGGAATTGAGATTCCAATATCGACCAGTTGTGGTCCATTACTGGCCAACGCCGCGCCTAAAATGTGCTTTCCATCGGTCGTTGCGGCCAGAACATCCGTCTGCACCGCAACGGAATTATCCGGGGCCGGACCCTGCGGATAGAAGAGCATGCTGGTGTAGTCGCCGACAGTCCCCCAAGGGCACCAGGTATGGGCCGTCGTCGGAGAGCCGCCAATATACGCGCCGACGCTTGGAATAGTAATCGCCAGGTTCTGCGCACCGGTTGAAGGATTTGGGCATGTTCTGCTCTGTACCGAGCATGGCAGGGCTTCGGTGGTCCAGCCGGTGTTCGCGTTGTAGACGTAGAGCGTGTCTGTGTGGCCGGTGATGCCAGCCTGGATGTTCGCTGGCGTGCTGTTCAGGGCCGCGCTATCCACGATATACAGCGTCTTCGAGTCCGGCGTCCAGGCCGCCGCTGCGCCCAGCCCGCCGAAGGTGGTGGAGACGCTGCCGCCTGTGTAGATGTAGAAGAGATTCCGCTTCTGATCATTGATCAACTGCTGGGTATTGCCCGGCGCAACGGCTAGCACCACGCCCGGAACACTGCCATCCTGGCCAGTCAGAACGCCGTTGCCGAGGCCGAAGGTCATGAGCTCCCGGTCTGAACCCAGATACAGATCGGCGCCGATCTGGTCTGTCGCCATTGAGTTGGGCACATAGGGCAAGCGTACGGGTGTCCCAACTGAATTCGTAAGCAGATCAACCGGAACAATGTACCGCGACTGGCCGGGAGCCCCGTACCAGGCAAAGGTGCTGGATGTTCCGGGAGCGGTGATTGCGACCGGGTTGCTGCTGATGGGTAGGCCGTTGCCATACAACCCGATCTGATTGATCGGAGCTGGATTACAGCTCTATGGCTGGCAAACGGCGTAGACCGAGGCCACGCCAGGGAACTGGGCGGTAACCGCGCCGCCGCTGCCCACAGTGATCTCTTCCGGGTTGGTCGACTGGTAATCGAGCGAAAGGCCGGTAATCGCTACACCTTTCGTGTCCGTGACCGTGGTGACCAAATTCTGCTGCACGCCTTGGGTAATTGTTCCGCTTACGTTGCCATTGAGCGTCAGGGAAATACTCGCCGGCGGGCAGACGGAAAAATATCCTGCCGAGGAGCCGGAGCCTGCGACTGATGCGGTGATCGCCGTCGTTCCCGGCATCAGAGCGGTAATCACATTGGTCGTAGTGTTGATCGAAGCAATTGAGCCGGTGCCGACTGCGTAAGAGAGCGGACCAATGGCTGCCGTGCAATCCGGAACCGAGCTAGAGCCGGGCGCGCACAACAGAATCTGTTGGCCGCCGACGTTGTAGTAGGCTTGCGCGTCTAATTGTGCCTGGGCGTTCTGGGAATAGCATTGCGAGGGAACTGGAGAACCGGCTGAATTCTCCAACGCAAGATTGACCGATGTCACCTGAGGATGAACAAAGATCGTGACTTGATTCGATGTCACCCCTGACGCGGAGGCTGACACGAAGGCCTTGCCATAGGGCAAGCAGTTCTTCGACCCCGACGGAATGCATGTGCTGGGCAACGGGTTCGGTTGACTGCAAATCGTGTAGTTGGCAATGCCGCCGCCGGTATTCCTATTCCATGTGCCCGCGCATGCCAGCCCTGTGGGCGAAATATCCACCAACTGATAGTTGCTCGACCCATAGACATAGCCGTTGACGCTGGCAGTGGTTCCCTTGCATGTTGTCGCCACGGGGAAACTCAACTGCTGGGTCTGGCCAAAGGCAATGGAGATGCCGGTAGTTGCCGGTCCCAATGTAATTTCCGCCACATCCGTGATCTTGGGTCCGTAACCCAAGCCATTGCAATAGTTCGCACCCGGGTTGCGAGTGCAGCCGGAGATCGAAATTCCAGCCGGAACGGCCAGGCACAACAAGCAAACAAGCGTCAGCAACCGCCGCATGAATCCTCCCCGTCCCGCTTCTTTACCACTGCGGAACGGTCTCTTCCAATTCGTAAGAAAAATTTGGGGTATGCAGGTCTCGCCCGCCGCTCCAGGGCCAGACCGCCGAGGAATCAGACCTTCCGGCCAATCCGCCCACGACACCTGCCCTGGCAGAACTGCTGCCCTGGCTCAAGACCCGCAAGACAGGGACGCGCGAAACACGCGATGAATACTCCAACCCAAAGTGTATCAGCACGGGGTCTGCCAAGGCATTTTCGCCCGGAACAGACCCTTTCTTATAGACTTCGCAGCCGGCCAATAGAAAGCAGTCGCACGTTATTGAGCCGGAGGCATATAACGGGAGAACCACTCCGCCGCGCGCGCCATCACATCCAGCCGATGCGCCGAGTCAACAAATCCATGCCCCTCGTTGGGATAAACCACCAGTTGCGTCGGCACATGCCGGTCCCGCAGCGCGTGCCAGAACTCGTACGACTGCGGCGCAGGGCACTCCCCATCGCGGTCCCCCACCACCACCAGCGTTGGCGTATGGATCTGCTTGATGTACGTGATTGCCGAGCTTTTGGCATACACCGCCGGATCATCATAAACCGAAGCGCCAAAATACGGCGTCATCCACTGGTCAATCGAGTTCTCGCCGTAGTAGCTTTGCCAATCGGCAATGCCCGCGCCCGCCACAGCCGCCTTGAAGCGCCCGGTCTGCGTCACGGCAAACATGCTCATAAAGCCGCCATAGCTCCAGCCCGTCAAGCCCACGCGATTGGAATCGACCGGATACTTGGCCAGCACAGTATCCACCCCAGCCAGAATGTCGCGCAGGTCGCCGTAGCCGAAGTCCTTCCGGTTAGCCTGCACAAAGGCCTCGCCCTGCCCAAAACTGCCGCGCGGGTTGGGTTGCAGGACAAAATATCCCAGCGCCGAAAAAGCCGCGGGACTCAACGTGCCGCCGATGCCCCAGTGCGACTCAACCGCCGACGCCGGCCCGCCATGCACCTCCACAATCAGCGGATATTTCCTGGCCGGGTCGTAGTCCTTGGGGAACATCAGCCAGCCCTGGACATCAAACCCATCACTCTTCCAGCTCAGCGACTCAGAGCGCCCCCAACCCGGCGTTACGCCGTCGTTGAAGTGCGAGAGTTGGGTCACCTTGGTGAATGCACCTGCCTGATTTGTCCGAACTGCGTAAATCTCCGGCGCGTGGTCAAAGCTGCTTGCATTGAAGACATACAGCCCGCGGTCAGCAGTTCCAGATAAGCTCATTTCCAAGCGCCCGTCTCCTACCGCTTCAGGGATATTGAAGATGGGTGCATTGAGAAAGCCATTTCCGTAGGGGTCGCCCTCCACAATGTCGAGGATCAATTTGCTGTCTCCCCCCTCTAAACCGCTCACCATGATCTCGTTGTTTTCAACCCATTCAATCCATGCAGATGAACTCGTCCAATGCTGAGTTACATCCCGCAATTCCCCACCCGTCGCCGCCATAACCCAAACATCCCCGCCGGTCGATCCCTGATCGCTCATCAGCCCGCCGATAAACGCGATCTGCTTCGAGTCTGGTGACCAACGCGGCACGGCAATCTGCAAACCATGCAGCGGGCCGCTCACTGTTGCAGGGTCCAAAATAGATTCCGGCCCTCCGCCAAGGAGTTGGGTGTAGAGCTTTGCCACCCACCAGTTGTTCTCTCCCGGCGGATCGGCGGCAACATACGCCAAAGACTTGGAGTCCGGCGACCAGTCGAATTCATAGACATGCAGATTTGCGGGTGTAGCCAGCGCGGGAGCAACAGGCTTGGGCACGTCTACCGCCGCTAGCGCAACCCGCTGAATCTCGACGCCGTCCTCGCCAATCACTCCGGCGGGAGGCTTCATCGCCGCCAGCGCTCCCGCCGGTCGCGTCGCGCCCTCCACATATAAAAAGCCCACCTTGCTGCCATCCGGCGAGAAGGCCGGCGAATCCACATAGCCCTTCAATTCCGTCAGCCGCCGCGCCGGCTTGCCATCGAGCTTCGCGTCATTGAACCGCGCCAGATAGAGGTCGGTCTGCTCCTCCTGCTTGGCGCAGTCGGAGAAAAACGCCAGAGACTTTGAATCGGGAGCCCAGGCAAGCTGCCCTTCGTGGCAGTGCTGCTCCTTCTTTGCCGCTGCAGTCACGCGTTCGCTCTTCGACAGATCCACCTTGGACAAATCGCCAAGCGGCGCGACGCGAATCTCTACGCCGTCCTTGGCGCGCTCAATCCACGCCAGATGCTTGCCATCCGGCGCAACCGCAACCTGGCCGACGCCGCGCCCCCGGGCCAGCCCGTGCAGCACCTCTTCAATATGAGCGCGCTCACTTGGCGGGCCTGCTTTCGCCTGCTGCGCCAAGGCAATGCGCGGGCTAAAACTTGCCGGAAAAAACGACAGGGCGATTGCGGCGAATACGGCGGGCAGGGATTTCACAGTTGGCTGAAAACGCATAGAAAAATCCTATCAGGCAGCAGAAGGCGCGGCCCGGGTATTGTCAATCGCCGAGGAATTGGAGAGCTGATAGAGGCGTGAAAACAATAGATATTTAGAGCTGCCCCAGGCCCCGTTGGCGAGGCCTGGGAGGCACCGCGATTCTTTACTGAACAACGACGGTCAAATGCATGGGTTCGGGAACAGCCTGATTGCTTACAGTACCGGGGCGGAAGCGGAAGCCGCGAACAGCTTCGAGGACGCGGGAATCCACATCGGCGCCAGCCGACTTGACGATCTGAACATTCTCCGCCTTGCCTTGCTCATTCACTTGCAGGCTCAGCTCTACTTTTCTGTTGCCAGGGGCCATTGCGGCAACGGCAGGATCGACGTTTTTGGGAGAGATCAACTCCGGCACGGTAACCCCGGTGCTGACACGAATACCCTGGGTTGGGGCAGTGTCGTCGGCCTTTGGCTTGCTGGCAACGGCTGCTGCGGGAAGAAGCATCGGCGTGAGCAGAAGGCTTGCAACGAGAATACGACGCATATATGTCTCCTAAAGGTCAAAAGTGACCTACATCAGTATCTAACCAAACAAACACGATTGTCAACCAAATACTTTATCTGCTTGATAATCAATGTTTTTGAGAAATCGTTTTCTGAATTTTTTGGATGATTTGTTCAAAAATTAAACAGCCGTGGTTCCGACGTCGAGGCAGTTTTTGTGACCCGAAATCACTGGGAGCATTGTGCTTGCGCACAGGGGTCTGCTTAGAGACGGATGCACTGGTTTTTCAGGGAGGGGGAGACATGGTGCGCGGGAATAACCGCCAGTCGGCCATCGCGCTGCTGGAGAGCGGAGAGAACCCGCCAGCACGAAGACGCAATTCCGCTTCGCTTCGGCCCGAGCGGTTCCCCAATTTCCGTGGGGTGGTTGAAATTGTGCGAGGAGGCCTTTTCTTAAGGAAAAAGAGCATCAACTCCGCTCCATGCCAATCGGAGAACCGCTATAGCGCCTCAAAACTTGAGTCGTGCTTGCCGGCTGCATGGTTGATTGTGGATGAAAGCCAGACGGCGCAATCGGATCAGTTGGACGGATCTTTCTGCCGGGTAGCTTTTACAGCGGAGAGAAGCCCCATGCCAATCAGCACCACCCCACCCACAATAATCCATTGCAAAGGAACATGGATCAGATGCGCTCCGTAGGCCAGCCCGCCGATCATGATGGCGATGCCCGCAGCGTAAATTCCGAATGACATGAGAACTCCTTCTGGATGCAACCTGATCGCCGGTGAACTGCTTGAGTGCCTCGCGTGGAATGGATCACAAATCCGCTGCAGAGCGCGCGTGGATTCGTGTACTTAGACAGCATCGCATTGCGACGGGTAATAATCTGTGCGGTTTAGCTCAGGCGGTTCGCCCAATAGGCGGGACGGCGCTTGGCGTGGGCTACGGCGATGATTTGGATTTTTCGGGGAAGTTCGCGAAAGACGACTGAATAGGGGTAACGGCTCAGCCTCGTTCGGCGCGTACCGCGCAAATACGGCGCGCAGGCTTGGGGAGATTTTCGCAGCGTCTTGAATGTATTTCTTAGTTCCTGATCAAAACCAAGCGCGGCGAACTCGCTTCGCATCCAATACCACTCAAAGGAGCATCAATCTCCGCTGCGGCGGCGGGATGGACTTGCGCGGGCTTCATCCCTGCTGCCGGGAGAGAACCTTTGCGTCCATGCGGGCAAGAACCTCTTCAAGCGGGAGCATTTCGACGGCCCCGGAGTCGATCTCGTCGAGACGGCGCTTGATCTCGCTGTCCCACGCGGCTTCAACCTCTTCCGCGGACTCGTCCTTGTCTTTGATCAGCAGGCTCTCCACCAGCCAGTCCTGATTGCCGGGAGACAATTGGCGGGCTTCTTCAAGGATTTCAGCGGCTGTGCGGCTCATGGAAAGATTGTAGCGCGGAAACGGCTTGCAGTTCTCAGAGACGAGACCTGGGGCACCCGGCTATTGGCCCCAAAGGCCAGGTATCATCGGCTGATCTTCCTTGAAAATATCTTCTATGTCCCTTCTCAGCCCTGGGGCCAAACGGAACTCACTGTCTCCTTCGCATTTTTCAATCATTAATTTCAGGATCATCTCTGAAAGCACTCTGTCACCGAATGCTTTGCCTCTTTGCATAGCTCTATATAGATCACCCACTTCAACAGATTCCTTTCCCCAAAGCATTCTTAAAGCGATGATCTCGTCTAAGGACGTAAGAGATTGAGATCTGCGCTTTACGAATTCGCTGAACTCCGCACTGCCAACTAGCGGGATTCTAGCGCAAAATTTTCCATGTTCGCTTTCAAACTCAGGAAATGAGAGACCGTGTTCCAGTATGCCGCGAAAAACTATATCTATGCCCTGCCCAACCTTATCACAAAGAGCAAAAAATCTCGATGCTTCCGCAAGAAGTAGATTTCGGTATACAGGAACACAGTGGATAAGGCTATCCACGCTAAGTCCAGCCGGAAGCTCTCCTGGATTCTCTATTTCAAGGCCGTGTTCATCTAGGCGGATAATCACTGGTCCAGGGCTGCGATAGCATCTGTGTACATAGCAGTTGGCCACAAGCTCCATTAGAATTTTAATGTCAATCTTCGGAACTAGGCCGGGTAAAATCGCATTATGCCCAAGACATAAGACCCGAATTGAATCAATTATGTTCTCCCTCAATGTGGTTGTTCCTGCCTTCGATATGATCATAGTTTCAAAAAATGGGACGTGCTGATTTAATGCTTTTTTGGTCCCGAATAGAAGCAACGCTGCCAATGTAATCTGCTCATTCTGCGGCTCACAAGACAGTGTCGTATCTGCCAACAGTCGTCCTTGCCGCAGTAGCTCCCAATAATCGCCGTCAAAGCAGCCGTCACGAAACTTTCTGCTATGCTTACTTTCCGCCCATTGCAGAGATACTGATGACAGGCTAGATCGCGTCGCTCCTGGAACAATAACGTTAGTTCTATCGTCTTCAGCCGCATATTGAGTGCGGCATTCTTTTCCTATTCTTGTTTTTGAAATACCTTTCGCAGTAAGATGTCCGCTCATAATGGCTGTCTTCGGAAGACGAACGGCAAAGACGTTGCTTCCAGAAGGTGCGGCACCCGGTATCAGTTCTGAAAAATCGGTGACCGTGCAGTTGACGGGAGGCATTGTGAGATCCCAAATCCTATTTTGTAACCACTCTGGGTTCACGTCTGGATATGGGCAAGGGGAATACTTAGAAGCATCCTTGGGGTGATCCTCAATCCCAACCAGAACTAGCCCACCCCTTGCATTAGCAAGGCAGGCAGATGATTCGCTAACCTTATCGATGAGTTCCTTCAGATTCTTGCACCATCCCTTGATTTCGAGCTGCTCTGACTCGACAGCGTCGACCGATTGGGATTCGAGTTGCGCCAATATATTTCTTACGTCCTGCGCTATGTCTCCAGGCAGGCCCGTTAGCTGAAAGCTCGGATTAGAGGTCTGGCGCATTTTCAGGCATTGTAACACCCAATACATTATCTAAAATCATGTAAACACACAAGTATAGCTACATGGATCGAATCGGAGCGTGAGTCAAGTCCTAGGAGACTCCGATTTCTGAGACTGCGGGGTTGTCGGATGCGCCGTCTTCAAATCAACTCATTCCGCCCGCTCAGCCCTAGTTCCTTCACCACCTTACCTACATCCTGCGAGTGGTCGCGGTGGGCGATTAGCAGGGCGTCTTCGGTATCGACGATCACCAGATTTTCTACCCCCACCAGAGCCACAAATTTCCTTGGGCTGTAGACGTAGTTATTGGCGGCATCAATATTCAGATGGCCTTCGGTCTCAGCCACGTTGCCGTCGCCGTCGCCGCGCAGGCGGGTCTCCAGTTGGTACTCGTAGAGCGAGGCCCAGGAGCCGAGATCGTTCCAACTGAACTCCGCCGGAATGCAGTAGAGGTTAGAAAGATGTTCGCCCTTGGCCGAGCGCGGCTCGAGCACCGCATAATCCACCGAGATGTTTTCGCACTTGGGATAGAGCGCGTGGAAGACCTCTTCAAACTGCGGGGTTCCGTAGGCAGCCGCTATGCCTTCGAGCAGCGGAGCGGTCTCCGGCAAATGCTCGCGCACGGCATTGGCCAGCGTCCGCGCCGACCACAAAAACATGCCCGAGTTCCAGTAATAGTTGCCCGCGGCCACAAACTCCTCAGCGCGGTTCTGGTTGGGCTTCTCGGTAAAACGGCGCACATGCAGCGAGGCATCGTCTTTGGCAAAGTCGCCGGTTTCTATATAGCCGTAACCGGTTTCGGCGCGGGTGGGCTCAATGCCCAGCACGACGATGTTGTCGCCTTTAGCTGCGAGGGCAATGCCCTTTTGCAGGGCCTTCAAAAAGCGCGGCTCGTCGGCAATCACATGGTCCGATGGAAATACCCCCAGCACCGCATCGGGATTCTGGCGCTCGATCAGGAAAGCTGCCAGTCCGCAGGCCGGCGCGGTATTGCGCGCCACCGGCTCCTGCACAATCTGAGAGGCGGGAACTCCGTGCAACTGGTCTGCGATCTCATGCGCCAGATACTCGTTGGTGACAACCCAGATATGTTCTTGTGAGGCCAACGGCTTGAGCCGCTCCACCGTCTGCTGAATCATCGAGCGCTCGCCATCCAGCGCTAAAACCTGCTTGGCGCGGGCGCGGCGAGAGCGAGGCCAGAAGCGGGTTCCGCTGCCGCCGGCCAGTATCACAGGGCGAAAATCAATCTGCTTTGACATTGAAGAGACATCCTACCCGACAGAGGATACATTTGCCCAGTGCCGGACCCACAAAAAGTAAAAGGAGCGGAAATTCCCCGCTCCTTATCAGATTTATTGTTACTCTGACTTGCTGAAATTACACAAGTTTTGTCAGATAATCCTTCATGCGAAGTACGCCTTCATCGATGGTCTGTTTGGTAACCGGGTAAGAGATGCGCACATGCTCCGCAGTGCCGAAGGCCTCGCCGGGAACAGTGACCACATGCGCCTCGTGGAGGAGTTTTGTCGCCATCTGGGTCGCTGTATTGATGCCGCCCTTGCCGAGGTACGCCGAGATATTCGGGTAAACATAAAATGCGCCTTCGGGCTTGGTGCAGGTGACGCCGGGAATCTCGGCGAGCTTGGCCAGCATGTAGTCGCGCAGGCCGATGAACTCGGAGCGAAAGTCGCAAACGCATTCCTGTGAGCCGGTGAGCGCGGCGATGGCTGCTTTCTGCACAAAACTTGTTGCATTCGAGGTGGACTGCGACTGCAACTTGCTCAGGTTGGCTACGATGGACTTCGAGGCCAGCGCATAGCCGGCACGCCAGCCGGTCATCGAGTAGGTTTTCGAGAGCGAGCCGAGAATGACCAAGTGCTCCTTGGCCCAGGTGAACGACCCGCCGCTGACCGCCTTGCCGGCATAGTTCAGATAGACGTAGCACTCGTCCAACAGCAGGAAGATCCCCCGCTCGTGGGCGAGATGAACGATGCGCTCGAGATCCGCGGCGGAGACGACTGAGCCGGCCGGATTCGAGGGCGAGTTGAGAATAATGGCCTTAGTGCGCGGGGTGATGGCCGCCTCGATGGCATCCGCGGTGATGCGGAAGCTTTCCGCTTCGCTGGTTTCGAGAAAGACGACCTTGCCGCCCGCGTACTGGATGATGTCCTTGAAGCTGACCCAGTAGGGGACGGGCAGAATTACCTCGTCGCCGTGATCGACAAGGATCTGCAGAGTGTTGAAGAGGGCGAGCTTGCCGCCCGTGGTGAAGATCGCCTCGTCAATGCCGTAGTCGGAGCCGAAGTCCGCGGCGTGGCGATCAACGATGGCCTTGCGTACGTCGGGAATGCCGGGGACGACGGTATAGCGGGTGAAATTGGCTTCGATGGCCGCGATGGCCGCGTCCTTGATATGGCGCGGAGTGGGAAAGTGAGGTTCGCCTGCGCCAAAATCAATGAGATTGGCCCCCTGCGCGCGCAGCTTGGCTGCCTCGGCAGCCACAGCCATGGTGGCCGAAACCTCGATCCGGCCAATGCGATCGGCAAATACTTTGGTAGGTGCGGAAACTGTCATAGCATATCTATTTTTACAGATTTTGGGCACGGGTGCGGGGCGGAGGGGGAAAATAGCCGAGCGGCGTACCCCTTATGCAGCCCTGGGCACAACCCGCTTGAGGGCGGGACTGGACGCTGCCAGCCGCAATTGATACTCATTTTGAAGATTAAGCCAGAACTGCGCCGGGAGGCCGAAGTATATCCCCAGCCGCAACGCCGTATCCGCGGAGATCGACCTCTTGCCTCGCACAATGTCGCCGACCCTGGGCGTGGGCACGTCCAGTTCCTTGGCGAGCCGGTAGGCAGTCAACCCCAGTGGCTCCATGAACTCTGTCAGAAGAATCTCTCCGGGATGAATCAATGCAGACTTAGCCGTCATTTTTCCCTCCGGCGCTGAAGTCAGTGGCAGTCGGTGACTTCCACGTCGCGCGCATTGCCATCGCGCCACGCGAAGCAAATGCGGTATTGGTCATTGATGCGGATGCTGTACTGGCCTTCTCTGTCTCCGCGCAGTTTTTCGAGCCGGTTGCCCGGAGGCACTCTCAGATTCTCCACGGCCAATGCCGCGTTCAGAATGTAGAGCTTCTTCAAAGCCAGACGATTCAACCGAGCGGGCAACCGCTTGCATCTGCCTGTCTTCCAGAGCCTTTCGGTCTCCGCATCCCGGAACCCGGCGATCATGAGAGATCATAACACGGCGCGTTATGAACGTGGAACGTGCATACACGGTTTCAAACTTGGGCGCGCATTTTTGCACTGGATGCTCACCCGCGGAAAGTAACCCGGGACTGTTCTTCGTTCCATCATGGGCTACTTTCGACGCGTCCCTTTGGGACGAAAGGTCGAGTTGGAGCAGCAATTCAATTTCGTGCGGTTGCCCTGGGAAAATGGCGGGGATTCAGAGGTCGCGGGAGAGGCGGCTTGATAAGGGCAGAGAATAGGGGTTAGGGACTAGGGATTAGCCGGACAGCGTTGTGCTGCTTTGGAGTTTTGTTCGCGTGGCTGATGGACGATGGAGGCGGATTTTCAATTAACCGGGATTGATGGGGTGGAGTCAAAGCTATAGACACATATGCCTGTGACGAATTTGTTTTGTTGAGAGTGGCGCGAGGAAGGATAATTTTCTTTATCGACAAACACATGGGCGAACGCCCGGAAAGATCTTTGCAATGACAAGACTACTCCTCTCCTGCGCACTGATTCCAGTGTTAACCCTTTCCCTTCCTGCACAGCAAGCGGTGCCCGAAACCCAGACCGCTCCTGCGTCTGCTCCCGCCACCGATTCTCAGCCTGCCGCGCAGAAAACGCTGAACAACGATTCGATCATCAAGCTGGTTAAAGCCGGTCTCTCCGATGATTTGATTACGACGACCATCAACACGTCGTCGGGGAGCTATGACACCTCAACCGATGGGATCATCGCTCTGAAGACTGCGGGCGTCAGCGATAAAGTAGTGGCGGCGATTTTAGTCAAGTCCGCGGCGCCTGCTGCTCCAGCAACTCCGCCCGCTCCGATTCCATCTGCCGAGAAGGCTTCCCCGGCAACCCCTAGCCTGCCACCCGGCGTTGACACTCTCGGCATTTACTCGCAGGCAACTGACGGAAGCTGGCAGGAGTTTATCTCCTCTGTCGTCAGCATGGAAACCGGCGGCGCGATCAAGTCCTTTACAGCACGGATGGTCAAGGGGAATTTCAGCGGCCACGTCGAGGGACCGACCAGCCGGCTCAAGCTCAAATTGCCTGCAAATTTACTCCTCTATCTACCGGAAGGCGTGTCGCCCGGAGAGTATCAGTTGGTCCGTTTCAGGATTGAAAACGAGAATCGCGTTTTTCGCCTGATTGCAAAAAACCATGATCGCGCCACCAATGGCCCGGTGCGCGATACGGTAGAATTTGACGCCAAGAAGATTGCGCCTCGACTCTACGAGATCGAACTCGGCAAAGATCTCGGTGTGGGTGAATACGGATTGCTGCCGCCCGCTGAGGCTGGCACCAAGGAAACCAGCGCGAGTCAAGGCAAGATATACGCATTCACTGCCGTGGATTAACACCTTGGGCTGGAGTCTTTGAAAAATATTCTTTGCTAAGAGTGGGAGCAAGGGTGGATAATTCTCCTGCATAATCAGACAATTGGGCCGCGACCCGGAAAGAATCTGCCCATGACGAGGCAAGTGCAGTGCTGCGCAATAATTTCCTTGCTCACTCTCTCAATTTCTGCCCAACAAGCCACCCCGGTTCCAGCGGCTCCATCAGGCGCAGCTTCGGGCCAGGTCACTGGCGCCTCGGCACCCGCAGCCCAAGCTCTCTCAGCACAAGTTCCCGCCGCGGACTCTCAGCCAGCAGCACCGAAAACGCTCAACAATGATTCGGTCATCAAGCTGGTCAAGGCGGGCTTATCTGATGATTTGATTATCTCGACCGTCAACGCGCAGGCGGGAAATTATGACGTCACCCCCGACGGCCTTATCGCTTTGAAGGGCGCGGGGGTCAGCGACAAAGTTGTCGCGGCTATCGTGGCCGAGGCAGCTGCGCCTGTCGCTCCAGCCGCAACCGATCCACCTGCTCGAATGGAATACCAAGGAGCGGCTTCTTCGCCTCCTACTGCCGCGACGGCTTCACCATTGCCGCAGCCTGGAGCCAAGCCAGAGCTATTTCATTCCACGGACGGCAAGGTCCGGGTTTATATTACGGACCATCCCATCTTTGAATCGAACGGGATCGCGAGGGCTGGGGCCAATGGAAACGGAGCCTACTATGCATCCGCAAAACATGCTCAATCCGGCGACGACCCAAGGGTGGTCGAGGTTGAGGCTGACATTCTAAAGGTTTGCCCGCCGTACGTCGTTGCTTCGAATAATCAGGACCGGTCTGACCTGGTGCTTGTCTTTCGCCGGCGCGGAGGCGCGCGAAGCTCCATGTTCGCCTTCGGTGGGTTGGAGGGACTCGCACTCTCAGGACTCATGAAGGTGGACGGCGCTTCACTCTTTGAAAATACAGGGGACATGGTTTACGCCACCAAGAAGGGTTCCGTGGAAAGCGCAATCCGGGATGTATGCGAGCACATTCCCGCGCCTGCGGCAAAATGAACGGGCAAAGAAATGACGGCCGCCGGACAGATTAAACCGAGGTTTCAGGTTGTGAGTAGTTTGCTCCCTGAGGGCCAGGAAGTGCCAGGGCACTACTTCAGAACTTCGTGGCTTACGATTGCTGAATGCGATGAACCAGATACAGCCTCGATTCGGTGCTATAATTGGTGCACGGAGGGGCTATGAGAGCAACTGTATCGCTCGATGACAGCCTGTTAAAGACAGCACACGAGTATACCGGCCTCACGGAGCGGTCAGAGTTGCTGCGCGAGGCGCTGAAATCTTTAATTGCGCGCGAGGCTGGGCGTCGTCTGCTAGCGCTGGCCGGAACGGCACCAAATATCGAAGATGTGCGCAGATTACGAGCTGACGGACTGTGATCCTTGCTGACACGTCCATTTGGATTGAGATGTTCCGCCGTGGCCGCTTCAAAACAGAGCTGGAAGGCCTGATTTCTAGCGACCAGCTCTGTATTCACCCGCATGTTGTGGCGGAATTGGCTTGCGGTTCTTTGCCGGATCGCAGCAATACGCTGCATTATCTCGACAGCCTGCACCAGGTTGAACCGATTCGCTTGGCGGATGTGCGTCTGATGATCGAAGCGCGGGGACTGGCGTCGAAAGGGATTGGTCTGACGGATGCCCATTTAATTGCGTCCTGTTTGGCTATTCCTGGGACGCATCTGTGGACTATCGACGGCGCACTTGGGAAGGCAGCCGATCTGCTTGGAGTCCGCGCCACTTTCCCTTCACCTAGCTGACTTGTTAACCCGCTAGCTGGCTAACTAGCTGCCTCCCAACCTGCCGCAAGATGATACCTTGTTCCTTGACGGCTCCGATGCACAGACGCACACGCAGAACGCTCTTTATTGTGGCCGCGGTCCTGATTTTGTTGGCCGCGGCGGTGTTTTTACGCTCGAAAGCGCCGCCGGAAGCGGCGCGCCTCTTGCCCGAGTCCGACGGCATTCTCTACATCAACTTCAAGCCGCTCCGCGGTTTTATGTCCAAAGGCATAAAGCCACCGCGAAGAGTCCCCGAGTACCAGCAGTTTGTGGACGCGACGGGAATTGACTGGGAGCGCGACCTGGACGAGGCGGCGATTGCGCTGCACCGCATGAAGGATCCGAATGGACCCAATGGGCCGGTAGCTTACTCGATGGTGCTGGTGGGCAAGCTGACCGGGGCGCGGCTGAACGGCTGGCTGGAAGCCCACGCAACAAGCCAGGAGACCTACGCCGGGCACACCGTCTACTCGGTGCCGTCAGAGGGCCGAATGGTGCGGGTAGCGCAGATCGGTTACGACATGGTGGCGGTATCGAACTACCCCACTACCGAGATGATTCACTCGATGCTGGACCGGCACCGGACGGCGGCGCTGCCGTTTGCAGGTTCGACGTTGCTGGCGCAACATTACCACGAAGTTCCGCTGCTCTCTCTGGCCTGGGGAGTGGGGCAGATTGCTCTGCCGTTCGGGGAGCGGGGAGCGATCAGCGTCTTTGGGCTGGAGCTGCCGCTAAAGGCCGACTCGACGATTGTAGCCAGTGTACGCTGGACGGGTTCGCTGCGGCTGCGCGTCGAGGAAATCGCCAAAGACGAGCAGATTGCCGGCGAACAGGCCGCGCAACTAGGAACGCTGGTAACCGTGGCGCGTGGATTTACCGCTCCGCTGGGCGAGAACAAGGCGAACGATGGTTTGAAAGAACTGCTGAAGACTGCCGAGGTGACGCAGAAGCGCAACCGCGTGGTGGTGACGGCGGCCTTGACGCCGGGGCTGCTGGGCGGGCTGATGGCCGATGAGCCGGTTGCGCCCGAGACTCCGATGACGCCGGATGCGTCGAAATAGAGAAAGACCGATCCGATTCCCAACGGAGGTTCCATGTATCCTACCCTGAAAAACTTTTTCCTCATTTGCAGCATCACAGCAGCGGGTGTGCTGTCGGCAATGGCTCAGAACTCATCCCAGAAAACTGTGTTGACCGGGCAGGCGGCGTTTACCGATTGGACGCAGGAGGCTCCGGGAATCAGGCGGCACTTGACGGTGGCCGACCTGCCCGGACCTGCGGAAGAGCAGTCGGTGGACAATGGGCCGAAGCTGGTTGCGCGCCCTGCAAATGCCTGGCCGATTGCGCCCAAGGGCTTCAAGGTGGAGATGTTTGCTACGGGACTCGATAACCCGCGCCTGATTCGCACCGCGCCGAATGGGGATCTGTTTCTGGCCGAGAGCGAGACCGGCAAGATCAAGGTTTTTCGCGGCGTGGGAGCGGATGGGAAAGCGCAGCAGGTTTCTATTTTTGCGGATGGGCTGCATCAGCCCTTCGGGATTGCGTTCTATCCCAGCGGAGCGAACCCGGCGTGGGTCTATATCGGCAACACCGATGGGATTGTGCGCTTTCCGTATCAGAACGGCGACATGGCGGCGCGCGGAGCGGCAGAGCATCTTGCCGATTTGCCCGGCGGCGGACGGCTGCGCGGCGGCGGCCATTGGACCCGCGACGTGGTCTTCTCGAAGGACGGAACCAAGTTATTTGCCTCGGTTGGTTCGCACTCCAATGTGGACGATGCGGATACACACCCCGAGGAGTTTCACCGCGCCGATGTGCTGGAGTTTACGCCAGAGGGCAAGTTTGTAAAGGTCTACGCGTCGGGGCTGCGGAACTGCGTAGGCGAGGCGATTAACCCCATCACCGGCGAGCTATGGTGCTCCACCAACGAGCGCGACGGGCTGGGCAATAACCTTCCGCCGGATTACATCACCCATGTGCAGGAGGATGGATTTTACGGCTGGCCGTGGTACTACATGGGCGGCGCTGCAGGCGGGGTTCAGGATCCGCGTCATGCCGGGAAGCATCCGGAGTTGAAGAGCAAGGTGATTACGCCGGACATTCTGCTGAATCCGCATTTTGCCTCTCTGGAAATGCTGTTTTATGAAGGCGGGCAGTTTCCCCGCGAGTACAAAGGCGAAGGCTTTGCCGCGGAGCATGGTTCGTGGAACCGGGCCAAGCGCGGCGGATATGAGGTGATCCGGCTGCCGATGAAGGATGGCCACGCAACCGGCGAGTACGAGGATTTTTTGACAGGCTTTGCGCTGCCGGACGGCACCGTGTGGGGAAGGCCGGTGGGCGTGGCTGTGGCCAAGGATGGATCGCTGTTTGTTTCCGATGACGGGTCGCGGTCGATCTGGCATGTGAGCTATACGGGGAAGTAAGTCGGCGCGCAGGAAGAGATAGCTGATAGATGAGATTGTTGAAGAACATCTCATGGCCAGCATTGCAGGACAGCGGGCAAGCTTCATTCACGGTCTCACTCCGGCACGGCTGCGGTGGACTTATGGCCGGGCATCTGGAGATATGAAAGGAGCTATCGGTATGGACAGTCCTGCAAACACTGGGCAGAAGGCAAGCCTGAGTGATTATCTGGCAGCGGAGCGAACTTTTCTTGCGTGGATTCGCACTGGCCTGGCCCTGATGGGCTTCGGGTTTGTGGTGGCGCGTTTTGGGCTATTCTTGCAGCAACTGCAGATCATTGAACGAACTCCCACGGAAGCCTCCTATGGATTGTCGCTGTGGTTCGGCACTGCGCTGATCGCAGCCGGGGTGCTCGTGAATCTTTTTGCCGGTTGGCAGCACCTAAGATTGGTCAGGGAACTGGATCGCGGCACGGCGGCACGCTCTCATTCCTCGACCCAGGCTGTGCTGATTGCTTTCTTTTTGGCGTTGGTCGGGCTGACGATGGCGATCTATCTGCTTTCGATTCGAAGCACCACTCATGCAAAGCTTGAAGATGGAAAGGAGGCAACTATGGCGCTCAACAGCAGCACGGGAATTGTCGATGTACCCAGCAACCATTCGGTAGACGAAACGGTAGAAAAGTTGAAAGCAATACTGAACGCAAAGGGGGTCACGCTCTTCGCGCTGGTCGATCATAGCGGAGAGGCGGAGAAAGTGGGAATGAAGATGCCTCCCACCAAGCTGCTGATCTTCGGCAACCCCAAAGGTGGTACCCCTGTCATGCTGGCGGCTCCGAGCATCGCCATCGATCTCCCGCTCAAAGTTCTGGTCTGGGAAGACAAATCCGGGAGGGTATGGATTTCCTACAATAGCCCGGCATATTTACAGCAGAGGCACGGCGTCCCCGATGAGTTGATGCAAAACATCGCAGTCGTCGAAACACTGGCGGCGAAGGCGGGCGAGTAGTTCAGATCGGTTATTGGCCCGCTGGACGGGATTTGTTGATTGGCCAAGCACGATGCCCAGGCAACCGGGCACGAGCGGTACGCCGGACAAGAATCAGCACAGTAAAGAAATAAAATTCATCTTCCGATCCTCAACGCGGCAGATGAGTCTCGTTGGACTCTCCGGTAATTTATAGCACCTGGAGTGGGCGGCTGAACAAATTCACGGAGTCCGCTCAAATTACGATGTAGCTAAATAAGTTGAAGAATTTGCCGATAGGATGCAATGGTGAACCAAAGAGCCATTGCGCGGACGCTTGCCGTCATTCTGCTTGTGTGCGGGGTATCGCGCGCGCAGGAGTACAGCTTTCGCAGCTATGGCAGTGTCGAGGGGCTGAGTAACCTGTCGATACGGACCATCTATCAGGATCGCGAAGGCTTTCTTTGGGTAGCCACCGCCAATGGACTCTTCCGCTACGATGGCGAGCAATTTGAGATCTTTGGAGCGGCACAGGGCGTTCCTTCCAGCCACGGCACCGCGCTTGGCGATGCCCCCGACGGCTCTTTACTTGCCGGGGGAACCTTTGGACTCTACCGTTTACGCGGAAACCGCTTCTATCAGGTTCCCGGTCCCTTCAAGAGCGTCGGCGAGTTGCAGGGAATCCAATCGGACGGAAAAGGACACACCTATGTGAACACAAACCAGGGCCTGATGGAGCTTTCCATCCAGCCCGGTCAAAGTGAGATCGCGGTACGCAAGATTCCGCTTCCAGCGGGGGTTGCCGAAACCGAATATTACGGCACACCCGAAGCTGGCGGCGTGCTGATCGATGGGAACGCTATCTTATACGCATGCGGCGAAGAGTTGTGCCGCCTGGAAAAGGACGAGACCAGAATCTATGGGGTCAAAAATGGGCTGCCAGCTCATACCGTTGTGGCTATCCGGAAAGATCGCGAGGGCAATCTCTGGCTCCGATTAAGGGATGTAGGTGTGTACATTCTTCCGGCTGGCGAAAGTATGTTTCGGAAACCGGAAATACCGTATCAAAAGCAGCATATGGCGAATATTCCGGCCACCGACTCGGATGGGCGGGTTTTGATGCCCATGTCCGACGGGATGCTGGTCGGGGGCGAACGAAACTGGCAAAAGATCGACTATACAACCGGGCTGCGCGGGGTGGTCTACACGGCATTTGAAGACCGGCAGCATTCTCTGTGGATTGGTTTGAAGGGACGGGGACTCGTCCAGTGGCGCGGCTACCGTGAATGGGAAAACTATACCACGGCCAGCGGGCTGCAGAGCGATGATGTGAACGCGATTCTTCCCCAACAGAATGGTCCAGTCTGGGTGGCCACCGATGGAGGGTTGCTACACGGAGAACGGCAGAGCACTGGCATCCAGTGGAAGAAGGTTCCGGAATTGGATGGAACAATGATCACCGTCATGCGCGAGGGTCCCGACGGGGCATTGTGGCTGGGCGCCGGATCGCTTGGTATTGCGCGATATGACGTGCATACCGGCAAAGTTAAATTGTTGAGCAAGACGCAGGGCGCAAACAAGGGAGTCTTTGAGCTGCGCTTCGATCACAAGCAGCGACTGTGGGTGGGAACGAATGGAGGACTCTATATGGCCGAGGCTCCATATACGAGGTTCGTTCTTATCCCAGAGTTGCCCCAATCGCGTATTTGGGCGATTGTTGAGGGCAGCGATGGCACACTCTGGGTGGGAGGGACCGGCGGGCTTTTCTCATTCGATGGCGAACACTGGACGAATCACTCCGAAGGCGATCCAACAGCGCGCGAGGTGCTTTCACTGGGCGTCGGCGCCGATGGGACGATTTGGGTCGCACACCGTTCCAGCAACGAGATCGATCGCATTCATCTGCGCCCGGGCGGGCTGGATGTCGAAAAGAACGTGCAACGGTTGGGCTCGAATGGAATGGTGTATTTCATGCAGTCCGACGCCCAGGGACGCATGTGGATGGGCACCGATCAAGGCGTGGATGTCTGGGATAGAGGACACTGGGACCACTATCGGGCGAGCGACGGATTGGTCTGGAACAATTGCAATACGAACGGCCTGGCGATAGAACCGGACGGCACGGTCTGGATCGGCACCAGCGGCGGACTGTCGCGTTTCAAGCCGCGCCCGCGCTCCAATCTGGATGCGCCGATCGAGGTAGTATTTACCAAGTTGGAGATGGGCGGGGCGGATGTTTCCGGCTTAAGCAATCCGTCGTTCGAGATGCACACCAACTCCCTGCTGGCGCGCTATTCGGCGCTGAACGCATCCCGCGTAAACGCGGTAATCTTTCGCTACCGGCTGATAGGGGCCAGTTCCGCCTGGACCGAAACGACGCAGCGGGAACAGCGATTTGCGCGACTCGCGCCAGGAGATTACCGGCTGGAGATTGAAGCGCAGAACGGCGATGACGTGTGGCGTGCGCATCGAGCCGAGTTTGACTTCAAAATTCTCCTGCCCTGGTATCGGACCTGGTGGTTTTTCACGCTCTGCGGCCTTGTCCCTTTCTGTGGGATTGTGGTCTTCTACCGAATTCGGATCGCTGCGGCGGCTACGAGGGAGCACAATCTCCAGTTGCTTGTCGAAGCGCAAAAGACGATCCAGAATCTGGCTTTTTATGACCCGCTGACCGAACTTCCCAACCGCCGGATGCTGTTGGACCGCCTGCGCAAGACTGTGGCCTTGAGCGCCCGCTGCGGCCGCTTGGGTGCGCTGCTATTTGTGGACTTGGATAAGTTCAAGCCAATGAACGATTCGTTTGGCCATCAGGCCGGCGATCTTATCCTCAAGGAGACGGCGCGTCGGTTGACTTCCGCGACACGCGAGACCGACACGGTAGCGCGATTGGGGGGAGACGAATTTGTGATCATCCTGGAAGACCTGAGCGCCCTTCCCGAGGAGGCAGCGTCCCAAGCCGAGATGATCGCCCAGAAGATACTTGTCTTGACCAGTCAGCCCTATCTGCTGATGGGCCATGAGTGTCTCATCTCGTCGAGCATCGGAATCACGGTCTTCGGAATTCAGGGTGAGAGCACGGAAGAGGTTTTGCAGCAAGCGGATATTGCCATGTACCAGGCCAAAGAAGCGGGAGGCAATACAGCGCGATTTTTCGCTCCGGAATTGCAGGCCGCCATCAATTCACGCGCCGCCTTGGTCGAGGATCTGCGCGAGGCAATCAAGCAAGATCAGTTTCTGCTCCACTATCAGCCACAGGTAGATCGCGACACTGTAATCGGCGCAGAGGCGCTGTTGCGCTGGAAGCATCCCCAGCGCGGCATTCTGCTTCCCGGTACGTTCATTTCTCTGGCCGAAGACACTCGGCTGATCCTGCCACTGGGAGATTGGGTTCTGGAAACCGCTTGCCGGCAATTGGCCGCATGGGCGGACAACAAAGAGACCGCTCATCTTTTAATTGCAGTGAATATCAGCGCGCGGCAGTTGCGGCAACCGGATTTTGTCGAGAGAGTGCTTGCGACGCTTGCTCGGACTGCAGCCAATCCGAAGAACCTTGAGCTAGAACTGACGGAGAGCATGCTGGTGGAAAATATCGACGAAGTCGTTGCAAAGATGACCGAGTTGAGATCACACGGTATAAAGCTCTCCCTGGACGATTTTGGCACCGGGTATTCATCCCTGAGCTACCTGCGCCGTCTTCCCTTGAACCGGTTGAAGATCGACCGCACGTTTGTGCGTGATATTTTTGCAGATCACAGTGGTGGCGCCATTGTGCAAGCCATTCTCTCTTTGGGTAGCGCCATGGGTTTGAGTGTGATGGCCGAAGGAGTGGAAACTGAAGAACAGAGAGAATATCTCGCTGCTCTTGGGTGCGATCTATACCAGGGGTATCTCTTCAGCCCGCCGGTGGCGATCAATGAATTAGAGAAATTTATCAGGGATGGGGTAAAACCAGGCCGTCGAGTCGGAGTGACAGTAGGCCGGTAAATGCAGTTTCTCTCGCTTCGCATTGAATGGCAGTTTGAGGGGTTGGCCGGTGCCCCATGTCTCAATCTACCACTGAAGATGGGTGCCCTCATCCTTGACGCGTTCTCGGCGGCAAGGGTGGGATCGCGCGAACCCCAACCAGCCGCGGCGAAGGCAGTAGGCTGCACTGCAGGCGCCAAAACTCCGCCTGGATTGGGAGTTTTTTCTTCATGCAGTAATTCGATGCAATTACAAATTTATCAATAACTTAATCACGAACGCGCGCGCAAAGCCAGGGCCATTCGTATCATTCCGTCGCATTTTTTCCAAAATCTCTCTACCTATATGCCGACACTTTCCGACACTTTTTCGCAACGATTTAGTCTACTTACATGTCGTATCGCAGTAGGCGTTGGCGATCATCGATAACATCGCGATATAACTCGACGGCGAGACAGCGGCGCGAGGGCACACACTGTTTAGCGCTTGATTAGGCCTGAGCCACCCGCCCGAGCGCGCTTTTGTCGTCCGCGAGGTCTCGGGCGCTACGGGCGTAAACCCATAGATAGAAAATACACATGAATAATAAGGCCAGCGGAGCCGGAAGGGCCTGCGCCGCAACAAAAATCTGCGACACAAGATGCGTTGCAGGCAGGTTCAGTTTGCCAATCACTCCAAGGATGATTGACCAAGAAAGATCGCCGGTGAACACAAATGCTGTCGAATTCACCAGAAGGGCGAGCTTCCCGGTCAACCCGCCTTCAGCCCATAGCATGGCGCAAGCGGGAACCGTAAGCAGCAGCAGTTTCGCATCGAGCTGCCGATGGTAGACAGGCAGCATGGAAAGAGCGGCAACCGAGGCCAGAGCTAGCCACACCCGTCGGCGCGAGGGCTTTGCCCACAGAGTGATGCCTGCCCAGAACAGCAGCAGTAGGGCACAAACAAGATAGGAAGCTGGATTGTAAAAGCGCGGATCGTCTCGTAAAAGGCTGAAAACTGTCTGCAGGTTGATCAGCATATCCGGACCATGACCACCGGAAGAAGCAGGGCCGGGATCGTTCATAGCGCCATGTTGGGAGAAGGCTATGAGATTGGTGTGCATCTCCTGCAGCCAGTTCGGCGATAGATGCCAGACCCACAACACCGCCGGCAGCCCGATCGCGAGCACAACCAGAAGCGATTGCAGTGCGCGCTTGCGGTAAACTCCGCCTGCCAATAAAAAATACAGCCAGACCAAACATGTTTCATGCGGTTTGACGGCAAGACTGATCGCCAGACAGAGCACACCCGCAACCACAAACCTTTCCTGAAGAAAGCACCAGACAGCTACTGCGCCAAGGCTGATCGATACTCCAGCAATATTGCCCGTCAAAACAAGCAATTCGCTGTTGGCCAAAACCAAGAAGACCAGCAGGCCGGCAAAGGCAGGTTCGTACGTTGCCCCGAGATTCGATATCAAGAACACGGCAACGATGAAGCAGCCTATGCAAATTATTAGCCAAAGAACATGCGCCGGCCCCCACATCAGCAGCGCAACCGGAGCTATTAGCAATAGCGCAGTGGGTGGATAGAGGTTTTGCGTCGCAATCTGGTGTTCCTTCGCAGTATCCGCTAAGTTACTTTTTCCCTCCGCCAGATATGCGCGCATCACCTCGGTCACCGCGTAGGGATCGCGTTGCTGAACCAGTGTTCGAGCGGGATAGTAAAGCGCCTTAAAATCCGATAGAGAGGTAGGATTGGCGATCTCAAAGGCAAGTCCCAAAAAGATGAAGATGAAAATGCCCAGCATTGTCAAATACAAGCCATCGAGTTGCTCACGCGTCATCCTAACTCTCTCTCTCGGCTTTTGCTGGAAGGGACCGAAAAACGCCTTGCTGCCGATCCGCATAACTAATCATATCGCAGGCTCCTCCGGTGCCCGTTTGCCGCCGTCGCGCAGACGCCTTCGTCAATCGTAGAAATCAAGAAGAGCGTCGGCGAAGTGAATCAATCAAGTAAAGATTTTCTTGAAATCTCCGCAATTTGAATCTGTTAGGATGTCCTCAATGCAATCCAACGATGACATCGCACCCTGTCTTACGGTCGTGATGCCTGTCTACAACGAATCCGCCAGCGTGGCCAAGGTTGTCCAGGCAGTCTTATTGCAGCGTCCCGTTCAACAATTGGTTATCGTCGATGATTGTTCGCAGGACGGTACCTGGGATCTGTTGCAGCAATTCTCTCTAACCGATCCACGCGTCAAACTCATGCGGCACGAAGTAAACCGCGGCAAGGGAGCGGCTCTGCGCTCCGGTTTCGCGCAAGCAACCTCGGAGGTCGTCATCGTACAGGATGCCGATCTTGAATATGATCCGGCAGAGTACTTCCACCTGCTTGAACCCATCCTTTCAGGCAGAGCTGACGTGGTCTACGGTTCACGTTTTCGCGGCGGCGGCGGCGCCTGCCGGGTTCTGTATTTCTGGCATTCGGTCGGCAATAACTTCCTCACCCTCTGCTCCAACATAGCCACGGATTTGAACCTCTCCGATATGGAGACCTGCTACAAAACCTTCCGCCGCGAGGTCATCCAAAATATCAAGATTAAGGAAGACCGTTTCGGCTTCGAGCCGGAAATCACGGCCAAAGTCGCCAAAGCGAGGGTGCGTATCTACGAAGTGGGGATATCCTACTCGGGTCGCACGTACGCTGAGGGTAAAAAAATTGGCTGGCGGGACGGTTTTCGCGCCCTGTGGTGCATAGCAAAGTATAACTTCTGGAGTAAGTAACTGCCTCGGCCAACCTACGCCGCGGATGGCGCAGATTCTTATCCCGTAGGATGGACTGAATCTGAGGCGCCCCGCTTCCCTCGCATTTGGGGATATGGGACATCTGTGTTGATTACAGCACCGCTATTTGCAGTTATTGTCGCAGTTGGCGTTGGCGATCATCGATAACATCGCGATATAACTCGACGGGGAGACGGCGGCGCGGGGGTTCTTGTCGATGTCTACCTGATGCACAACGACCATATCTTTGGACGGCAGGACGGTGATGTACTGGCCGCCGGTTCCCATGGCGCTGTATGCGCCCTGCATGAATCCGATATAGCTGTAACCGGGAAAAGTCGGCTCGTCCCAGACCCACCAGAGCAATCCATAGCCCCAGCGCTCGGGTTCGCCGCCGTTGCGCAGGCCGGTGGGGTTGATGTCTTTGAAGGGTGTGATCAGCGTCGTCATATAGCGCGCCCAGTCACCAGGAAAGATGATCTTGCCATTCCACACGCCCCAATCGAGCATGAGCAGGCCGAGGCGGGCCATGTCGCGCGTGGAAAGCGAGATGGGATAAAGCGGATGCACACTGCCAGGCACGGGGATCTTCTTCTGTTTCGAGGCGTCGTAATCCTGCATGCCGATGGGCGCGGCAATATCGGTCTGGAGGGACTGGTAGATCTCTTTGTGAGTGAGCTTTTCAAAGGCCGTGCCCGCGGCGTTGAAGTCCCAGTTGTTGTAGACATAGTGGGAGCCGGGATACTCGGAGCCGCGCGGCGGCATGTAGCGGCCCTGGTCCCAGGCGGGAAGCGTCTCCGGTGGCGTTTTCTGGGCGGGCATATAAATTCCAGAACGCGAGGCGAGCAACTGGACGAGAGTCGCTTTTTCTTCCATAGGCAGAAAGGGAACGTTGTCGTCGAGGCCGATTTGCTTGACGGTTTTGTCTATGTCGATGGTGTTGTCGAGCACGTATTTGCCATACAACATGCCCAGTACGCTCTTGCGCACCGAGGCCACATTGCTGGGGTGCGATACGTCTCCATAGGAGAAAATGACCCGGCCCTGAACGATGACCATCATTGAGGTTGTGTCTTGCGTTTTGACCCAGGCGCGCAGGGCTTCGAGCTTTGCGCTGGAGTAGCCGACGGACTCGGGCGAGGTCTGCGCCCACTCGGCTGCCGGGACTGCTTCACCGGCGATGCGCGTGGTTGGCTGAGGCGTGGGTTGGGACGCGGTTTGCCCAATACAAGCCGTTGCTCCTGTCGCGAACAGCAGTGTGAGAACTAGACGGCAAAATCGTGTATCCAGAATGGATTGTATCAGCGGCTCCTTGGGATAGAAACTGTCCTCTTATAACCAGACGCGCGGACGCCAGAATTTGCGAATGCTCCACGTTCCCAGGCGGAAGGTGAGAAAGACCAGAGCCGCGCCGAGGATAAAGCCGATGGGCAGAAGCCACCAGCCGAGCAACTCAGAGGCATTGGCCGGTGGGTCACCGGAGCCGAAACCGAGGTTGAGGCCCCAGGAGCTATCTCCGTTTACGGTCTTCCACAGCCCGGTGGCGCGAGGCCAGATGAGTTTAAGCGCTGCGAGGATAAAGAGAAACCCGCCGATGCAGTAGCCGACGACGGAGACGAGGAATACGGCCAATCCGATGATACTGAGTTTTGCCCAGCGGAAGAGGCTGCACAGCATGTAAGCGGGTGAACGTGCGGATTGCGCGCGCTTCAACAGTTCCTCGGTGCGGTAGCGGCTGGCGAGTTCTTCAGGCGTGCCGAGGGCGGCGAGTGTCGCGGCGACAGCCACGGCAGAAGTGTCGGTGGAGATTTTGTCAAGGATATGGGCGTTAATCTCCTGCACGATGTCCTGGACATCTTCTTCCATCAGGTCGCGGAGATGTTTGCGCAGGGCCGCGAGGTAAGTGTCGATAGCTTTTTGAGAGTCGGCTGGAAGGGTCATGGCTGTTCCTTTCTCGATTCCGTGTCGGATTCAGGAGAGAGCGGGGCGAGGAGGCCGTTCATGCTGGCGGAGAACCGGGTCCAGATACGGGACATTTCAAGGGCGCGCTGGCGTCCGGCGGAGGTAAGCCTGTAGTACTTGCGAGGGTGGCCGGAGTCGGACTCAACCCATTCCGATTCAACGAGTCCCAGAGAGCGTAGCCTGTTGAGCAAAGGGTAGGCGGTGCCCTCGACGACGATCAGGTCGGAGTGAGTTTCCAGATGGCGGAGGATCTCCAGGCCGTAGAGCCGGCCCTGCCAGAGCGCGGCCAAAATGGCGAGTTCGAGGGAGCCCTTGCGGAGCTGAACCTCCCACTTCTCTGCTGACTCCGGTGGCTGTGTGGTTTCTTTCACAGCACGATACTATGCAGTGCATAGTATCGTGTCAAGGATTATTTTGAATGACATGAAGTATGTGCGGCTGCGAGCTTGAGACACAGTGCTTTCCCATGGCCCAAAAAACGAGGGGCGTGGGGCAACCATCTGATCCGTCAGGACTTTTCAATCCAATATGGTTGTGTAGGCGCGCCAAGGACCGACGGCGTCGCGGTATTCACAGGCCATCGTTTTTACGATTTGCGCGATGTGGCCTAGATCGTGAACCGCCCAGTTGGCCAAGTGATTGCCCATTGTTACCAAACCAAGTTCAGGATGCATGCCGGGCAGATCGTAGTGCTGTTCTCCAACGCCAAGATCGCGAAGTTCTTGCAGACTGCGGCTCCGCATCTGGGCAAATTCATCGAGCAATTGGTCCACGGATTTATCGGCGATCAAAGGCTGAAATGCGAACCGGTCAAAGGGATCGAAGGTTTTTCTGTCCTGGTGGTCGAGGATGATGCGGGCACGCGGAATCCAGTCGGTGAGTTCTCCATGCATCAGGTGACCGAGAACATCGATTGGGCTGAAGGACTCAGGCGACCGCCTGCAGTTCAACCACGCAGCGGACTTTCCCCGCAGCAGCGCGTTGAGGACAGAAGGGGTCTCGGTGAGGAGTTCCATTGCCTCTTCGAGATGAAACTGCATTCTGAATCTCCATTGCAACTGGGCTGTTACTTCCACTCTGGCGTGTAAGACCAGCGGCTGGGGCGGTGGAAGATGTACTGAGCGACGCGGGGCTGAGTGTTGAAGTTGGGACTGCTGCCGTGGGGCAGGGCGTGGTGCCAGATGACGAGGTCGCCAGCTTTGCCTGCAATGGGCGTGAGGCCGGGTTCATTCAGGATCGCGTGGCGCGGGTCAACGTTCGGCGGCAGCGCCTTGAGCCACGACTCGAGCTTGCGATGAAAGCCGGGGATGCAGGTGAAGGCACCCTGATTCGCTTCAGTATCAGTGAGATAGAGAATCCCCTGGAGGCCGAAGACGTGAGGTGGAAGCAGAGTCATGTCCCAGTGGACATGCGGACCGGGAAAGGGCCAGCCGGGACGCTCGGGAGGGTTGAAACCGCCTTGATCGACGGAGGGCCAGAGGTCTTCGCGTCCCCAGAGTTGGGCAAAGGCTTTCACCAGGCGCGGTGCGTGGCGGTTGGCCCAGAAGGAGGGATGGTGGGTGAGCGGCACCCAGATGCTTTTGCCGGCCTTGTCGGTGTACCAGGTTGCGGGGTTGGCGGGGTCTACTTCGAGGAATTCGTAGATGG
>Ga0181534_10000246_pt1 | contig 39192 bp, 35 predicted proteins | sample PEATcosm2014_Bin_37_FD_119758 | JGI IMG/M metagenome (GOLD analysis project Ga0181534, IMG submission 119758) | Peatland microbial communities from MTU Mesocosm Facility, Houghton, MI, USA - PEATcosm2014_Bin17_10_metaG | ecosystem: Environmental > Terrestrial > Soil > Wetlands > Peat | place... | reverse complement strand
CGCCCACGAGGTCAAGCAACAGCGGCTCGAATTGCTGCAGAACCGGCTCAACACCCAGGCGCGGGCGATCTCGCAGCGCATGGTCGGCAGCCGCCAGCGCGTGCTGGTGGAGCGCCCCGCCAAGCGCAATCCGGAGCAGCTCGCCGGGCGCACCGACAACAACCGCTGGGTGAATTTCGACGGTCCGGCGCCCGATCCGAAGCGCCTCATCAATCAGTTCGCCGATGTCATCATCACCGAGGCGATGCCCAATTCACTGCGCGGACGTCTTGTGGTAGAAACCTAAGCCGTGAGTTCCGTGCGCATGACCCGCGACCTGTTGCTCGCACCGGCCGACAACGTGCGCCTGGTGGAGCTGTGCGGTCCGCTCGACGAGCACCTGCGGCAGATCGAGACCCGGCTCGGCGTCGAGGTGCGACGGCGCGGCAACCGGTTTCAGATCGTCGGACTGCCCCCGGCCATCGAGCGCGCCGAAGCGGTCCTGCAGGATCTTTACGCGCGCGGGCAGCGCGAGCCGGTCGATTCAGAGCGGGTGCACATGGCCCTGCAGGCGCTCGACATGGAGCCAACCGATGCCGGGGAGGCCACGGCTGCGGGCGATGAGCTCAAGGTGCGCACCTCGCGCGGCGCCGTGCGCGCGCGCGGCAGCAATCAAACCGACTATTTGCGCAATATCCGCACGCATGACCTGACCTTCGGCATTGGGCCGGCCGGAACCGGCAAAACCTACCTGGCGGTCGCCTGCGCGGTCGAAGCGCTGCAGTCGGAGACGGTGCGGCGGATCGTGCTGGTGCGCCCGGCGGTCGAGGCGGGCGAGCGGCTCGGATTCCTGCCGGGGGACCTGTCGCAAAAGGTCGATCCGTATCTGCGGCCGATGTACGACGCGCTCTACGAAATGCTCGGCTTCGAACGCGTCGCCAAATCGATCGAGCGCAACGTGATCGAGGTCGCGCCGCTCGCCTTCATGCGCGGCCGTTCGCTCAACGACTCGTTCGTGATCCTCGACGAGGCGCAGAACACGACCAACGAGCAGATGAAGATGTTCCTCACGCGCATCGGCTTCGGTTCGAAGGCGGTGGTCACCGGCGACATCACGCAGGTCGATCTGCCCCATTCGAAGCAGTCGGGCCTGCGAACGGTGATCGACGTGCTGCGCGGCGTGCATGGCATCGCCTTCACCCTGTTCAGTTCCCGGGACGTGGTGCGTCACCCGCTGGTGCAGCGGATCGTGCAGGCCTACGAAGCGAACACACCCGACGGCGGCGCTTGAAGCAACCGGCGGCGCCGCGGCTCGAACTCGAGGTCACCTACGCGGCACGGCGGCCCTGGGTGCCGCGGCGTGCGCAGTTCGCGGCCTGGGCAACCGCGGCGCTCGGCGCCGGGCGCTTCGCCCTGTCGGTGCGTGTGGTCGGTGCCGCCCGCAGCCGCGGCCTGAATGCCCACTACCGCCACAAGGACAAACCCACCAACGTGCTGTCGTTCGCCGGCGCCGGCTTGGATCCCGAGGGCCGCAATTTCCTGGGCGAACTGGTGATTTGCGCGCCGGTCGTGGCGCACGAGGCCCGGAGCCAGGGCAAATCGGCGGCGGCACATTGGGCGCACATGACGGTGCACGGGGTGCTGCACCTGCAGGGATATGACCACGTACGGCGCCATGATGAGCGGATCATGTCGGCGAGGGAGATTCAAATCCTTGATCGGCTTGGGTTTTCAGACCCGTATGCGTGATCGAGTATCCTGCCACCCATGTCCGAACAGCCTCAAGGAAGCACGGGTCGCTGGTTAAAGCGCATCACGCAATCGATGTCGGGCGAGCCGCGGGACCTCGCGGAACTCATCGAGGATCTGCGCGAGGCGAGCGCGCGCGGGTTGTTCAACGGCGACGCGCTGGTGATGATCGAGGGGGTGCTCGCCGTCGCCGACATGCAGGTGCGCGACATCATGGTGCCGCGTTCGCAGATGGTGTTCGTCGAGCGCGATGAGCCGCCGGACAAGCTGGTCGAACTGGTGGTCGAATCCGGCCATTCACGTTTTCCGGTGATCGGCGAGGACCGCGATCAGATCCTCGGCATTCTGCTCGCCAAAGACCTGCTGCGGCTGCAAACCGCCGGCGAGGAGCCGTTCGAGATTCGCGAGTACATGCGCCCGGTCGTGTTCGTGCCCGAGAGCAAGCGCCTCAACGTGCTGCTCAAGGAGTTTCGGCTGAGCCACAACCACATCGCGATGGTGGTCGATGAGTACGGCGGCGTGTGCGGTCTGGTCACGATCGAGGACGTGATCGAACAGATCGTCGGTGAAATCGATGATGAGCATGACGTCGAGGACGATCAGGCGATCCGGCGCGAGGGCGAGCGGGAATTCACGGTCCGAGCCCTGACGCCGATCGCGGATTTCAACGAATATTTCTCGACCGCGTTTTCCGACGAGGAATACGACACCATCGGCGGATTGCTGATGCAGGAGTTCGGCCGTCTGCCACGCCGCGGCGAGACCATCCAGGTCGGTGCGCTCGAATTCCGGGTGGTGCGCGCCGATCGGCGCCGCATCGACTTGTTGCGCGTCATCACACCCACTGCGATCGAGCCGCCGGCCGCCGACGAGTCGACCCCTTGAATTGGCCCGCCCGCGGCGCTTCGGCCGCGATGCGACTGCAGGCCGCGGCACGCCTGGTGGCGGCGTTCGCAGTCGGCGCCGCCCTCAATCTCGCCTTCGCCCCGTTTGGGTGGTGGCCGGTCGGCCTGCTCGCTCCCGCCGCGTTGTTCGCCCTGATACGCGGCCTGCCGCCGCGCCGCGCGGCCGGGGCGGGCTTCGCGTTCGGCGCCGGGTTGTTCGCCTTCGGCACATACTGGCTGTACGTCTGTCTGCACGACTTCGGCCTGGTTCCCATCTGGCTCACCCTCATCCTGCAAGTCGCGCTGGTCGCGCTGATGGCCGCGTATCCGGCCCTGCTGTGCTTTCTTGCCAATCGCTTCTGGCTCAAGCCGGGGATGACTCGCGAATGGCTCGTGCTGCCGGCTCTCTGGGTGCTCGCGGAGTGGCTGCGTGGCTGGGTGCTCAGCGGCTTTCCGTGGTTGTCCTTGGGATACAGCCTGGTCGGCACGCCGCTCGGCGGCTGGGCGCCGCTGCTCGGCGTTTACGGGGTGAGTTGGGCCGCGGCGATGGCGTGCGTGGCGCTCACCGTGGCCTGCGGCTGGAAGATGCCGATGGCGCGCCGGGCGCGTGCCGTCGCGGTGCTCGGCGTGCTGTTCGTGCTGCCGCTGGCGGCATCGCGCCACGCCTGGACGAACCCCGTCGGTCCGGGAATTCCCATCGCCATCGTGCAGGGCGCCGTCTCGCAGGACCAGAAATGGCAGCGCGGCAACCGGCAGGCGACGCTGGACCGCTACGCCATGCTGACGGATCGGGCCTGGGGGGCACGCTTGATCGTCTGGCCCGAAACCGCGCTGCCGGTGCTCGCCGGAAACATCGGCGACTATTTGAGTGACCTCGCGGCGCGCGGCCGCGCGCACGATGTGGATATCGCCCTGGGGCTCGTGAACTACGAGCCGAAAAGCGCGCGCTACTACAACGGCCTGCTCATGCTCAACTCCGCCGGCCAGACCTGGTACTACAAGCGCCACCTGGTGCCCTTCGGCGAATATTTTCCGGTGCCGTCCTTCGTGCGCTCATGGCTGCGTCTCATGAGTCTGCCTTACGATGACATTTCACCGGGCGGCGCGCACCAGCCGGCGCTGGACGCGGCGGGCCAGAAGATTGGCGTCACCATCTGCTTCGAGGATGCCTTCGGCAGCGCGCAATTGCGCACTTTGCGCCAAGCGACGCTGCTGGTGAACGTCACCAACAACGCCTGGTACGGTGACTCGACCGCGCCGCATCAGCATCTGCAGATTTCGCGCATGCGCGCGCTGGAAGCGGGCCGCTACCTCATTCGCGCGGCAAACGATGGCATCAGCGCGGTGATCGACCCCAAGGGCGCCATCACCGCCGAGCTGCCGCAATTCACCCAGGGTGTGCTGCGGGCGGACGTGCAGCCCATGAGCGGACTCACGCCCTATGCCCGGTTCGGCAACTATCCGGTCATCGCCCTCGCCCTCGCCCTGCTGGGCCTGGCCGGGTGGCGGCGGCGCCAGGGCGTCTAGCGGCGCGCCGGCGGCGCGCCGGCGGCGAACCGGGAAAGCCGTGGTGCGGCTAGTGGCGCGCCGTGATCGCCTGCCAATTCAGAATGGCGTTCCACAGAAAGCGCTGATCGCCGCGGTTCATGTCGCGGTGAAGCGGGTTGAAATTAAAGGCAAGCACCCGTCCGCGGCCGACCGGCAGGTCGAAAATGGCCGGGCGGCCGACCAGTCCGTCCTCGCCCCACACCTGGCCGCTGATCAGCAGCGGTCCGCCGTCCGCATCGCCCCATTCCATCACGACGCCACTCGGGTCGAACGGCCCATCGAGGCAGGTGGTGCAATAAGACATGCGCAGCCAGCTGCGCGGAACCGAGTACAGGGCGTAATTTTGGCGGAACACGTGGGTGTGTTCCGGATATCCGTAGGCGATGGGATGCTCCGGCTGCTTGAACGAGACGCGCACGTGCGAGCCCGGTGTGCGCGTCTCGGCCTGTGCCGCGGCCGCCGCGGCCGCCGCGCCACCGCCGGCGCTGCTGCGCGGCACGCCGCCGGCCTCGCGGCGCACGCCGCGCACGATACCGCCCTCGAGCGGCAGCATCGAGCCGTTGCCAAGCGTGACGAGCAGGCCGCCGCTCTCGACGAAGCGCTGCAGTTCCGCGAGGCCGCCCCAGCCGATGCCGCCGGTGATGTCGTCGGATTGCGCCGGCGTTCCGTGGCTCGGCGTCGCCGCCGTCTTCTTGAACGGCATCGGTCCCCAGGCTTGCGGAATCCCGTGAATCTGTTCGCTCAACTCGAGATCGACGTGACCGTAGAGCAGCACGTCGTACTGGCCGTGCAGATTGCCTTTGCGGATGTCTTCGTCGCGCACGTACACATAGGGTATGTGGCGCTGGTCGAGTGAGTAGCGCGCCCAGCCGATGGTGTCGGTATCGGCCCAGGGCACCCAAAGCCCGAGACGGGGCACCGGCGCCGCGTGCGCCGCCACCTGCGGCAGCTCGGCGGCACTGCGAAAATCGATGCCGAGGCGGGCCGCCGCATCACGCAGCGCAGCCGCGAGACCGGCTTGGGCCGGCAGCAGCCATGAGCCGCGCGGATAGTTGATGCCGTCGCGCGTGAAGGGCTGCTCGGCGATCAGGACCTTGAAGCGCGACAGGAGAAAGCGTGCCTCGAGCAGGCCCTCCTGGCCGGTATCCTCGAGCAGGAACACCGGGCCCGCCCCGGTCACGGCGCCGGCCGGATGCGGCGGCTCGAGCACCGCGGCGAGCGGCACCTCGCGCACGCGCGCATCGGCGGTCGCGACCGCCGCGAGATGATAATTCGCGGGTAACTCCCAGGAAATATCATCGTACGGTTCGCCGGCGTCCTTCGGATAGAATTTTGGACTCAAGAGATCGACGGCGTAGTTGCGGTACGGTTGATCGAGCCGCACGACGAAGGTGCCCGCGGGAAATTCCCCTTCTGTCAGGCTCAACTTCGACTCGGTGCGGCCGACCTCGATGCCTTGCGCAAGCAGCCGTGCGATCATTTGCGCGACCCGCGTCGGATCTCCCTGATCCCCCGGAATGAGGTACGCGAAGGGCGCCTCGTCGAGACCTTTGCGCCAGGAGTTCACACCTTTCTGATAAAAGTTGGCGAGCAGGGTCTTCGATTGCCCCGCGGCCAGATCGAGAGCGGCGAGCGCCGCGGTCTCGGTGTAGTTGATGTTGTCCCGCGCGGACCATCGGAACGAGCCGGACGGCGGCGGCGAGGGGCGGTACCAGTCGCGTCCGACGGCGTCGGGCGGGGCGGTCTGCACCAGCGTTTCGGCCGTGCCGTTGCCGAAGGTTTCGTAACCGCGCCCCGTGGCGTTGTGGTTGAGGGCGATCGAGTCCAGGAACAAATGGGCGAAGTCGTCGCCGAAATTCCAGCTCCACACCCCCGGCATGCCGAGGCCGGTCAGGGTGGTGACCTCGTGAAAACTCATCTCGAGACGCTCATCGTAGCTGATCGGATCGACGTTTTCGTTGGTCGGTCCCGTGCCGTTCCACGTGATCAACAGGGCCACGCTTTCGTGCAGGTCATGCATGATGGTCGGATGCCAGTCGAACAGCATGCGCTGCACCGCCTTGGTGGTCTCGTGCGTCAGCTGCGTGGCATCACGGTTGATGTCGACGAAGGCATATTTGGACCAATACGGCGGCGCCTGCCGCGGCAGCGTGGCCAGGTCGGTCTTGCCCTTCAAAAACCGGTAGAACCATTCGACCTGCTTGTCGCGGCCGTCCGGGTTCGATACCGGGTTGATGAGCACGACCAGGTGTTCGCGAATGCGCCGGATCATCGGCTGCTCGGAGACCGCGAGCCGGTAGGCGAGTTCGAGCATCGCCTCGGTCGACCCGGTCTCATCCGAATGCAACGCCGCGTTGAAGTAATAAATCGGCCGCGCTTCCTCGACCAGGCGCGCCGCCGCGGCCGGATCGGTCCTGCGCGGGTCGGCGAGCGCGGCGGTGGCGGATTTCAAGCGCGCGAGGTCCGCAATGCCCTTCTCGTCGGCGATGGCGAGCAACACGATGTCGCGACCTTCCTCGGAGCGACCGATGGTGAACACGCGCACCCGCGGGGAGGCTGCGGCGAGCGCGCGCGCGTAGGCGTACGCGGTCGCACTGTTGACCAGTTCGCCCGGCGCGCCCGGGATTCGATGCAGGAAAGTGCGCGGCGAGGGTACCGTCGCCGACGCGGGTAGATACGACACCCACGGCGATCCGAAGCGCGGTTCAGTGGTGGCCTGCGCGATCTCCTCGGAGGCGAAAGCCTCCGGTGTATCGGGCGCGGCGCCCGGTTGGGCCGCCACCGTGCCGGACAACAGCACCAGCGAAATCAGCGCGCAGGATATTTTCATGATCGATGCGTCGCGAGCGCCTCGATCATCCCGCGATAATCGTCGATGCCGGGAGTGGCGCGCCCGGCCGACTTGCCTTCATCGTCCCAGCGGCGAACGCGCACCGCATCGGCGTGAAAGAGTTCAGTCTCGAATTGCGCCACCTCATAAGCCGACATCGGACCGCCCTGCAACTTGAGCGTGATGACCGAAGCGGCGCTCAGCTTGGCGAAATAGTGGTCATCGGTCGCACACAAATAGCGCTTGGCGGGCACGTGCAGGCGGACCGGTTCGGAGACCTGCGGCGCAAAGCGCTGCGCGAGCCAGCGGCTGCCGACCTTTTCGTGGCAGGCATCCACGGTCCAGTCCGCGATGTCCGCGGGCACCTCCTCGATCAGATGACCGATATCGTGCAGCAGTGCCGCCACGATCAGCGCCGGCGGCGCGCCCTCGGCCCGCGCGCAGGCCGCGGCCTGCAGGGCGTGCTCGGTCATCGACACGCTTTCGCCGAAATAGGCTGCCGCGCCGCGCTCGCCAAAAATCCGGATGATCTCGTCGGTTACCGTCATGTTGCCCCCCCTTCGAAGTCGCGACGCAGTCGCGCCGCCGCGCCGTAGACGCTGTCGCGCGTAAGATAGCAGCCGCGCAGATGGCGTGCGTGCGCCGCCGAAGAGAATGCCGTGCGACCGTGCAAGATGCGCTGATTGTCGAAAACCACGAGCTCACCGTCGGCGAGCCCGGTCCTTAATTGGTGGCGCGGATCGCGCAGCAGGGCGGCAAAGCGCCGGTAGGCGGCGTAGAACGGTTCGGCCTCGCCCGAAAAATCGAGCAGCGGCGCGATCGAGCGGCTGTTGTAGTGCACGGCGCTCACCTCGCCGCGGCAGGAGAGCTGGATCAGCGGCCGCTCCGCGTACAGCTCCGCATCCTTGGAGCGGTAATGAAACGGCACCGCCGTCTGCGCCAGTCGCGCAAAGGCATCCGGGTCGACGGCACGCAGTTCGAGGGCGAGCGCGTGGCCGTCGGCGAACAGGCTGTCGCCGCCGTCGGGTGAGGCGATGAGCACATGCAGCGCTTGGAACCCCGGCACCGGATCGCGGTACGGGTTGTCGGTGTGCAGGCCAAGGCCCAGATCCGAGTAGGCGAGGTTCTCCGGTTGGGGCACGGAACGCACGTCAAAGACCCGGCCGTAGTTGGTTTCGAGCACCTGACCGACCGATTGCATGGCCTCGAGGATGCCGGATTCGGTACGCGGCACGCCGCGCAGGAACGCGATGCCGTCGCGCAGCAGCCGGGTCTGCCACTCGAGGCGGCGCGGCGCATCGGTGCGGATCGCGTCGAACGCAGCCCAGGCAAAATCGCGCGCCGCATCGAGGTTCGCGCCTTCTAGCCAGCGGCGCGGCGCGAGCTGCGGCTGACGGGCGGCGCGCACTTGCGCGGCCAACCAATCGAGATCGAAGCTCGCCGCGTCGGGTTCACCCTCCCATTCGATGCGCACCCGTCCCTCGAACACCGCCGCCGACCGAATCCGCGGCTGCACCGGCAGATCCGCGATGTCGACCAGGCGCTGGCCGCTATGAGAGTCGCGATCCTGCGGCAAGTTGTCGCGCAGCCACACGCTGGCGAAGTCGGCGACCTCGCCGTTCGTCCATTCCACCGTGAGCGTGTCGGGAGTGCTGCGCAGGCGCTTCGAGGCAGTCAGGAGACTCACGGGAGCGCGGCCTTGAGCGCTGCCGTACGCGCGTTGAGCCGATACAGGCAGGCCGCACCGAGCGCCGCCAGGGCGCTCACCACCGCGAGCGCCACGAACACACCCTGCCACCCGAAGGCGACCGAGACGCGGGCGACGCTGTCGCCCGCCACGACGGCACCGAGATAGCCCACCCCATCGATGATGCCCGAGGACATGGCCGAAGCCTGTTTGCCGCCGAAGTCGATGGCAAAGGCGCCGCCGAGATACGAATAAGGGCCCAGCAGGCAAAATGCGATGATGCCGATCGCCCCGAGCGGCAGCAGCGCGCCAACCGTGCTCGCGCGCATCGACATCAGCAGCAGCAACGCGCTGGCCGTGGCGGCCAGGCCCAGAAACAGCAACAGCGCGCGACCGTTCGCGCCCAGCCGGTCACTGAGCCAGCCGGAGAGCAACACCGACACGGCTCCGACGCCGGGAAAGACCGCGCTCATGCCAGCCGCATTGCCCATGGTGTAGCCCAGGTAGTCCCGCAGGTAGACGGGGGTCCAGATGTTGAACGTCTCGCGAATTATGGTGCAACCCAACGACAGGAGGCAAACGAGCAGGAAGGCGCGGCTGCGCAGCAACGGCCCGAGCAGCGCACGCACGCCCGCGGGCTGCGATGCGCCGTCGGCAAACAGATTCAGCGGATTTGGCACCGCTTCCGCGAAGCCCGACTCGGTGCGTGACTCGCGCAGCAAGAAAACATTGGCGAGAAAACAAACGCCGGCAACGGCCGCCGCAAAGTAGAACAGCGCCTGCCATGCGAAGCCGCGTTCGATCAACGTTCCCATGCATTGGCGCGCGAGGGCATCGCCGACCAGATAGCTGATGCTCAGGATGCCGACGATCATGCCGTAGGAGGAATAATCGAACCACTTGGAGGAGACCTTGATCAATCCAGCCCAGGCGATCGACTGGGTGAGCCGATTGCCGAGCCATGCCAGGGTGAAGATCGGCAGGCTCCCGCCGAGTGCGAACAGCAGGGTGAAACAGGTGGCTCCGCCGGGAAGCTCACCCGGCCGCCCCAAAAGTCGCCGAGGCCGCCCAGGAACAGCTTGCCGAGGGCATACGCGAGGACGCCGAGCGAGGAGATCGTCCCCATGCGCACGATGGCCTCGTGGTGGCTCACGCCGTGCCGCCCCAATTGCTCGATGATGAGCGGCGTACCGACCGAAAGATCGGCGCGGCAGAAATACAGGGCCGCGTAGCCGGCAAACAGCAACGTGACGACCGTCATCTGTTTGTAGCGCAGGGCGCGCATCGCTTGGGATCCTTAGCAGCGGAGCGGTGCGCTTCCGGGCGGCATCATCCCACCAGACTCGGGCGCCCGGCTACTCCTGCACGGTGTGGCCGTGCAGTTTTTTTCACGACCGTCGGTCAGGCCGTCGTGTTGACGCCGTTGCCCACCGGGCTGACCGAGGCGCTGCCGGAACTCTGTAAATCCTGCAGGAAACCGCTGAGGAATGACTGCAGAGCCGCGGTGGAGCTCGAGGCCGGGCTGCTCGCGGATGAACCGCTCGAGGACGAACTGCTGGAGCTGTTTCCGCCCAAGTCGCCGATCAATTTCTGAAACGCCGAATTGAGCGTCGACAACGAGCTCGATGACAGGCCCGACGAGCCGGTGCTGCCGCTGATCTCCTGGCTGTTGGCGAGATCTTGTACCAGGGTCTGCAGTGCGGAGATGATCCCCGACTGGCCGTACGAGGCTGCGGCGCCGGCCGTGCTCGCGGTGACGGCCGTGCTCGAGCTGGCGGCTGTCGAAGCGGTGGAGGCCGACGGGGTGCTTGCGGCATCGGAGGAGCCGGAGGATCCCGGCGATTGACGGCCCGCCTGGCGCAGCGCGCCGAACAGGTCGTGCAGGAACGCGTGCAAATCCTGCGCAAGATTGGTTGCCGGCTGACTGGTGCTCGAGGCGGCGGTGCTGCTCGCTGCCGTGGTGCTCGAGCCGCCGGTCGCGGAACTGGCGGTCGTTGCCGAACCGGCGGAGGCGTTCTGGACCGCCTGGGTCAATGCCTGCAGCAGGCTCGCGAAAAGATTGCCGCCTCCGGATACGCCGCGCGCGCCGCCGCGATCTGAATCCGAATCGCGATGTCCGCGCCGCGCCGAAGCGCCCTGCACATAGGCGCTCGCCACCGAACTGGCCGACTGGGTGGAGGTTGAGATCGCTTGAGTTGACATAATAAGCCTGCTCGGTGAGTGGCGTGAGGACCTTGATTCGGCCGTGCGCGCGGAAACTTTAGAAATGTTTGCGGGTCATCGCCAACCGCACCTTGCGCTCGTTGGCATGGAAGCTGCTACGGATTGATGCAGCCAGGGTCGTGACAGCGGCGCCGCGCCTCGAACGAGGTAGATCGAACACGCGGGCGGCAATTCACGGCCACGGCCGGGCCGTGGGGCGGCAAAGATTTGCCGCCCGGATGGAAAACCGACTTTTTAGCGAGGAAAAATCCATGAGTTTGAGTGCCATTTCATCCGCGCCTGCCGCGGCCGTCACCTTCCACGCGCATGGTCATCACCGGGGCGCCCAGCCCGATGCCGCGCTCGACAGCAATTCCGCAGTCGGCAGCGTGGGACAACTGCCGGTGGGGGCAACGTCGGGTCTGTTCGGCAATCTCCTGCAATCGTTGCAGCAGAGTGTCGATGCCCAATCGGCCTCGGCCGCTGCCGCGCCCGCGGTGTCGGGAACGTCGGCGATGAGCGCCTCGTCGTCCACCAGTCCGGGTCTTGCCCAGGATCTCCAGTCATTCCTGCATTCATTGTTCCAGGCATTGAAGGCCGACGGCCTCGACGCCAGTAGCGGCGCGAGCAGCGCGAGCAGCGCGAGCAGCGCGAGCAGTGCGAGCGGAGGCGCCGGGGGTGCCTACCAAGGCAGCTTGATCTCCTCACTGCAGACCCTGATCCAACAAGTGGGCGGCAACGGTGCATCCACGGGTGCGACCTCGAACCTCGAGGCCTCGTTCAGCCAACTGCTGGGCGGCCTCGGCGCGGGCGCATCGGCCGGAGCGTCGAACACGGCGACCGCGTCTGGCGCGGTCACTGCGTCGAGCACGTCCGCGAATCCTTCATCCGACACGGCGCTGCAAAATTTCCTCACCAACCTGCTGCAGAATCTGCAGAGCAACGGCGTCCATTCGCTCGCCACTTTGGGGGATCAAGTCAACACCAAAGCGTAAGTGTGTGAGGGCGCATTGACCTTCCGTGGGGGGCCGGCTACGCTCGAAACAGCCGGTAAATATCGTGAACGCCTCCACCCGACTGCCAACGCTCTATATTCCACACGGTGGCGGGCCCTGCTTTTTCATGGACCCGCCGCCGGACCATCCGCACATGTGGGATGGCTTGGCCGCGTATTTGCGTGGCATCGACGCCAGTTTGGGCGTGCGGCCCAAGGCCGTGCTGGTGATCTCAGGACATTGGGAGATGCCGCAGCCCACGCTCAACATCGCGGAACGGCCGAAACTGCTGTTCGATTATTACGGCTTTCCCGAGCACACCTATCGGTTGAAATATCCCGTTTCCGGCGCCGTGGATCTCGAGCCGCGGGTGCGCTCGCTGCTGGAAGGGGCAGGCTTCGAAGTGGGCGTCGATGCCAAGCGCGGGCTCGACCACGGCGTGTTCGTTCCGTTTCTGCTGATCTACCCGCAGGCCGACGTGCCGATCATGCAGCTGTCCCTGCAGCAAAGCCTCGATCCCGGGTTGCATCTGGCGCTCGGGCGGGCCTTGGCGCCGCTGCGCGAGCGGGGGGTGCTCATCGTCGGCAGCGGCATGAGTTATCACAACCTGGCGGCGATGTTCTCCGGGCGCGGCGCGGGCGCGGCCGCGGCCTTCGATGCGTGGCTCGGCGAGGCGGTGCAGGATCCCGAAACGCGGGATGCAAAACTGTCAGCGTGGCGCACAGCGCCGGGAGGTCGCGAATCGCACCCGCGTGAGGAGCACTTGATTCCGCTGATGGTCGCGGCGGGCGCGGCCGACGGCGACCGGGGAGTGCGCAGCTTCGGCGAAGCCATCGCGGGCAATGCCATCTCGGGGTTCCAATTCGGCTGAGCCCTCCGCCGGCCGTCCTCCGCCGGTTTGTCCTACAGCCGATCTACCCGACTACCGATAGGCGGGGGAACCTTCGCCCCTGAAACTCCGGTCATTGCTGCGACGCGCAGTGATTGGGAAAAAAGCAATGCAGCTGGCGGCGGTTTGCGATCCGTTCGATCCGCTCGAGTCGGGGCCTCCGGAGCCTGAGTGGCGGCGCTTGTTGTGCGACTCGCCGGTTTGGATGCCGGGCGCGGGCGCGCTGCTCATCGTCGCGCCGCATCCGGATGATGAAGTGCTCGGCGCCGGCGGTCTCATGCATACCTGGGCGAGCGGCCGCTCCGAGGTGCGGGTGCTCAGCGTCACTGACGGCGAAGCGGCGTATCCGGACTGGGATGGCCTGGGGGCCGTGCGTCGCGGTGAGCTCGACGAGGCGCTGGGCGTGCTTTCGCCTGCGCCGGTGTCGGTCACCCATCTCGGACTTCCCGATGGGCGCATCAAGCATTACGCCAGCCGTTTGCGCCGCGAACTTGTGTCGCTGTGCGACGCCGATACCACGCTCATTGCTCCCTACGAATTGGACGGTCATCCCGATCATGAGGCGGTGGGCCGGGTGTGCGTCGAACTCGCCCACGCCTGGGGCATGCCGCTCGCGCGCTATCCGATTTGGAGCTGGCACCGTCGGGCGCCGCGCGCCTTGCGGGATGTTCGCTGGGGCCGCTTCCCGTTGAGCCAAAGCGCGCGGCGCGCCAAGGCGCTGGCGGTGAGTTGCTTCCGCTCGCAGGTCAATCCACGCGGCCGCAACCCGATCCTGCCGCGCGGCGTGCTGCGACATTTTGATCGCCGCTTCGAGGCATTCATCTTATGAGCGCGTCCTTCGAGACACTCTATCGGCGCCAGACCGACCCGTGGGGTTTTGCGACCCGCCAATACGAGAGGGATCGGTACCGAACGATCCTCGATGCGCTGCTGCGACCCTGTTATGCAAATGCCTACGAGCCCGGGTGTTCGATCGGCGAGCTCACGGTGCAGCTCGCGCCCCGCTGCTCACACCTCACGGCGCTCGACATCGCGCCCTCGGCTGTCGAACGCGCCCGCCGGCGCTGCGCGCAGCAGCCCCACGTCGAAATCCATTGCGAGGATGTGATCACCCACCCGCGGCCGGGACCGTTCGATCTCATCATCCTCAGCGAGCTGGGCTACTACTTCGAGCCCGAGGAACTCGGCAGCCTGGCGCTCGTGCTGTCCGATGCGCTCGATCCCGGCGGCGAACTGGTGGCGGCGCACTGGCTCGGCCGCAGCGAGGACCATGTCCTGCACGGCGATGCGGTGCACGCGACCTTGTACTCGCATCTGCCGCTACGGTGGATCAAGGGGGCCCGCTATGGCGGTTTCCGCATAGATTCTTGGCGGCGCGCATGAAGGAATCGGCACCGGCCCCCTGGTCGGTTGGGGTGGTGGTGCCCGCCCAGAACGAAGAATCCACGATCGAGCGCTGCATCGAGAGCATCCGTGCCGCTGCGTGCGCCGGTGCCGTGGGCGGGCGCCTGTGGATCGTCGTGGTCGCCGATGCGTGCGCGGACGCCACGGCCTCCCGTGCCCGCCGCGCGCTTGGCACGAGCGGCGAGGTCATCGAATGTACGGCGCGTTCGCCGGGCGTGGCGCGCAAAATCGGCGCGGCGGCCGTGCTCGCTCATTTCGCGGCATGCAACCCTGAGCGGCTCTGGCTCGCAAACACCGATGCGGATACGCACGTACCAGCCGATTGGCTGATCCTGCATCTCGAATGGGCCAATGAGGGCGTGAGCGCGGTGGCGGGCATCGTGCAGCTCGAGCCTGGAGCGGCCGAGCGCCGGTCAGTCACGCAGCTGTTCCGCGCAACCTACGAACTCGCGAGCGACGGCACGCATGAGCACGTACACGGAGCGAATTTCGGCGTGCGTGCGGATGCGTATCTCGACGTCGGTGGCTGGAGCCACGTACGGCTGGCCGAGGATCACTGCCTATGGCGGCGATTGCGCGCGGCCGGGTGGAGTCTGCGCTCCTCGGCCCGCAGCGTGGTGGTCACCAGCGCGCGCTTGTACGGACGTGCTGCGGGCGGATTTGCCGACACCTTGCGGGCGCGGCTCGACGCGGCCTGTGGTTGAATTGCGCGAGCGGCTGTCGAGGCTTTGCAACGGCGGACGGTGCGATTTGCCTCTTCCCGGTGCGGGGCGGACGCCCGCGCGGCACGCAGCACTCGCGGAATTTGGTCGCGAGGATCTCTCGCTCGCCCGCCTGGCCGAAGCGCATACGGACGCGCTCGCCATCCTGGCGGAAGCCGGCCGCACCGCGCGGCCGGATGCGCTTTACGGGGTTTGGGCCTCGGATGGTTCGGACAGCCGGCTGCGCGCCGAGCGGCTGAGCGGCGGCGCATGGCGTCTCGAAGGCATCAAACAGTATTGCAGCGGGGCGAACTTGGTGAGCGACGCATTGGTGAGCGCCCATGCCGAAGACGGCTTGCGCCTGTTCGAGGTGCCGGTCGATCAGGCGGCGGTGCGCGCGCTCGAGTCCCACTGGGCGAGTTCGGCCTTCGCCGATACCGCCACCGGCCCGGTCGCCTTTAGCGTCATCGTTCGCGAGCAGCAGGTGCTTGGGAAACCAGACTGGTATTTGACGCGGCCAGGCTTCTGGCATGGTGCCCTCGGTCCGGCGGCCTGTTGGGCCGGCGGGGCGCTATCGCTGGTGGAAGCTGCGGCCGCACTCGGGCGGCGCGACGCGCATTATCGTGCGCACCTGGGCGCCCTCCACGCACTCACCTGGGGAATGTCGGCGGTGCTCGAACGGGCGGGTCGTGAAATAGACGCGGACCCGCAGGATGCCGCGGGAGCGGGTCGCGTGCGCGCCCTGATGGCACGTCATCTCATCGAGCGCGCCTGTAGCGAGGTCCTCGATCGGTTCGGTCGCGCCACCGGACCGCAATTATTGGCCTTCGACGCGCGCGCCGCGCGCCAACACGTGGCGCTTAATCTGTACCTTCGGCAGTGTCATGCGGAGCGCGACCTGGAGATGATTCCGGGCGCCGTTTAATTGTCCGCCAGCAGCCGGCCGTACGGCCCTTCGCTCAATTGGCGCCGCGCGGTTTGTAGCTGAAATGCTGTCCGGCGATCGAGGCCTCGTACATGAGGCCGCCGATCGCGACCGTGAACACCGCCATGCCCTTCTGATAGGCGCCGACGGTGGTCGCGTTGTTGACCGTGCCGCTCGCCCCCGCGGTGGTGCCGGCCGTGCCGGCACTCGCCGAGGCGCCCGCGGTTGCGGCAACGGCACTCGCGCCCGCTGCAAATTCGAAGGTGCCGGACTCGAATTCATCGAGCGCACGTTTGTCCTCGAAGAACACGATCTGGCTGTAAGCCTTGCCGCCGATCTGGAAGCCCACGCTCACCTGTCCCATGGTCGTGTCGCCCACCAGCTGATCGTGCACGTACACGCGGCCCTTGCCGAGCGCGCCGCCGACCACGAACCCCGCCGCGCCGACCGTCGGAAATACCGCGAAGGCATAGCATCGGTGGAAAAAATCGCCACTCCCGCCGGCATTTTTGAACATCTGGATCGTGTCGGCATAACTGTCCGCCGCGGCCGTGCCGGCGGCCAAGGACAGGCAGAGCGTGGCCGCGCGCATCAGATCTTTCATGGGTTCCCTCCTCTCGATTTGCTCTTCTTGGGTTGCTATTGTCGCTCAGCACAGCGTCAAACGGCTAGAGGACCCACGCGCATGGCAAAGCGGGCACTGGCGACCTATCGGGAAAAACGCGATTTTTCGAAGACCGTCGAACCGAGCGGCAAACGCGCCGTGGCCGCGTCGCACCGCCTGCGTTTCGTGGTGCAAAAACACGCCGCCCGCCGGCTGCATTACGACTTGCGTCTCGAACTCGATGGGGTTTTCAAATCCTGGGCGGTGACGCGGGGGCCCTCGGATGATCCATCGGACAAGCGCCTCGCCGTGGAGGTCGAAGACCATCCGCTCGATTATGGGGATTTCGAGGGCACCATCCCGGCGGGGGAATACGGCGGCGGGACGGTGCTGTTGTGGGACCGCGGCTACTGGGCGCCCGAGGGCGCGAAGTCACCCGAGGAAGCGCTGCGCGCCGGTGACCTTAAATTCACCCTCGAGGGCGGGCGATTGCACGGCAGCTGGGTCTTGGTGCGCATGAAGACCGACCGCACCGGCGGCAAGCGCACCAACTGGCTGCTGATCAAGCATCGCGACGCCGCGGCCCGCGCGGACGGCGGCAGTGCGCTGCTGGCCGCCGATCGCTCGATCGCCTCCGGCCGCTCGATGGACGAGATCACCGCCGGCAAGGGTCGCGCCGCGGCGCCGTTCATGCGAGCGAATCCCCCCACCGCCGCGCCTCCCGCACGCACTGCTGCGCGGCGCGGTGCGGTGGTGCGACGCGCCGCGTCGGTCGCCGTGCGCGCCATACCCGGCTTCGTCGAGCCGCAATTGTGCCGATTGGTGGGCGCTCCGCCGCTGTCTTCGGGCTGGGTCCACGAGGTGAAGTTCGACGGTTACCGGCTGCAACTGCGCGTCGTTCGCGGCGCGGCCACGCTCACGACGCGCAGCGCCCTCGATTGGACCGCGCGCTTCGCCGCGATCGCGCAGGCTGCGCGCAAACTGCCCGACTGCCTCATCGACGGCGAGGTGGTCGCACTCGATCACCACGGCGTGCCGAGCTTCGCCGCGTTGCAGGCGGCTCTCGCGGAAGAGCAGACCGACACACTGATCTTCTATGCCTTTGATCTTTTGTACGAAAAGCGCGCGGACCTGCGCCGGCTGCCGTTGAGCGAGCGCAAGGCGCGGCTTGCACGGCTCCTGCACGGTATTTCGAGTGAGCGCATCCGCTTCGTCGAGCACATCGACGCGCGCGCCGATGAGGTGTTGACGTCGGCCTGCAAAATGGGACTCGAAGGCATCGTCTCGAAGCGTCTGGACGCGCCATACACCCCCGGGCGCGGCGATGCGTGGAGAAAGACGAAATGCCGCGCGGGCCACGAAGTGGTGCTCGGCGGTTGGACCACCGAAGGCGGCACCGTCAGATCGCTGCTGGCCGGCGTCAATCGCGATGGGCGTCTGGTGTACGTCGGTCGGATCGGCACCGGTTTCGGCCGTCAAGCGGTGGCGCTTCTGCACCCGAAGCTCAAGGCGCTCACCACCGATCGCAGTCCGTTCAGCGGCGCCAATGCGCCGGCGGCACAAAGCAACGTGCGCTGGCTCGAACCGAAATTGGTCGCCGAAATCGAATTCGCCGGATGGACCGGCTCGGGAATGATCCGGCAGGCGGCCTTCAAGGGGCTGCGCCAGGACAAGCCGGCGGATGAGGTGGTGGCCGAAATGCCGAAGGCGGCAGACCGTCAGGAGCGCCCGCCGGACGCGGCGGTCTCGAGCGGGGGCGGGGCGACCGTCATGGGCGTCACGCTCTCGAAACCCGACAAGGCGCTCTGGCCCGACGCGCTCGACGGACGCGCGGTCACCAAGCGCGATCTGGCGCTTTATTTCGAGCAAGTCGGCGCGTGGATGCTGCCCCACCTCGAAGGGCGACCGTGTTCGCTGGTGCGCGCGCCGGATGGCGTGGGCGGCCAGCAGTTCTTCCAGCGGCACGCGATGGCCGGCATCTCGAAGCTGTTCGACCTCGTCAAGGTGAAAGGTGATCGAGCGCCGTACGTGCAGATCGATCGAATCGAAGCGCTGGCGGCGGTCGCACAGATGGGTGCGTTGGAACTGCATCCCTGGAACTGCGCGCCGCACGCTCCGGAGGTGGCCGGTCGATTGGTGTTCGACCTCGATCCGGCGCCTGAGGTGGCGTTCACGGCGGTGATCGAGGCCGCTCTCGAACTGCGTCAGCGGCTCGAAGCGGTCGGACTCGCGGCGTTCTGCAAGACCACCGGCGGCAAAGGGTTGCACGTCGTCACGCCGCTGCGCTCATCCGGCCGCGACGCCGTATCGTGGCCGGAAGCGAAGAATTTTGCGCACGTCGTGTGTGCGCAAATGGCGCACGAGAGTCCGGAGAAGTATCTCGACACCATGTCGAAGCGCCAGCGGGTCGGGCGGATATTTCTTGACTACCTGCGCAACGATCGAACCTCGACCGCGGTGGCGCCGCTCTCGCCCCGCGCGCGCGCCGGCGCGCCGGTGTCGATGCCGATCACCTGGAGCCAGGTAAAACCGGGGCTCGATCCGAAGCGCTTCACGGTGCGGACCGTCCCGGCGCTGCTGCGCAAATCGAAGGTCTGGAAAGACTACCCGCGGGCGGCCGGATCGCTCGCCGCCGCGATCCGCAAGATCACGCGCCAGGCCTAGGTGCGGTCAGGTGCCGGAAGCCGAAGGCCGCGCGCTATGCGGAGCCGCGGCGAATCGCGGCGATCAGTCCGTTGCCAATCTGTTCGCGATCGCTTTGCCGGCCGAAGTCGAGCGCCGCCCGGCGGCTGTGGCGCAGATCGACGAGCGCGCAGCGCAAGATATGCGGCGTCTGGCTGCACCCAAGCCACAAGCCACCCGCGTTGAGGAGCCGGTTGCAGTCGCCGAGCAGCGCGTGGGCGGCCTCGCCGCGGGTGCGTAACAGCAGATTGAGCTCGGTCTGCACAAAGGCCTGCTCGAGGCGCACGAGGTGGGCATCGAGCTCGGTCGAATGCAGCGCGCCGCTTTCGATGCGATCCGCGCTGCGCGCGTTGACGAGTTCAAGATCGGCATTCAAGCTGGCGAGGAAGCGTCGCGCGGCGGCGCTGACCGCGAACCGGAGCGGGGTGTCGCACAGCAGCGCGAGCACCTCGGAAACGACCGCGGCCGCCGCAAAAAACCGGGTGCGGCCGCGCAGCCGTTGATCCCACCTGCGGTAAGCCTGCGCACGCCGCAGGCAGGCGCGATATTCGCCGTGGGTCGCGCCGCAGCCACGGATGCTCTGCGCGGGCGTCATGCCGCATTAGATCCCAACGAGCGGCCGGCGGTGAGGCTCCCGATCGCGGGTACTTGCTGACGGATATCTCCTACGATGCGCCGGTATGGCGGCCTGCGAAGCGGTAGACTAGGCCGCTTCGCATGGCCGACAACAACGCTCCCGACATCCGCACCGAACGCCTCAATACCAAGGCGGCCGGGATCATCGGCATCGCGGTCATGTGCAGCCGGATCCTCGGCCTCGCGCGCGAACAGGTCTGCGCGGCGCTGTTCGGCGGCGGCGGCGCGATGGATGCCTTTACGGCGGCGTTCCGCATTCCGAATTTATTGCGCGATCTGTTCGCGGAGGGGGCGCTGTCGACGGCGTTCGTGACCACGTTCAGCAAAACCATTGCGCGCGAGGGCGATGCGGCGGCCTGGAGGCTCGCCAACAAGGTGGCGACGCTCACCGTGCTGGTGCTCGGCGCCCTGTGTGTCCTCGGCATGGTGTTCGCGCGGCAACTCGTCGGCGTGCTCGCCCCCGGATTCGATGCGCACAAGGCGGCACTGACCGCCGAACTCACGCGGATCATGTTCCCGTTCATCCTGCTGGTCTCACTCGCCGCGCTGGTGATGGGCATGCTGAATGCAAAGAGCGTGTTCGGGCGGCCGGCCATGGCTTCGAGTTTTTTCAATCTCGGATCGATCATCGGCGGGGTGACGCTCGGCGCATGGATCGACCCGGGCTTTGGCGAGCGCGCCCTGATCGGTCTCGCGCTGGGGACCTTGATCGGCGGCGCACTGCAATTTGCGGTGCAGCTGCCGCCGCTCGCGCAGCTCGGTTACCGGTACCGCGCCGATTTTCACTGGCGCGACCGGGGCGTGAGCGCCATTCTCGCGCTGATGGGGCCGTCGGTCATCGCGGCGAGCACCACTCAGTTCAACGTGCTGATCAACTCCATGTTTGCCTCGACGCTCGGCGATGGCGCGATATTCTGGCTGGCCATCGCCTTTCGCCTGATGCAGCTGCCGCTCGGACTGTTCGGGGTGGCGCTCGGCACCGTGACGCTGCCGCTGCTCTCGCGCCTGGTGGTGGCCGGGCAGATGGGCGCGTTCCGCTCCGAGCTTGCGCGCGCGATGCGCCTCATGTTCCTGCTGACGATTCCCTCGACGATCGGTCTCATGATGCTCGCCGAACCGATCATCTCGGTGCTGTATCAGCACGGGCGATTCGACGCCCACGAGGCGATGGAAGCGGCCGGCGCACTGCGCTTCTATGCGATCGGGCTGGCCGGTTATGCCGCGCTCAAGGTGCTGGTGAACGCCTTTTACGCACTCGACCGGCGCAAGACCCCGATGCTCGTGAGCTTCCTGGCCGTCGGACTCAATTTGATCTTCAACTGGGTGTTCACCTTCAGGCTCGGGTGGGGTCATCGCGGCCTCGCCTTTTCGACCGGCTGCGTCGCGAGTTGCAATTTCCTGTTGCTGTATGCGCTGATGCAGCACCGTCTGGGCGGTCTCGAGTCGCGCCGCATGCTCGGCGCCCTCGGCAGGATCCTGTTGGCCGCGGTGCCGCTCGTGGCCGTCTGCGCGGCCTCCTCGCACTGGCTGCTCGCGGATTGGGCGACGCAGGCTTTGTGGAGCAAAGCGGCCGCGCTGTTCGGCACGATCACGCTCGGCGCGGTGCTGTTTGCCGCGTTCGGGACCTGGCTGCGCATCGAGGAGCTGACCGAATTGTCAGGGCTGATCGCACGCCGTCTGCGCCGCCTGCGCTGAAACGCCCGCGCCGCCCGCTGCTTTGCATAACTTTGCCTCGCAGAAGGTTGCATTCGGGGCAGGGCGGGCCAATGATTGGCTGACGAAATAGAGGACATAATCGACGCAAGAGGACTGCCCATGCTCAAATTCACCGCCGCCACCCTATTGTGCGCCGCATCAATCCCCGCCCTCGCCCAGCCGCAGCCGGAAACGTTCGTGATTCACGCCGGGGTCGGCGGCCGCGAACCGACCATCGTGGTGCCGGTGGGCGCCGTTGCGACCTTTTCGGCGAGCGCCGCCGAAGCGCTGGTCGGCGTTTCCGGACCCCGGGTCGAGGCCATGCGCCTGAGCGGCGACGTGCTGATCAATGTCGTCGGCGCGGGCCAGCCGATCAGGATCAAGGCGGATAGCGTGGTGCTGGAGCTGACCGCGGACGAGGGTCCCGGCGCCCGCAAAGCCGGTTTGAACCCGGTACGCGCCGACCGGCAACTGCGTTCGACCGAAATCATCGTCGGTGACGATGACAGCCAGACGTTCGTGGGTCACGTGGTGTTCACCGTGCCGACCGATGTCGGTGCCATGCAAATCACCGCCGAACGGATCGAGCGCAAAGCCGCCGTCGCCGCGGGAGTTTGAACGCGTGCCGTCGCACGAGGGCGGCTGTCTGTGCGGTGCCGTCCGCTACCGGCTGTCGGGCGCGCCTGTCTCCTCCGTGCTATGCCATTGCGCGAGCTGCCGCCGCGCGAGCGGCGCCCCATCGGTGGCCTGGTTGACCGTCGCGCGCGAACAGTTCGAGGTCCGATCGGGCAGCCCGACCTCCTTTCATTCCTCGCCCGGCGTCATCCGGCGGTTTTGCGGCATCTGCGGCAGCGCGCTGACCTATGAAAACGCCAAGAGTCCGTCGACGATCGACATCACCACGCTCACCCTCGATCATCCGGATGATTTTGCGCCCACGGACGAGGTGTGGATGCGCGACAAGGTGGCGTGGCAGCCGATCGACGCGGCACGCGGCCATCACTTGGAAGGCACCGCCGGTCCATGAAGGCGGCTGTGATTCACGGCCCGCCAATGCCCCGCGGCTTGCGCCGCCCGTGCTGGGTTCGTTCAACGCGCAAAAGGCTCGATGAGAAACCCGCGCTCGATCTGTCCGGGCAGTTCGGCACGCCCGATGATCTCGCCGCGATCATTCACATCGACGGCGCTCTTCAACGTCCAGCCGGCCGGAAGGTCGATGTGGTTGTTGAGGTCGATGAAGCCCTGCCGACGGTTCCAGACAAACGCCCGCGCGGCATCCGCATACGGACCGAAGTCGCCCACCATGAGTTCACAGTTGTTCAGCGCGTGAGGGTGCGAGGGACGATGCGGCGCCAGGGATAGCAGTTCGACTCCGTGCGATCCGGAAAGCCAGACGCGCGGAAAGGCGACGAATACGACGGTACCGTGTCCGTTCATGGCCAACGCGGAGCTGTATCCGTCGCCCGACTGCAGCGGTTCCGCCGCGTGCCCGGATTGCCAGCGCACCGCATGATAGCGTCCCGCCGGATCATAGATATCGCCGGCGGCGCCCCCCTCTCCGTCGAGCATCTTGGCGGTTCCGCCGCAGCAGCTGCCCAAGGGCTGCGGCACCAGTTCGCTCTCGCGAACCAGCGCTCGATGGGCCTTCGCGCCGGTGCCTTTAGGTGGAAGGGTGATCAGCCTCCAGAAAACAGGTTGCGAGCGGCTGTTGGCAGTCAGAACCGCCTCGCCCGCGATGCGGCCGTCGCTGTCGATGCGGAACGGCCGAGCGGCGATGCCGCCCAATGCGACAGGCCGCCCCTCGCTGACGACATAGGCCTGCCGCTGCTCGTCGCCGCCGGCTCCTCTCACGGCTATCGCAACCGCCACGCCGGCATCGTTGAGCGCCACGGGCTCCGAGCGGTCGTACCCGGCGGGAATCGGCAGCTCCTCGACGCCCGCATCGCTGCGCCAGCGTGCCGCGCGATGCGCCTCGTCCAGGCCGAGCACCTCGCCCCGCGCGTTCAGCGCTACCGGCATGAGCGGCAACGGCACGAGCCGCGAGACACCGTACGAGCAGCCCGCAGCGCCGGCCGTTGAGTCATCGGCGACCTGAGCCAGCGCCGCTTGAGCGACCAGCAGGAAAGCGAGCGTTGCCGTTGTTTTCAAGGATGCTGCAGTCAATAAGCCACGTAACTCCAGTCCAGGATTTGCTGGACGGCGCTGAGGCCGCCCGTCCCCGCGGTGAAGCCGACGTACGCGGTGTTGCCGCCGACGATGCTCGGGATATTGAGCGGCTGCGACGCGCTGTAGGTCGCCCCGGTGATGGCGTCGGTAATGGAAAGCGACAAATTCGCGCCGTCATAGGTGATATGCACATGTGTGACATCCGGCGAATGCAAATTGATAGCGGAGGCAGTCAGGTCGAGCGCAGGAACCGAGGGATAAGCCCCGTTGGTGTAAAAGCCGGTCGAGTCGGTGCCTTCGCCCGCGTTGTTGTAGAGGTCGAACTTGATCGCGACGCTCGAGCCGATACCGGCATATCCCAATGCGCCGCCGGTCTGGCCGATGGCGCTCGGGCCTGCATTTTGGATGCAGAAAGTGAAGCCATCGGCATTCGCAGCGCCCTCCTGGAAGTCGAAATCGGTCGCGAACGCAGTGACATTCACCGGGCCGGCGGACCAGGCTGCGCGAGCCTCGTTGCCCGCGCCATCGGAGAGTTGAAGCGCACCGTTCGACAGCTGCGCGCCACCGACCAGCGTGAGGCCGCCTGCGGTGGCGAAGCCTGTTGCATCGCTCACGGCCGGGAAGCCGCTCGAAAACGACCAGCTCAAAATCTGCTGTGTCGCGGTCAGGCCGCCCGTGCCGGCTGTGAAGCCGACGTACGCCTTGTTGCCGCCGACGATCGATGGAATGTTGAGCGCCTGAGACGTCTGGAACGTCGCGTGCGTCACCGTGTCGGTGAGCGTCAGCCGCAACGTCGTGCCGTCGTAAGTCACCTGCGCCTGCATCAAGTCTCCGCTGTGCAGGTTGATCCCGGACGAGGCGAGATTCACCGCCGGTACCGTGGGCGCTGCACCGTTCGTGAAGATCCCCGTGGAGTCGACGCCCTCGCCGGCGTTGTTGTAGAGGTCGAACTTCACGGCGACGCTCGATCCCAGGCCCTGATAGCCGAGGCTGCCGCCGGCTCCTCCCACGGCCGCAGGGCCGCTGTTCTGCACGGTGAAAGTGAATCCATCCGCAATGTTGGCGGCCGCCGGGGTGATGCGGAAAGTGAAGCTCGTGGTGAAGGCGCGTACGTCGAACGGCACGTCGGACCAGACGGCGCGGGCGCTGCCGCCTGAGCCTGACGCGCTCAGACCAAGCACGCCGCCCGACTCGGTCGCACCCTTGACCAAATTCAGGCCGGATGCGCTCGTCAGGTTGACGGTCGAGGTGCCGGCATCGATCGCCACGAACACTGCGTTGCGGTTGGCGGGTAGGGTGATGCTCGAGACGGACTTGGTCGAGTCAACCGCGAAAGTGTAGCCGTAGAGATAGATCGGGAGGTTCTGCACGACGCCGCCCGGCCCGATGCGGTACGGCATGCTGAGCGCTTGGGCCTCGCCCGCGTAGTTATGGGGATAAGCCCAGTCGCTCAGGCTCTGAGTGACCGTGGCGCTCGTGCCATCGGCGTAATGCACGACGAAAGACTGGTTGGTCTGCGCGCCGTTGACCGCCGCGCCGAGCAGGCTGATGCTCGCATAATTGCCCGCAGGCAACGGTACGGTGACACCGGTCACGGCATCGTTCGTGCCGCCCGCACCGATCGCGTAGGTCGCTCCGTTCCATGTGATGGAACTTCCCAGTAGATTGGCGGCGTACGCGTAGCCATCAGCGTCGAATCCCCCGTTAGCCGGGGTTACCCCGGCTGAAGCGATGCCCGATACGTTCGCGCTCCCCGCAAGGCTCACCTCAGTCGGCAGGTGGACGACGTAGGTCGCGCTCGCGACAGCGCTGGTGGAGTAGCCGCTCGCGACCGCGATGGCCTGCACCGTCGCGCTTGAGCTCAAGCTGATCGGCGTGCCGTACACGGCTGAGCTCACGGTCGGCGTTGTCCCGTTCGTCGTGTAGTGAATGACGGCCCCGGGTGTCGTATCGGCGAGCGAGACGCTGATCGAATTCGTGTAACTGCCGGATGGCGGCGAGATGTTGGGCGTCGCCGCGAAGGGCAAAGCGCCCGACAACAAGCCGTATGCCGTCACCGCGCCCTGGGTGCCGACGTACACCTTGCCATTGGCGACGATCGGCTTTTCGAATTTGACCGCAACCCCGGGAGAGTCGCGGTTGTTGGCGGCCTGCGCGCTCGTGTAGAGCAGATTGGCGAGATTGGTGGCATCGTAGGCGAACAACCCGAGACAGGCCGAGCCGCCGCCGTCGCAGGTCGAGTCGTCGGCGCTGCCATCCAGCGCCCAGAGAATGCCGTTGGTCGCGCCGTTGGCGGAGATGACCGGTGTGGGCGCCGAGAAGGCGAAGATCTGGGAGCTATGCGAGGTCGGAGTGGTGGAGATCAATCCGCTGCCGCCCGCATTGAACGAGTAGGCCTGGATCGTATCGTTGGCGCCGGTCCAGTAGAGGTTGCCGTTCCAGTAGGCGGGTGATCCCCAAATGCCCGAGCTGGCGCCTTGGATCTCCTGGACGATCTGCGGATCCGCGCCGCTGCACGCCGGGGAAAGGCTGCCGCAGTACTTGCCCAGATTGCCCGTGTCGAGCAGCACGATCGTGCCCGCTTTTCCCTGCTGCGCGAGGAACTGATGTCCCGAGGCGAGCGGCGGGAGCAGTACGATGCCGCCGGAGGCGAGGTCGATGTCGTCGGCGTTGAGCGTGGACTGATCGTAGGGCGTGAAGTAGTCGAGCACCGCGAAGGCACCGTTCGTCGGCGCACCGAGCTTCACGATGCTGTCGCCATAATCGCTGCCCGGATCGAAGCCACCGTTGCCGGTCGCGAGGTAAATGTTGCCGCTGGCGTCGACCGCCGGCGCAGCACCGCTCATCCAGATGCCCGAGCGGCTCGAGTTCGGCGAGCTGTTGAACACCGCTTCCAGAGAAAGCGAGGCGGCGCCGTAGCTCATAAGCCAACCATGCCAGGGATCGGCGTCGCAGTGCGAGCTCCAGCTGATCAGCACGTGCCCGTTGGTCAACGCGAGTGCGGCACGCTGGTTCTGCATTTTGGGGCTGAAGACGACCTGGCCATTGCTCGCGTCGTAGCCGCTTCCCGGAACGCCCGCCTGAATAAGTGTGGGCCCGCCGAGCTTCTCGGCGAGCGTCGTCACATCGAGCGCGTGCAGGTACTGCACGAAACTGCCGCTCACCTTGGATTTTGCGACGACGTAGAGCGTGCCGGTCGAGGGATCGATGACCGGCGTACCGGTGATTCCGATCTCCGGCACAAGATCGCCGCAGCCGAGATCGGTCGAACTGTTGACCGTGCTGCCGCCGCTGGGAATCAGGCTCACCTGGGCGTAGACGGAGCCATTGTCGGCGTCCACGGCATACACGCTGTCGTGCTCGGTCGCGACATAGAGTACGTTGTGCGTCCCGCCTGCGATCGTGACGTTCGGAAGATAAAGAGGTTGAGCGTACAGCGCACCGTCTACCGGCACCGCAAAAAGTTTGCCGAACGTGGTGCTATTGACGTTCGCTGGAGTGAGGATCGACTCTTGCGTGTCGGCGCCCGTGCGCGAGAGGTCATTGTGGTAGGTGGTGACGCTAACCTGCGCCTGGAGTGTTGGGGCCGCAGCCGCCGACAACAATGCCAGCAACACGCCGCAGGCGGCGCTTTTATTGTTCATGGATCCATCCCCGTAGTTCTTATTCCGCTCTACCCTAGCTTGTTTCAAGGGTTATGCCTACGGTCGAGAATGGTCTCCGGCTTATGTCAAAATCGCCATCCCAGACCCACCCGTGATCCGTCGCGGCACGCAGGCCTGGGTGCGTCCCGGCACTCGTCTCAACCTGGTCGGCTCAAGAGTGGAGCGACAAACCGTGACGGTATGAGGCTTCCTGGTTCGCCGTCGAGAACCCACTCATGCGCGGTGTCGGGCGACTCGAGCAGCTACTGCGCGCCGGCCCGCCGCAGGGCGGCGGCGATTGCCGGCTGGCGAGCGGCCAAGGCCGCTTGCAGAGGCGTGACTCCATGGATATCCGCGGCGTTCGGATCCGCGCCATGCGCGAGCAGTGCCTCGACCGCGGCGAGTTGACCGTGCGTTACTGCGAGCATAAGGGCCGTACGGCCGTCCGCATCGCGTGCCTCGAGGTCGGCGACGGCACCGGCATCGGCCGACGCTTCAGCCGGCTTGGCGGCGCGCGCGGTTGCGAACCGTGACTCGTTAGCTGGGGCGGCGGGGCGTCCTGCGGAGGGTGCAGCGGATGGCGCGGCCGATTGCGCCCGTTGGGGCGTGGTGGCGGCTACGGTCGAGCCCGCGGTCTCATCGCTGGACGATGGAGTCGGCGCAACCGGCGATTCGGCAGGTGCGATCGGCGTTACGCGAGAGGCCACCGCGGAATTCTCCGAGTGAACGCTGGTTTTCGGCGCGAGCGTCGGCGGTCCGATGGTGAACAAATAGGGCGTCATTAGCACACCGGCAAAGGCGGCCGCGGCCAGCGAGCCGTACAGCACTGGTCGAAAGCGCCGTGGCGCGGCGCGGCGCGGCGGGACCGCAGCAGCACGGTCCGCCCGGTTCTTGGCGGCGAGTTGTGCGGCACGGGCGAGTACCGCCACGCGCACAGTTGCGGCCGGCCGGCCTGCATCGTTCGCCGAATCGCGCCGATAGCGATCGCCAATATCGTCGAGTTCCGCAGGATCTGTCGGTTTCTCGCTCACGCATGCTCCTTCAGCAGTTCGCGCAATTTGACCCTCGCGTATCGCAGCCGGCTCTTGACGGTCTCGAAGGTCGACCGGGTGATTGCTGCGATTTCCTCGACGCTGAGATCGCCTTCGATCTGCAGCAGGAAAGCTTCGCGTTGCTCGGGCGGCAGTTTGGCGAGGGCACGAAGGACTTCCCCCTGTTCGCCGCGCCGTAGCGCGGATGCAAGCGGCCCGGCGGCTGCATCGGCAGTGAGTTGCTCGCGTACCGAATCGCTGTCATATCCCAAGCTATCGAGGCTCACCTGGCGACGACTCGATCGAATCGAATCGATCAGCCGGTGATGCGCGATGGCGAACAGCCATGCGGTGAATCGGGCGGATGGTTCATAGCGAGGCGCGTCGCGGGCGACGGCGAACCAAACTTCCTGCAAAAGGTCGTCCGCCGTCGCCTGATTTCTCACGTTGCGCTCGAGATATCGCCACACGCGAAGTTCATGGCGTTCATAGAGTTCATCAAATGCGGCGGCATCGCCGCGCGAATAGCGCTGGATAAGGGCCTCATCGCTCGGTGCGGTGTCAGTCATTAAGGCCATTATGGCCCATCGCCGGTCCTACCTCATCCGGGCGGATCCGCCACGTAGGCTTGTTCGGGCGATGCCGGGAACGGATCGGTGTTCTGCGGCACCGGCCGCGGCCGGCGCACGATGCCCATCGCCAGCAGATTGTCGAAACTGTCGTAGTGGATGCGGATGATCTCGTCCGGCGAGTTCTGCATTCTCACGAATTCGGTGCGTGTGACGGAGGAATATTCGCGTTCGCCGTGGCCGGTGCCGAGTTTCGCCGCGGGAGCGGCCGGCATCGAGCGCGATTCGCGCGCGGCGTTTCCGGCGGACTTGCCGGCCTCGGCCGAATCGGATTCGAGCGGAGACTGCGCAATCATGGGCGGTTCCGGCGGGCGGGGCGGCTGTTCGCGAAACAATGCGACGCCGACCACGCCGATATTTGCCGGCCGTCCGGTGCGCTCGGCATACGAGCCCTGCGAATCGGTGAAGGTGAATGCCGCCACCTGGGCATCGGACTTGCGCCATCCGGTGATCTGATATCGCTCGAAGGCCCCGAAGACATAGCCGGTTTGTCCCCAGCCGGCCGTTTCGCCGGAGATCACATTTATCCCGTCCACGGAGGTCACCGCCAGGAGGCGTTCGCCGAGGCGGCTGCGGATTTCGATGGCGTAGTGAGCGCCGGGTTTTCCGGCAACCCAGTATTCGCCGCGCCAGTAGTAGGGCTGAAGCGTGGTCCCGCTGTCCCGATCGATGATGCTCACGTCGGCGCGGCGCCCAACCGCCTGTGCCTCGAGGGTGGTGGCTAGTGCAGCGAACAGCACGATGTACATAATGCGTTTCATGACGGCTCCGTTGGTTGAAAGTCTCAACAGCTAGAGCGCTGCAAGCCCGCAAACGGGGTTAACGCGTTTCGTATCCCGCCTTGCGCATCGTGTCGCCCCAACGATCTTGGCCCGTCGCAAGCCTCGACGCGCCAGCGCGGCACACACAACCCAAGATCGGACGCTCGGGCGGGTGATGGTCAGCCAACGCGGCGGCTGCGCCGCGCGCGCAGGCCGAGCAGCGCGATGGCCGCGATGCAAAGGTAGGCAAACCAGTCGCCGTAGCGGACATACAGGGTTTCACCACCGGCCATCCGCGGTGCGCTCACCACGATGCCGTCGGCCGCGCGCGGATCGCGGTAGGGGTCGTCCGCATAAGTCTTTTGCAGCAGGCGACCGTTCGGATCGATCATTGCCGAGACGCCCGAGTTCACCGCACGGACCATGCCGACACGCAGCTCGACGGTGGCAAACACCGCCAAAGCCAGGTGCTCCCACGGTTCGGTCCGGGCGCCGTACCAGGAATCGACGGTGAGGTTCACCAGCAAGTTCGGCTTGAGTTTCCCCACCTCGCGGATGTATCCGGAGACGATGTCCTCGTAGCAGATCAGCGGGCCGAGCGCCCAGGCGTTGCCCCGGGTGTCGCGCAATGGGAGCAGCCGCGGGCCCGCACCCGCCGTGAAGCGACCCGCTGCCGCCGGCACCAGGGTCTTGAGCCAGGGAAAATACTCGAGTCCCGGCATGTACTCGCCGAATGCCAGCAGCCGCACCTTGTCATAGCGGCCCGTGATCGCACCGCCCGGGTCGAACATCAGCGCCGAGTTGTAGGCGGCATCGCCCTGCGAGTCGACGGTGTCGGCGCCGATGATCAGCGGCCGGGTAATGCCGCGGCGGATCATGGCGGGCGAGTCCGCGGTGAAATCGGCCATGATGTCGCGCGGCAGTGCGACCGGGTAGCTGCCCTCGCTCCAGACCACCACCTCGGCGCCCTCCCGTTCGAGCCTTCGCGTCTGCTCCTGCAGGGCGGCCAGCTGGCGCAATGCCTCTGCGCTCGAGAATTCGCCGTCGAGCGTGTAGGCAATATTGGGTTGCACCAGCCCCACCTTGAGCTGCGGCGCTTGCGCGAGCAGCGCGTCGATCTGCCGCATGCGCACGGCACCGTACGTCAACGCCGCAACCAGGACCGCCGCACCGGCAATGAGCTCGTAGCGGGCCGCGCGCCGCCGAACCAGGAGATCGTACAGCGCCCCGTTGACCACCATGAGCAGGGCGGTGACGCCCAAGGGTCCGGTGAGTTCGGCGATCTGAATGACCAGCGGGTGCCAGGCCTGCGTGATCCATTGGCCGCAGGGGAACAGCTGCGGAACCAGCCACTCGCATGCGGCCATGGTGACGGGCGCGAGCAGTGTCATGGGCATCGCCACCCGACGCCGGATGCCGCACACCACGGCGGTGAAGATGAGAAAAATCAGTGCGCGCGCGGCGCAGAACACCAGAAACACCAGCGCCGCGCCGAGCCAGGGGAAGCCGGCAAACCGCTGCAGCACGTCGATCAGCCAGTAAAAGCCGCCGGCCGTCTCGACCACGCCCGCCCACCAGCCGAGCAGCAGGGCGCGCCGCAAGGTGGGCGCCCGATCGACGGCGAGCAGCATCGGCACCGCCGCGATCCACGCGAGCGCGGACAGATCGATCGGCGTGCAGGCCGAAAACCACAGACAGCCGCTGAGACTGACGAGCGCGAAACCGATGTACGGATTGGATGGTCGCATGATGGCCGGCAAGCTTACCGTCAAATGCGCAACAGTTCGCGGCGGGTCGGCATCTTAAGGTATTCTGAACCACATCTATGCACGAAAGATACGAACCCGCCGCCGTCGAGGCGGAGGCACAACACTATTGGGACGAGCAGCGCTGCTTCGAGGTCACCGAGGACCCGGCCCGCGAGAAGTACTATTGCCTGTCCATGTTTCCCTATCCGAGCGGCCGCCTGCACATGGGGCATGTGCGCAATTACACCATTGGCGACGTGCTGACGCGCTTCATGCGCATGAACGGCCGCAACGTGCTGCAACCCATGGGGTGGGACGCTTTCGGCCTGCCGGCGGAGAACGCGGCGATGGCGAACGGCGTGCCGCCCGCGAAGTGGACCTTCGACAACATCGCCGCGATGAAAAAGCAGCTGAAGTCGTTGGGGCTGGCCATCGATTGGCGCCGCGAACTCGCCACCTGCCGTCCCGACTACTACCGCTGGAACCAGTGGCTGTTCTTGCGCATGCTGGAAAAAGGCATCGCCTACCAAAAAACCGGTGTGGTGAATTGGGATCCGGTCGACAAGACCGTGCTCGCCAACGAGCAGGTCATCGACGGGCGCGGATGGCGCACCGGGGCGCTGGTCGAGCGGCGCGAAATCCCGATGTATTACCTCAAGATCACCGCCTACGCCGAGGATCTGCTCGAGTCGTTGAGCGGCATGCAGGGCTGGCCCGAACGGGTCCGCGCCATGCAGGCCAATTGGATCGGCAAGAGCGAGGGGGTGCGGATCGGATTCCCGTACGAGATCGATGGCGCGGCGGGCGTGCTGCGGGCTTTCACCACGCGCGCCGACACCCTCATGGGCGTGACGTTCTGCGCGGTGGCGGCCGAACACCCGTTGGCAACCCACGCGGCGCGTGCCAATGCGCCGCTCGCGGCTTTTATCGAGGAATGCAAGAGGGGCCCCGCGGTCGAAGCGGAGCTCGCCACCCAGGAGAAGCGGGGCATGGCGACCGGGTTGACGGTCCGTCATCCGCTCACCGGCGAAGCCGTTCCGCTGTGGGTTGGCAACTATGTTCTCATGAGTTACGGCGAAGGTGCCGTCATGGGCGTGCCGGCGCATGACGAGCGCGACTTCGAATTCGCGAAAAAGTACCGGCTGCCGATCCAACCCGTGATCGAAGTTCCGGGCCGCAGCTACTCGCTCGAGGCGTGGGAGCCCTGGTACGCCGATCATGGCCGCTGCGTCAATTCCGGCCCCTATGACGGGCTCGAATTTCGCGCCGCGGTCGAGGCGATTTCCCGGGACCTGGCGCACCTGGGGCTGGGCGAAAAACAGGTCACCTGGCGGCTGCGCGACTGGGGGATCTCCCGCCAGCGCTACTGGGGCTGCCCCATCCCGGTCATCCATTGTCCGACTTGCGGCACCGTGCCGGTGCCGGATGAACAACTGCCGGTGCTGCTGCCGGAGAACCTGGTGCCCGACGGCAGCGGCAATCCGCTGCTCAAGGACGAGGCGTTCTTGAACTGCGCCTGTCCGCGCTGCCAGGGCCCGGCCCGGCGCGAAACCGACACCATGGACACCTTCGTGGATTCCTCCTGGTATTTCCTGCGCTACGCCAGCAGCGACAACGATTCCTCGATGCTCGATGCGCGGGTGCAGTACTGGCTGCCGGTCGACCAATACATCGGCGGCATCGAACACGCGATCCTGCATCTGCTCTACTCGCGCTTCTGGACCCGGGTGCTGCGCGAGATGGGGTCGGTGAGTTTCAAGGAACCGTTCGCGAACCTGTTCACGCAGGGCATGGTGCTGAACGAGGTGTTCTTCCGCAAGCCCGCGTCGGGGCGCGTGGAATATTTCAATCCGGCCGATGTCGAGGTGAAGACCGACCCGCGCGATCAGCGCCGCGTCGCGGTGCTGCGTGCCGATGGATCCGAGGTCGAATCCGGCGGCGTGGTCACCATGTCGAAATCCAAGAACAACGGCGTGGATCCGCAGGCCCTGGTCGATGAGCTGGGCGCCGACACGGCGCGCTTGTTCACCATGTTCGCCGCGCCGCCCGAGCAGACCCTGGAGTGGTCCGATGAGGGCGTCCAGGGCGCGTATCGGTTCATCAAGCGCCTGTGGAAGGCCGTTCACGAACATGTCGCGCAAGGGCCGTGTGCGCCGCTCGACAAAACCGGCCTGAACGACGCGCAGCGCGCGGTGCGGCGCCACGCGCATCAAACCCTGGCCAAGGTGACCGACGACATCGGGCGGCGCCGCACCTTCAACACGGCGATCGCCGCGGTGATGGAATTGCTGAATGCACTCGGCAAATTCGCGCCCGCCTCGCCGCAGGACCGCAGCGTCATGCAGGAGGCCTTGGAGATCGCCGTGCTCACCCTCTCGCCCATCGTCCCGCACGTCGGCCATGCCTTGTGGCACGGACTCGGCCACCCGGGCGCGCTGATCGACGAGCCGTGGACGGCGGTCGATGCCGCCGCGCTCGAGCAGTCGACGCTCGACATCGTGCTGCAGGTGAACGGCAAGCTGCGCGGCCGCATCAGCGTACCGGTGGAGGCGGACCAGGAGGCGCTGCGCGCCGCGGCGTTGGCCGATCCCAACGTGCGCAAATTCGTCGGGGACGCCGCCGTGCGCAAAGTGATCGTGGTTCCCGGCAAGCTCGTCAATGTGGTCGTGTAAGGGCTCCGCCGCGGGGAGGGGCGGCCAGTTCGGCGCCGCGTGGGTGAGCGCGGTGGTGGTGGCGGCGGTCACGATCGGCGCCCTCGGCGGCTGCGGGTTCCGGCTCGCCGGCAGCGAACCGTTGCCGGCGGTGTTGGCGCGTCCATATCTGTCGGTGAAGGATCCGTATACGGATTTTTCCCGCGAGTTCGAGCGCCAGCTCAAGAGTTCGGGCGCACAGCTGCAGGTGCTGCGTCAGGATTCGACGGCCACCATCGATGTGACCCGCGATCAGGTCGAGAAGCGCACCCTCGCGGTGTCGGCGCGTAACATTCCGACCGATTACGAGATCGTGTACACCGTGACCTTCACCGTGCAGGGTCCCGACAGTCAGTTGCTCGCGCCCCAGACCATCAGCCTGTCGCGCGATTACAGCTTTCAAGAGAACGAACTGCTCGCCAAGGAGCACGAGGCGGACATCTTGCGCGCCCAGATGGCGCGCGATCTCGTGACCATCGCGATGCGCCGCCTGACCCGCCTCAAATAGCCACAAGCCGGCCCGAAAGCTCCGCGCGTGTTGTTGCTCAATTCCATCGACCGGCTGGAGCTTGAAATGCTGCTCGATCGCTATGGGTTGGAGCTGACGCTGGTGGCGCCCGACGAGGTCATTCCCGGCTCGTTCTGGGGCGAACGCGAGGCGGGGCTGATCGGCACCAAGATCTACGCCCGTCTCGACACGCCGGTGCACTCGGTGATGCACGAGAGCGCGCATTTCATCTGCATGACCCCGGAGCGGCGCGCCGGCCTGCACACCGATGCGGGCGGCGACGATGCGGAGGAGAATGCGGTGTGCTACCTGCAGATCCTGCTCGCGCGCTCACTGCCGCAGGTCGGGGAGGAGCGCATGTGCCGCGACATGGATGAGTGGGGCTACAGCTTCCGGCTGGGCAGCGCGGCGGCGTGGTTCGCCGCGGATGCCGAAGAGACGCGCGAGTGGCTGTGGCAGCATGGTCTGATCGATCGGGAACAGCGGATCACCCATGTCTGCCGCCAATAGCCGCGTCACCGGTGGCCGCGCCGCGCCCGGCCGGCCGGGCTTGTCGCGGCGTGCGGCGCTCGGGCTGTTCGGCGCGATGCTCACCGCGGGCTGCTCGCGGGTCGCCTTTCTTGCCGCGAACGTCCCCGCCACGTTCGGTCCCTATCGGCGCGAGACGAACCTCGCGTACGGTCCCGACCCGCAGCAGCAGCTCGACGTGTACATCCCGGATGTCCCCGTGAAGTCGCCCACCCCGCTGGTGATTTTCTGGCACGGTGGGCGCTGGAGCTTCGGCGACAAGGCCGATTACCGCTTCGTCGGCGCCGCCCTGGCGCAGTTGGGCTACGTGGCGGTGCTGCCGAATTACCGCATGTACCCGCAGGTGAAAATGGCGGGTTTCATGGCGGATGCGGCGCAGGCGGCCTTGTGGTCGAGCGCGAATGCGGCGCAACTCGGGGCCGACCCTAAGCAGCTGTATCTCATGGGACATTCGGCCGGCGCGCACATGGCGGTGTTGTTGAGTCTCGATGAGCGCTATTTCGCGGCCACGCAGCATCCGGCTCCGCACATCGCGGGCTCGATCGGATTGTCGGGTCCGTACGATTTCCTGCCGCTGCTCGAGCCGGACGTGCAGGACATGCTCGGTCCGCCGGCCCGCTACGCGGACTCGCAGCCGATCAACTTCGTGCGCGCGGGCGCGCCGCGCATGCTGCTCGTGCACGGCTCGAAGGACGACACCGTGTGGCCGAAGAATTCGCGCAATCTCGCGAGCGCGCTCACCGCCCGCGGGGTGCCGGTGACCTTGAAGTTCTATCCGCACGTGGGACACGCGGATACCGTGGCCGCGTTGAGTGCGCCGGCGCGCGGGCGCGCGCCGACGCTCGCGGACATCGCGGACTTCGTCGGGCGGCCGCCCGATCAGGCGGCGTGAGACTGGGCGGCTGTGGGCAACGCGTAACAACGGCCAAAGCGATTGGCGAGGAACGCGTCGAGCGAGATATCTTCCTGCTTGATGAGTCCGGACTGCGGCAGCTGTCCCGAACTCAGCAGATCGAGAACCGCACAAATGCCGCCCGCGGTGGTGATCTGAATGGCGCTGCGCACGCGACCGCCCACCGGCGCCGCGTAGATCTTGTTCGCATAGGTTTCCTGCACGAGCTGGCCGGCGCGTATCCCGCTCACGGTCACGAACACGATGACCACGTCCTGCAGCGTGATCGGCACCGCGTTTTCGAGGATGTCCTTGAGCAGTTCGCGCCGGTCGCGCAGGCGCAGATCGTTCAGCAGCGCCTTCATGATGGCCGCATGGCCAGGATAGCGGATGGTGCGGTAGTTGAGGTTGCGCACCTTGCCGGCGAGCGTCTCGCACAAGGTGCCGAGGCCGCCGGAGGTGTTGAACGCTTCATATAGGATGCCGTCGAGCGAGAACTCCTCCAGTTCCTCGAGCGGCTGCGTCTCGCGCAGCTGTCCGTTGACGATCGCCTCGCACGGCTCGCAGTACTCGTTGATGACGCCGTCGGTGCTCCAGGTGAGATTGTAGTTGAGCGCGTTCGAGGGAAACTTCGGCAGCGCGCCGACGCGCATGCGCAAGTCCTGCAGCTCATCGAAATGCGAAGCTAAGTCGCTCGCCACGATGGTGATGAAGCCGGGGGCGAGCCCACACTGCGGGATGAACGCCGTGCGTGCGCCGGCGGCGAGCTGCTTCACCGCGCGGGTGCTCGCGACGTCCTCGGTCAGATCGAGATAATGGGCGCCGGCGGCCTTGGCCGCCTCGGCGATCCGGCGCGTGGCGTGGTAGGGCGCCGCGCTCAGCACCGCGAATTTGCCCGTGAGGATTTTCTGCAGCACATCGCCTTGAGTGATGTCGGCGGCGACCTTGGTGACGGCGACGGCGGTTTCCAGCCGCTCCAATTGCCGCTGCTCCCGGTCGACCACCGTCACTTCATAGTCCCCGGAACTCCCGAGCAGCTCCGCGATCATGGAACCGATCTTGCCCGCGCCGACGATGACGATGCTTTTCATGCTGCCTCCAAAATAAGGCGGTATTTTTGTCCGGCGACCCTACGAATGGTAGGGTAGATTCAGACGTTTTTAAGGTACAATAACGGCATTATGAAGGGTTGGGACGGCGAAGTGACATGGATGCCATCGACGAACGGTTGATCCTGGCGCTGCGCGAGAACGGGCGCGCATCGACGGCTTACCTTGCCCGCTTGGTCGGGCGCTCGCGCACGAGTGTTCAGAGCCGCATCGAGCGGCTGGAAAAGCTCGGCATCATCGTCGGCTACGGGGTGCGTCTCGCCCCCGAGCACGGTTTGGGCGCGGTGCGCGCCCATGTGATGATCAAGGCGGGCGCCAAGGAATCCCGTGCGGTCACCGCCGCGCTGCGCGCCATCCCCCAGGTGCGTGTGCTGCACTCGGTGAGCGGTGAGGTCGATTTGATCGCGGTGGCCGCCACCGGGTCGGTGGCCGAGATGGACGAGGTGATCGACCGCATCGGCGCCCTCGACGGCGTCGAGCGCACCACTTCTTCGATCATCTTGTCGACGAAATTCGAGCGGTGAGCAGTTCGAGCATCGAGCGTGTCGTTGGATTGAGGCGTCTCATCTCGGCGTCATGCGCTCCATCACTTGATCGTGCAGAACGTAGCGGTGCCAGAGGGCTGCGAGTGCGTGCAGGCCCGCGAGCGCAAACAGCGCATACGCCAGATAGCCGTGAATGTCTTCGGTGGGCCCAAAGACCGCCCGATCCTTTTTGATCCCGAAGTCGAGCTGAAAAACGCCGAAATCGAAAACCCGGCCGTGATAGACGAAAGTGACGAAGCCAAAGATCGGGATGATGAACATCAAGGCATACAGGGTCAGGTGCACCGGGCTGGAGAAGCGGCGCGAGAACGCTCCCATGCCCGCCGGCAGGGTCGGAGGCGAATGGCGGCGGCGATAGGCAAAGCGCGCGAGCAGCATCAACCACAGAAAAATACCGATCAGCGCATGCACGTTGATCCAAAACCCCTGGGTTGGCTTCGGCCAGGAATCGTGCAGCAGTCCCAATACACCGACAATCACGACGAGGCCGAACATGATCCAGTGAAACATGATCGCGCCGGGCAGATAGCGCTCATCCACAGCCAGCGGACGGGTCGTTTCCAACGGATCGGTGGGCATGAGAGGGCGTCCAGTGGGCTGCGGATCTCAGCCTAGTCTATGCGGGCGGCGAGCATCGCGATACTGCCTGACTGTCGGAAAACACCTACAGATATCGCCACACGTCGGTCGCCAACGATTGTCGCGTTGAAGAAAGATAAGGATTCGCGTTTAATCAAAAAAAATTCGTCAGTCGACTCATGCGCGGGAGATGCCGTGGACGAAATGAACCTGCTGGTTCTCAACTACGATGATCTCGACGGCAAGCTCAACGAGCTGTTCGCGCGCTTACGTGACTCCCCCGCGGATCGGGAGCTTTTCCTGAGAAATCCGTCCTTGGTGCTCACGGATGCACTGAAACTGCCCTTGCCCACAGCCGCTGCAAGCCGCAAGGCAAATCGCCTTTTATACGCGGTGCTGAGCAACCCGAGGCTTCGCCAATGGGTGGGCGATTATCAATCAAGATTCACGGCGGAGCTTCGCAAAGCAGGTGGTGAAAAAGATCGGCGCGAGGCTCAGAAGCGCGTCCTGCTCAAACTGGATCGCGCGAAGTTGCTGGAAGATTTTGCCGCCGCGCTCATGGATTTCGGGGACAAGGAAATCATGGCGGCGTTGGTCGACTATGAGAAGGGACGCTTCTCCGACCAGCCCACCGGAGTGAAGCGCGCGTTTGGCGATTTGCACGGGGCAATGTTCGTACCCCTGGTACCCGCGGTACTTTTGGCGGTCGTCGTCGTGTTTGTGGAGACAGCCGTCGTCGCTCACTCCGGCGTCTTCACCACGGGACCCGGAACTCCGCCGCCGCCGGCCTGTCCGCCGCCTCCGACCCCGGTCTGTCCGGATCCTGGTCCCGTTTGTCCGCCGACACCGCCGCACCCACCCAGTTGTCCGCCGCCCGGCTGTCCGACACCGCCCCCACCGCCGGGATGTCCGCCGCCCGTGTGTCCGACGCCACCACCCCCACCGCCGGCAT
>Ga0181534_10000244_pt1 | contig 39301 bp, 31 predicted proteins | sample PEATcosm2014_Bin_37_FD_119758 | JGI IMG/M metagenome (GOLD analysis project Ga0181534, IMG submission 119758) | Peatland microbial communities from MTU Mesocosm Facility, Houghton, MI, USA - PEATcosm2014_Bin17_10_metaG | ecosystem: Environmental > Terrestrial > Soil > Wetlands > Peat | place... | reverse complement strand
TGAGCGATGCCCTCCGGCCGGCGTACCCGGATAGTGATCATGGACGACTCGGCAGTGGTGCGAAGCCTGCTCCGCTCGGTAGTCTGCGCTGAAGCCAGCCTGGAAGTGGCTGGGACGGCGGGCGATGGCGAGTCGGCCTTGAGCGCCATTGAAACCCTTCGTCCCGACCTGGTTCTGCTGGATGTCGAGATGCCGGTCATGGATGGATTGGCCACACTCAGAAAGCTGCGCGCGCGAGGTCACAAAATGCCGGTCATCATGTGCAGTTCGCTCACCCAGCGCGGAGCCAAGGTCACGATCGAGGCGCTGGCCTGCGGGGCCTCCGACTACGTCGCCAAGCCGGCCGGCCAGGACGGCCGTGAAGCCGCCATGCGCGTCCTCTCGCAGGAATTGATTCCCAAGATTCAAGCACTCACCAGCCAGCAGCCGCAGCCGGTCTTTCCGGCCCCGCAGCGCCCGCTGTTTTTTCCGCCACTGGCGCCACCATCCAGACAGCAGTCAATCTCAACCACCCCGCTTGCGCTCGCCATCGGCGTCTCTACCGGCGGTCCGGCGGCGCTCGATATTCTGCTGCCCGCGCTGCCGGCCAGCTTTCCGCTTCCCGTCTTCATTGTGCAGCACATGCCGGAGCTATTCACCAAACTCTTTGCCGAGCGGCTCAACGGGCGCTGCCCGCTTCAAGTCCGCGAGGCCGCCGAGGGCGATCCGGTGCGCCCCGGCGTCGTTTACATCGCCAAAGGCAACTGGCACATGGAGGTTCTGAGCCCCTCGCGCGCCGGTTCGCCGCCCACCATGCACCTCAGTCAGGGGCAGCCGGAGAACCACTGCCGTCCCGCGGCCGATGTGCTCTTTCGCTCCGTCGCCGCGCAGTACGGTTCCGGTGTTCTGGCCGTCGTGCTCACCGGCATGGGTTCGGATGGAATGCTGGGCTGCCGCATGATCCGCGAACACGGCGGTTCCGTGCTGGCGCAGGATCAAGCCACCAGCACCGTCTGGGGAATGCCCGGCGCCGTCTGCAATGCCGGTCTGGCGCACAAGGTGCTGCCCCTTGCCGCCATCGCACCAGAGATTCTCCGGCTGGCCAGCCGCTCACATTTTGAAGCCCGTGAGCTTCGGGAAACGGTGGTCTAGCCATGCAAACCGGCTCAATGGTCGATTATGCCTATCTGCGCCAATTGGTCTACGGACTCTCGCAGAATGTCCTCGATCCCTCGCGCGACTACCTCTTCGAGACGCGCCTCACCAAGGTTCTGCGCAACCAGGGAATGACTCAGTTGGAAGAACTCGTCCAGCACCTCAAGATCAGAAAGAATCCCGTCCTCGAACGCAACATCGCCGAGGCCATGACGATCAACGAAACCAGCTTCTTCCGCGATGGCCGCCCCTTCGAGCTGCTGCGCACCGAATTGCTGCCCAAGCTTATCGAGTCGCGCCGCCCTCTCCGCAGTCTGCGCTTCTGGAGCGCCGCCTGCTCCACCGGCCAAGAGGGTTATAGCGTCGCCATGCTGCTGAATGAGCACTTTCCGCAGCTCGCCGGCTGGAATGTCCGCATCGAAGGCACCGACATCTGCAACGAGGTCGTCGAGAAGGCCCAGTCCGGCTCGTATCACCGCATCGAGATCAACCGCGGCCTCCCCGCGCGCTTTGTCGTCCGCTACTTCGATCACGTTGGCGAAGACTGGACCGTCAAGCCGGAGATCCACAAGGTTTGCAACTTTCGCCAGGCCAACCTCTGCTCGGTGCCGCTGCCCTTCAGCCGCATCGACGACCGCTTTGACGTCATCTTCCTGCGCAACGTCATGCTCTACTTCTCGCAGGAGACGCGCAAGACGCTGCTGGCCGGCATTCACAGGGTTCTGGCCCCCGACGGCATCCTCTTCCTCGGCTCCAGCGAGCAGCCCGCCGATCCCACCATCTGGACCCCGGTCCTTGCCGGTGGCACCTGCCACTTCCGCCCCCGCCAGCCAAGTTAGCTGGTTGGCGGTCAGGGGGCAGGGGGCAGGGGGCAGTGGTTATTGATCCGGCCCGAAAAACGAGTGGTGATATCCCACCCATTGTCACCCCAACGACGAAGACCTGTCGTTGGGTATCCCGATTCCGCAAAAGGACGCGGAATGGATTGGGCATCCAGATCACAGTATTGATGGGCCGAATCAATAACCTTCAGACCATCTGGATGAGTGCCTCGGACTGTTTTCGTCAGTTGAGAATCACTTCCGGGTTGCCGGTCACCCGGCCGGAACCCGTCAGCAGTGCCTTTTCCAGGCTTCAAGAAAACGGGTGCGGAAGACAGCGCCGCTTAAACTCACGTCCCTCAAATGTTGCATATCCACAGGCGATCCTTATTATTTATCTCTTTTTCAATTTACCGTCATCGGGTTTTCATTTTCTGAGCGGCCTAATAGCTGCGCACGCCAATTCCCCAGGAGGAACCAAACTATGAGAGTATTAACGCGTTGCCAACTGTTGCTTCTGATCTTTCTATTCATCTCTGCGACTTTGCAGGCACAAAACATCAATTCCAGGCACAAGGTCAAGCACGTTTTGCTTATCAGCGTCGACGGCCTGCACGCTCTTGACCTTACGAACTATGTCAGCAGCCACCCGCAATCCACCCTCGCGCAATTGAGTTCGCATGGCGTTACCTTCGACAACGCTGCCACCTCGCAGCCGTCCGACTCCTTTCCCGGACTCTCCGCTTTGGTTACCGGCGGATCGCCGACGACTGCCGGGTTCTGGTACGACGTCACCTATAACCGCAAGCTCTCTCCGCCGGCTCTCACCACGCCCTACATCTCTTATGTGGGAGCCCCCGGCGGTCCGTGCCCAGGGCAAATCGGCACCATCACGGAGTTCGACGAATCGATCGACGTGGATCTGACCAAACTGTATGGATCCATCAATCCGAATTTCCTGCCCCGCGATCCCAATCGTGGCTGTGCGCCCGTCTATCCGCATGAATATCTCCGCGTGAATACCATCTTTGAGGTGGTAAAGGCCCACGGAGGCTACACGGCCTGGACCGACAAGCATCCAGCGTATGAATGGACCAATGGTCCAAGCGGCCAAGGTGTTGATGACTTCTTTGGTCCTGAGATCAACTCGATCCCTGTTGCCTTGCCATTTCCCGGCTGCACCCCGGTGCCCGTGCCCGACACGACTCCCGACGATGGCTGGACATACGATCTGAAAGTCATCCAGTGCTACGATCAGACCCACGTCCAGGCAGTGCTCAATCAGATCAATGGCTACACACACGATGGATCCCTGCGCGCGCCCATTCCAACGTTGTTCGGCGCCAACTTCCAGTCGGTCAGCGTGGGCGAGAAATTGGCCGGCAATGGCTATCTGGATGTCCTTGGAACCCCTTCGCCAGGACTGCTCAGCGAGTTGGAATTCGTGGATAACTCGCTTGGCAAGATGGTCAGCGCGCTGAAAGGAGCCGGCATTTACGACGAAACGCTCATCATCGTCAGCGCAAAGCACGGCCAGTCGCCCATCGATCAGAGCAAGAAGGTTGCCATCGGCGGCGGCCAGCCCGCAACTTTGATCAATACGATTGCTTCCGGCGAGGCCTTTGACATCTCCGACGACGGCTCGCTCATCTGGCTGAACGACTCTTCGCAAGCCGCGGAGATCGCTCAACAGCTCAGCACGCCGGCAAACCAGGCCACTCTGGGCATTCAGGAGATCTTCGCGGGCCCGGCGCTCAAGGAAAAATTCAATAGCCCGTTGACTGATCCGCGCACCCCCGACATCATCCTCAAGGCCAACACCGGCGTCATCTTCACAGGCGGCTCAAAGATCGCCGAGCACGGCGGCCTCAACGAGGACGATACTCATGTGGCGCTGCTCTTCTCCATGCCGGAATTCGCGCCCAAGCATGTGAAAACTTACGTTCTCAACCAACAGGTCGCGCCTACGATCATTCAAGCTCTTGGCCTCGACCCCAATGAACTGAAGGCGGTGCAGATCGAAGGAATCACGCCCCTTCCGTTCCTTTTCTAACTCCCGCCGCGTTTCTTGTTCTCTATGGGACGGCCCTCAAAACTGGGGGCCGTCTCTTTTGGTGTCCGGATTGGATTGCGGTGCGGCACGTCTGGGATCGGGGAGCCGGGTAGAGCCTGGACGGTCGCCATTCTTCCCCATGCCGAATCTTCCTCCCTCAACGGGACGGCATCTAGGGCGCTGCCGTATGGTTCATCCTGAAAACGGCAGTTGCAAACCGTCATCCGTGATCTGCATCCAGGTTTGGAGCCTCTGAAACTTGTTGCTTTGCAATCAGGGCACGACTTCAGTCGGGCCGATAAAGCCAATCATATCAACGTTGAGCTTTACAGGCTGCGGAAACACTCAATTGGATGAAGGGTACGGGCTTTACAGGCTGCGGAAAAACTCTTCAGGAGCCCCTGTTCTGAAAGGGCACGACTTTACAGTCGCGGAAAAACTCTTCTGGAGGCAATTCCCAATGGCTTTGTAACCAGGGCACGACTTCAGTCGGGCCGATAAAGCCAATCATGTCAATGTCGGGCTTTAGCCCCTGCAAAATTTCGCCCCGGCGAACTACCATGCTTCGGCTTCTTCACGATCATCGATTTTCGACTGCTCCGCACCTCACCCAAATAGTGAAATCGTCAATCGCTGCAAGGAGAAGAAGATAACCAATTCAAGGCTGGATCGACTACCGTTTTTAGGAGGAACCGTTCAGGAACCCGTGCCCACCCCAGGGCAATCGCATTTGAAAATCGACTCGCCCCATCCCTGTGCGGCTTTTTTTTGCGGAGAATTGATTCCCCAGCGCGCACAATAAAAGCAGCGGTACCAGAGGCCCAAATGATCGCCGTCAAAACTTCAGCCCGCGCACTCAATTTCTCCTCGCTGCCCCCCAATTGCTTACTCCTTGTTTCGTCGATTCTTCGCCAAAAGACCCTGCGACCCCCACCCCCCCTACCCATTTTCGCCTCCTCCTATTTTTGTAACTAGCACGATTTGAATAGGTTACGTCCGCAAACTAGTTACCAATCAGTAACATTTTATTGCCTTTTTTGGCCGCTTTTGGCAAAATATGACCCTCTTTTTGCCAAAAGCGCCCCTTTTTTCGCCGATTTCCGCCACTGCTTTCCGCCGGTCATTCTCAAACTCAGGCCTCGCTTCAGAACCTCCAAAACACCTGCCTTTCACCTCTCGCCCAAACTTCAAACGCAATTGCCCTGCGTGCCGGCCGCCTTCATGCGACACCAGAGACGGTAGCCCGCTAAACTGGATTTCAATGTTCGATTCGACCGCAAGCCTTATCGTTGATTGGCTCCGTGAGATTGGCCTGACGGTTCGTCTGGCTGCTCTCGGCGCGGATACCTTTCTTCCCGGCGTCACCATCGAGCCGGGCGGGCTGATCGTAAGCCCGGAGCGGCTGCTTTATCCCGGCGACATGCTGCACGAAGCCGGTCATCTTGCCGTGATGCCGCCGGCGCGGCGCGCGGTGACGGGATCGAATGTGGGCTCGGATATGGGCGATGAGATTGCCGCGCAGTGCTGGTCCTACGCCGCAGCCGTGCATCTTGGATTACCGCCGGAGATTGTCTTCCATCCGGCGGGCTACAAAGGCTCGGCGGAGAAGCTCATCGAGATCTTCAGCGAAGGCAAAGCCGGCGTGCCGCTGCTGCAGTGGATGGGCTTGACGGTAGACGCCAAGCGGGGCGCGGCTGAATCGATTGCGCCCTATCCGCGCATGATTCGCTGGCTGCGCGCGGAGGCGGATTGACCCCGCTTGTCCGGCTGTTTTCAATTTGACTTTCCCGCGGCGCGAACCTAGTATTTACCTATGACAGGTCTACTTTGTTGTCGCCGCTGACGATTGCTTCGTGCGCAAAGGTGGCCTGGGTCTAGAATTCGGATCGAAATTACGGTTCCCTAATGCCCGCGATGCAGCCGCTGCTGCCGCGGGTTTTCTGTTCTTTACGATGAGGAAAAATGACCGAGCCTACTTTAGTTCCTACTCCAGTTTCCACTCCAGTCAAAGAGACCAACGCCCAGCGCGCCGAGCGCCTGAAGCGCGAAAAGAACCCATGGCAGGCCTTTGACGAGGTGCGCGAGTTTGCCCGTCAAGGGCGCTCGAGCGTGCTGCCTGAGTGGGCGGCTTTTTACTTCAAATGGTGGGGCATTTATACGCAGGGCGATGGCGTGGGCGCAACCGGCGGCAAGGGCGGCGAGGGCGTTGTCTCCGACTACTTCATGATGCGCATTGGCATTCCCAACGGCGTTCTCAGCGCCGCGCAGCTACGCGTGATTGGCGAGCTGACTCAGAAGTACGCGCGCAACCTGGCCGACATTACCGTGCGGCAATGCATTCAGCTTCACTGGCTCACCATCGAGTCGCTGCCGGAAATCGTCGATGCGCTGAACGCAATCGGGCTTTCGCCAATCAGCGCCTGCGGCGATGTGGTGCGCAATGTGACCGGCTGTCCGGTGGCTGGCGTGGCCGCCGATGAGCTGATCGATGCCGCGCCGCTGGCAGCCGAAATTTCCAGGCTGCTCAGCGGCAATGCGGAGTTCTACAACCTGCCGCGCAAATTCAAAGTCTCCGTCACCGGCTGCCCCTCGTGGTGCTCGCATCCGGAGATCAATGACATTGCGCTGACCGCGGCCAAGCACGACGGGCAAGTCGGCTATTCGCTGCGCATCGGCGGCGGCCTCAGCAAGGAGCCGCATCTGGCGGTCAGACTCGACGCTTTTGTCCTTCCCGAGCAGGCGGTGCCGGTAGCTCGCGCCGTGGCGGAGATCTTCCGCGAGCAGCAGGGTCTGCGCGAGAACCGCAACCAGGCGCGGCTCAAGTATCTCTTCCTTAAAGAAGGCTGGACAGCGGAGAGCTTTCTTGCCGAGTTGCAGTCGCGCCTCGACTTCAAGCTCCTTCCCGGCGTGCCAGAAATCGTTCCCGACGACATCTTCCGCGATCACGCCGGCATTCATCCGCAGCGTCAGCCGGGCCTGTGTTACGTGGGAGCCTCGGTGCTGCGCGGACGGCTGAGTGGCGACCAACTGCTGGCCGCGGCTGAGCTCGCCCAGCGCTTCGGCTCTGGCGCGCTGCGCACCACAGTCTCGCAGAACCTGATTTTTATCGACATTCCCAAACAGAAAGCCGCGGAATTGGCGCTGGAGTTGGGCAAAATCGGCCTGCAAGTGGATGGATCGAACTTCTGGCGCGGCGCCATCTCCTGCACCGGCACTGAGTTCTGCAAGCTCGCGATCACTGAGACCAAGGGCTTTACCCGCTGGCTGGTCGATGAGCTGGAAGAACGGCTGCCCGGCTTCGACCAGCAGTTGCGCATCAACGTCACCGGCTGCCCCAATAGTTGCGGCCAGCACTGGATCGCCGACATCGGCATCGAAGGCAAGAAGATCAAGCATGAGGGCAAACTCACCGACGCCTACTATTTCTGCCTCGGCGGAGCGGTAGGCCAGCACGCCGCCATAGCCCGCCCGGTAGGCTACCGCTGCCCCGCGCCGCTGGTACCAGAGTCGATCGAGCGGCTGCTGCGCCACTTCCTGGCCACGCGCCAGACGGAAGAGAATCTGCGTGCCTGGTTCCTGCGTCACAGCAATGACGAACTGCGCGCGCATCTGGCCGGTGAAGTTCTAGAGCCAGTAGAACGCGACCTGCCCGCCGGCCCCGTGCCGCACGGCGTGGCCGATTGAGGAGCAAGCGATGAGCCTGTTGCCGGTCTTTCTCAAACTCGACGGACGACGCGGCCTTGTGGTCGGCGCGGGGGCCGTGGCGCTGGAGAAGATCGCCAGCCTGCTCAAGACCGGCCTGCGGCTGCGCGTTGTTGCGCCCGATGCGAGAGCGGAGATTCAGGATCTTGCCAGCCAAGGCCGTCTGGAATGGGCGCAGAGGCCGTTTGAGCCCTCCGACCTCGACGGAATCTTCGTGGTGATTGCAGCCACCGACTCAGCCGAGATCAATGCCCAGGTCTACTGCGCCGCCGTCGAGCGCGGCATCCTGGCCAACAGCGTGGACGATCCTCCGCATTGCGACTTCTATTTTGGTTCTGTAGTCACCCGCGGCAGTTTGCAAATCGCCATTTCAACTGCCGGTGAGAGCCCCGCCGTCGCGCAGCAGTTGCGCCGCGAGATCGATGAGCAGTTGCCGGAAGATCTGGGGCAATGGCTGCAAGAACTGGGCATTCTGCGCCGCGAGGTTCTGGCCACACAGCCGCCCGGCGAGGCGCGCAAAGCTCTGCTGCATCGGCTGGCGGAGCGGCCGCTCTGCGCTTCCGCCACTTGCCCGTCGCGGCTCATGGCGCGTGCGCCGCTTGAGGACTCGAGCACCGAGTCGGAAGGGAAGGTCTACCTTGTCGGAGCCGGTCCGGGCGATCCCGAATTGCTCACGGTCAAGGCTATGCGCCTCCTTCAATCCGCTCAACTCATTCTGCACGACGACCTCGTTCCGCAGGCGATTCTTCGTCTTGCTCCGCCCCAGGCCGAAATTGCAAACGTCGGCAAGCGCTGTGGCGAGAAAAATATCACTCAAGGCGAGATCAATGCGTGGATGATTGCGCGCGCCCGTGCCGGATGCACGGTTCTGCGCCTCAAGAGCGGCGACCCGCTCATCTTTGGCCGCGCCGCCGAGGAGATTGCCGCTTTGACGGAAGCGGGCGTGGCCTTTGAGGTTGTGCCGGGCGTTACCGCCGCGTTTGCGGCGGCCGCGGCTCTCGGCTGCTCGCTCACCAGCCGCAACAGCGCATCGAATGTGATCTTTTCAACCGGCCACCATGCGCAATCGCACAACCGGGCGCCGCTGCCGCAGTTGGAAGACGCTACGCGCGTCGTTTACATGCCGGGTCGCGATCTGCGCTTGCTGGCGCAGCAGTGGCTCGACGAAGGCTTGCCGGCTGACTTTCCCTGCGCTCTGGTTTCCCGCGCCGCGCAGCCAGAGCAGCAGGTCCAATCCACTACGCTTGGCGCTCTATGCGATGCCGCACCCGCCGTTGCGCCAAGCCTGCTTATCGCCGGATGGGCCTTGCTGGAATCTCCGGCGCTGTTGCAATCGGCACAGGAGCCGGTCTCCGTCCACAACTGAAACTCGCAGTCATATCTTCAAAGCAAAAAAAATGGAACGCGGGGAGACGCATTCCATTTCTTCTGAAGCTCGAAGAGAAGCCGAACTTTATCTCTAGCGGGACTTCACAAACTTGTAACGCAGCGCACCTGCCAGTCCGAGAAGGCCGGTGCCGAAGAGGAAAAGCGAGTTGGGCTCGGGAACTGTTGGCGGATTCGTGTAGTCGTATGTGATGTCGACGGTTGCACCGGCGAGTGTCTGGATAGTATCGGTCAGGTTATTGCTGCCGTATGAAATGAAGTTGAATCCGCTGGAAGTCGAGAGAACAAAGTCCAAGTTACCGCTGCCAATAAAGAGGGCCAGTGCAGCCGGTGCTGTATAGGTCTGCGATGCCAAGGCACCGCTCATTGTGTATGGGCCGTAAGGTCCACCACTTGCCCCAGCTGCAAGGGTAATGCCTCCAGTTGGAACTCCATGGACTAATGTGACTGCCGGTGAACTGCCAGTAACCGTAGCGGTGAGCGGAGTCAGCAGACTATCGATGCCAGAACTGGTTGGGTCATCCAGCCAAAGCTGTGTTGTTTCAATTCCTTGAAATGTGGTAGCCGATGCGCCATTGTTCGTAATGCTCAAAAATTGTGTTTGGCCGTTGCCCTGAATGGAGATAGTTACGGAATCAAGTGTGCCGAGTGCGGAGTTGAACTCCTGCAAAAGGGGCGTAACGGGGACATTAGTGAGATCGGTAAGTTGAGTTGGTACCGTTGCCGTGTAGGTTACCGATCCTGCCTGAGCTACGGTGGCCGCAGCGGCAAGCGTCAAGGCAATGAGGGAAGTCCGAAGTATAAATGTTGAGCTGCGAAAGGTTTTCACTTTTCGTCCTCTGTTTTTCTACGGGCCGACCCACGAAATGCCCGTGCGGCGCCAGTCGGTTAAGGTTCTGCCTGGGTGGGGGCTCCAAACATGAACCGGGTTTTGGGGAACAACTTCCGTTTTCCTAGCCTGGAATTCTGCCATTTGCCCACACCATCGGGCAGGCCCGGCATAACTCCGTATCGCTCTGTTATATGCACATCATGGGCCAATCGGCATTCATTGCTCCCATGCCCTTATTTATCCTTATAAAACGCAATATGTGAACAAGATACGCTTTTTTCTGGAATCAATCATTCAGAGCCGTAAAGATCCGGCAAAGGAGATAACTGTGCAACTGTTTGCATAGGCAAGGTAACAGTTTGCCCAAAAGGCAATGGCCCATCATCCGGCTGAAAGGTGATTGCCTGCCAGAAAATCGGTGGTTGAAAAGGGGGCGATGCAAAGGAACTCGGGACGGCATTGTGGGGAGGCCGCTACTCGTCTCCTAGGCCGTGCGTTTGCGACTGCTTCTGTTGTTCGCGCAAAATAATCATGATCCGCAAACCAACTGCGGTGGGGCAGGCGCTCGCTATTCGCTCGCAGAAGGAATGTCGTCTCCCAGGTCAGAAAATCTAGACCTGGGGCACCCGCTTATGCTGGAAGATTGAGATTGCGTAAAACTCCATGGATCCCATCCGCCAGCAGTTTTTCACCAACTCCATGTGTACCCGATTCCAGTCGTGGTGTACCAGGGAATGGTGGGAATCTTGTTGTAACTCTCTTGAATCCAGATGCCGTTGTGATCGTTGAAGTGGATTGCCGCACCCAGCGCTTCTCCGTCGTAGAAGCGGTTCTCGACATGCGGATTTCCTGTAAGACTGGTCAGGCCGGCCTGAATCCAGGTGTACCCGGTAACGGCTTTTGTCCTGGGCAGTCCGAAGTTCTTCATCACGCCCAGCGCCTCGGTGTGCGCTCCGAAATCGGTGTGAAAGAAGCCGTGACTCCCGGCATTTTCATAGGTATAGGCGAAGGTCAATTCGTCGCCAACGGGATTTTTTTTCAGAAACCCGAAGGTGTGTCCAATGCCGATGTTGAGGTTGGCTCTGGTAACCAGTCCCGGGCGATCAAAGTCCGATCCCGGCATGACGAAAAAATCGGTGGAAGTGCCGGTGTCAGCCTGGGGTGCCGGCGCTGGCGTCTGAGCGGTCAACCCGGATGCGGAAAACAGCAAAAGGACAACCAGCACCACGGGAAGAGTGGAAGCTATTGCTGTGATTTTCATTCTCAAGACCTCATGGGAAATTCAATGCGGGTCAGAGTTTTGGAGAGGACGCGCACTGCGTTTATCTATATGTAGCAGCGTACCCATAAGTAAATAATGATGATAAGAGGCGCATTTCTCATGATGCGGAATGACAGGGTAGTTGTTTCATCACAGCAGCGGGACAATGCGCGGATTGAATTCCTCTCCATCGACTTCCAACAAACCTATCGTCACCGGCAGTTCAAAACGCTTTGGCCCGCAGGAGCCGGGATTGAAATAGAGCACGCCTTTACGATGGTAGAAGTTTGGCACATGGGTATGGCCGAAGAGCACGGCGGCAAACTTTCCCGCCGCTGGGTCCAGGTGCAGGGTATTCAAGTCGTGCAGCATGTAAACGTAGCGATCGGCGATCAGCGTCACGTCGGTCTCCGGCAGGTTTGCGCAGGGGCCATCCCGGTCGGTATTGCCGCGGATTGCCGTCACCGGCGCGATCTTTGCCAGCGCTTCCAGCACCGAAGCCTTGCCGACGTCGCCCAGGTGCAGAATGCGCTCTACGCCGGCCAGCGCCGCGACGAGTTCCGGGCGGAAGAGTCCGTGGGTATCGCTGACGACACCAATCTTCATTGAATCTCCCCGGTGTGGAATCTCAGGCCAGCAGCGCCGTGACCTTGGCCATCTCCTCGCTGATTACGATCTTCTGCGGGCACTTTTCTTCGCAGAGGCCGCAGGCAATGCAAGCAGTGGAGCGCTGTTCCTCTTTGAGAAAGACCTGGTATTTGAAGCGCGCGCCAGAAACATCGTCAAAGAGGTGGGCGTAGTTGAAGAATTCAAAATTGGCTGGAATGAATACGCCGTTGGGGCAGGGCATGCAGTAGCCGCACTTGCTGCATGGGATCACGGTGCGCGCGCTGTACTTCTGGCGCACATCGTCAATCAACGCCTGCTCGGCAGCGGTGAAGGCGGCGGGGCGCGACTGATCCGCAATACGCAGGTTATCTTCCACCTGGGCCATTGTGCTCATGCCGCTCAGAATCACCGAGACCTCCGGCTGATCCCAAAGCCACTGCAAGGCCCACTCGACCGGCGAGCGGCGTACCGGGAAGCTTTCCATCGCCTCACGCACGTCCTTGGGCGGATCGGCCAGCCTGCCGCCCATCAGCGGCTCCATCACGACAACGGCCAGGCCCTTCTCCGCGGCCAGCTTCAGGCCGCGCGTTCCAGCCTGGCTCTCCGTGTCCATGTAGTTATATTGAATCTGGCAAAAATTCCACAGATCCGTGCCGTTGACGATCTCGGCAAATGCATCGTACTCATCGTGGAATGAGAAGCCAAGATGCCGGATGCGTCCGTCGGCAAGCGCGGCCTCGGCGCGATCCAGCAGCTTGTGCTTGAGAACAATATCGTGCCAGCGGCTGTGGCCCAAGGCATGAAGCAGGTAGAAATCGATGTGATCTGTCTCCAGTTTTACCAGTTGCTCATTGAGCAGCCGGTCGAAGTCCGCCGGGCTCTCCACCAGCCAGACGGGCAGCTTGGTGGCCAGCTTCACCCTCTCCCGATAGCCGTCGCGCAGCGCCTTGCCGACTACGATTTCGCTTTGCCCGCCGTGATAGGGATAGGCCGTATCAAGATAATTCACGCCTTGATCGATGGCATGGCGGACCATGCGGATCGCCTCGTCTTCAACGATATTTGGGCTGAGACGCTCCCCATCCACAGTGGGAAATCTCATGCAGCCAAAACCCAGCGCCGAAACCTTCCAATCAAGCCTGCCAAAATTGCGATATTGCATTGTCATCTCCTGCCACCGAGTTTGCCAAAGAGAATTTTACCCCGGAGCAGCTCTGGGCGATGTGATGCTGCCTACGCGAGAGACTCAAAGACCAGGCGTCGATCCACAGAATGCGGCATGAAAAGTGATCCAAATCACATCGCCGCAACTTTTTCACTGATAGAAATGAATCATCGTTCCGATGAAATGAGTTGAAGGGATCCGCCAGGGGGATCAAGAGCGGTTGGCGTGGAAGGCGTCAGCCGTTTCCTCCCGGAGGCGTCAGCCCCTTCCCCCCCGAGGTCAAGCGATGCAAGGGACGAAAGAGCACAACATCAAGATTTGCAGCCCAGGCTGGAATAGCCGTATACTGAATTCAGACCATTCTAGTCGTATTTCAAGAGTGCTGTCTTTTCAGCGACCCTCAAATGGTCTGGGAGTCCGTAGTTTGAGCGTGTTAAGCGAGCTGAATGTAGGCGAGAGCGGGGTATTGGTGAGCCTTGACCTGCAAGAATCCGTACAGAATCATCTGATGCATATGGGCTTTGTTCCCGATGCGCTGGTCACGGTGCTGCGCCGCGCGCCGGCCGGCGATCCGACGGTCTATGGCGTCGACGGCATGGAGATCGCCCTGCGGCATGAGACTGCCGCTGCCATTCGCATGAAGCCTGCCGAAGCCGCCCGCCACGCAATTGAAGCCAGTCCAGTTGGTGCCAGTCAGGACGCGCCCGAACTGCTTGAGGCAGCTCGATGAGCGAGTGCTGCGCACCTCCTGTCTTTGTACCGCCGGCCGCCCCTTCAGTTCCGGGCGCGCTCAGAACCGTGGTTCTTATCGGACCGCCAAACTCCGGCAAATCCACGCTTTTCAACCGGTTGACCGGCCTGCGGCAGAAGGTGGCCAACTTTCCCGGCGTCACCGTGGAGCAGCGCATGGGCCTGATGGCCGGTGTGGGCCGCCCGGAGCTAACGCTGATTGACCTGCCGGGCATTTACTCGCTTGATCCTTACAGCGAGGACGCGCGGGTCTCGATCGATGTGCTGCGCGGCAGAATGGTCGGCACGCCCAAGCCCGACGCGGTGTTGCTGGTGATGGATTCGCTGCACCTGACGCGGCAGTTGATGCTGGCCGCGCCGGTGCTGGCGCTGGGGCTGCCAACGCTGGTGCTGTTGAATATGAGCGACCTGATGGAGGCTCGCGGCGGACACATTGACGCGCTCAAACTGGCTCGCGAACTGGGCGCCTCGGTGGCTCAGATCAGCGCCGTCAATGGAACCGGCCTGGAGTCCGTTTCGCTCTTTCTCAATCAGCAGACCGACCGCGCCGCCGCCAAGCCCGCTGGCAAATCTTCTAAATCTCTGGAACTGCCGGTTCTGGGCAACGCCGCCAGCGCGCACAGTTGGGCCGCGCAAGTCAGCCGCCGCACTGGCTACCGCGCTCCACTGTCGGTTGAAGGCACGCGCAAGATCGACGACATTCTGCTGCACCGCATCTGGGGACCGCTGCTGTTTCTGTTGGTTGTCGTCGGCGTCTTTGAAGTGGTTTTCTCCATCGGCCAGCCGCTATCGGACGGCTTTGGCGAGATCCTGGCGGCCATCGGCAATCTAGTGCGGCCGCTGCTGCCCGCTGGCTGGATTCAGTCGCTGCTGCTGGACGGCGCATGGAAGGGCATCTCGTCGGTGCTGGTCTTTCTGCCGCAGATTCTGCTGCTTTTTCTCTTCATCGGAATTCTGGAGGACTCAGGCTATCTGGCTCGCGCCGCGCTGATCGCAGACCGCGTCATGCGGACCATCGGCTTGAATGGCAAGGCCTTTATCCCGCTGCTTTCGGCCTACGCCTGCGCGGTTCCGGCGATCATGGCCACGCGCACCATCGAGAACAAGCGCGACCGCTTTGCCACGATTCTGGTTACGCCTTTTATGACCTGCTCGGCGCGGCTGCCGGTTTATATGCTGCTGATTGCCGCATTCATTCCGAATACGGTTTATCTGCATGGCTTTCTGGGGCTGCGGACGATTGTGATGCTGAGCCTTTATCTGGCCGGTTTTGTGGGCGCGATGACGACGGCCTGGCTGCTGAAAAGCTCGATTCTCAAATCCAGCGAGACGCCGTTCATTCTGGAGTTGCCGCAATACCGCATGCCGACGATCCGCTCACTGGCGCTGCGGCTTGTGGACCGCGCGCGCGTATTTCTGCGTCAGGCGGGTACCATCATTCTCTGCGTCACGCTGGCGCTGTGGGTTCTGGCGCACCTGCCGGTAATTCAGGCTGCTGGCGGACAAATCTCCGCGCCGGAACTAGCCGACAGCCTGATCGGCCGCCTTGGCCACTTCATCGAGCCGGCGATTGCGCCTCTGGGCTTCAACTGGAAGATTGGCATTGGTCTGCTCTCAAGCGTGCTGGCGCGCGAGGTGATGGTCAGCACCATGGGCACGCTCTATGGCGCCGATCCAGGCACGCAAGCTCTAAGCCTGCAATCGGCTCTGCATCATGACATGACACTGGGCGGCGCGCTGGCGCTGATGATCTTCTTCGCCTTCGCCATGCAGTGTACCTCGACGATGGCCGTTGTGAGGCGCGAGACCAACAGTTGGAAGTGGCCCGCGGTGCAGTTTCTTTATATGCTGGTGCTGGCCTGGGGGGCTGCCTTTGCGGTCAATCATATTGCAATGGCATTCATGAATTGAGTCACCCAAAACGGGCTAAAATCTGGGCCGTCCGCCTCCCCCCGTCGTGCTTGGCCGCTGCTATCGAAGTCCCAAGCTCTGGAATTGTTCCTTGGCCTGCACTGGCAGATTGATGTGTTTCTGCGAGTTGCCGAGCGTCTTCTCACAGGCATTCAGCAGCGCTTGCCGCACGGAATTGACCTTTGAGACGGCGCTATCTGTCCATTTCCGGTCGTCCTCCGCAATCAACACACTGGCTTGACTCTGCTGCAGGTGCCATTGGCCATCCAAACCCTTCACATACGTTGCGCCGTGGTAGACGTGCGATTCGCTGACTGCGTTGCGCAGGATCGTATCCCAGGCGCTTCGGGTTTCAAGGTGGCGGCGGATCTTCTGTTGCACCGCCTCGATCTCCTTGTTCAGCCGCGCAGTTTCAGAGTTGGCAAGTTCCTGATTCGCGGCCTGCAATTCGCTTCCTGTGTCGCGCACGATCGTCTCCCAGGCATTCTTGGTATCGTTGTGGAGGCGAATCTCCCCTTGCAGCGCTTCAATCTCCATGTCCAACCGTTGCAGGTGCCATTGGACATCCTCGCCCCGCGAATACAGTATCCCCTGGTCGATGCGCGACTGGATTTCCGCATTGCGCGTGATCGTATCCCAGGCATCGCTGGTTTGGACGTGGCGGCGAATCTCTTCCTGCGCCGTCTCAATCTCCCCGTTGATCCGCTCCGCCTCGGAATTGGCAAACGTCAGATATGCGGCAAGCGATTCGCATCCCGCGTTGCGCAAGATCGTATCCCAGGCCTCCTTGGTTTCGTTGTGGAGTCGAATCTTCTCTTGCAGTGACTTGATCTCCATCTTCAGCCGCTCTGTTTCTTGCTTCATCACGTCCAGGCAACTATCGGTCATCTCCGAGCACCTCGTTCGCGAAATTACCAGCGCAAACCTTTGTAACACATAAATGAACTATGGTGCAAGTACGGCAGTTTTCAAGTTACCAATGGCACCTGCGGTACGGGGAGTTGCCGTCCCGGCGTGCGTCGGCAACTGTGGTGCAATCAGTGGACGCTCACGCGCCTTTCGAGTTGATCGTTTGTAAACGAATCAGGGGACAAGCAATACAAAGAATGCTGGTTAAGCTTATTATCCCGCCTGTTGCCTCCGGTTTGCCAGCTTCCTAACATCCTGCTCGCAGCCACTTGATTGTGGAGATCATTGTGGAGTAGAGTCCACATATGGAAACGATTCAGATCGTTCTCGACAGCGAACTTCGGGTGGCTGCGGATAAAGCGGCGCGCCGGTCCAGGATGAATCGCTCACAACTGGTGCGCGAGGCGCTGCGCGAGTATCTGCGAGGTCTGGAATTGAAGGCGAGAGAAGATCTAGACCGCGAAGGCTACGCGAAGAAGCCGCAGGCGCATGGGGAATGGCAGGCATGGGAGAGCGAGGCGGCGTGGCCGGAGCAATAGCCAGGGGAGATGTGCGGCTCTATCAGTTCACTCCGCCGGACAAGAACCGGCCGGTTGTGGTGCTGACGCGTGACAGCGCCATCGGCTATCTTGCGACGGTTACAGTTGCGCCGATCAGTTCCACAATTCGCGGCGTGCCTTCCGAGGTTGTGCTGGATGCAGAGGATGGGATGAAGGCGCCATGCGCGGTGAACCTGCACAATGCCGTGACTGTCTCGCGGGAGAGGCTGGGCAGGCGGGTGGCAAAGCTGGACTCGGCACGGATGGATGAGATTTGCGCAGCGCTGGCCTTCTCGCTGGGATGCGCTCCGGCGGGGCACTGATTGGGACTTGCGGAGATGGGATGAAAATACGTCTACTGGCTCCCTTTTATCTCGCGCTTGACCCGGCTATGTATATGAAATATATCTAAAATTCGAGGATGAGAGCATGGAGAAAACAGACTTGAATCCAGGCCAATCGGCATCGGAGCTTATCTCCGGAAAAATCGCCGAAATCGGTGGCTGGCGCGGGGAAACCCTCGGCAGAATGCGCAAGATCATCAAGGATGCAGACCCGGACGTCGTCGAGGAGTTGAAGTGGATCGGCACTCCAGTCTGGTCGCGCGGCGGCATCATCTGCACTGGCGAATCCTACAAAAAAGTCGTGAAGCTTACCTTTGCCAAGGGCGCGTCACTGACGGATCCGGCCCATCTCTTCAACTCGAGTCTCGAAGGAAATGTGCGCCGCGCAATCGACATCCACGAAGGAGAAGAAGTGGACGAGGCCGCCTTCAAGGAACTCATTCGCCAAGCGATCGCTCTGAACGCTACTGGCAAGTCGAAACCGTCGAAGAAAGCAAAAGTCTGAGGGAAAGCGAAATCCTGAGGGATTCCGCCCCTGAAGAGGCGCCATCCTGGCCTAGGGCGCTTCGTTCCGCGCTTCAGCTTTCTCGGTCATCACTTTGTGGACATTGTCTTCCAGAGCCTGCGCCTCCGGCAGGAAGGTCAGCGCCTTCTGAATCTCGGGATCCCAATCGGCGCGGGTGCGCAGGCCTTCAGTCTCGCCGAATTGAATGGTGACGATCTTGTCCTTGATGCTGGTCTTCAGCCAGTCCATGCAGCCGTTCAGATCGGCCTCGGTGTAGGGAACGTTCTGGCTGGCAAGAAACTTCTTGAATTCGCCCAGCACGGCATTATCCACCTGGAAGTTCTTGTCCACGGTGCGATTGGACAGATATACCGGTGCAAAGAGGAAGAAAACATCCTTATAGAGCAGCGAATCCTGAAAGTGGCTGCTCTTGGGGCTCTCGATCTTCTCGTCCGGCGTGATGCCGCCGCCGCCGTAGACGGTGCGGCCCGCGTCGGTGAGCTTGACCTCGCGGCTGGCGTTGTCGGCCGGAGCCGTGCCGCCGTGGCTGTAGTAGTCGTAGAGCGAGACGCCGGTGTAGTTGCGCTGGATAAGCCGCCCTGACGGCGTGTAGTAGTGGAAGGTGGTCAGCGCCAGACCGGTATTGTCGCTGAGGTTATAAACAGTCTGCACCAGCCCCTTGCCGAAGGTGGTTTCGCCGACAATCAGCGCGCGGTCGTGGTCTTGCAGCGCGCCGGAGACGATCTCAGCCGCCGAGGCAGTTCCGCGGTTGACCAGCACCACAATCGGGAAGCTCTTGCCGCCGTTGCCGCGGCGCACCGTGTACTCCTGATCGGGATAAGCGCGCCCATGCTGGCTCACGATGATCTGTCCTTTGCTCAGCAGATGGTCGCAGACCTCGACTGCCTGGCTGAGCAGGCCGCCGGGATTGCCGCGCAGATCGAAGATGAGGCCCTTCAAGTTGCCCATGCTGTCGATGGTGTTGATCACGTCCTCGGCTGTATCCTCCTGAAACTGCGTCAGGTGGATATAGCCGACGCCCTTGCGAATCTCATACGCCAGATCGACCGAAGGATGCGGAATCTCATCGCGGACCAGGTCGAAGACCAGCGGCTTGGACTGCCCCTCGCGAATCATCGTGGCCACAACGTGGGTTCCCTGCGGGCCTTTGAGCGCCTTGGCCACCGAGTCTGTGGAGTTGAGCGCGCCAGGGCCCTTGGCGTCCAGGGCGACAGGTTTGCCGTCCACGGCGGAAATCACGTCGCCGGGATGAATGCCGGCCTTGAACGAAGGCGTGCCCTCAAAGGGATAGAGCACGTAGACCTTGCCGTTCAAAGGCTGGATGGTCATGCCGACGCCGTAGTAGTGGCCGTGCTGCTCCTCGCGCATCTTGGCGTAGGCCTTGGGGTCGTAAAAGCTGGAGTGCGGGTCCAGCACGCGCAACATGCCGGGGATCGCGCCGTCGTAGATGGCCGTGTCGGCCTTGTCGCCCTCCAGGGGCTCGGCGTAATTCTTCTCGACCAGCGCGTAGACATTGTCAAAGGACTTAAGGCTGTCGCGGAGCTGGCTCTCGTCAGCCGAGGACTCGGCGCCCACTTTGCGCTGCAAGACGGTGCCTGCCACGGCACAGACGGCAAAGAAGAGAACGACGGCAAACATGGCGCGGCGTGCGCGGGGAGTCATGATCGGGAACAACCTCCAGAGTGCGGGGCGGGCCAGGGTAAGAAAAAGCCCGGAGCGGCAGTCTTAGGGCTAGTGTATAGCACTGGAGGGTTTGACGCCGGCCGGAGGCTTCCGGTAGCGGAGGGCAGACACACTGTGGGGGCAGATGCACCGTGGGTCCGCCCGGCCGGCGACCCAAACCCCTCAGCCTTGGAAGAGCACAATCCCCGCCTTGCTTCGGCGCAAAAAAATCGAGGGCACGGAACTTCCGCGCCCTCAAATGCAGCAAGAGTTTCAACTTCAGAAGCGAACCGAGAGTTTGCCAATGAAGGTTCTGGGGGAGCCGACTTGAAGCGTATCCCAGGCCCCGGTTGGATCGCTGACCGGCGTGCCGTTGCTGTCGATCGTGGAATAGTACTTGTTGCTGAAAAGGTTGGAGACATTCAACTGAAGTTTGAGATTCTGGAATATGCCGGCCTGTGCGTGTTCATAGCCGGCGGAAAAATCGGAGAGGAAGCGGCCGTCGACGCTGCCCGTATTGTCGTACGAATAGTACCGCTTGGACATATAGTCGGCGTCGATCTGCGAGAAGAACCCCTTGTTGTGATAACCAAGCTGCGTCTTGTAGAGAACTTCGGGAGCATCGAGCGCAAACTTGCCCGCGATGAGATAGGTTGTCGGTACAACCACGCCATTCACGGTCGGATAAGCCGTAACATTCGAGTCATAGGTCGAGCGGCTGAAGGTCAGGCCATTATACAAAGAAAAGTTGGAGTGAATCTGGATGGTTGCGGCAACGTCCACGCCGTCTGTGGTTACTCCGCCCACGTTGGTCAACAGCGAGGGATTTCCCGCAATGCCGGAGCCCTGCGCCAGAGCCAGCAGGCGGTTGGAGAAGTTGACGTGGAAGTAGTTGGCCTGCGCGGTAACCTGGCTGCTGGTGTAGCGGTAGCCGGCTTCTTCGGTCCAGGAACTCTCCGGCTTCAGGCTGTGTTTCAGGGCATTGAATCCCACCTGGTTGGTGCCCCAGGGCGCGTTGCCAAAGCCGTTGCCGCCCGCCTCGTAGGCCTGTACGTTGTAGGCTGCGTCGGCAAAGATTTCATTCTCTTTGTTGATTTTGTAGTTAGCGCCGAACTGCGGCAGAATCGGTTTTCCCGATGTCAGGCTGCCCTGCGCAAAGCCATCGGCCGTTGCGCCGGAGAAGACCGGCGTATCGAAAGCGGCCAGAGTTCCGTCTTCGCTGGTTTCGATGGTCTTGAAGCCTGCCGCAACCGCCAGCTTGTCATTCACCTTGAACTGATCCTGCAGATGAAGTTGGTATACGTTGATATCGAAGTCATAGGCCCACTGCGTATAAAACGGGTGGTTGGGGAAGGCCGAAAGCGACTGGATCGGGAAAGCCGCGCCGGTTGGATAGAAACGGCGGGCCAGCGTGAAATGCTCCTTTTCAAACCAGCCGCCGCCTTCCAGTTTGTTGCGTCCGGTTTCATATGATAGCGAGGAAAGAAAACCTCCGCGTTGAATTCCGTACTCTGAACTGCGCATCGCAATCGGCGACCCGGTCATCTGCAGAATTGCGCCATAAAATGTCGAGCCGAATTCCGCCGTGGGCGCAAACCAAAGCCCTATGCCGTCGTTGCCATGGCCATAGATTGTGCTCTTCCAGGTGAGTTTATCGGTCAGCGCTGTTTTATAAGTGACTCCGCCGATAATGTCGCGGCGCAGGCCGCCGCCGCCGTAGTAGCCGGCATCGCATGGATCTTGATCGGCGGTCAGGTTGTTTACCGCTCCTGGATAAGTGCCAATGCCCTGGCAGGCATTTGCGGCTTGCACGGACTCGCTCCAGATGCCGTAGTTATCCGCGTTATAGCCGATGACGCCGACGTAAGCCTTGGAGACATCCAGATAATCGACTTCACGGCGATCCGAAGTATTCAAAAACCCGGTAAGAACGCCCTTGCTGCCAAAGTAATGGACAATCTTTGCGTTGAACTGCCAGTAATTCTGGCCGATGGGGCCGGCGCCCTTCCACTTATCCGTGTCCTGCCGAACCGCGGCAAGATATAACTTCGTCTTGCCCCCAAGCAAACCGCTTTCATAACGGGCCACAGTGCGGAATCCTTTGAAGCTGCCAAAAGATTGTTCGACAGTAAAGGACCGCGCGTCTGAAGGATCCGCTGAATAGAACTGCACGGTGCCGCCCAGGTTGCTGTTGGAAGCGGTTTCCAGCGAGCCGGTTCCCTGCGACATTACCACGCGGCCAAGATTCTCATCCATGATCGCGCGGCTGATATGCAAACCATTCCAGTTGCCGTATGACATATCGCCCAGCGGGATGTCGTCGAGCGTGAAGCCAAGCTGATTCTGATAAAAGCCGCGAACCGTTATGCGGACGGCCCACTCATACGAGCCATAAGGATCAGCGGCCTGGTAATTCACGCTGGGGAGTTCCTGCAGAGCCTTGATGGGGCTGGTTCCGGGCGCTTCCTCGATCAGCGTGGCAGTCTTCAACTCCTGCTCGTCGCGGAACTCGCCCGGCGCGGTTACCACCACCGTTTCGGTGTGAGTATATTTGGGCTGCGGGCTCTCTGCGCTTTCGGCAGCGGGCCCTTGCGCGGAAGCGATCATTGCGCCGCTCAGAAAGAACAAAACGGAAACTGGGAAAATGTGGCCTCTCATCATGGATATGCCTCTCATTCAGATAGTGCCTTGACAGAGCGCCAAATGCAGTTTCGCTTTTCCGCGACCGTTGAGCAAAGTCTCTTCGGCGGGCGCAGAATGCGATGGAAGCCTCAAGAAGGCTTCGCCGCGGCGCAATGTTGAACACTTGCCTCAATGTTAGGGAAGAATGAATGCGGGACCGTTAAATATAGATGAATGGTTTGCAAATTAATGCTAATGTACGCTTAACTCAGGCTTAACAATCTTACCCGGCTTCAACATGCGGTTAAATTTACAATTTACACCGACGCTGAAGCCGTGCTTTCTCTTATTCCCTTCTGCGTTCAGCCACTAACTACGGCCGTACGGACAGAAGAGCGGACTTTGCCGAAGGCAGCGAGACACCCAATATATTCGCCACCGTAGGCGCAATCTGCCGCATATCGATCACTCCCAGATCGCGCCCTTGCGCAATTCCCTTCCCCATGATGAAAAACGAAGCGCGCATCTCGGGATAGGAAGGCAGATAGCCGTGCGTGCCCTTCACCGGCGGTTGATCGCTGACCAGCGCGCCGGAGAATGCCGAGCCAAAGGTAAATCCCGGCTGAAGAGCCAGCACAAATTCAGCATCGGGAAATCCGCCCGTCTGCTTGATCTCTTTCTTGTCGAGAATCTTCGCGATTCCATTCGCCGGATCGCCCGCCAAGCGAGTCAGCAGCGCGCGCGTCTCTTCGCGCGTCTTGGCGTCGGACGGGTCGCGCAGCATGATTGCCGCCATTCCGCCGGTCGCCCAAGGCTCGGCCTTCCACGAAGTAACGGTAAGCCGGCCATCCGCGCCGGTCTTGGCGTCAATCAAACCCGACTGAAGAAATGGGATCGCAATATTCAGCGCGTGATAAACATTCGTAAATCCATGGTCGGAGACAATTACGATCACGGTCGCGGGATCGTTCTTCTTCGCCGCGTCGATCAGTTGCGCAACCATCGCATCCACGGCCTCCAGCGTCTTGTTCGCATCCTCGCTGTAAACGCCGCTCATGTGCTCCGACTCATCAAGCGCGCTGAGATGGACAGTCATGAATCCCGGCTTCTGATGTTCCAGAATATCCAGTGAATAACTGGTGCGCGCGCGGTCTCCCTCGACGGTGGTGTCATTGCCCATCATGTAAGGGCCCAGCCGCTTCTGAAGCGCAAACAGCATCCCCTCTGGGCGAGAGATCGCGGCCATCAATTCCACGTCCTGCGGATTCGCGTCCTCGGGATCGACCGAATCGTTCGATGTGCGCCAGTACTCTGGAATCAGCGTATCGACGCTGGTGGCGTTGACGCTGACCGGCCAGCTTACGCTTGCCGTTCCAATACCGTTCTGGTGCGCGGCATCCCACAGCGTTGGCACTCGGATGTCGCCCGCATACCAGTACCACGCGCCGTCCAGAGTGCGCTTGGGATCGAAGACGGTGTTGTTGTAAATGCCGTGCTCGGCCGGCCAGACACCCGTAATCAGCGTCGTGTGATCGGGATAAGTCACCGTCGGCAGCACCGCGATCACCCCATCGGCATATGCGCCTTCGGTTAGAAAGCGCCGCAGCGTAGGAACCCGCAGGCCGTGCTCGGCGGCGTGAGTCACGCATTCCGGCTTCAGGCCGTCGATCGAGATCATCAGAACCGGCGCCGCATGGACCGTTGTGAGCGGAAAAATGAGAAAGGCGAAGGCGGCGAACAGAAAGCTGGAGCACTTCCGGAATCGGTCGATCATATTCATATTAAAAATCCTGTTGCCGCCGCGTACGATGAATTGCTGATAAAAAAGTTTCGGCGCGAGCCGGATGAAGAAGAAATCGAAGCGGCACGGCTTATTCGCACATCGCGATTCGTCCGACTGAGAAGGCTTTTCCGGATTTAAAAGACTTTTACCAGCACAGAACCTTCCAATTTTACTCTTCCGCAAACTCCTAATACTGTTCTTGGAATCACCTCATTATTCCGTCAAAGAGCTGTGTCGCTATTCCATACTTTTCAGGGCATAGTGCTTTTCTGCTCAGACCGCTCAAGTCGAAGCTTGATATTTTGACAGAGTCAAATCGTGCCGGTGCATTCCGCCGGCCCGGGAGAACCACGAGCTTTTAACACCGTGCCGCCGCGGTTAGATAAGAGGATACAAATGCGCAATTACAGAACAGGAATCACGTATTTCCTGACGTCTCTATTGGTTGTTTTCTTTGCCGGATGCGGCCAGGAGGCAATCACTCTTCCTTCCGTGGTGTCTACCACTCCCGGCCTGGGCGCAACAGATGTCTTGATTAACACTACCGTCAGCGCTACTTTCAGCATGGCGATGAATCCCGCGACGATCAGCGCCACAACCTTCACGGTAACCTCCGCAAGCGGACCCGTGTCTGGAGTGGTCACTTACGCCGGCACTGTTGCAACGTTCACGCCATCGGCCAATCTAGTCTACGGAACCGTTTATACAGCCACCATCACGACTGGCGCGGCAAGCCACGGCGGTTCTCCGCTACTGACAAATTATGTCTGGAGCTTTACCGCGATCACAACGCCGCCCATCGTCATTCCAGCGCCGACGGTAACATCAACCAGCCCCGCAAGCCAGCCAGAAAACATGAATGTGCCTCTCAATCAGGTTGTCAGCGCCACTTTCAGTGAGGCGATGAACCCAGCCACGATCGTTGCGGCAAACTTCACGCTGACCGGACCCGGCGACACTTCAGTCTCAGGCCAGGTTAGTTACGCGGCAAACGGGTTTGAGCTGGTCTTCAAGACATCCTCCAACCTGCTGCCGAGCACTACATATACGGCGACGATCACGACTGGAGTTGAGAACTCGACCGGTACTGCGATGGCCAATAACTACTCCTGGATATTCGAGACCGGCACGGCAGTGAATAGTACCCCGCCTGAACTGGTTTCGACGGTTCCAGGCGATACAGCCCCAGGCGTCGAAGCTACCAGCGTGCCTCTGAATCAATCCATCAGCGCCACCTTCTCGGAAGCAATGAATCCACTGACTCTCACCTCTGCGACCTACGTGCTTTATGAAGGTACGGCGGCGAGTGGAACTCCAATTGCGGCGACAATCACTTACGACGCAGTCAACTTCATTGCCACTCTCAAACCCGCGACCTTGCTCGCGGCCAGCACAACCTATACCGCAACAGTGACCGATGGAGCAACGGACCTGGCAGGCAATCCGTTGGGAAGCACCGTTCCATCTCCCTACACCAATCCCTGGAGCTTCACGACCGGTTCGGCTCTGGTTACTCCACCAGTCGTCCTTGGGCCAATCATCCTGCCGTTTGGCGGATTTGGCGGTAATGCCGGGATGACCAATCAGGGTATTCATACGGTGATCAATGGCAATATCGGAAGCACGGGCGCTTCCTCGCTGATTACGGGATTCCACGATACCAGCCTTCCGATTGCAGGCGCCGTATGGCCATGCACTTATACGGAAACACCACTCAATATTGGGCAAGTGAATGGAGTGATCGATACCGCCGCCCCACCGCCTACCGTAGAGTGCTCGGATGAAGGAACAGCGCATACGATGGCTATTGCAACTGAAGCCGCGCTGGAAGCTCGCACCGCTTACACCACTCTTCAAGGCCTTCCCTCGGACGGCGTACTGGCAGCGGAGTTGGGCGGAACAACCATTTACCCCGGCGTCTACACAAACGCCAGCTCGGTAGGGATAACCAATGGCGATCTTACTCTCGACGCTCGCGGCGATCCCAATGCATTCTGGGTCTTCCAGATCGGATCGTCGCTTACCGTAGGCGAAGCGTCGGCCTCGCGGAGTGTCATCCTGAAAAACGGAGCCAAGGCCGCTAACGTCTTCTGGGCGGTCGGTGGCCTGCCCGGAGCGGTAATTAACTACAGCGGCGGCGGAACGATGGTTGGAACCATTATTTCTCAACCGGGAATCACAGTTTCCAGTCCCGGACAATCCACCTCGTCCACGGTAACCACAATCAACGGCAGAGTGCTGGCTTTGGATGCTTCGGTCACCGTCGTGAACACCGTAATCAATGTGCCATAAGCTTTGGCAATGCTTTATCCAGTTAGTTCAGTTAGTCCAGTTAGTTCAGTTTGCGTTTTGAGTCAACCCGCCGCTGATCTTCCGCTGAAGGCGGCGCAGAGTTCAGGAGACGAAGATGAAATTGAGTGCAGATACGATTGCGATTGCGGTACTTGGCGCACTTCTAATGCCGGCGTTCATGGCTTCCGCTCAGGACGCGCAGGGCCTGAAGACTGGCACGCCCAAGGTGGAATTGTTTGTGGGCTACTCGTATCTGCGCGCAGTTCCAGCGCCGTCTGACGGAAACCGGCTGGTATGGCTCAATGGCGGCAGCACGTCCATCGCATATAACTTCAATCGTCATCTGGGACTGGTCGGCGACTTTGGCGGCTTCGATGACTCGCAACTCCAACTAACGGGAACAGGCACGGTGCCAGACTCAAGCGGGACTGCTTATACCTATCTCTTTGGCCCGCGCCTTTCCTTCCGGAATTACTCGCGAATCACGCCATTTGTTCAGGTTCTGGCAGGAGGCATTCACGCCAGCGATGTAACACTTTCCTCAGGCTGCACGGGTGCCGGCTGCACACCTCTTCCAGCAGAGAACTCATTTGCCATGACCGCTGGCGGTGGCCTGGATTTCAATATGAACCGCCATTTCGCCATTCGTCTTATTCAAGCCGAGTACCTGCTGACACGGTTCAAAAATCCAACCACAGGGGCAAGCGCCTCGCAGAACGATATGCGCCTATCTTCGGGAATCGTCTTCCGCTTCGGCGGCAATGCGGCAACTCTGCCGCAAGTCACGCTTGCCTGCTCCGCCAATCCGGCTTTGATCTTCCCAGGCGACCCGGTCACGGTGACCGCGACGGCCGGCGGCCTGGACCCCAAGCTGAATGCGATTTACAGCTTCACGGGCGCTGAAGTTTCAGCACATGGCGCGACGGCCACGGTAACAACGGCAACGCTTGCGCCCGGCCCGTTTACCGTGAATTGTGGAGTCAAGGAAGGCAAGCCCGGCAAGGAAGGCTTGCAGCCATGGGAATCCGCAACCGCTACGGCAATCTTTACAGTAAAGGCGTTTGAGCCGCCGGCGATTAGTTGCGCAACCAGCCCCAGCCAGATCAAGCCTGGCGAAATCAGCACAGTGACGGCCAACGGCGTAAGCCCTCAGAATCGTCCGCTGACTTATAGCTTCTCGGTAACTGCTGGCTCCATCAGCGGCAGTGGAAGTACCGCGACCTTCAACTCCGCGGGCGCAGCGGCAGGCGTGATTGGGATCGACTGCAACGTCACCGACGACAAGAGCCAGACGGCAACCGCCAAGACCAGCGTGACCATCGCGGCGCCGATTCTGGTTGCCGCTCCGCCACCAGAGCAGGTGCGTCTTGAGACTCGCCTCGCGCTGCACAGTATTTTCTTCCAGACCGCGAAACCCACAAGCAGGAATCCCGAGGCCGGTCTGGTGACCAGCCAGGAGGGCACTCTGACCACCCTCGCTGCGGACTTCAAAAGCTACCTAACATTCAAGCCGGATGCCCACCTCACCCTGACCGGACATGCCGATGTACGCGGATCGGTCGAGTACAACCAGGCGCTTACAGAACGCCGTGTCGCTAGGACGAAGCAGTCTTTGGTCGCACAGGGCGTTCCTGAAGCCAGCATTGAAACCCTCGGTCTGGGTAAAGATCAGGAACTTACCGCCGATCAAGTAAAAGAATTGGTCGAGCAGAATCCCGACCTGAGCGCCGTCGAGCGCGAGAAAGTTCTTCGCCAGTTGAACGTGATTGTCTGGGCTCAAAATCGCCGCGTTGACGTCACACTCAGCACCACGGGGCAGCAATCGGTGCGCCAGTTCCCGTTCAATGCCGCCGATTCACTGACTCTTCTGGACCAAAGGAATCTGTCGCCTAAAAAGAAGGCCGCGGCCGTAAAAAAGTAGCCGCGTAAATATAGCCGGATGCCCCACCCTTGCTTCGCCTGGCAAGGGTGGGATCGCGCAAATCTCCATCATCGAGCCGAAATCCTCCCCATTTGCCCCGTTTCGCCTCCGGAATCGCTTTGCTGCTGCCCAGCCATTTACAATAGCGTCTATGGAGAAGGCGGGCTTGCTTTGCCGCCGCCCATGTCCTGACCCTATGACTCTGAGAATCCTTCGCACTCCCGCGGCTTTCGTGATCTCTACGCTGCTGCTCGCAAGCACCGCCCTGGCGCAAAACCCTCATCCATCAGCGCCGGAGAGCCCCTATGGCGGCGCAACGGTGGCGGAAATCATCGCCCGCATCAACGATCAGATCATCACCCGCGCCGATTACGACCGCGCGCTGGCCGATATGGATGCCGAGGCGCGTCAGCACGGCGCATCCGAGCAGGCCCTGGCCGCGGCGCACAAAGATCTGCTGCGCAATTTGATCGATCAGCAGCTCTGGCTCTCCAAGGGCAAGGAGCTGGACATTACCGGCGAAACCGAGCTCGTCAATCGGCTCAACGATATCCGCAAGCAGAACAACCTGGAGTCGATGGAAGACCTGGAAAAGGCCGCCAAAGAGCAGGGCTTCTCGTTTGAGGACTTCAAGGCCAACATCCGCAACACCATCATTACCCAGGAGGTGATGCGGCAAGAGGTGGGCGGCCGCATTCAGTTCACCCCCATCGAGGCGCAGCGCTACTTCGAGCAGCACAAGCAGGATTACGCGCAGCCGGAGAGCGTGACGCTGGCTGAGATTCTGATCTCGACCGGCGCCCCCGCTCTGGCCGGAACCGATCCCAATGTGGCTCCGGTGGACGATCCGGCCAAGCTGGCAGCGGCTCAGGCCAAGGCCGACGAGTTGGAAGCCAAGCTCCACTCCGGCGGCGACTTTGCTCAACTGGCGCGCACCTTCAGCGACGGCCCCACGGCCTCTGAAGGCGGCGATCTGGGCCAGTTTCAGCGCGACAAGCTGGCTAAAGTGCTCGAAGACAAGACCTTCGCGCTCAAGGCCGGCCAGTTTACCGAGCCCATCCGCACCCGCCAGGGCTTTGTGATTCTCAAGGTGCTTCAACACACGCCGGGCGGCGCTCCAGCCTTCAAGGACGTGGAGCCGCAGGTGGAAGAGAACCTTTTCATGAGCCGCATGGAGCCGGCCCTTCGCGTTTACCTGACCACAATGCGCGAGCAGGCCTTCATCGACATCAAACCGGGGTACGCCGACACCGGTGCCAGCGCCAAAGAGACCAAGCCGATCTTCAGTTCCTATACCCCGCCCGCGCCCAAGAAGAAGAAGAAGGTCGAGCGCACTCGCTTCCGCGAGAATGCCCACAGCTTCCGGCAAAAAGCGCCGCAAGCAGTCCCAGTTTCCGCAACGGTCTCTGCTCCGCCGCCCGCGGCCAAAAAAGCCAAGAAGAATGCAAACGCCGCCGACGTGGCCTCCATGAAGCCCGGCAAGAAGGAAAAGATCCGCTACGGACAGGCGCCTACCCAAACACTGCCCGGAGCGCGTCACCAGACTGCCGTGGAAGATGCCGGCGCAGCGCCAACCCCAGCCGCTGCCAGCGACGAGCCGGTCAATCCTCTGGAGAATAACGCCCGGCCCACCGTAAAGACCCGCTACAGCGCCCGTGCAGCACTGCCCAAGTCAGCCAAACAGACCAAGGTTGCCGGCGCCAAAACCGACACCATGGCTCCAGAAGCGCCGGATGCCGCCGAAGTGGCCGATCAGCAGACTCAGGCCGGTCCGTTAGGCTTGGCCGGCGACACCGCCGCAAAGAAGAAAAAGAAGACCGCGACCACCACCACGGAAAAGAAGCGCCTGGCCGACAAGAAGAAGAGTGAGACACCGGCCCCAGCCACTGGCGACGTGCCGCTGGGCAACGCCACGCCTGCGCCAACAACGCCCGCGCCTCAGCAATAAGCAGGCACGTAGAATCGTGTAGCACACACCCACCCCGGCCGCAATATCCCGATTGCGGCCTGGGCGGGCTCTCATCTCTCCGCGAATTGCCGGTTATCGTGCCGGATTCGCCTGTTTCAATGCATTTCCCCTCAGTTTTCCACAATGCAGCCATTTCTCAGGAAAAAGTGGACCTAATTAGTACCGTTTATCCACGTGTTTTTTTGTGGATTAATGATTCGCGCCTATTTATCCACCCAAACTCTTGTCATAATGCAAGCTAGAGCGGTTCCTCAGGTGCTGTTCCACGAGCCGAGCTCAGGCAGAGCGGGGCGCGAACCGAAGCCGGAAGGGGCTTCCGCGAGCCCAGCCTTTGCCCGGCCACTCCACGGGGGCATTGAACAGTGACCAGCTATAGCCGTCAAGACGTACTGCGAATTATCCAGATCAGCCCCCACCAGTTGCAGGGGTGGGAGCGCGCGGGGATCATACCTCAGCAGCAGAGTTACAGCTTTCAGGATTTGGGGCTCCTGCGCACCTTGCGAATCCTGCGCGAGGAAGCCGTTCCAGCGGCCTCCATCCGGCAGTCGATCCTGGCCATGAAGGCCGTTGCCGGCATGACCAATCCCCTGCTTGAGGCCACTCTGGTCCGCACCGGCACGCGCCTCGCCTTCCGCCATCACGGAGCCATGGTTGACCCCATCCGCCGCCAGTTGCTCTTCGACTTCGAGCGGCTTGGCCAGGCCCAGTCAACCCAGGGCAGCGGCCCCTCGGCGCTCTCTGAGCCTTTGCCGCTGCGCCGTCTCGGCGCTGAAAACCCCAAGGGCGTTCAGGAACTCTTTCTCTCCGCCGTGCGCGCCGAGGAACTGGGCGAGAAGCTGCGCGCCATCCGCGTCTATGAAGAGATCATGAAGCTCGACCCCGCCTTCGCCCCGGCCTGGATCAACCTCGGGACCATCCACTTCCACCTGCGCCAGTTCGGCCGCGCCGAGGAGCTTTACCGCAAGGCGACCCAGATCGATCCCAATTACGTGCTCGCCTTCTTTGACTTGGGCAACGTCCTGGACGAGTTGCAGCGCCCCGATGAGTCGATCATGGCCTACCGCAAAGCCGTCGAGCTCTCCCCGCGCTATGCTGACGCCCACTACAATCTGGCGCTGGCCCACGAGCGCAAAGGCGAAGCCCGCCCCGCCCTCCGCCACTGGCAGCTCTACGCGCGCTTAGACAAGGACGGCCCCTGGGCCGACCACGCCCGAGGACAGATCCGCAAGCTATTGGACCGCGAAAAACTCTCCATAGCCTGGCGCGCCGAAACCTTCATCGCCCCCCGCAAAGGCATGGCCGCCCTGGAGCTGGTGGGTGAGGTTTGATCGGCGGGCGGTTGGAGTTAGTAATCATTTGGTTGGAGAGTTCAGACTTGGGATAACCAACGAGTTTTAGATCGTCTTGAGACTCTCCCTTTCGTCCTGCCAAGATAAGACCGAGGCAGGTTTCGCGGCATCTTGTTCTTTCCTCCACCACATGGGCTTCTCAGGCTGCGGAAAAACTCTTCTGGAGGCAATTCCCAATGGCTTTGTAACCAGGGCACGACTTTAGTCGGGCCGATAAAGCCAATCATATCAACGTTGGGCTTTAGCCCCTGCTACGCTCAATCGCGATTGCACCACCCGAATAGCCCTTTTTCCGGAGCCTGTTCTTCCACTTCAGCAAGCTCATTTACCCAGCCAGCAACTGCCGTTGAAACCCGATCTCTTCGTCCATGCAGATCGGCTCATTTCGAAGAACGCGTTCGTAAATATCTCTCATCCCCGGGACTGGCAACCCTTTCGGCACAAACCTGAGCGCAGAGGCGGCAACATACTCGCGGTTCAATTCAAAGGCGAGCCAACGACGCCCCTCGGCCTCCGCGACCATGCCCGTAGTATTTGAACCGGCAAAGATGTCAACAACCAAGTCGCCTGGATCAGTCAGCAAACGAATAAAAAATTAGGGAAGCTTGGAAGGAAAGCGCGCCGGATGTCCTTTGATGCCGATTTCCTTGCAAGCACCGAGATAAACACCATTACTCTCAGAGTTCGGGATCTGCAACAGGTTTGAAGGGATGGCACCCCCGTTATCGGTTGCGAATGCAAGACCTATTTCGTGACCAGAAGGCCGCCGCTTTGGAGTGTAGAAGGCCGCCGGGTCTTCCAAGAGCTTTTTCATGCGCGAGCTGTATTCGGCCAAAACGTTCGAAACATTTGCTTTTGGCCATTCCGGGCGCGAAAACCACCAAAGCGTGTTAACCGTATCCTTGGCCCGCAATTTCCGCTTGTTCACCCACTCGATGGGGCTGGGCAGCTTGGATGGATTATGCCAAAAGAACTCCTGGGCCAGGTGGAAACCGAGTTCGTCACAGAATCGCAAAAGGACTCGGAACTGATAGAGGCTGCGAACCGGAACGCCCTTTCGATATGCCCCTCCTAGGTCGAGGACAAAACTTCCATCCTCACGCAGCTTACTATGTACCGAACGCCCAAATTCCATCAACCAATCCACATATTCACTCTCATCGAGATTGCCGTATTCCTTTTGCCGCTGAAGTGCAAAGGGCGGGCTGGTAACGACAAGATTAATGGAGCCATCAGGCATTTCGGCAAGCAATTTGAGGGAGTCGCCAACAAATGCAGCGCCAATCTGCGTCGTGTAGGCGGGATTCGAAGAATAGAAGGGAGCAACATCGTTACCTAATACAGCTTATAGGCTGTAGATTTCAGCTTACCATGGTTGAGCATGGAAAATGATGAAACCTTTGAAATCTCAGAATACCGCCCGCGCGAGATTTGCTGTCAATTTAAGATCGGCGCGTTTGGCGCACGGTTTTTCACAAGAGGAACTCGCGGCGCGAGCGGGCCTGCACCGGAACTATATAGGGAGCGTCGAGCGAAATGAGCGAAATATTTCTATTGACAGTATGGAGCGGCTTGCGATTGTGCTAGGGGTTGATGTAGTTGATCTGTTATCAAGGGAGCGGGCATGAAGCCACATCCAGATCATGCAAAACTCCGCGAGTTGTGGCCCAGTATACGTCGTCTCCAGGAACTAGCCTCGGCGCACGGGATCGACGATATTGTCAGGACAATGGCGGAAAGATACTTCAAATCCTACTCTGCACTGGACTGACAATTTTACCGGGACGCGAGGGCAATGATGCTCGCGACAAAAGCGGTCGTGAATACGAATTGAAGTCAGTTAACATTCACCTCACACAAAGCTTTTCCACCCACCACCATATGAATCCGCACATTATCGAGAAATACAGACTGGTGGATTGGATATTTGCCGTTTACGACGGAATCGAATTGGAAGAAATCTATGTTTTGACTCCTGCGCAGATCGAGCCATACTTCAAGAGATGGACCAAAAAGTGGCCGCGCGCCAAACAACTATCCTTGAATCGAGGGCAAAAACCATGGAGATCAAACGAGCAGGCTCGCAGGCATCCGTCAAGGGGCCGGCCGAGTGGTTCACCGGCACGGTGCGCATCGACCCGCTGTTTATGGCGCCCGATCCGGCGCTGGTACAAGGCGCCAGCGTCACCTTTGAGCCCGGCGCGCGGACGGCATGGCACACGCATCCGCTGGGTCAGACGCTGCTCGTCACAGCGGGCTTGGGTTGGGCGCAGCGCCAGGGCGGGCCGGTCGAGGAGCTACGTCCCGGCGACGTGGTCTGGTTCCCGCCCGGCGAGAAGCACTGGCACGGCGCAACGCCCCACACCGCCATGATGCACATCGCCATCCAGGAAATGCTGGACGGAAGAACCGTCGATTGGATGGAGCAGGTCACCGACGAGCAATACCGGAGCTGATTGCGGGAGACGCCCTCCGTGGCAGTCGTCCACCGGCAAAGCCAGCCCATGAAGCATCAAAATGTAGCGCTGGCCTCCAGGCCATCTGCAACGCGGACCTCCCGGTCCACGATTGCTTCTTTGTCTTCATCTGCCGGCTTCGGCGAAACGCGGGGTTGAATCCGCGCGGCCTGTTATTCTTATAGAGTGATTCAGCACTCAAGTTTCAAGGGTATGGCAGCCGCGGGCCTTTTGCTTGCGCTCTTCCCAGTCGCCTGCCACAAAGAAGAGCAAGCTGTTGTCGGCGTGGCGCAGACCGCCGTTACCGCCGAGAAGAAGGCGCAGGAAGCCGCTCAAGCCAAAGCCTCCACCCGCGACCAGCAGCGCGCCGCTCTCGATGCCGTTCCGCTGCCCACAAAAAGCATGTATGTGGACGTGCATGAGCCGGGCGCGTGGGCCAATCCATTTCTCTCCGTTGACGCCGACGTGCTCACTCTGCGCATCACTTTGGCCGACGCCAATCCCAGCACCATGGGCCAGGGAACCATGCTCCGCCCCGAGGCCGCCCGCCGCCAGGAGCTTCAGATTCACCCCGCCGACCTCGCCCAGGCCCTCATCGCATTGCCCAGCGGCGCATGGCGTTATGGCCGCGTAATCGCCGTCGCCGAGTCGCCTCTGGCCAGCAAGCAAGACCGCCCCAAAGTTCGCCGCAATGTCGAGGCCGTCATCCAGCAACTCGGCGATCTGGGCGTCGTCGTCGAAGAGTGGCCGACGCGCTGAACCCGCGTGGTAGCCCGGCGCGCCTTTCACAACCCATCTTCAATGCGGGAATGAATCTCTACAATTTGCAGACTGAGACGGAGAGTCTCGCCTTGCGTAAGACCGCCAAAGCCAGGCCGAGCAGTCCGGTCGAGAACAAGAGAAGTGAAGCGGGTTCCGGGGTCTGCTGAACGCTTCCGTCCAGTGGCTCGCCATCGTTGATGCTTGCGCCCTCATCCACAAAATCGTTGGCGCTGCCCAGAACCGATACCCAGGCGCCGTAGGCATCCAGAGTCTGCGCGATGTTGATTTCGTAACCATCGGCGGTGAAGAGGAAGCCGCCCCAGTTATCAAGATTGTAAGGCGTCCCAGGGTAATACAGCAGATTGTCGTAAACCTCTGACCCATCCGGCGAAGTGTAGCCGGGGCCGGAACCATCCACAGTCGATAGTATCGTAGGGCTGCCGCTGCCGTCGGGGGTAAAAACGATTAGGGCATTGACGATATCGAGCCCGGCATTTTTATCGGTAAAGGATCCGTTCTCGATCCCGGTAATGTTATAAACGCCGGTCGAGCCAATCTCGGTTGCTGCAAAGGTTCCCGTGACCGAAATGGTATTGCCAACGCCGGTGAAATTGAAGTTGAAGGAATCCGCTAAAACAGCCGGAGCGGTAAGTAGGAGGGCCGGGTATGCAAATAAAGCGAATAAGTACTTCTTCATGAATCGGCCCTCCCTTATGAACCCGTGTGGTAGCAGTTCTGCCAGAATCAACAGGCACTGCATTCCAAAACAAGGGAGATAATCATCGAGTCTAGAATAGAAAATCAATAAACCAAAGGGCTTTCTGTTCGCGCAATCAAACCCCAGTCACAATCGCGCGCACAAAAGTCACTGGCAATTGCACGAAAGTCTCTGTGGCAAATCCCACACTCAATAAAACACGCAAGCCTGCAACGCGCTAACATTTCATCGTGGGCATTCGATCCATCTCCGAACTGATGAACCAGCCGCCGCTGGACCATGAGCGCTTTGCGGCGCATCGCGAGTTGGAGGCGCTGCTCAAGAAAACTGTGCGAGGAGATATCCGTTTCGATCTTGGTTCGCGAGCGCTCTACGCCGCCGACTCGTCGAATTATCGCCAGCTTCCAGTGGGCGTGGTGCTGCCGCGCGACGCCGCGGACGTAGAGGCTGCCCTGGCCTCCTGCCGCGCAACCGGAGCCGCCGTGCTGCCGCGCGGCGCTGGCACCAGCCTGGCCGGCCAATGCGCCAATGTTGCCGTGGTCTTCGACTACTCGCGATATATGAACGCGCTCACTGCGATTGATCCCGCTGCCCGCCTCGCAACCGTTCAGCCGGGGCTGGTTCTAGACCGCCTGCGCCAGGCTGCCGAGCGGTATCACCTGACTTATGCGCCCGATCCGGCAACGCACTCGCGCTGCACGCTGGGCGGCATGATCGGCAATAACAGTTGCGGCGTGCATGGACTGCTGGCCGGCAAAGTAGTGGATAACGTCGAGCGGCTGGATCTGTTTTTGTATGACGGCACGCGCATGACGGTGGGTCGTGCGACCGCTGCCGAATTGGACGCATTGATCCGCGCTGGCGGCCGTGTAGGCCAGATTTACGCGGGGCTGGCCGGGCTGCGCGACCGTTATGCCGCCCTGATCCGCGAGAAGTACCCGCGTATTCCCCGGCGCGTCTCCGGTTATAACCTGGATGAACTGCTCGACGAGAACGGCTTCAACGTGGCGCGCGCGCTGGTAGGCTCAGAAGGCACCTGCGCCACGATCGTCTCCGCCACGCTGAATCTGACCGCCAGTCCGCCCTTCCGCGTACTCACCGCCCTGGCCTTTGACGACGCATTCCTCGCCGCCGACGCGGTGCCGCGCGTACTGGAGTTTGGGCCCATTGGATTGGAAGGCTTCGACCGGCTGCTGCTCGAGTTCATGCGCCGCAAGAAACTCGCCGTCGAAGACGTGGCGCTGCTGCCCGAAGGCGGCGGCTTTCTGTTGGTCGAGTTTGGCGGATGGTCGGCGGCGGAAGCGCAGGCCAAGGCCGATGCGCTGGTCCATGCTGCGCGGAGTTGGTCGAATGCGCCGGCGGCCCGCGTTTATAACTCAGAAGAAGCGGCTCGTGTCTGGCATGTGCGCGAGTCGTCGCTGGGCGCTACAGTCTTTGTTCCCGGCGAGCCAGAGGGCTGGGAGGGCTGGGAAGACGCGGGTGTGCCTCCAGCCAGGCTGGGCGATTATCTGCGTCAACTAACCGCGCTGATGGGCCAGTACGGCTACCGCAGCCCTCTTTACGGCCACTACGGCCAGGGCTGCGTCCATCTGCGCATCAACTTCGACTTTCGCTCTCAAGAGGGTCTGCGAAAATTCCGCGAGTTCATCGAGCGCGCCGCCGACCTGGTTCTCAGCTTCGGCGGCTCGTTGAGCGGTGAGCACGGCGACGGCCAGGCCCGCGCGGCGCTGCTGCCAAAAATGTTCGGCCCTGAGCTGATTCAAGCCTTCCGTGAGTTCAAAGCGATCTGGGATCCGGAGAACCGCATGAATCCCGGCAAGCTGGCCGATGCGGTGCGGGTTTACGATCCGGTGGAGAATCTGCTCCGTGGCATTCCCTCTGCTTCAAGCCAGGTCCACACCCACGCCGCGCTGGAGACGCATTTTGTCTTTGCCTCCGATGAAGGCTCTCTGGAGCGCGCCACGGAGCGTTGCGTGGGCGTGGGCGCCTGCCGCAAGACGGAAGGCGGCGTGATGTGCCCCAGCTATCGCGCCACCGGCGAGGAGCAGCACTCCACCCGCGGCCGCGCGCGTCTGCTGTGGGAGATGCTGGCCGGCGCACTGCGCGACGAAGGCTTTCAAAGCCGCGCCGTGCATGAGGCGCTCGACCTCTGCCTTGGTTGCAAGGCCTGCAAATCCGAGTGCCCGGTGCAGGTGGATATGGCAACCTATAAAGCCGAGTTCCTCGCCCAGCGTTACAAGGGCCGTTTGCATCCGCTGCGCCATTATCTCTTCGGCTTTGCCGACCGGCTGGCGCACTGGGGTTCGCTCTGCCCGGCGCTGACCAATGCCCTGCTCGCCGGCCCCTTGACCAGCCCGCTCATCAAGCGCATAGCCGGCGTAGCGCGGCAGCGCCAATTGCCTCGGCTGGCGGCTAAAAGCTTTCAGCAAACTCGCGCCGCACTTCGCACCGAACAAAAACTGGGTGGCCCAGGTCTCGATTCTGAGACCTGGGAAACTACAAAACCCCATCATCCGAATCTTTCCCAACCACAAAAGCTGGGTGCCCCATCCTTTCTGCGTCCTTTTGCGGAAAGCGCGGGAAACGATGAACCTCCATCGGCATTGGCCCCACCGCAGGTGGATAATGGGTCGGCGACTCAAACGAACCTCATGCGAGCCAATAGCGAGCGTCTGGCCCCACCGCAGGTGGTACTCTTGTGGCCTGACACTTGGAACAACTACTATCACCCGCAAGCTCTATCCGCCGCCGAAGCCATTCTCACCAAGGCCGGCTTCCGCGTCCAGACGCCTGAAGGACACATCTGCTGCGGACGGCCGCTCTATGACTTTGGCCTCCTCGACACTGCCCGCCATTATCTGCTGCGCGTGCTGGAACGCATGGCTCCGCAAATCGAAGCCGGTCTGCCGTTCATCTTTCTCGAACCGAGTTGCGCCAGCGTCTTCAAGGACGAACTGCTCCAATTCTTTCCTGCCGACCCGCGCGCGCAGCAACTCAACCGTCAGGTATGGCTGCTGGCCGACTTCCTTGCCGTCAAGGCTCCGGAGTTTGCGGCAGACCGGCTGCACGGCGCGCGAATTCTCGTCCACGGGCACTGCCACCATAAAGCGATCTTCGGCGGTGCGGCCAGCGAAATAGCTCTACTCCGAAGTGCCGGGGCGACGGTCGAGCAGATTCAGGCCGGCTGTTGCGGCATGGCGGGGCCATTCGGATTCGAGGCGGATAAGTTCGAACTCTCGAAGAAGATTGCCGGCGACGGCCTGCTGCCCGCAGTCGCGGCCGCCAGCCCGGAGACGCTCATCGTCGCCGACGGCTTCAGTTGCCGTGAGCAGATTGCGCAGCTTGGCCACCGCAAGGCGATGCACTTTGCGGAGGCTCTGGCCGGCTCAACGAAAAACGAAGATCAAGCTTCTATTTAAAGTTTTCCCGCCGTTGCAAATTGGGTGAAGATGGCGGTATAGGTCGGCGTGGCGGCTCCCGCGGCGCACGGCACCAGAAGCAGCGGAAAGCTGCCCAGCGCCGGCTGCGACAAGGTGTAAGTCTCCTGCGGCAGCAATCCGCCCGAGCCCTGAAAGCGCAATGCAAAGGCCGTCAGAGGCCGCAGCGGCGACTGCGAATTGGACTTTATCTCCGTGACCTCGATCAGTGTCAATCTGCCCAGCGGCTTTCCGGCAAGGCTGATCGAAAAGCGCTCTCTGAGATAGGGCTCAAAGCTCTGCCGCGTCATGCATTCGAAGGCGGCCATGTTTTCAGGGCTGAATCTCTCGTCCTCAGCCTCCTGCGCCAAGGCTTTGGGAAACGCAGCTCCGGCTAGCAGTGAGAGTG
>Ga0181534_10000243_pt1 | contig 39488 bp, 27 predicted proteins | sample PEATcosm2014_Bin_37_FD_119758 | JGI IMG/M metagenome (GOLD analysis project Ga0181534, IMG submission 119758) | Peatland microbial communities from MTU Mesocosm Facility, Houghton, MI, USA - PEATcosm2014_Bin17_10_metaG | ecosystem: Environmental > Terrestrial > Soil > Wetlands > Peat | place... | reverse complement strand
GTCGCGGCCAGTGCGAGTAACACGCCGTCGGCGCCCAACTGCGCATCTATGGTCGTCGCGCGGGAGCCGGGCACCACCAGGCGTGAAGCAGCGCCGCCGAACAAACCTCTGACCTCACCGAAACAGCGGGCGCCCGGAACAAACACCCAGTCGCCGACCCGGCCGCCGGAGCGGGCGCCGGCAGCACACACGCGGCCGACTGATTCGTAGCCCGGCACCAGCGGGTAGCCCATGCCCGGAAAATGCGGCATGCGCCCGGTCCACAGGAGTCGCTCGGTGCCGGTGCTGATGCCGCTGTATTCAACATCAACGACAACATCCTCTTCGCCCGGGGCGGCAAGCTCCAACCGGCTCAGGGTGAGCTGCTCCGGTCCTTCTATGACTACGGCGACGGTATGCATCGCGGGCGAGGGGGTAAGGGAGTAAGGGGTGATGCGTGTAAGTCTACTATTACATTTATAAGTGTCAATCTAGATTCACACTTTATTGTTGCGCGCGGGGCGCGCGACCAGTACCCGGACATTCATGGGCAGCCGGGTAGAACGTACCGTGGGCTGACTGAAACCGGCCCCGGTGAGCAGATCGCTCACGGAACGCAGATTGCGCGGCTTACCGCTTCCCATCGCGAGCAGGTACATACCGAAATACGCCTCCGCGACATGCGCGCCTCCGGTGGTGCCCGCCAACGGCTCGGCAATCAAAAGTGTGCCGTCGGGAGCGATCGCGTCCCGCACGCCGCGCAGGATTCGCAAAGCCTGCGCATCGTCATGGTCGTGCAGGACACGGACCAGGGAAATCACGTCGCAGCCGGTTGGCAGCGGATCGCTGAGAAAACTCCCGCCGAACGCCTGGGCCCGATCAGCAATTCCCGCGTTGGCGAAACGTCTCTGGGCCCGTTCAGCGACCGCGGGCAGGTCAAAACATCGGATCAGCAGTCGGGGGGCCGCACTCGCGGCGGCCACACAGAATGTACCGTCTCCGCCACCCACATCCAACAGCGCCCGGTGTCGTGTCAGATCATAGGCACCCAGGATTTCAGAGCTGATGAGCGACTGCGACGCCGCCATCAGCGCCGTATAGCTCTCTACCTGTTGCGAAGTGGCCGCCGTCGGATTGTCGGCACGTGCGTATGACCAGTACGAGCTCAGATTCTGCGCCCCGCCACCCTGTCGCAGCAGAGCCACGGGATCGCGCAGATCGGAATAGAACGCGGCATGGTGCTCGATCATGGGCAGCAGCCCGGGATTACCGAGTAACGCCGCGCCATGCTGACCGAGGCCGCATTGCTCGCCGCCCCGGCTCCAACGTACCAGCCCGAGCGCCTGCGCGGCATTCAGGAGCGTCAACAGTGCGTCGCGGGTGAGACCGAGCTCAGCCTCGAGACCGCTCAACGAGCGCGGTCCGGCCCGCAATCGCTCAAATAACTTCAGGCGTACGCAGGCCAGCAACACCTGTGAGTAGACAAAGCCGGCACAGATGTCGAACAACGCCGACGCACGCCTGCGCGCGATATACCTCGTGAGCGGGAATCGCAGCGCCCAGTGTTGAAAACGGGTGCTCGCGAGGAGCCGATCACGCGCGCGGAGCCAGGTATCAGGCAGCGCGACGTGCAATCTTCTTCGGCAGTAATCCCGCAGCCTCCGCGGCGATCAACGCCCGGATTCCGGTCAGACCCGGACACTGCGGAACCACCTCAACCGCCTCCGCTACGAGTTGGTCGAGGTGCGCAATGGCACCGTCGAGCCCATATCTGGCCACCGCGCTCGGACGTCCCAACGCTGCATCCTGCCCGATGGGTTTTCCTAACTCCGCAACATCCGCAACGACGTCGCGGATGTCGTCCGCAACCTGAAATGCCTGACCGAGGCGGTAGCCGAGTCCGCTCCACTGCCTATGATCGTGACCCGCAGCCGCGGCACCAGCCATGGTTGCGGCAGCGAACAGCGCGCCGGTCTTGGCGCGTTGGTATTCGCCCAGATCGATCTCCGGCTCACATTCCCATGCCTGACCCGCGACAATGCCCTCAGGCCCGGCGATCGCACGCCCCATGATCGATAAAAGGTGAAGCGCCCGCCGGGGCGCCAGATCACCGGCGCGCCCGAGCGCTTCGAACGCCAACGCAATCAGTCCATCACCTGCGAGTACGGCGAGCCGCTCGCCAAACGCGGTATGGACGGATGGTTTGCCTCGTCGCAGCGGCGCATCATCGAAACAGGGCATGTCGTCATGAACCAGCGAAGCACAGTGCAGCAGCTCGATTGCGGCAGCGGCGCAGTCGGCGATTGCCGGCTGATCGTCGCCGCATGCTCGCGCGACGCCCAGGCAGAGTCGCGGCCGGATTCGCGCGCCGCCTGGAAAGACGGCGTACCGCACAGCGTTGGCCAGTCCGGGGGGGCCGGCCGCCGGCGCCCCGTCGAGCGGGACATTCATTGACAGGATCGCGTCCAATTCACTCTCGACCCGAGCCATGGCGTCCATGGGGCGCTCCAGATATTTGTGTAAACTTCGCTTGTCACTCCGGAATGTAAGTTAATATAGACACCCGTTTGGGGTGAGTCAATGCTCATGGAGTTGCGCACCGGTATGCCCGCCCCCCGTGTCGCAGTCGTAGGTGCCGGTATGGCAGGGCTCACTGCGGCCCTCGATCTTGCGTTGGGAGGCGCTCGCGTCGTCGTACTGGAGCGCGAGGCATCCGCCGGTGGCAAGATGCGGCAGATCCAGATCGGCGGAGCCCGCATCGATGCCGGTCCCACCGTCTTCACGCTCCGCCCGGTGTTCGAAGAGTTGTTTCGCGCCGCGGGCACCAGCCTCGATGCCTGTGTGCCGATGACCCGGGCCGACATACTGGCCCGCCACGCCTGGAGCGAGCGCGAGCGGCTCGACCTGGTGGCCGACTGGCATCGCAACATGGACGCCATCGGCGAGTTTGCCGGCAGGCGCGATGCGCGCAACTACGCCCGCTTCGCGCACGACGCGCGCCGCATCTATCAAACTCTCGAACGCACCTTCATGCAGGCCCAACGACCCGGATTGCTGGAGCTCGTGCGCCGGGTCGGGTGGCGCGGTCTGCCGGAGTTGCTGCGAATCCGGCCGTTCCAGTCACTGTGGCGCGCTCTCGGCGGTTACTTCCGCGACCCGCGGCTGCGCCAGCTGTTTGCCCGCTACTCCACCTACTGCGGCTCCTCCCCTTTCGCGGCTCCCGCGACCATGATGTTGATCGCGCATGTCGAGCAGGAGGGAGTATGGACCATTGCGGATGGCATGCAGCGTGTGGTCACGGCACTGACCGACCTGGGCCGCAACCATGGAGTTGAATTCCGCTTCGGCACCGAAGTGGAAGCGGTTTTGACCAAGGTCGGACGGGTGTCCGGCGTGCAGCTCACGACCGGTGAATTCGTTCCGACCGATGCAGTCGTGGTCAACGCGGATTACGGAGCGATTGCAAGCGGACTGCTCGGCGACGACATTTCCCGCACGGTGCCGCTGCCGTCACGACGGCGGCGATCGCTTTCAGCGGTCACCTGGGCGCTCGTCGCCCGTACGAGCGGCTTCCCTCTCGTACGACACAGCGTCTTTTTCTCGCACGATTATGCCGCGGAATTTGAGCAGATATTTCGGGAGCGCCAACTCCCGACGAGTCCAACGGTGTATGTTTGCGCCGAGGATCGGGAGGCCGCCGACAATTCAACCATGTCTGGCCCCGAGCGGCTCCTCTGCCTCGTCAATGCACCCGCCAGCGGTGATTCCAACACGTTCGGGCCCGCGGAGATTGATCAATGCGAACAGCGGACATTCAGCCTTCTGGAACGCTACGGCCTGACGGTGGAGCGTCAACGCGACAGCACGGTGATCACAACACCGGCCCAGTTCGAGCGACTGTTTCCGGGAACGGGCGGTGGTCTATACGGTCAGGCAACTCACGGCTGGCAGGCAACATTCCGCCGGCCGGGGGCGCGGACCCACCTCCCGGGACTGTACCTGGCGGGGGGCAGCGTCCACCCGGGCCCGGGAGTCCCGATGGCAGCCCTGTCGGGTCGCCTCGCCGCAGCCAGCCTTCTGGAGGACCTGTCTTCGACGCGCCGCTCAACGCGAGGGGCTATACGTGGTGGTACATCGACGGATTGAGCGACGACGGTCGTTACGCAATCACGGTCATCGCATTTCTGGGGAGTGTGTTCTCGCCATTTTACTTTAGGTCTCGTGATCGGGAGGCCACCGTGCCCTACGATCACTGCGCCATGAACGTGGCCCTGTACGGCAGCGGCCGCGGACAATGGGCATTTACTGAGTACACTCACGCCGCCGTGGCGTGCCATTCCGACTCGCTGGCCATCGGCCGCAATCAAGTGAGCTGGGACGGACAGTGCCTCACAGTTCGAATCGACGAGACAGCCGCGCCTGTGCCCCTGCCCCTTCGCGGGACCGTGCAGTTATATCCTGAGACCTCGACCGACTTTGCGTTGGCACTCGACGGCCACTCGCAGCACTGGTGGCGGCCGCTCATCCCCCGCGCCCGAATCGTAGTTACCATGGAAAAGCCGGCGTTGCGCTGGCGTGGCACAGGTTATCTGGATACCAACGACGGAGCATCGCCACTCGATGAGGGGATGCGCAGCTGGAGCTGGCTTCGCGCCCACGGCAGCAATGGCACCATCGTCATTTACGACACCATTCCCGCCGGTGAGACTCCCAGGACACACGCTTTGAAGATCAGTCCTTCCGGCAAGGTACATCCGTTCGAGCCGCCGCCGCGAGTTGTATTACCGAAGACGGGCTGGAGAATCCAGCGCGACACCCATGCTGATTTCGGATTCACACCCCGGGTAACCTCCACTTTGGAGGATGCGCCGTTCTACGCACGCAGCGTGTTGGATACCAAGATCGAGGGTGAACGGCTGAAGGCCGTGCATGAAAGCCTGTCACTGGAGCGATTCCGCCGTACCTGGGTACGGACGTTGTTGCCGTTCAGGATGCGGCGATCACGGCGTTGACAGGCTGTCAGAGCGTGGATGGGTCACGGTCGCGGCGCTCGAGACGCTCGAACAGGTTGACCAACCACTCGGCACGGTCGCTGACAGAGGGAACCCCGGCGCGGGCCGCCGCACTTGCGACAATCCACATCTTGCGCGGCGCCGGCACAACTGTCCGCCGCGATACCGAGTCGCAACCTGCGCGCAGCAGCTGATGCCCGATTTCCGCGTACAGATTCCGAGCCGCCGCGATCCCGGGACGACAGTCCTTCGGCAGCAGCAGGATCCCGGCATCGGCACGCTCGTATAACACGTCGGCCGCGCTCAGCAGCCGTTCGATGACATGCCGGATCTGCGCAGAGAAAACCGGATTCATGAGCCACTCTTGCGGCTCGACACCCACCTGCCGCAGCCAGCTGGCCGGCAGATAGAGACGGCCGGCTCGCGCATCTTCGCCAACATCCCGCGCGATGTTGGTCAGCTGCATGGCAATCCCGAGAGCGCTGGCACGTGCCAATGCGTCCTGCGAGCGCGCATTCATCAGATGAGCCATCATCTCACCTACTGCCCCAGCGACCCGCGCGGCGTAGGCGCTCAGCTGTTCGCCGTCATCATAACGCCGCCCCGCAAGGTCCCACTCGAAGCCCTCCAACAGCGCTTCGGGCAACTCTCGCGGAATTTCGTGTTCAGCAACTACATCCGTCAGGGCCCGATCCGCCGCATGGTCGACTGGGCGCCCCGCGTAAATGCGCGCCAAACGCTCGCGCAACTCGTCCAACGACGCGATCTGGCCGCCATTGTCAACGACGTCGTCTGCGAGGCGACAGAATGCGTACAGCGCCAATGCGGGCCGGCGGACTCTGCGCGGTAACAACAAAGACGCCGCGAAGAATGTCTTCGAGCCGGCGCGGATGGCTGCGCCGCAGGCCGCGTGGTCGGCAGGGGTTGCAACTCGCGTGCGCACCTCAGGAAAACCTGCTGCCGTGCGGAACCACAGAGTCGAGTACCTTGGCGGAGGACAAGACACCCGGAACGCCGGCTCCCGGGTGAGTCCCGGCGCCCACGAGGTACAGACCTTCCAACTCTTCGCTGCGATTGTGTGGCCTGAACCAGGCACTCTGCGACAGCACCGGCTCCATGCCGAACGCCGCACCGTGCAGCGATTGCAACCGGTCCTGAAAATCCAGCGGGGTCAGCATCCTCGACGTTACGATGTTGGATTGCAGTTCGGGCAACACGGTGGCCTCCAGGTGCTGTGCAATTGCCTGCCGGTAGAGTTCCGCCTCGTGGCGCCAGTCGGTGCCACTCTGCAGATGGGGTACCGGTGACAGAACATAGAACGCATCACAACCGGGGGGCGCCAGCGAGACATCCGTTGCAGTCGGGCGATGCAGGTACAGGCTGAAATCGCCGGCGAGCACCTTGCGGTCGAAGATATCTCCGAGCAGGTCCTCGTAGCGCGGGCCGAGCAGGATGGTGTGGTGATTCACGTCGTCGTAACGACGCTTGGTACCGAAATACCATACAAACAAGCTCATGGAATAGCGGGCGCGATCCAGCTTGCGGCTCGACCAACGCCGCCGCTCGGGCTGCGGCAGCAGGTGCCGGTAGGTCCAGGCAGGGTCGGCGTTGGAAACGACGATGTCCGACTCCATCTCACGGCCGTCAGTCAGGCGGACTCCGGCAGCCGCGCCATTGCGCACTATTATGGAGTCGACATCGTGATTGAGATACAGCTCCCCACCCTGCCCGCGCAGCAGCTTCACCAGGCCCTGGATCAGCTTCCCCGTGCCACCCATGGCGAAGTGAACGCCGAAGCGCCGCTCCAGAAAAGCGATCAGCGAATAAATGCACGTGGCCGTAAAGGGATTACCGCCGATCAGCAGCGGATGGAACGAGAACACCACGCGCAGGCGTGGATCCTTGATCTCCCGCGCCACCAGGTCATAGACGGACAAATGACTGCGCAATCGCAGCATCTGCGGAAGGATGCGCAACATGTCGCGCCACGAGTTGAACGGGACGTGCCCGAGCTGTTCGAATCCTACTTTGTAGATGGATTCGCTGATGCCCATAAAGCGCTCGTATCCGGCCACGTCATCGGGTGCGAAACGGGCTACTTCGGCGCGCATTGCATCTGCATCACCGGTGTAGTCGAAGGTTGCTCCGTCCGCGAAGCGGATTCGGTAGAACGGCGAGATGGGCTGCAGGTCGACGTCATCTGCGAGCTCCCGCCCACACAAACGCCACAGCTCCTCGAGCAGGAACGGCGCGGTGATGATGGTCGGCCCGGCATCAAACGTGAATCCGTCTTGCCGGTACACGTAAGCACGGCCACCTGGAGCATCCAGACGCTCCAGTACACTAACCCGATATCCGCGGGCACCGAGCCGGATCGCAGCAGCGAGTCCACCGAAACCACTGCCGATGACAATGGCATGAGGTGCATCAGCCACGTCACGCACCGTGGACCACACCGGCGTCGATCGCGAGGCGGACAATTTCGTTAGATACGATTCGAGGGCGCTCCTCGTGAGCCAGGTGTCCCAGCTGACCGAGAGAGACGATCCGCGCGCAGGATGTCAGGGCACAAACACGTTCGGCATCCGCCGGCGGAATCGTCCGATCTCCGGTTGCCGTCAGTAGTTGTAGAGGCGTCCGTAGTTGCGCGATATCGCGTGCGAGCGATTCGAGATCCCAGTTAGCCATCATGGACAGCGCGCCCGCTACATGCTCCGGCCTCTGAACCAACTGTCGATACAGTTGAATTCCGGTCCGGTCCAACCGCGAGCCCGTATCGGCAATCAAGTTTTCGATGGTGCCGGCGTGCCCGGCCCTGCGTGCCACCAGCCGGGGCACCCACGGCGCAGTGGCCAGGAGTCTGGCCATCGGCGCGAAAATCCACCTGGGGATTCCGGAAAGCGGCAACAGCGCACCATTGATGCTGAGGATCGAATCCGGCGCAATGTGGCCGTCGAGCGTCATCCGGACCAACACGGCCGCCCCGGCTGAGTGCCCCACCACAATCGACGGGTCCACCCCGGTGACCCGCAACAGGTCACTCAACGCTCTGGCCATCGCGGGCAGCGTAAATCCGCCGGTATCCGGTGCGGAGGTAAATCCATGACCCGGAAGATCGGGCGCAATGACCCGAAACCGCGCGGCCAACAAGGGTGCCACATCCCGCCACGAGTGGGAGGAAGCGCCGGTGCCGTGCACGAGCAACAGATCCGGCCCCTTTCCCAACTCCTGAACGTGCCAGCTCAGGCCGCCTGCCGTCACAAAACGACTGCAGTCTCGATTGGGCCAATCGCCTGGAAGTCCCTCTCGCGACGAAGTACTCACAGATGGCAGCGCAGCGACCCCATTGAGCCCCGGCGCAGAGTGGGTGGCGCCGACGCCCGGCAGATCGGCTGCGCTAGACATGCGCTTGGCGACCACACTGGGACACAACAGACGCGAGGGTGCCCGCGTCCGCGTACGGCAAGGGGACATACCTGGCGCCCATCTCGCGTGCAAACTGCTCTGTTGACACACGGGGCTGCGGCGCAGTGTCGACCATCAATGAAGCAATCGAGTTTATTCGCATCATGCGGGCCGCACTGACTGCATCAGCTTCGGCGCGAACGCGGTTGCCCTTGCCGTCACGCGTAATGTTTGGACGGCCGTCGGTCAGTACGACGACGATTGGCGACTCTCCGCGCCTCTTGAGGGAATCGGCGAGAACACGTGCCGTATCAATGCCAATGGCCAGCGGTGTTCCACCACCGCCTGGCAGGCTCGCCAGCTCACGCTTGGCGCGCACCAGAGAATTGGTCGGGGGGAGCAACAGTTGCGCGGCGGCACCGCGGAAGCTGATGAGAGCGACCCGGTCGCGACGGACATAACTCTCTGCGAGCATCAATTCGACTGCACCTTTCACTTCCGCGAGGCGGTGAAGTGCAGCCGATCCGGAGGCATCCACCACGAAGATCGTTGTGGATCTGCTGCGGCGGGTGAAGCGGATGGTACGGATGTCGTCTTTGCTGACACGGATGAGAGGTGACGGTCGCGGCTCGCGTCGCTTTGTGGTCGCGCTTGGGGGCGGCTGGTTGGCGGCCGCCCGTTCGCTGGCGAGGCGACGGAGTCGTTGCCACGGCGCGGCGGCGCGCAGAGTCTCGATAATGTTGACGCGGGCGCCGGGCCTCAGTTCGCCGGCACGAGTGCCGGTGGGGCGGCCACGGGACGTTGAGCGGTGCTCACTGCCGGTTCGGCCTGCCTGGCGTGAGTTGTTGGTCTGTGTGCGAGTTGGTTGGCATTGGCCCAGGAAATTGACAGGCAGGGACGCCTTGGTCGCCGCAACTACGCGGTCGCCAAGAGACCCGGCCGGTTGTGGGTCGCCTGCTGCCGGCGGCGAGGAGCGATCCGGCGGCTGTTGCGCCGAGGTATCCGTTTCCTGCGCGCCAGCGCTGTTTCGTAGGTCATCGTCCGGCTGCTGCGGGCGACCTTTGGCGTCGGACTGCGACTCGTCAGCAGCTGCGTCGCCGTGTGGTTCCTGGGGCTGTTGCACCGCCGACTGGGACTCGGCCGTCTGGTCGGGAGAACTCTGTGCTGGTTGCGGCGGTGGCGCGGCCGGGGCCACCAGGGCGCGCGGGGCCAATACCAACCGGCAGGCCGTCGCGACATCTTCCTCTATCACCTCATCTCGCCCCTCGAGCGCGGCCAACGCACGAGCCACGCGCAGCGCAAACCACGCACCGCGCGCCGAGCTGACACCGAATGCAATGGAAACCTCGCAAAGCGCGCCCAATACCTCATCCGCTACCCGAACCCGGCCGAGCTCGTCTCTGGCACGCGAGATGTTGTATAGGGCGAGGCGGCCCGTCTCCGCCGTCACGGACAGCGGCAAGCCGTTGAGATCCACATGCAGCGCCAGCCTCTCGAGCAACGAGTCAGGCGGCCGCTCGTCGGGCTCGATCCCCTCATCCAGCGCAATCACCGCAAACCGGGACGCTACCCGGCGGTCGAAACCATCGCGCTGCAGAAGAACTTCGCGCCGATCCAACACACAGCCAATCTTCGCCGCGACGCCTGGCGAGTACCGCTCAGCCATCGGCAGCACGATCACCCCGCCATGGGCGCGAGCCAGGATCCCCTGCTCCGCGACCGGTCTGCCCGCCTGCAATGTCGCCGCCAGGTCGAGCCCACCCAGTAACCGGTCATCACCCACATTCAGCGGCACCCGCAGGAATTGGGTTCGACGCGGAAACAGCTGAGTACAGATGTCAATCCACGCATCGCGAACCGGGCCGGCAGCGCTGCGCAGTGATATTCCACCGACCTGCTTTGGATCGATTGCGAGAACGGCGGCGGCGATACACGCGTCCTCCCACCTGGATGAGCGTGGCGTGGCCATGTTGAATCAGTTACCGAACAGCTCGTGCAGGCTCCGTTCAACGCGAACGGTCGACCCCGACTCATCCAACGGGTTGCGCCTCAGCCGATGCCGCAATGCCGCCGGCGCGATTCGCCGCAAGTGCGAATCGGTCACTTCGTCCTCGCCGTCGAGGGCCGCCAGGGCGCGAGCAGCGCGAATCAGGGTCAGCTCACCGCGCAGCCCGTCCGTTCCGAGCTGCATGCACAACGTGGCAGCTCGCTCGAGAATGGCATCCGGGACGACGATATCCGGCAACGCCGAACGCGCCGCCTTGATCTTGGCTCGCAGGTCTGAATTGGCAGCAGTCCACTCGCTCACGAACGACTCGGGCTCGCGCTCGTAAGCATCGCGGCGGCGGATGACTTCGATGCGGGTCTTGAGATCGGAGGGCGTGCGGATCTCCACGGACAGCCCGAACCGATCCAACAGCTGCGGCCGCAGCTCACCTTCTTCGGGATTGCCACTGCCGACGAGCACAAACCGCGCCGGATGCCGCACGCTCAGCCCTTCCCGCTCGATGACATTTTCGCCCGAGGCAGCCACGTCCAACAGCAGATCGACGAGATGGTCTTCCAGCAGGTTGACCTCGTCGACATACAGGAAACCCCGATTGGCACGGGCCAGCAGACCCGCTTCAAAGGATTTGGTACCGGCCGACAACGCCTGCTCCAGGTCGAGCGAGCCCACCACCCGGTCTTCGGTCGCCCCTAGAGGAAGATCGACCACGGGGACGGGTACGACATGACTCGCGAGTGCACCCTTTCGCCGGCGACCTCGACAGTCCGAGCACAACGCCGCCACGTTCTTCGGATCGCAGCCATATTTGCACTCCTTGACCGCACGCATGGGCGGCAGCAGCTCGGCCAGCGCCCGGATGGTGGTGGATTTACCGGTTCCCCGGTCGCCGAACAGCAGCACCCCGCCGATGCCAGGGTCGACCGCGGCCACCAGCAGTGCCTGCTTGGTCTCCTCCTGGGCGACGATGGCGGAAAAGGGGAATGCCATGCGCGGTGAAACTACGCCTTACACTTCTACTTGTCCACTTCTCTTGACAGTCCGGCATGTAAAATTCGGGCATGAAGATCGTCAATATCGCGGCGTACAAGTTCCTGCCGCTCACCGACCTGAGGTCATTGCGAACGCGCCTGCTGGCTCTGTGCAAGGACGCCGAGCTCAAAGGCACGATTCTCCTGAGTCACGAGGGGATCAATCTGTTCGTGGCGGGCGCTGCGGCCAACATCGAGCGCCTGCTGGTCGAGCTGCGCAGCTGGCCCGGGCTCGCGGATCTGCAACCGAAGCTCAGCTCAACCGACCAGCAGCCGTTCCGCCGGATGTTGGTGCGCCTGAAGAAGGAAATCATTGCCTTCGGTGTGGCGGGCATCGATCCCGCCCGCCGCACCTCGCCGAAGCTCTCCGCCCGGGAGCTGAAGCGCTGGCTGGATGAAGGCCGGCCCATCACCCTGCTGGATACTCGCAACGACTACGAAGTAAAGCTCGGCACCTTCAGGAATGCCGTGCCGATCGGCATCGAGCACTTCCGGGATTTTCCCCAGGGCGTGGCCCGACTCGCGCCGGAGTTGAAGAAACAACCCATCGTGATGTTCTGCACGGGCGGCATCCGGTGCGAGAAAGCGGGTCCGTACATGGAGCGCGAGGGCTTCGAATCCGTATTCCAACTCGACGGCGGCATTCTCAAATATTTTGAGGAAGTGGGCGGCGCGCACTACGACGGCGAGTGCTTCGTCTTCGATCAGCGGGTGGGTCTCGATCCCAGCCTGCACGAGACGGAGTCGTCACAATGTTTCAACTGTCAGAGCCCGCTGAGTGCGGCCGACCAGGAGCATCCACACTACGTCCCGGGGAACTCCTGCCCGTATTGTTTCAAGACCCCGGACGAGCTGCGGGCAGCAGCCCTCGCGCAACGTCAGGGGCAGATGGTCGGGCTGGCAACCGCCCTGCCCGGCTGTGAGCCTTACGATCACCACAAACCCGTCAACGTACCCGCCGCCTTTGACGGACAGACGTTGCTGGAAACCCTCAGCGGCATCTTTTCCCACATTCCCACGGAGACCTGGGAGCGTCGTTTTGCCGAAGGCTGCATGTTGAATGCGGATGGCCAGCGGGTCGCTCCCGGCCAGATCGTTCGCGCCGGAGAGCGGTATTTGCACAGGATACCGGCGGTTGTCGAACCGACGGTGAATATGCGCGTCGAGTTGTTGTACGAGGACGAAGCTATCGTAGTGCTGAACAAGCCTGCGCCCTTGCCCATGCATCCGGGCGGCCGCTTCTATCGAAACACGCTGCAATATGTGCTCGACACCGTTTACTCACCGCAGAAGCCACGCCCTTCGCACCGCCTCGACGCCAACACAACAGGAGTTGTGGTCGTAGCGCGAACCCGACACTTCGCCGGACTCATCCAACCTCAGTTCGCAGCGGGTGATGTCGGGAAGGTGTACTTGGTGCGAGTCACCGGTCACCCGGGCTGGGATGAGATCACCTGCGAGGCGCCCATAAGCAGTGAACCCGGCAAGCTGGGTTCACGCACCGTTGACGAGGAATCGGGGTTGCCGGCGCGCACGGAATTCCGTGTGCAGCGCCGGCTGAGTGACGGCACAGCGCTGCTGGAGGCCCGGCCCCTGACCGGTCGGACCAATCAGATCCGAATCCATCTGGCGCACCTCGGCTACCCGGTCTGCGGCGATCCCGCCTACGGAGCGGGCCACACACTGGGCGAGAGTCAGACTTTAGCCGTAGACGATCCGCCGCTGTGCCTGCATGCCTGGCGCATCAACTTCCGACATCCGTTAAATAAACAGCCGGTGACGTTCACCGCCCCGCCGCCAGGCTGGTTTGAGGTTGAGGTTTAACCGCCCGTCACCCGCACTCGCCGCCCAGCAGGCCCGCCTTCAATTCCGGGTTGGGCGGCGTCGGTCCCAACCAGATCGAGATCAGGGCGTGGGAGAAGTCGGCGCCTTCGATGACACCTTTCTGCACCCCATTGACGGTGACCTGCACTCCCGAGTGCGGCAGGCGAACAAATGTGAGGCGCTGGCCGGTTTTCATGTCGGTCATCCAGCTGTTGAGCCGGGCTACCCGCTCCTGCAGGCCCGCGGCCTGCACGCGCTCGAACCCTTCGACGAACGCCTTTCTCAGGTCGTCGACGCCGACGTTGCGCACGAACTGGAGGGTCAGCTGTTGGGGGCCGTCGGATTCAATGAGCGGTTGCGGATCGTGACCCGGGCGGCCGACGTAATAGGCGGCCACGTAAACATTAACCTTAAGAAATGTTGCCTTGCGGACCCCGAGACCGTTGAGTGTCAGATCGGTGCCGCCGACCTCGAGGTGCCGGGGGAAACTGAGGTCCCGGCAGGTTGCCTCCTGCGCCTGTGCGGTGGCTGTTACCCATAATAGAGTCAGGACCGGCCCGGTAAGGTAATGCATACGCTGTGCCAGAGACCTTGGTTGGTGGGGCCGGGCGGGTACCGGAGCATGGCATCCACGACATACAATTGTCATTAGCGGCATACGGGATTACCTTGTGCGGCGCAGGCGCGCCGCGCCATGACGAATTAGAACATCGCCGGATATTAGAAGTTACATCAGGAGTTGCTCATGATGAATAGATCCATCTGGGTCACAGCGGGACTCGCCACCCTGCTCGTGGCCGCGTGCTCGAGTCAGAAGGACCCTGCCGCCAAGGCGCTCGAGAAGATCGATAACACCATGGCCATGATCCACGATTCAGCCGCGAAGTACTCGGCTGACAGCCTGCCCGGAGTGCAGGCGCAGGTCACCGCCATCCATCAGACGTTCGCGAAGGGGGACTATGCGGGAGTGCTGGCGCAGGCACCCGCCGTCAACACGGCCGTGGCCAACCTGAGATCGGATGCCGGCACCAAGGAAGCCGCCGCGGAGGCCGAAGAAGCCAAGGTCAAACAGCAGTGGCGCACCCTGTCGGCCGAAGTGCCGAAGATGGTCGCCGGCCTGCATACGCAGGTCGACAGTTTGACGACCGGACATGCGTTGCCGAAGGGCGTTACGAAGGCCTCCTTCGCAACTGCCAAAGACGGTGTTACCTCGCTCGATGCGGCGTGGACGGACGCCAATAACACCGTTTCGACCGGCGATTACGCCGGCGCTGTGACCAAGGGCCAGGCCGTCAAAGACAAGGCCACCGAGCTCATGCACACGCTGGGTATGAAGCAGAGCTGAAGTTCGCTTCGCTCCAGCCCGCCGGTCAGGGGGCCGGCGGGCTGTCCTGGAGCGCCACCCAATCCAGATCAAACCGGGCCAGGTACTTGCGCAGGCGATCCGAGTCGTTTTGCGAGGTTCGGCGTGCCCGGGTTGCCGCGAACAGCTTGCGGCCGGCATCGGCGAGCGACGCAGAGCGTCGGCAAATCCCGAGCACGGCATCGAGTTGCAGGCGATCGAACAGATCGAGCGTGGCCAACTGCGCCGGCGACAGCACTGCGTCGAGCGTGGTTTTCTGTGCGGGGCGCCAGGATGCGAGCAGGCGCTGAATCTCCTCGCTCACCAGGGCCTCAGTGATCCGGCCTCCATCCGACAGGGTCGCCAGTCGGCTCACCGAAGCTGACAGCTCGCGAAAATTACCACTCCATTCGGCCTCCGCGGAGGTCGCAAAGCTCGTATACGCCGCCCGCGCCTCAGCGTTGAAACGCACGTTCACCGAGTTGGTCTGTCGGAACCGCTCCAGCTCATAGTCGATGTTGGGCTCGATGTCCTCGCGGCGCTCGCGCAACGGCGGCAACTGAAAGATCCACTGGTTGATACGCGCCAGGAGATCTTCCCGAAAACGCCCCGCTGCCACCGCCTCGCGCAGGTCCCGGTTGGTGCCGGCGATGAGTTGGAAGTCGCTGCGGATCTCCTTGTCGGACCCCAATGGGAAGAAGCGCTTTTCCTCGATTGCCTTCAGGAGCATGGCCTGCTCGTCGCGGCCGAGCTCCCCGATCTCATCGAGAAAAACGATGCCTTCGTGCGCCTTACGCAGCAGGCCGGGCCGGTCGGACTGCGCCCCGGTGAAAGCACCTTTCACGTGACCGAACAATGTTGACATTGCGGCGTCGCCGCGCAGCGTTGCGCAGTTCACCTCGACGAACTCGCCTTTCACCTGGTGGCGGGCGTGCTTCAGCTCGAAGATGCGGGACGCCAGCTGGCTCTTGCCGGCGCCGGTGGGACCGACGAGCAACAATGGCGCACGCGAGCGTACGGCCACCCGCTCGATTGCATCGATCATGCGATTAAAGGCGGCATTGCGGGTGGCGATTCCAGACTTGAGGACGTCGGTCGACTCCTGCTTCTCGCGCGCGAAGCGGGCCGCGATCTGGTCATACCTGGAGAGATCGAGATCAATGATGAAATAGCTGCCGATAGCGACGCTGTTCTGGCGCCGCGGCGGCGACGATTGCAGCAGACCGGCGGGAAAATAGCGCGCCTCGGTGAGCAGATACATGCAGATCTGGGCGACGTGGGTACCCGTCGTGATATGCATGAGGTAGCGCTCGCTTTCGGGCCGAAATTCGTAGCTGCGCGCGAAGTCGTGGAGGAGACCGTACACCTCCGGAAAATCCCAGGCATCCCGCGGGTCCAGCAGGTGCAGCCTGACTTCCGTCTCGGGGGACACGGCTGCGATATCCGCCTGGACCAGCTTGGCGAGGCTGGTATGGGGACGGGCATGCAGCAGCTCCAGCCGATCGATGACCAGGTCTTCGTGCTGGCAGATGGACACGGTGGGACGCCATTTCTCCCAGCGGCCGGTGCCGCTGCCGCCGTCCAACTGTGAGCCCAGAAAGCCTATGGTGACGGTTTTCATGTGGCTATCCTATCGGATAGCTTGGCTATCTTACAGGCTAAATTATGGGCGCTAGCGCAACGCTCATTGCTGACAACTCAATGACTTACGTTCTGGCACACTGGCTGCATTACCCATGTCGAAATATAGGCACAAGCGAGCGGGCGGCGCCGTGGGGGCGCCGCGGATTTCGGCATCGTTACCGGGAAGAAGATCATGCGATTCGAACACTATGATGTGATGGATGTTGAGGATGGACGGCACGTCAAGCTGTGGACGCGCGGCGTACCGGTTGAGGACGCAGCCCGTAAACAGCTCGCCAACACGGCCAAGATGCCCTTCATCTTCAAGCACGTTGCCGCCATGCCCGACGTTCACGTGGGTATCGGAGCAACGGTGGGCTCGGTCATCGCTACGAAGGGAGCCATCATTCCGGCAGCAGTTGGAGTTGATATCGGATGCGGCATGATGGCCGTGCAGACGACATTGACCGCCTCTGATCTGCCTGAGTCGCTGGCGTCCTTGCGTACGAGGATCGAGCGCGCCGTGCCCCACGGGTTCGTGTCCACGCAGGGTCGCGCCCGCAAGGGGGAGTGGGAAAATGCTCCCGCATCCGTAACGACCCGTTGGACGGGCCTGGCGGATCGTTTGACGAAGATCGAGGCCAAATATCCGCGGCTGAAGCCAAAAGCGCCCCAGAAGCAACTGGGAACCCTGGGCGGCGGCAACCACTTCATCGAGATCTGTCTGGATACGGAGCAGACCGTCTGGGTGATGTTGCATTCCGGCTCGCGCGGTATCGGCAACCTGATCGGGCAGACTTTCATTGAGCTGGCGCGTAAGGATATGCAGCGCCACTTCATCAACCTGCCCGACCGGGACCTCGCCTACCTGGTAGAGGGAACTCAACATTTCGACGATTACGTCGAGGCCATGAGCTGGGCCCAGGATTACGCGGCCGAAAACCGCCGGGCGATGATGGATTCGGTGCTGCGTGCGTTGCGTGAAGAGGTGAAACCCTTCGCAATGGGTGCGGTTGCGGCGAACTGTCACCACAACTACACCACGAAGGAAACTCACTTCGGTGAGGAAGTACTGGTGACCCGTAAGGGTGCGGTCCGCGCCGGCCGTGGCGAGCTGGGAATCATTCCCGGCAGCATGGGCGCGCGGTCGTACATCGTGCGGGGACTGGGAAATCCCGACAGCTTCGAGAGCTGCAGTCATGGAGCCGGGCGGGTCATGTCCCGAACGGCTGCACGCAAGCACTTCTCGCTGGCGGATCACGTAGCGGCGACTGCCGGTGTTGAATGCCGTAAGGATGCGGAAGTGATTGATGAGACGCCGGCGGCCTATAAGGACATTGACGCCGTCATGGAAGCGCAGCGCGATCTGGTTGAGATTGTTCATACACTCAAACAGGTTGTGTGCGTCAAGGGATGAGAGAGGATGATGATCGAGATTGATGGCTCTCAGGGCGAGGGCGGAGGGCAGATTCTGCGCTCCGCCCTGTCGCTCGCGGTCTGTACGGGACAGGCTTTCCGGATCAGCAGGATCCGCGGTGGGCGGCCCAAGCCCGGACTGCTGCGTCAACACGTGACTGCCGTGCGAGCGGCGGCTGCGATATCGGATGCACACGTTGCAGGTTGCGAGGTCAACTCGTCCAACCTGGTGTTTGAGCCGGGCCGGTTGCGCCCGGGAGAGTATGCTTTTTCCATCGGGACAGCGGGCAGCTGCACGTTGGTGTTGCAAACCGTGCTGCCTCCCCTGCTGAGCGCCGCGGGCCCCAGTGTCATCCGGATTTCGGGCGGTACGCACAACAAGGCTGCACCGCCGGTGGACTTTCTCAACCGTGCGTTTTTGCCTTTGCTGGCACGCATGGGAGCCGGCGTGGAGCTCACCCTGGAACGGTATGGCTTTCATCCGCGTGGCGGGGGTGCAATCGTTGCACGAATTACTCCAGTAGCGCACTTGAAGCCGATTGAGATATCAGAACGCGGTGAGCGAGTGCGCGGCTATGCCGAGGCCTACATCGCCGGGATCCCGCTGAACGTGGCTGAGCGCGAGCTGGCAGTCATAGGCCGACGTCTGAACTGGACGGCGGAACAACTTCTCGTTCGTGGACTGCCGAGTGATATGGGCCCGGGGAACGCGGTTACGATTACCCTCGAGCACGAGCACATCGTCGAGGTGTTCACCGGCTTTGGAGAGAAGTCGCGCACGGCTGAAAACGTCGCCGAGAGCACTGTGCACGAGGTTCGCGATTACCTTGCACACCGGGCGCCCGTGGGTGAACACCTGGCTGATCAGTTGCTCATTCCCATGGCTCTCGGAGGAATCAGTGCGTTTGTGACGTGTGCGCCTACAGCCCATTTCACTTCCAACGCCGAAGTCCTTGCGATGTTCACGGGACGCCGGATATCGGCTCGCGATCTGGGCGGCCGGCACCGGGTTTCCATCGACCCCTAAAGAACCTGATAGCGACCGCAGGCCCACTGCGGTCTGCTGGCGCGCATCAACTGCTAGGAGATGCGCATGAATCGCTGTTTGGCACTGGTCTGTCTGGCCGTGGCCGCCCCTGCCTGGGCTTCAGACCATTTGGATTCGCCGACCGTCATCGCCGATCCGCGCACGGACATCGGTGATGTCTATGCATGGACCTCGCCCGACCACCGGCAACTGAATCTCGTGATGACCATTGTCGGCCATGCCTTCTCCGACCAGGTGGCATATGTCTTTCACGTCGACAGCGGCCGGAAGTTCGGCGCGACCACTGTCTCCACCGACATCGTTTGCCACTTTACCGCCGCAGCGCAGACCGACTGCGTCGTGGGGAAAGATGCGGACCACGCGCACGGAGACGCCAGTATGAGTGGTGGCTTGGAGGGATCCCACCATCGGTTTCGGGTGTTTGCAGGGCTCCGGGACGATCCGTTTTTCAACAACGTGCGGGGAACGCGCGCGGCATACGCCGTGGCAGCCAAGGCACTGAATGGGCCACCAGTGGGTTGTCCAAACTTTGATGCGTCTACATCAGCGAGCATTCTGGATCAGTGGCGGCACACAGATGGCGGCCCGGCAAGCAACTTTCTCGCGGGATGGACGCCCTCTGCCATTGTAATCTCGGTCGATGTGGGACTGGTCAACAAAGGCGGCAGCCTGTTGGCCGTCTGGGGCGCGACGGTGGGGCCGGACAGGCAGATTGATCGCGAAGGCCGACCCCTGACAGGAAACGCTTTGCTGGGACTCTTCGGCCCGGAGACTGTCACCAATTCACTGAAGGAGGAATACAACGCCGCCACTCCCGAGTCCGGCGCCCGGTTTATTCCTGACATTGAAAAGGGAGTGGCGATTTACGACTCCTTCGATGGTCATTGCGGCAACTCGCTGCTCGGTTACCGGGCGATGGCGACATTGCTGGCTGACGATCGATTGTGGGTCAACAGCGCGTCGGGCGTGTGCACTCAGCTGATGGCCGTTGAGCTTGCCAACGTGGCTGGACGGAAGGAGCTGAAGAATGACTGCGGCGGACGAACACCCAACTACGATTCGGTGAATGTCTACCGGTCGCTGCTGGTCGATGGCACGTACAACAGCGTAGACGATGGAGTTCATGAGGATGATCACGTGCATTCGACGACGGACTTTCCGTTTCTGGCGGCGCCCAAATGATGGCGCGTTGCCTCGGGCTGCTGCTGATCAGCGGCGGCGTGTCGGCACACGACTTCTGGATTCAGCCTGAAACGTATCGCGCGGAGCCCGGGATATCAGTCCCCATACTTCTGCAGGTCGGACATGGGCAGTGGCGGCAACGTTCCCCGTTACCGATGAGCCGGATCACGCGCTTTGAGGCAGTGTCGCCGGACGGGTCGGCTGTGGATTTGCGGGGCAATTTGCATCTCGGTGCTGCAACAGAAGACGGCGAGCTGCAATTCCCCGCGCCCGGCACCTATGTCGTCGTGTTGGAAACAGACAATCGGGCTCGAACCCTGGACGGCGCCGAGAGCTACAGCAGGCACTCGAAGGCGCTCGTGCAAGTGGGCCCGTCGGCAAGCGTGCAGGCGACGCAGCCGTTGGGGCTGCAGCTGGAGATCGTGCCAGAGGTTAATCCCTACTGGAGTGCGGGCTCATTGCCGCTTCGCGTGTTGTTTGAAGGCAGACCGGCGGCGGGTGCACTCGTCGAGCTAACCGATCTCGCGCACGATGCCGCGCCGATGGAAGCACACATTACCGATGCGCAGGGGCACTCGATTTTTGCGATGCCCGGTGGTGGGAAATGGCTCTTGAACGTGATCTGGAGAAGGCGCTTGGCCGCCGGTCAGGAGACGGAGTTCGAAACGTATTTCTCCAGCCTCAGTTTTGGCAAGTGACTCAGGCGCGTTGGGCTTTCAAGGCGCTGAAGCGGCCGCTGGCCGACAGGGTTTCATCAGCGGCCTGCGACGTCCAGTGCTCAGCGCGGCGCTTGACGAAGGAGCTCTCCGACAACGCCTCCAGTGGGCCCGCTTTGGCAAACAGGAAGCCCTGGCCGGCCACGCAGCCCAGGTCGAGCAGTGCCGATACCTGAGGCTCGAGCTCGATACCCTCGGCGACAGTATCGAGTCCGAGTGTATCGCCCAAGGTAATCACCGCTCGTGCCAACTCCGGTCCGTTCTCGGAGTTGGTGAGCCGACTGACGAAGGAGCGATCGATCTTGAGGATGTCGATGGGGAAGCGATGCAGATAGGATAATGACGAGTAGCCGGTGCCGAAGTCGTCGATGGCTAACCGCACTCCCAACGCCTTCAACTGCTCCAGGTGTTTGAGCGTCGCTTCCGTGTTGTACATGATCGTACTTTCCGTCAGCTCGATGACCAGGTTCTGCGGCTCGAGACCGGAGCTCTCCAGGGCAGCGGCCACATCCTGCAACAGCTCACCATGCTGCAGATGACGCCCTGAAATGTTCACCGAGACCCGCAAGCCGTTGCCACCGGCTACACAACCGCGCCAGGCGCGTAATCCCCGGCAAGCTTCCAACAGCACCCAACGGCCCAGACGGACAATCTGTCCACACTCTTCCGCGACCGGGATGAAGCGATTGGGCGTCAGCACGCCCGCCTCGGGATGCCGCCAACGGACCAGGGCTTCCACGCCGAGCAGGCTGCCGGTACCCAGATCCACGATCGGCTGGTATTCGAGGAAAAACTCTTCCTGATCGAGGGCGCGGCCGATATCGGCTTCCAGGCGCAGCCGCTCGTGCAGCTCATCCTGCATCTGCGGCTCGAACACCGCATACCGGTTCTTGCCTGCCGCCTTCGCGTGATACATGGCGATGTCGGCGTTGCCGAGCAACGATTCGGTGCCGGCCGCGGCGCTCGAGAACGCAACGCCGATGCTCGCGGCTACCCTGACCTCCACTGCATTCAGTGAGAACGGTTGACCGAGTGTATCAATGAGAGAGGCCGCCACGACGGTCACTTCTTCGGCACTCGCCACCCGTTCCAGCAGGATCGCGAATTCATCGCCACCCAGCCGGGCGACGGTGTCTGATGAGCGTGTGCTCTTGACGATCCGCTGTGCCACGGCCTGCAGGAGGCGGTCGCCCGCGTCGTGACCGAGGGAATCGTTGATGATCTTGAAGTTGTCCAGGTCCAGGAACAGGACAGCCACCGTCCTGCTGCCCCGTTGTGTCAGTGTCAGGGCGTGCTGCACCCGGTCCTTGAACAGCGTGCGATTGGCCAGTAAGGTCAGCGGATCATGGAAGGCCTGCTGGCGCAGTTGCTCCTCCAGCGCCTTACGCTCGCTGATGTCCCGGAAGTTCAGCGCCAGTCCCTGCACTGCCGGATCCGCCGTCAGATTGCTGCCCACCGCCTCGAGCACATGACTGGTCGTGCCACGCTCGATTTCGAGCTCGACCGGACCTACGGTGCCGCCGGTACTCAGCGCAAGGTCGATGAGAAGCGATCGCAACCGGTCGGCATCGGCGCCCCTCCACAGGTCGAGCAGATTCTTGCCGAGCGCCTCATCCGGAGTGAAGCCGAGCGTGCGCTCACAGGCTGGGGAAACAAAACGCAGCACGCCATCCGGCTCGACAATCATGATGACATCGGAGGCATTGGCGATGAGCGACGCGAATCGGTCTTCGACCATCCGCGCCGCGCGCTTCTCGCGGACGAGCGCATCGCCCCGCAAGACCACACTCTGTCGCACCATCAACAGCAGCGTCAGACTGAAGACGACCATGGTCATCAGGCCGGCCGGACCACCGATATCGCTGCGAGTGAAATAGACGAGAACCAGAAAGGCCGTGAGCATGGCCGCATAGGGAAGTGTACGCGTCACTGCGTCTGAGTTGTATGACTCCGCCCAGGCCGGTCGCTGGCTCACTTTCATTTGTTGACGCCCGGCCGCGGCCAGCGGGACGTAACAGGCCAGATACAACACATCCTGCAGTCCCCCCGGCACGTAATAGCCGCCGAGCTTGGCCAATGACCACAGGATGTCCGCCAAAAACATCGTTGCGAAGCCGGCCATGAGCCACAACGGCACGCGCCGACCTTCCGCTCCCGTGAGCAACAACACTCCCAACAGAAGGAGCACGACCGAGTCGAGCCCGGCGTACGCCTGGCTCAAGCCCTGTTTCAACGCATCGATTTCGGTATGGGCCGTGGAGGGACGAATGACGAGGAACCAGAAGAACGTACCGAATCCCACCACGAAGATGGTCGCATCCAGGGCGAGTTGCAGCCACGGAATGCGGATGGAAGCCGCACGTATGAGCAGCAGGGTGGCGACCACCATGGCTGGATAGAAGGCGCAATAGAAAACGTCAGCCACGCCTGGGAACGGATCAACGCCTCGGAACCAATCCAACAAAGAGACGATGGTGCCGAGCAGATTGATGCCAAAAGCCACAGCCAGGCTCATCCAGGCCCGCCGCAACGGTCGTCCCCGACCACGTCGGGCCGCGGCGACCGCAATGAGCGTGGCCGCCAGATTCGCCGGCGCATCCGACAGCAGTCCTATCAAATGCGTTACGGACGACCCACCGATGCCCGCCAGCATCCAGATCGAGCAGAGGGTCGCGTAGATGACGACCCCCACGAACAGCGAGTCGACCCAGCGCGGCGCGGAGACTGCAATACTCGATTGTGCGGGGGCAACTTCTGTGTGCACGTCAGTGATTTTGGTGCGCTGCGATAGACAATGAGTCACCAATATCGTATCGGCCGCGGCGCGCGGAATCTGAGGCCGGTGTCGGATACCCCATCCGAAAAATGTGCACGCGCGTGATGCAGTTCTCGGCGCGCGGAATTATCCGACTGCCACGAGTACGAAAATCAAACAGATGATCCCGATCGCAGGAATCAGGCCCCCGCCGGGCAACTGCAAAGGCGAAGAGGTTTCCGTCACTCCCGTCCTCTGTAAGCGCCATGCGGCTGCGCAACAACCGATATATACGATGCAAAATGCAGCACCGGAGATCACGGCAAGCGTGTCGAACGTTCCCGAGGCCGCGAATGCCCAGGCAGCCGCGGCATGGGTGAGGATCGCCCAGGTGGGAACGCGGTGCTTGGCAGAAACTCGCGCCAGGAGGGTGGGCAGGAAACGATCTTCGGCCAGCGCGTAGAGGACTCTCGAGGACCCCAGCAAGTCTCCTTGCAGGCATCCAAAAAGCGAGACCGAGGCAGTCACGATGACCAGCGCTCCGGCGCCCGGCAGCAGCGTCTCAGCGACTGCCGAAAGCGGCGCGTCGTTCATGGACAACGCGGGACCCAGAATGCCCTGCGCCGCAATCTGCAGGCTCACGTACAACACAACCACGATTCCAACGCCGACGAGTGCAGCACCGGGGACCACTCTCGCGGGATCGCGCAACTCGCCCGAAGGCGCGAGCGCTGTCTCGATTCCCGAATAGGCAAACACCGCCACCACCAGGGCTTTGCCCAGGGACTGCACCTCGGGTGGTGTGACGATTTTCAGATTCTCAGGGTGGACAAACATCAGTCCGCCCAGTGCGAGCAGCAGCAGCGGAATGATCTTCGCGACCGCAAATGCGATGATGGCGCGGGCTCCCAGCTTGATGCCACGGGCGTTCAGGGTGAAGAGCGCCGCATATACCAGGGCGAGAAACGCAGCCCGGTAGACTGGTTGTTGCAGTATCGGGACGATGTGGGCTGCCTGACTGGCGAGGATGGCGGCCATTCCGGCGCTGCCGGTCACGCTGGACACCCAGAAGAGAGCTGCAACCAACACGCCGGCCAAATTTCCGAAGGCGGTCGCGACGTAACGGTACGGACCGCCTGTGGTGGTCAAGCGGCTGCCCGCCGCGGCAAAACACAGGACTATGGGGGCGAACAATGCGGCACCGAGAATGTAGGACAGGGGCGCCGCGGGCCCCAGGGTCTGATACAGCGTGGTGGGTAATGCGAAGATGCTGCCGCCGATCGTGATGTTGACGATCGCGGCCGCCAGTCCCCAGAAGCCAACGCCCCGAGTCAGTGTGGAAGGACTCGGGGGGTTGTTCAGCGTGGTGCCGTCCAGTGTGAAATGGTGCGCGTCCGGCGGAACATACCTGACAGCTCCGTCATGTCAACCTGGCTGACCACGGCGTCAGCCTGGGAACCAGCGGCCACCGCCGGCCGGCCGCGACCGTTTCGACTGAATTGCCATTCCAACTATCCGGGTCGAGCAGCGCCAACACCAACGCGGACGACCAGCCTGCCAGTCGCACTCGTGATGTCAACTCACCCACTGTGCGCCCCTTCTGCAGCACCACCTCCTGGCTGCCAAACCCCAGCGACGGAATCGAGCTCGAAAATGCCCGCAGCACGCGTTTGCGATGCGTTCCCGCGGGACTCGCATTGACGCGCGCCGCGGCACTCGCAGCCAACATCTGCGCCCCCAACTCGGCCGCCAGCCGATTTGGCGTCGCCTCCCTGCCAAAACCAGGGACGCCCCTTTTAATCCGGATCGCCTCTTGCGCCCAATGCCCTCCCACCTGCAACCCAAACGTCGTTCCCACAGAAAGCAAGCTCTGCCACAAATGCGTGACCCCATCGCTCGCGGTGATCAAGAGCGTAGAGTCATTGTTCGGGTCGTCCCGAACGCTCACCGCAACAGCTCCTATCCAACAGGGCGCAATCGTCTTGGGCCTCACTCCCAAAGCATTGAGTAACGCCCCCCGTCGCACTCCATGCAACTCCAAAATCGCGTATTCCGCGGTCACATCCTCGTATCGAACACCCTGCGGCACACTGACGAGCCGCAACCACTCCGCCACCCGCGTGGTTTGCTCGGGGCCCCCGCTCACCATCACAGAGTCATCTGTCCAGCGCAACGTGCGTACGAGCGCTTCGATCTGCCCGCGTTTACCCAACAACGGGGCCAGCACCGCCGCGCCTCTGACGGTAGGTAATAATGTCGTGACATTACCCGGCAGCCACTCATCCACCTGCGGTCCTGCCAACAGGTATTTCACATCCGACGACCGATCCACCAGCAGAACGGACTCGTCACCCGCCTCCACCTCAGCGGCAACCGCCGCGGGCCAGTCTGAGGACGTCGCAATCCACAACGGTCGCTCCCAGGCATTCACCGCGGCGAATCTCGCACCCGCCATCGCGAGCTCAGCGTGCAGTGGTGAGCGATGAATATCTCTCGATGTTTCGTAGTCAGTATCCGGCGCGTGAATCTTACAGTGGTAGCCGGGTATCTCGGTTACACGCTCGCGCAGGTAGCTTTCCGCGCTCTGCGCGGTGCTGAACCTTCGTACATCGAGCGCAGCTACATCGACACTGGGCGCGCCCTCAACGATCCACTCAGCAACAAACCGCCCCGCCGCCGGCGCCAACGCCATCCCGTTGGAATTGAATCCACAAGCAGCAAACAGGCCGGTGGCACCCGGCACGGGGCCCAGCAGCATCTGGCCATCCGGTGTAAAGCTTTCGGGACCGTTCAGCAACATCTTGATGCCGGCCGACTGCAGAATGGGAAAGCGCCGCATGGCGGTGGCCAGGTAGGGCTCGAACTGCGGCCAGCGCTCGCTCAACAGGGAGAATGAAAAATTCTGCGGCAGCTGCCGGGTGGAGAGCGGTATCGCGGCGTCATCCAGGCTGCCGACCATGATGCCACCCACCTCTTCCCGCCCGTACAGCTGCTCGTCCAGTGACAGAAACAGCGGCAGGTTGCGATCGATACCGAGCGGCTGAGTGATCAGATACTGGTGCTCGAGCGCATGTAGAGGCAATTTCAGTCCGCAGCTGTTCACGAGATCGCCGGACCACAGTCCCGCTGCCACCACCACCGTGTCGCAACTGATCACGCCGTTGGGGGTTACAACACCCTGCACCGCCCCGTCGCGCAGGATGAGCTCGCTTACCGGCACATCCTGGTAAATTGCCACGCCACGGGCTCTTGCCGCTGCCGCGAAGGCCATGACTGCATCGGTTGGATTGACCCGCGAATCGCTCGGCACCCAGACACCACCCAGCAGTTGATCGGTGCAAATAATGGGCAGCCGTCGTTGAACCGCGGCGGGCGTCAACAGCTCGAGATCGATCCCGCGGGCCTTGCCCAGCTCGGGCAGCGAGCGCATCGACTCCCAACGCTCGTCCCGATCCGTGTACATGACACGCCCGACGCTGCGCCAACCGATGTCCTGCCCACTTGCAGCGGAGATCTTCGGGTACAGCTCCAGCGCATAACGCACCATCTCGAATATCACCGGGTCCGGCCGGTAGGTTTCCATGTTGCCGGTGGAATGCCAGGTGGTCCCTGAGCTCAGGGACGATCTCTCCAGCAGCACGACCTCGCGCACGCCCAGGGATGCCAGGTGCCAGGCGGCACTGCAGCCGGCAATTCCACCACCAATGACCACAACCCGGGCTGCCGAGGGAGTATTCATTCCGTGATCATAACATTACACTGTGATCAAAATCACGACGGAAAACAGTTGTACGTCCGGGGTCGTGCAGCATAGGCTTCACGTCTTCCGGACGAAGGACAAGCGCCCCGCATGCACGCGACCAAGACCCGAAAAACTGCCTCAGGAAGCAAAGCCAGTCCGCGACGCTCCGCGCCTGCGAGCGCCGACCGGGGCGCTCCGGGCGAGGCCGCGCACATCCGGGCGTACGGGGTTTTGAAGGAAGCCGTGCTCGCCGGACAGTTCCGGCCGGGCGAGGTCGTGACGCTGCGCTCGCTGGCCAAACAGCTCGCGATTGGCGAGATGCCGGTGCGCGAGGCGTTACGGCGACTGACTTCCGAAGGCGCTTTCGAGTCGCTGCCCAACCGGTCCGCGCGCGTACCTGTGCTCACGCGCCGGCAGGTCGAGCAGATCCTCGAATTGCGCGAAGACCTGGAAGGCAAGGCAGCCGCCCTCGCCGCACGCAATATCACGCTCGTGCAGATCGAGCACCTGCGAGCGCTCCAGCAGGGGATGGAGCAAAGTGTTGCCAAGGGCGACACGCGCACGCACCTGTCACTCAACATGGCGTTCCACTTCGAGATCTACCGGATCGCCGACAACCCGATGCTGATTCCGTTGATCCAGATGTTGTGGCTGCGCATGGCACCGCTCGTGGCCAACATGGTGCCGTTCATGACGAGCAAAGGCGGCGCGTTTCGCAAGGTCGCCGCCGAGAATCACGATCGGCTGTTGGCGGCCTTCCAGGCGCGCGACCCGGGCGCGGCCCAGGAGGCGATGAGCAAGGACCTCATGGGGCTCACCAAGGTCCCCGGCTATTGGGAGAGCCTGGACCTGACTGCGGAGTGAGCGCGAAGCGCCATACGACGTAACCCACCAGGCCCCAGGCGGTGAGCAGTTGGTATTCCAGGGGGAACCCGGGTTGCTGCCAGAAGGGGGTCAGGAAGGCACAGGCGGCCATCAGGCTGCTGCCGATCAGCGCCAGCCAGATGAGCCAAGTCGCCGTCGCCTTGCGCGGCGAGATTCCGCCATCGTTCACCGCCCCGCCGACAGCGTTTGCCGTCTGCGCCACGGCACCAATGGCAGCACCAGCGTCAACGGTGGAGTCGCCCATAGCCGTGAGTGTGTGAACGCCCCGGCGACGGATGCGCAGGACCGTCCAGCAGCACATGCCATAGGTGAGAGTCAACACCATGGCGCTCATGTCGGTGATGGGCTCTATGGCACCCTTCCCCAGGAAGATGCCTCCAATGTTGCATACCCCAGCGGCGATAACGGCTGGTGCCGGCGACTGGAAGCGTGGGTGAAGTCGGGCGAACACGGTCGGCACACAGCCGGCGCGTGCCATTGCCACCAACAACCTCACTGCCATCATGAACACACCGTTCCATGCTTTGAGCAGCGACGCCGCTGTTGCAATGAGCAACACCGTGGCGAATGCCTGCCCATGTGGAAGGTTACGGACCGCTGCAACCATCGGCAGCGGTGCGGACACGAGATCCTGCCACGGCTCGATGACGCTTGCGGCAATGACCACCAGGCAATAAAACGCGGCAGCGGCGCAAATGGAGCCCACAATGATCCAGCCAATGGCACGCAGGCTCGTGTGACCAGACCGCTCTTCCACCGCATGCGGAATGCTCTGGAACCCATTCAGCGCATAAGCGCAGAAGGCAAAGATGGCCCCGCTCCCCAACCACCAGTTGCGACCCTGGGTGGCGGCAAACAACGGCGTCATGTTGCGGGCGCCTCCGTTTGCCAGCAGCATCAGCAGAATGCATACCACTACGACGAAAAAGCTGTAGGTAAGCAGGGTGTGTGATACCACCGCAACCTGGGCACCCCTCAGATTGAGTGCTGCGATCACCACCGCCCCGGCAATGCCCACCGGCACCGCAGGCGTGCCGGGAAACACTGTTTCCAGGATCCAGGCAAAGGCGAGCGCCTCAAAAACGGTGACACTCAACAGGTAGAGCACCAGAAACCAGCCAACCGTAAAGGCCAGCCCCCGCCCGTAAACCCGGCGGGCGTAGACAAACTCGCTACCCGCCTCCGGGAGATATCCAGCCAGCTCCGCGTAGCACGCCCCGACCAACACCACCACCACACCGCCGGCCAGAAACCCCAGCACCGCCCCACCCGGCCCCGCCTTCCCCAGCCAGTCACCCAGGAGAATGACCCAGGCCGAGCCGATCATCGTGCCAAACCCAAGGGCCAGATACTGAAACTTACCGATGTTGCCGCGAAGGCGGGGCGCATCGGTCATGTTGAATGCCACCGACGCGCTGTGGGCACCAGACACGGCATGCAGAACAGCGATGTCTCCGGCTCAACGTAGCGCAACGCCGGGGACATATGTCAGTGAAGTATCGCTCGGGGCAGCAGGTCGGCATGGCGCGCGAGGAACTCGCCGGCGGCCTTCACGAAGCGCGCCAGGTCGTCCTGCTCAACCGGTAACGACAGGTTGATCATCCCACGCTGGGCGACGAAAAAGCCGGTCTCAATCATCTCGAGCTGGAACAGCCGGCGCACCGGTGCACCGATGGGCAATACCTGCGCCGGGTTCGTGATCGGACCAGCGGTCCAATGGGTATTCAACACGCCGCCCAGGCCCGTCGCCTGAAACGCAATCCCCGTCCTCGCACCCAACGCGTTCAACTGATCACGCAACCAGTCACCGCGCGCATTGAGCGAATGACACGCTTCAGGCGTGTAGACATCCCGCGCTCCAACGAGTCCCGCAGCCATCGTGACCACGTTGTTGTTGAATGTACCGCCCTGGGACAACTGTCCGCCGTTTCGCATATCCATGTGGCGCATCAACTCCGACGCGCCGCCGAAGGCGCCGAACGCAAAGCCACCACCCCAGAACTTGCCCAGCGTGGTCAGGTCAGGCTGAATGCCCAGCAGCCCCTGCACCCCACCCGGCCCGAGTCGTGAGGTCATCACCTCATCGAACACCAACACGATGCCCAGCCGACGGGTCTCATCCCGCAGCATCTGCAAAAATTCCCGGGTACCCGGAATGGCCCCACCGGACCCCATTACCGGCTCCACAAACACGGCGGCCAGCTCGGAAGCGTGCGCGCGAATGAGGGCGCGAGTTCCGGCAACGTCGTTGTAAGTCGACTTGACCAACGGGAACGGCACACTCAACGGCGGATCCTTCTCCCCGTAAATCATGAACCCGCCGTGATAGCAGCCATTGAAGACCAGCAATTTCGGCCGACCGGTGGCGTGCCGCGCAATCTGCGCGGCATACAGACACGCTTCGGTACCCGAATTGCAGAACCGAACCTGTTGAATCGACGGGATCCGCTGTGAAATCAACGAGGCCAGCTCGAACTCCGGCAGATTGAGCCCGCTCAACGAGATCCCCGCCCGCAACGTCTCGTGCACCACCTTTTGAATCGGCTCGCAGGTACTGCCGAACACACCCGCCGCGAAGTCTCCTACCAGGTTCAGGTATTCATGCTGGTCGAGGTCGGTGACCCGCGCACCTCGGCCACCTTGCATGATCAGTGGAAACGGGGAGAAAAACAGCGTCTGCCGCGAGTGTCCCGCCGGCAACACTGCGCACGCCTTTTCGTGATGCGCCTTGCTCCTGGGATTCGCAGCAACGAACCGCGCTTCGGCCGCGGCGACGGCAGCCTCGAGGCTCGGGGTAACTTCAGTAGCCGTATTCATTCAATCATCTGCTCCGGGTCAGGCCGAGCATGGCGCGGGCTTCAGCGGGCGTGGCAATCCGGCGATTGAGCTCGCCGGCAATCCGAACCACCCGCTTCACAGCTTCGGCGTTGTCTACAAACCGACGTCCGCGGCTGTAGTAAAGGTTGTCTTCCAGCCCGACACGAGCGTGACCGCCCATCAACAGGGCCATGGTGGTCAGCGGCAGTTGGAACGGTCCAATCCCCGAGGCCAGCCACACCGTCTGGTCAGGCATTTCCCGCAACAGGTTGATAACGTGCTCGGGTGTCGGATAGCTGGCCGTTTGCGCCCCCATCACGGTCTGGATGAGGTACGGTGGCTCAACGAGCCTCTTGTCGATGAGCGAGCGCATCACCCAGGCGCCACCGGTGTGATACGTCTCCATCTCGGGCTTGATGCCACGCTCGTGCATTGCCGCGGCGAACTTCTCCACCAGCCCGTATGTAAAGGGAATACAGGCATCGACTTCCGTCTCCGGGCGTGGATGCGGCAATGGCGCGAGCCGGGCTTTCATGGTGAAGCGGCTCATGTCGGGAGTCAGGTTCAGCGATGCGATCTCGGGACCGGCATCCAGGCACGACAGCCGCTCCTCCATGCTCATGGTGAGATCGCCGCCGGTCGTGTTGTTGATGATGATATCGGGACACAGGGCGCGGATCCGGCTGTTGACTTCGAGCCACTCGTCAATCCGGCGCGCGCCCAATGTGAAGTTACGCGAGTCCCGTGCATGCACGTGAACCATGCTGGCGCCGGCTTCATAGGCGGCCTGCACCGACTCGGCGATTTCCTGCGGCGTTTCAGGTAACGCGGCGTGCGATTCCTTACCTTGTATTCCGCCGTTACAGGCAACGACGATCATGGCCGGCGGGAAACCCGCGCGGGTGTGCTCCATATACTCGAAGGTATCAGCGTAGCGCCAGGTCAGGTTTGGCATGTTTGTAATTCCGCCTCTCATGATCACAACACCAAATTGTGATCACGTCAAGATGATACGCCGGCGTGCCTCGTTGCTCAGACTGTTACGCGGTCCGCGCAGCACGCACCACAGCAGCCAGGACAACGAGCCGAATCCAACCAGCAGCAGCCATTCCGTCGGCAGATGCCGCCCGGCGTCCATCCACTGCTGCATCAGGGACAACACGAGCAGGTAGAAAGAAAACAGCACCGCGGCCCACACCAACAACTTGCCGCCCGGTACGCGGTAACTCGTGCTCGGCGCTGTTGCCATCCGCCTCTGTCGCAGGACGCCCAGACTGACAATGACGTACATCAACGCAAACAGCGTCGATGTGACATTGACCACCGGCAGAAGCGCACCCTTCCCCAGAAACAGGCCTGCGATACTGAATGCAGTGACCCAGAGGATCGCGGTTGTCGGGGCATTCCCGCGCGCCCCCAGGCTCCCCAGAGCAGGGTGCAGCAGCCGAGCGCGGCCCAGCGCATACAGAACGCGCGTAGCGGCAAAAAACAACGCATTCCAGACCGCCACCAGTCCCAGCAATCCGCCGATGAGCACAATGTCGGTAATCAGTTCCGAATGGAAGGCGGCCCGGAAGGCCTCGGCCACCGGTAATTCGAACTTCAACAACTGATCGCGCGACAGCACCATGGACACCGCGAGCAGTACCAGGCAGTAGAAAATGAGCGAGGTCACGATGCAGCCGGCCAGCATGCTCGCGATTCGACGGCGGTCGCGCTCGTCTTCGAGCTCGGCAACGGCTTGGGGAATCGTGTTGAAGCCGCCGAAGAAGTACGGCGTCACGGCCAGGACGGACAGGATTCCGCCATAGCCCCAGGCCCAGTCCGACGGCGCCACCAGGGGGTGCAGGTTGACTGTATGCCCCTGACCTATGCCGATCGCAACAAAAATACAAGTTGCCGCGAGCAGCAGATAAGTCGCGAGATCCTGCAATCGCGCGGCATCTTTCGCGCCGCGCCAGTGCGCGACCAACAGGATGAGCGAGCCCGCGACGCCGATGACGATGTCGCCGGTGTGCACTGTCGCGCCCAGCACGGTATAGAGCGCGGAGCCTTCGATTCCTGGAAGCAACGCATTCAGCAGCCAGCCGACGGAAATCGCAAAAAACACGCAGTTGATGACATAGATCAACGCGAGACAAATACCGGCGACATAGGCCCATCCGACTCCAAACAGAGTGTAGGCGTAGACGATCTCACCGCCGGCATACGGCAAAGCACCCGTCAGCTCGGCGTAACACAAGCCGATCGGAATCATGACTCCGGCACCGACTACAAAGCCGAGTGTCGCGCCGAGAGGGCCGGCGGAAACGAGCACCGACCCCAATACCATCAACCAGGCAACACCCACGATCGTTCCCACGCCGAGCGTGAAAAGATGGCGGCGTTTGAGAGTCTTTTTCAGGACCGCGGTCCTTCCAGCTCGCGGCGCAGGGCTGTAGTAGCAGCCCCGTCTACGGCCAGACTGCCATCTTCAATCTTGCCTTTGAGGACGACACCGTAGGTGTCGCGTGCCGCGGGCAACGTGATCCAACCCTCGAGGACGTCGTGTCGAACTCGATTGGGATCACGCTCGAGTGGATTGCCATACCCACCCCCACCCGACTCGCGCCCCCGGATGTACTCTCCCGGCTGCAGCTCGACCAGGCCGATCGGAGGCAGAGGCTCTTCAACCCCATCCTGGCGAATCCTGGAAACCTGGGATCGACACCCTTCCCCGCCACCGCGCGTGCCTTTGGGCGGGTCTTCATGCATTTCGGCGAAGTACGCTACTGTCATGGGATCGTGCAACGGACCATAAACGATTTCCCCGGCAGGTCCGCCGCGGAATCGCCCTGCCCCGCCGGTATCCTCCACGAGGCGCAACGACCGGATGAGCAGCGGATATTTCTGCTCGATGATCTCGGCACTGTCCACCATCACTGACGCCGCTGCATCGGGCATGCAGTAGGTAACCCAACCATCGCAACCTGGGGCGCCAGGTCCGCCGTTGTTGCCAATCACCATCTGATTGACGTACGGCTCATTGCCATGACGGCGGTCCAAACCCGACACCACGCCGAAGCCTGCTCCCATGGAAGCGGCTCCTTCCGCGAGCCCATAGCCATCGCCGAGCATGCTGAACGCGCGCTGCGTGGCATTGATCAATCGATTGGTGACGTTCGAGGTTGCCATGGAGGTGCAGGCCGGGAACTTCGGGATCCCCACCACGCAGTTTTCCTTCAACAGAATCCGAATCCGCCGGAAACTGCCTTCATTGCGCGGAACGGAGGCGTCGATACAGTTGAGCACGCCGATCAGGGCGCCTGCGGTGGCACAGGTTTGCGACAGGTTCACGCCGACAGCGACACAATCAATGTTGTCGCGCAGGTCGACAGTCACCATGCCGCGAGCCGGATCGACTTCGACTTGCACCTTGACCGGCACTCCATCGGGCAATCCCGGCAATGAATCGTGGCGGCCGTGCGCAACCAGTTTGCCCGCGGGCAGGCCCTTGATCGCATGAGTCATACGCCGCTCGGAGTAGTCCAGCCACTCACGGACAAACGTCGCAATCGTATCGGCCCCGTAGCGCTCCACGAGCGCCTGTAAGCGCCGCTCGCCGATCCTCGCAGCACCCAGCGCCGCCAGGTAGTCCCCGTACCAGACCTCCGGGACGCGGATTCGACGCCGGCACATCCGAATGATGTCACCAACATCCTGGTAGTTGCGCTGAATGCGGACGCAGGGAAAATTCAACCCGCCTTCCTGATATACGTCCTTGGCAAAAGGCATGTAGGTGGACGGATCGGAGTTGCCGCAATCGGCCTGGTGTGCCTTCGCGGCCACCGTAAACATGTGCTTGTCACCGACAAACACCGGTACGAGGATCGTGTGATCCGCCGTGTGGGTGTTGCCGAGGTAGGGGTCGTTGTGCAGGTAGGCATCGCCCGCCGCGAGGTCCGCATGAAACTCCTGCATGGACTCGGTCTGACGTCCGCCGCCCAGCACGTGAATGGGAAGGCCGTCAGCCGAGGACAGCAACTGATTGTCCGCCGTCACAATGGAACAGGAGAAGTCCTTGGCGGTGTTGAGAATGGCCGAGCGCCCTGTCCTGAACAGGGTGTTGGTCATCTCGCGGACGATGGAGTCGAGGCGGTTGGCCAGCACGGCCAGCACCACCTGGTCGAGCGCGCGGGGGGAGGCTTTCTGTTCCACGCTCATGACGGCACCTCCACCATGTAGTTGTTGAACCGGGTTACGGTAGCGCGACTCCCCGGGTACAACACCAGGGTGGTGATCGGCTCCACAATGAGAGCGGGGCCGGCGATCTGCGTGCCCGGCCCCAGGGTCTCGCCCCGGTAGAGCGGAATTTCGACTGTCCCCGTAGCCGTGAAGTAAGCCTGCGCTGTGCGGCTGGGCACGGGTGCCTGGTTCGCGGTTGTCTGCAGTGGCGTCATGGGTGGCCGGCTGAGCTCGCCGGTGACCCGCCCCTTCCATTGTATGAACTCGACGTGCCGGTCGGCCTCGGCCACGGCGAAGATCGACTCGTGCGTGGCATGAAAGGCTTTCACCACCGCCGCTACATCCGCCGCAGACTGAAAACGGGCGCCTGCTAACGGTACTTCCAGCTCCCACACCTGGTACTGATAGCGCGCCTCGACGAAGAACTCGAAGCGGAACTTTTCGATGCCCCTGGCATGCAACCCGGCTTTGAAGTCCTCCATGGAGGACTCGAGAGCCGCCAGGGCCTGATTGACCGCGTCGAAGTCGAACCGGTCGGATTGGGTCACCTGGTTGGTGCTGAACTCAGTCACCACGTCGGTGTACTGCGCGCCGCAAGCGCTCAGCGCGCCTGCCATTCGCGGCACGAGCACCTGCGAGCACCCCAATTCGTGAGCGATCGGCACGATGTTGAGTCCAGCGGCGCCGCCTCCGGCCATCAACAGGCTGTCGCGCGGATCAACGCCTTCGTTGATGGTGATCTCTTTTATGGCGCCGACCATGTGCTCGCTCGCGACCGTCAGAATGCCGGCCGCGGTGTCCTCGACACTCTTGCCCAGTTGCTCCGCCAGCCGACCGATAACCTTGCGCGCCGCCTCGGCGTCCAACTTCATCCGGCCGCCATTGAAATACTCGGCGTCCAGGTAGCCCAGCACGAGTGCCGCATCGGTGACTGTTGGATGCGTGCCGCCCCGGCCATAGCAGGCGGGTCCAGGGTCGGCGCCGGCGCTTTCCGGGCCAACACAGAGCAGGCCGCCGGAATCGATTCGGGCAATCGAGCCGCCGCCGGAGCCGATACTCCGAGCGTCGACCGAAGACAGGCCTGTGAGATGCCCGGTGTATCGCGGGCCCAGCCACGTGTCTCTGCCGAACACGGGCCGGCCATCACGGACCAGGCTGACGTCGAAGCTGGTACCGCCCGTATCGCAAACGATCACTTCGGTGGCACCCGTCTCCGCTGCACCGGTGACCTGCCCCAAAATGGGCGCCAGCGACGGACCAGAACGCACCATGTGTATGGGGCGGCTGATGACACCTTCTATATGCATCACGCCGCCCAGCGAGATGGCCGGCAGCAACTCGCCTTCGAGGCCGGCCGCGCGCAGGTCGGTTTCCATTTCGCGCAGGTGATGCTGCATCAGCGGCTTCAAAGAGGCATCGATCGAGGCGGACGAGGCGCGACGGTACTCGCGCACGATCGGATTCACCTGGTGTGACAAAGTGTAGGGAATCCCGGGAAGCTCGCGTTCGAGCAACTTGCCGACGGCCAGCTCATGCGCCGGGTTGGCGATTGACCACAGAAAACACACCGCAACGGCTTCGATCCTTTGACCTTTCAACCTGCGGATGACTTCGAGCGTGGCGGTCTCATCGAACGGCACCGCAGCAACTCCTTCCGCTGTCATCCGCTCCTTGATTTCGAACGTCAGCTGCCGCGGTACATACGGCTCGGGATAGTCTTTCGAGTAATCCCACGGATTGGTCTTGCCACCCTCGCGGCGGACGAGGATGTCCGGGAATCCTTCGGTCACCAGTAAAGCGGTGCGAGCTGTTTTGCCTTCGAGAATTGCGTTGGTCGCGCGGGTAGACCCGTAGATGAAGACGGCCGTCCGCTGCAGCAACGTTCGTACATCTATGCCGAGAGGTTTCGCGGCGACCGCCAGGCCTTCGAGCAGGCCCCTGGAAATGCGCTCGCGCGTCGTTAATGCCTTGCCTACACTGAGAATGCCGGTGTCGTCCCCGACCACGACATCAGTGAAGGTCCCGCCGGTATCGATGCCGATGCGGTAGCCGCCGGCACCTGTCTGTCGAGCCGTCATCGTTTCCATTCCGTGATCATACACCCACTTTTTGATCACATGCACCTGCGGCCGCGGCGGCGGCGGTTCCGAACCAACACGGGGCGCTGTGACCCAAAATCGCATCTGTGATCACGATTTACACCCATGATCATGTCTGCTAGCATGTTTTGAAGGGGTGTTTTAGACGCAGAATAATTTGGAGGACTCATGACCCGGTCCCGACCTCTTCCGCGCTCCACGGTTTATGCAACTGTTGTGTCCCTCTGCTCGGCGAGCGTGCCCGCCTGGGCGCAGGCGCCGGCAGGCGATCAGCTCGAGGACGTGGTCGTCACCGCCCAGCGCCGCACCGAAAAGCTGCAGGACGTGCCGATCTCCATGACCGCCGTCACCGGCGCGACTCTCGAGAACTTCGGCGACAAGTCATTTACAGATTACGCCGCCAGCATTCCCAACCTCGCGCAGAGCACAGGGGCCGGAGCCGGCGGCAATGGCAACGCGTTCGGCGTGTCCTCGACCCGCGCGGTTGCGATCCGCGGCGTCTTCGGTAACAACACCACCGGCTTCTATCTGAATGACACGCCGGTGCCGATGTCGTTGGATCCGCGTGTTGTCGACATCGATCATCTCGAAGTATTGCGCGGGCCACAGGGCACGCTTTTTGGACAAGGGTCGATGGGTGGCACAGTCCGCCTCGTCACCCGGGAGCCCGGTCTCAGCAACTTCTCGGGCAAGGTGGATGTCGAGGGCACCTACGTCGATCACGGCGGCGGTGGCTATTCAACGCAGGGCACTCTCAACATTCCGCTGATTGCGAACAATGTAGGCCTGCGCGTCAGCGGCTACAGTGCGTTTGAACCGGGTCTGTTCACGCGGACCTGGGGCGGCCCGTTGGATCCACGCTCGCCGAGTGTCGACTTTCCACCGGGCGGAGCCCCGGTCGGCCACAAGGATCACGTTGGCGCTGAACAAGGCGAAGGCTTCTCCGCGACCCTGAAGATTGCACCGGAAGCGATTCCAGGTCTCAGCGTCACGCCGATGTTCATGTATCAGCACACGAACACCAATGGCTACCCGCTGGCTGATTACGCTGCCGACAATTTCACACAGACCCGACCGTTGGATGTTCCCGAAGCCGTGGAAGACACGTGGAGCTTCGGCAGCCTGACAGTCAAACATGAGTCTGCGTTTGGGCGCGTCATCCTGACAGGCACTTACTTCTATCGGCGTGCGTATGACCTGGAGGACACAACCGACATCAACGCGATTACGTTCTGGGGCCTCCCCTATTATGTGCCGGCACCGTTGCCCAATACGCTCAACACGCGCACCTGGAACGGCGAGGTTCGCTTCGAGTCAACGTTCAAAGGTCCTCTCAACTTCGTAATCGGCTTCTTTGATTCGACCTCCGAGCGGCATTTCCGGGAGAATTACCTGGCGCCAGGATTGGATGCCGCCTCCGGTTACACGATCGGCACGGACCTGGAGTACACCCAGGACACCCCGAATGCGGACCGCGAGCGCGCGGAATTCATCGACGTCACCTACAAGCCGATCGAGCAACTACAGTTTTCCGCGGGTGTGCGCCACGCCTATCTTGCCCATGAGGGCGCCTACACAGCCGATGGACCTTTGAACGGTGGCTCGTCGGGCCCGCCTGACACCTACTCCGAAGCGCACGAGAACGACACGGCGCCCCGTTACACGGGAAAATACCAGTACGCTCCCAATCAGATGGTGTATGCGAGCGCCGCGAAAGGCTTTCGAATCGGGGGTACCAATTCGAAGTTACCGCCTATCTGCGACAGCGACCTGGCGACCCTGGGACTCAAAAACGGGGCGGCCTTCAACTCGGACTCGCTGTGGAGCTACGAAGTCGGAGCCAAGAACTCCTTCCTGGATGATCGGATCCGCACGCGGGCAGCCGCCTATCGGATCGACTGGACCGGCATTCAACAGTCGGTGTATCTGCCCTGCACATTCAACGTGGTGGCCAACTCGGGTGCGGCGCGCAGCACGGGTGCCGAGCTCGAGATGGACATGGCCGTCATCGACCATCTGACTCTCAACCTGTCGATCGGCTATGAAGATGCCAAGATCACCGAGTCGACCGAGGCATCGCGAACCATTGTGGGGCAGCCGCTGACGGGAGTGCCCAAGTGGTCAGGTTCAGCAACCGCACAATACGTGGTACCGCTGGGAGAACGCTCGGCGTTCTTCCGCGCCCAGTATGAATTCACCGGTGCGCGCACCAGCTTCAACAATGTGGCCCCCGCGGATGGCGGCCGGCCGCTGAGCTCGTATGGCTTGCTGAATCTGCGTACGGGCGTCAACCAGGGCCCCTGGGAGCTCACCCTCTCCGCGAAGAACCTCTTCAACAAGCTCGGTGTCATCGGCGACCTGATTCCAGAAGGAGCGGAGCTCG
>Ga0181534_10000241_pt1 | contig 39586 bp, 26 predicted proteins | sample PEATcosm2014_Bin_37_FD_119758 | JGI IMG/M metagenome (GOLD analysis project Ga0181534, IMG submission 119758) | Peatland microbial communities from MTU Mesocosm Facility, Houghton, MI, USA - PEATcosm2014_Bin17_10_metaG | ecosystem: Environmental > Terrestrial > Soil > Wetlands > Peat | place... | reverse complement strand
CGATCGATTCGGTGCCCGCGCGATGTTGACCAGGATCGTATTGTGGTGGTCCGCGTTTACTACACTGACTGGGTTCGCTTCTAAGCTGTTGCCGTTAATGATCATCCGGTTTTTCTTCGGTGCGGGCGAAGCGGGCGCCTACCCAACCGCTTCCACGAGCGTTTTCCGGTGGTTTCCAGCGGACGAGCACGGGCGCGCATTCGGCGTGATCCTATTGTCAGGCCAGCTCGGAGGTGCGATCGCGCCGCTGCTGATTGTGCCCATTCAAATACACTTCGGCTGGCGGGTATCGTTCTACCTGTTCGGGATTTTCGGAGTTGCATGGGCTTACGGCTGGTGGCGCTGGTATCGCAATCGGCCGGAGGAAAAGACCGGCATAACGGCCCGAGAATTGGCGGAGATTGGCCCGCCTTCGGATGCACCTCCGCATAAGTTCCCGTGGCAAGCTATCGGATCGAGCGGCAGCGTGTGGGCAATCATGGGCATCGCGTTTGGCTACCTCTATTCGTACTACTTCTTTCTGTTCTGGCTGCCAACGTACATGATGCGTGCGCGGGGCTTTACCGAGGGCGAGATAAAACTGTCTGCGCTGCCGTTCGTGTTCGGAGCAATAGCAAACCTAACTGGAGGATACGTCCGCGACGCGGCGGTGCGACGATGGGGGCGGAAATGGGGCGCCCGAGTCGTGGGTATTGGCGGACTCACTACCGCATCCGTATCGGCTTTCGCCGCATTCTCCAGCGCTAACAACTACGTAGCCCTTGCGTGGCTGGCGCTCTGCTACGGAGGAATTACCTTTCAGCAGCCGACCGTTTTTGCCACCTGCGCCGAAATTGGCAAGCGGTACACCGGCGCCGTCGCCGGCTGCATGAACACGGCCGGTGCGGTCGGCGGTCTACTTTCTTCGCTGATCTTTGGATATTTGGTTCAGAGTACCGGAAGATACGACGCCGTGCTTTTGTCTATGGCCGGGGCACTGATTCTGGGAGCCGCGCTCTGGCTTCGGACTGACGCGACGGAGACGCTGGAATCACCGGGCGCTCATCGCGTTTCTGTGGAAGCAAGCTGATCCTGCGCTGCCGCCGGAAAGCTTAAGGCGCGAAAAGGAATTCAATCTATGGTGCCAGCATCAACCTCGTGGAGAGGGTGCGCTGGAAGTGACGGGACTGACGATTGTCGTTGTGGGCCTTTCCTGATGCCGGAATTGGTGCGGGCTAGCAGTTTTCAAGAGCGCGAGGACCACCCGCCGTGCGACTCCTGGAGAATTGTGACGAATTGAACGGCGACAGGATCAAGCAGATCGCGATGGATCGCTGAAATACACCGCCCGCGCGATGGCGCGAGCCATGCAGTCCGCGGCCGCTGAACCGATGCGTGCGACATGGGCGGCGCGCGACGCCTGCTCGGGGAGCGGCAGCGCCGCACTGGCCAGCGCGAAAATCGTGTCGCCGTCGAAAGGGGTGTGTGCCGGGCGCACCGCGCGCGCGATGCCGTCCTGCGCCATCATGGCGACGCGCTTGCATTCCGCCGTGGTCAATTCGGCGTTGCACGCGACCACACCGAGACTGGTGTTCGCGCCGGGTTGCAAGCGGCCGAGCGACCGAAGCCGCGATTCCTCGGGTGCGGGATCGCTCAAGTCCAGGGATTCGCGCGGCGCGCCGCCGCCGCCGAATTCACTGGCGAGTTCGAAGGGCCACGCCCAGTACGTCCTGCCGTCTGGCATCAGCGCGGAGCCCACGGAATTCACGGCCGCCAGCGCGCCGACGATGAGCCCCTCCCCCAAGTCCAGCGACGCGGAGCCGATGCCGCCCTTGATCAGTCCCGCCATCGCGCCGCGTCCCGCCCCGACGGAACCCAAGTCAAATTCGTCGCCGGCGGCGTCGAGCGCGCGGATCCCGAGTTCGCGGTACGGCGGCGCAAGTCCCCAATGTTTGTCGCCGCCGTTGCCGAGATCGTGCAGCACGGCCGACGGCACGATGGGAATGGCTGGCGAGCCGGGCCGCAGCTGCAAGCCCGCGCCCTTGGCCGAGAGTGCCGCGGCGACACCGTCGGCGGCGGCCAGTCCGAAGACCGAGCCGCCGGCGAGCACTACCGCGTGCGCGCGGCCGACCAGATTCTCGGGTGACAGGGCATCGATTTCGCGGCTGCCCGGTCCTCCGCCTCGTATGTCCACCCCGGCCGACCACGCGGCGGCGCAAACGAGTACTGTCACTCCGGATCTGACGTTCTCGTCGCTGGCGTGGCCGACCCGAAGTCCCGCGATATCGGTGATCAAGTTCTTCAGGCCGGGTCGAAACAAGGGTCCGCCTAGCGCGGCTGTGCCGCGATGACCGCCAATCCCTGCAGCACCAGGTCCGGGACGATCTCGCCATGCGAGCGCATCGTGCCCGTGATCATGCCGGCGTCGCCGCCGGTGATGAACAATTTGGGCTTCGTGCCGGTGCTCTGCTCGATGATTTCCGCCGCGCGGTCCGCCATGCCCGCCAGGGCGAAAACGGCGCCGCGCGACACGGCACCGATGGTGTTATTGGCCAGGACTCCGGCCAGCGAGGGTGTGCTGTGCAGGGCGGCGCTGGCGATGTCGCTGGTCTTGTTCATCAAGGCCTCGCGCATCATGTGGATGCCGGGCACGATCAAACCGCCGAGATGGTGACCATTGGCGTCCACGCTGTCCACCTTGACGGCAGTGCCGGCATCCACCACACAGAGCGCCGAGCGCGCCTTGGTCCATGCTCCGATCAGCGCCAGCCATCGGTCGGCGCCCAACAGGGATGGATCGAGATAGCCATTGGTGAGTCCGTGAAACTCGGGCACCGCGGTCACGAACTCGATATCGACGCGAAACACCTTCTTCGTCAGACGGGTCAGCGTCTTGGCCATCGCGTGCCCCGCGACATTGGAGACCAGAACGCGGCGCGGGCGTTGTCCCGACTCGAACAGGGCGGTGGTCCAGATGCCGGGCTTCACGTCCCGGTGCACGACGGCCTGTTGATCGGACAGTCCGGTACTCGTCAGCCAAGCCCACTTCAGGCGGGTATTTCCCACGTCGATGACCAAAATCATGCTTAGTTCTTTGCCCCTGAATGCGCCGTCGATCGCGCAAGCGCGCAAGGATAGCATCGCCGCGATGCGCCTTGGCCCCCGTCGCGGCCTCGTTGCGCGCATCCGCGGCCGTCTCGATTACCAGCTTTATCAGTGAGTTAAGTGGCGGAGACGGCCTTGGGATCGCCTTTGAGCGAGGCGATCACGGCAAACACAGCCTCTGACACCCGCTCGTCGATTTCCGCGGCATTCTGTAAATGCACGGGATAACGGATGTGGGCGTCGATTCCCGCGGCGGAGAAATTGAGCTGCACCCGGGGCTGCGCATCGCCGCCGGACGTCGATGCCGTGACCCTCTGGATCTCTTCGGCCTGCCGCACGATCTCATCGCGGTCGCCCTTGAGGACGTTCACCACCGCCGCGGTCAGCTTCTCCTTGGCCGCGGCGAAGTCGATGCCGGCCGGAAGGCTCAAGCTCATGTCGCGCCAGACCAGGTTGACGCCGTGGATCTGCTTGAACAATCCGCTCGACACCTGAAAGACGATCGAATTGGCAAACGCGACCACCCGTCCCGTCGGCCCCAGCGTGCCGTGTCCGCCGAGCTCCATGAGATGCAATCTCACCAGCCCCAGGTCGATGACTTCACCCGTGACCTCGCCTATCTGCACCCGGTCGCCGACGCGAATCCCGTATTTTCCGATCAGGAAGAAATAGCCGACGATGGAGACCAGAACGCTCTGCATGGCCACCGCGAGACCGGCCGTGATGAGGCCGGCGAAGGTCACCAGAGATCCCAGCTCGCTGGCGAACGCGAACCCGATGATCACGATCACCAGGCACCAGAGCGAGATCCTGCGCAGCAATAGAAACTGATAGCGCCGCCGCGTCTCCTGCACGTAGCGCAGCACCGCGCGTTTCCAGATCTCAGCGGCGGCGAACACGATCGCCAACAGCACCGCGAGCACGCTCAAACGGACGCCGAGCGTTCTGAGCGCATTCTTGTATTGGTTCTTGATGGCATCGTGCCAATTGCCGATATTGCGGCGGTACTGATTGAGCAGCACGCCCTCCTTGCTCAACGGGATGAGCAGAGCCGAGATCTGCTTGAACTGATTCGACAAGGCGTCGAGCTGATCGCGCACCCGGTTGAGCGTTGCGCTGTCCGCGGCGTCCGCTTGGGCCGCCAACGCATCGCCGCGCGCCGACAATTGCTTCAATTGATCGATCAGCGGTGCGCGAATTCTCGCGAAGGTGTCCTGCAGTGCCGCGGTGCGCTGATCGATGGCCTCGATCGTGGCGCCCTTCTCGGACAGACGCACCACGTTTGCAGCCAGATCCCAGATGCCGAAGCGCGCCGCGGCGATCCCGCTCACGCCGGTGAGCACCGGAGTCGCAATCGAGGCGGCGGCCGACGAGGCGGGAAGAGCGGCGGGGGCCGGAGCTGCGGCGCCGGGAGATGAGGACGAAGCGGGCGGCGCGGAGGAGCCGGGCGCCGCGGAACCGGAAGGCACGGTCACCGCCATGGCGTCGATCTGCGCCTTCAACGCACCTGCGCTGAAACCGCCGGCGTCGCTTTCATTGGCGAATGCCGCCATCGTGGCGAGAAGACTCTTTCTCGCGTTGATCAGCTCGAGTTCACCTTGGAGCTCGGAAATCTTGGCGCGCAGCAGCGCCTGTTGTGCCGGCCGCGCCTTGGCCAGCCGACCTTGGTCGGAATCCAACTCGGTCTGCACCGCGACACCCTGCGCGGTGAATTTGCTTTGCAGCTGACCCAGCGACTGCGAGGACATGGGGTTGCCGCCGGCGTCCTTGGATTCCGTCTCCTTCGCCAGAATCTCGGCGTTGGCCCTGGCGATTACGAAGGCCAGCGCAATGACCTGATTCGCGGTCTGCCGGTTATCGTAGAGGATGAGCAAGTCGCTGGGCTCGGTGGCCGCTTGCTGCTGAACGCCGAGCGTGCGATACCAATCGATGGTCTGATCCAGCACCTGAATGACCTGGGGACCGGTCATTGGCGGGGCGGCCGGCGCGGCATTGGGTGCGGTCGGGGCGGCATTGGGTTGGGCCGCCGCCGGCGCCACGGCCGGCTGTGCGGGCGCCGGGGATTGCGCCGGCGGCACGGGCGGTTGCGCCGCCGCGGAATATCGGGCGTTCAGCATCACCAGTGCCAGTGCCATTCTCGAGAGCAGAAGACGAAAGACTGCCTTGGACATACGCTGATCGTACCCTGTTGTGGCTGTCAAAGACGCCAATGTCCGGCCGCCGCGGATCGCGCGGCGCGGCAGGAATCGGTCCCGCCATAAAATATCAGGTTCACGGTAGACTTAAGGCGCGGCGACTCGAGCAGCGGTGACTCGAGCTCGATTTCGTTGTTCGATCTGAAGTGGTGACCATGTCTGAATTGAAGAAGGCGATTGCCGATATACCTGATTTTCCGCGGCCAGGCATTTTATTCCGTGACATTTCGCCCCTGTTGCGGGACCGCTTCGACGCCACCGTGCAGGCGCTGGACGCACTGCTATCGGAAGAGGAGTGGCGCGGTATAGACGCCCTGGCGGGAATCGAGTCGCGCGGCTTCATTCTCGGCGCGGCCCTCGCGATACGGCGGGGCAAGGGATTCGTGCTGGTCCGCAAACAGGGCAAACTGCCGCCGCCGGTGGTCGATGTGGCTTACGACCTCGAGTACGGGTCAGGCGTCCTGGAAATGCAGCGCGGCGTGGGGCGATTGATCCTGATCGATGATGTGCTGGCGACCGGCGGCACCATGACCGCGGCCGCGGAACTGTGCCAGCGCGCGGGATACCGGCTCGAGGCGTTGGTGGTCTTGATCGATCTGAATCTGGTCAGCAACTATTCCTGGCGAGATCTGAGCTTGCGCGCCGCCATTACTTATGCGGAGCCTGTCTGAGCGTTCCGCAGGAGCCGCGCCGGTTCTGCATTGAGTCTATGTACCGCGGCGTGGCGCCGTGAGGTTCGCCCTGCTGGGCTGCCTCGTTGCGCTGATCCTGCCGGCAATCACGGACGCCGCCGTTCGAGTGATGGTGGGGCCAACGCCGATCAGGGACGGCGAGGCCATGTCGGCGGACGACATCACGGTCGTGAACGAGCGGTTGGCTTTCGCCATCGCGGTCGGATCGGCGGTTCCCTACGGCGTTCCGCGCGGCGCGATCATCGACGTGGCGCCCGTGGCGGACGGTAAGATTGGCCGCGACTGCGTGGTGTTCGCCGATTTCATTCCCAACAACTGGTCGGCATGGCCGAATACTTTCCGCCACATAGACATCCTGCAACGCGGCCCCGGGCGAGCTGTAATCCGCACCGAGCGGAACTGGGGCAAAGTGACGATCACCACGCTCTACACCCTCGAGTCGGACTCAGACTCGGTCCAGATCCGAACCACCATGACCAATACCGGCGCCGCTCTATCCGGTCTGCTCTCGGGTCTGACGCTCTGGCCGAAGGGAGGCTATTTTTTCGGCGTGCCCGGCCTCAAGGGAGTCGTCCAGGGCAGCACGGAGGGCGCGCTCGCCGATTGGTCGGCTGCCTACGACGAACGATGGACCGTCGCGCTGCATGCGCCCTACGCCGACCATGTCGCGGATGGATCCATGGACATGTATCGATTGCACGCTCTGGCCTCCGGCGAGAGCCGGGTATTCGACGCATGGCTGCAGGTGGGCGCAAGCGGGGATCTGCAGCCGATCGTCGCGGCCGAAATCGCCCGCAAGCACCTAGGGAAGGGCACCATTCGAGGCGCCGTCACTGGCAGCGACGGGAAGGCGGTCGAAACGCCGGTTGTCGTGATTGAAAGGCAGGGCAAGCCCTATGCCTGGGCATTGGGCCGCCACGGCGAGTACGAGCTCGCGCTTGCGGCGGGCGACTACACGTTGTACGCCACCGCCAAGAATTACTCGGAGTCGGCGCGCATCGCTGTGCGGGTCGCTCCGGGTACGGCCGCCGTTCACGATTTCCGCGATCTGCAAATCCCGGGCAGCATCCATTTGCAGGTCACGGATACCCGGAACGGCAAACCGCTGGACGCACGCATCAGCATTGCCGAGGGTCAGAGGCCGCTCGTGGAATTTCTCGGCCGGACGACGTTTTTCACGGAGCTCGATCGCAAGGGCCAGCTGGAGGCGCCGATCGCGCCCGGCGATTATCTGTTCACCGTCTCGGCCGGCGGGGGATTCCTCTCGCAGAGGCGGCAAATAAAGGTCGCCGTCATTCCCGGCCGGGGTCAGGCGGTGAACGTTGCGATGACGCCATTATTCGATCCACCTGCGCGGCAATGGTATTCGGCGGATCTGCATCATCATGCCGATCAGGCCGAAGCGGTGACTCCGCCCGCGGATCTGGCGCGCTCGCAGCTGGCGGCCGGCCTCGATCTCTTATTCGTCAGCGACCACGATTCGACCGTGAACCACGGCGCCTTGCAGGCCATCGCCGATCGCCGCGGAACGGCATTTATTCCGAGCATCGAACTGTCGGCTTCGTGGGGTCATTTCAACGCCTATCCCGTGGTGCCCGGCCGGACACTGGCCATCGACACCGGCACCGCGACCATCGACGACATCATCAAGGAGGCGCGGCGCCTGGGAGCCAGCGTGGTGCAGGTGAATCACCCATTCATCCCCTATGGTTATTTTACCAGCTTGAGTGCCGGCGTCGCGCCCGGCGGCTTCAATCCCGCGTTCGATCTCATCGAGATGAATGCGGCCGCGCCGGCGGACGATGCGACAGTGCTGCACGCTCTGTGGGGGTTTTGGAATGCGGGACATCGTTATTATCTGGCCGCGGGCACGGACACGCACGATGTGTGGCGCGATGAGTCCGGAGCGGTGCGCGCGTTCGCGCATCTCGATGGTGCCGTCACGGCGCGGACATTTGCGCAAGCCTTGAAGGACGGCCACGCCTACGTGACATACGGGCCGCTCATATTCCCGTCGGTGATGTTCGGCGATGAATTGAAGATGAAGCCTGGCGAATCATTCTCGCTGAGCTTCGACCTCGAATCCGTGGCCGGGCTCGAGCAGGTCGAGCTCATCGGGGCGGGCGAGGTGCTAAAGACGCGGTCCTTCGATGCTACGACGCAGCATGCTCATGTCGACTTCCCGCTGAGCACCCAGCGTCGTACCTGGTATTCGCTGATCGTCGAGGACACCCAAGGCCACAGGGCGTATACGGACCCCATTTGGGTGGATACCGTCGAGTTTCCGGCGACGCTCGAGCCGCGCTGACCCTTTGCTGCTCCCCATGAGCCCGGAAAATGAATACCCTATGGAATCGAAATCGCCCGCACCGTCGGGAGGGCTCAGGGAGGATTCATGTCGGGCCACACGAAGATTCCGCCGGTCATATTCTACGATCGCCGGGGCGACGTCGTAACACCCCATGCACGATCAATAGTCAAGCCGCGACGCGGCGTGTTTGCGTTGGCGCTCGCCGCCGCTGACGGCGCGATCATGCTCTCGGCGGAGGCCTGCGCGCCCGATGTGCCGGAGCTTCCCGGCGGCGGCATCGAAGAAGGTGAAACGCTCGATGAGGCGATGCGGCGTGAGTGGGCCGAGGAGGTCGGCATTGCATTCAATGCCGATGGCCCCTCGCGAGCATTCCGGCATGTCCGGGGCTTCTATTCCGATGATCGCGACGAGTTCTGGATCTATGACCAGACTTTCCGGCTCTATCATTTTCGCGATCGCGTCAAAATCGGAGAAAAGTGGCTCAATTCTGAGGGTGGAACGGCCGGTTGGGAGGCGCTCGCATCGCTGCCCGAACTGTCGATCAACCGCGCACATTGGTGCGCCATCCCCGAGTTGCTGTCTGGGGTTGCGCGACTGTGAGCTGCGCGCTCGTGTTTCTTCATACATCGAGCATTTATTGCGTACTGATGTCCGCGGATGTCGAACTCTGCCTGCGCTAATGTTGTTGCTGGGCGCGTAGCAGGGAAACGTCAATGCGTAGATTTATTTCGGCTGAGGAGATCACCCGCGCCATCGTCGTCCTGCGCGGCCAGCGTGTGTTGCTGGATGCGGAGCTTGCTGCCCTATACGGCGTGACCCCAAAAGCGCTACTCCAAGCAGTAAAGCGCAATCAGAAGCGCTTTCCGTCCGACTTCATGATGCGATTGATCCTCAAGGAGTGGTCTGCTTTAAGGTCACAATTTGTGACCTTAAAGCCAGGCCGCGGTCAGCACCGCAAGTATTTACCTTACGCCTTCACTGAACAGGGCGTCGCCATCCTGTCCTCCGTGCTCAACAGCGACCACGCGATCGCGGTCAATATTCAAATCATGCGTGCGTTCGTGCAGTTGCGTGGATTACTCGCCTCGAACCAGCAACTGGCCCGCCACTTCGCGCAACTCGAGGCGCGAATGGATAAAAAACTCTCCGATCATGATGAGGCCATCACCGCTATTCTTTCGGCCATCCGCGGGCTCATGAATCCGCCAGCCCCGAAGCGCCGCGGCATCGGTTTCACGGCGAGCCTGAGCCGCGACAGGTGAGGCGCGCGAACCATCGCAGCATCCATTGAGGGTGTGCCTAGCCCGCGGCCCAGACGTAGCCGTCTCGCGGCGCGGGCCGGCGGGGGCGCTACGTCGGTGTCGCCGCCTCCGGCCGACGCCATGTCCGAAGCGCGAAGCCGCGACCTCCGACGGCCCCGCGAGTCCGGTGCCGCGGAGCAGCCGCGCGCGGGGCCGCGGCGCCTCGAAGCGCCTGGTGGCGCCGAAAAAACGGACTTGAAGCAGCTGATCGCCTGCTGATCACCGGGCGCGGGCCGCCAGATCTCGATCATGCAGATGTCGGAAGGTCGTCGAGCCGCGCTTTCTGCGCGAGTCCGGCGCCGCGCCAGAGATACAGTGCGAGCAAGGGGCTCGCGCCGGTGCGCATGGCGTGCGGCTCGCCGGCGGCGTGATGTATCAAGGTGCCCGGAGGATGCTCCCGCCACACCGCGTCGCCCCGTTGCCAGGCAGCCGTGCCGCTCAACGGCAGGTAGACCTCCTCGGCCTCGTGGCGGTGGCGGGGATAGAGGGTGGACGGACCCAATATCAGAAAGCCGCAGGCGATGCGCCCGCTCGCGAGCGGTCCATTCCCGCCGAGGATCTCGCTCCATCCGTAATTGTCGAGAAAGACGGCGTCGAGTTCCTTCGATGAATAGGTTTGGCGCCACTCGAGGGACGGCGCGGCGCGGCATACGACGGCCACCAGATCGGCGCCGAACGCCGAATCATCGCCGGCAATTGCCGGGAGCCATCGCAGCACCGGCAGTTCGCGGCGCTTCGCGGGGCGGGACCGGCAGTCGCGCGGCCAATCCGCGAGATATGGAGCCAGCGAATATTGCCCCAGAGACTCGAGCATCTGTTTGATCCGCGCGGCGATGTTCACGGACGTTGTCATGCCGGCTCCTGGGAGTCTGTCTGACCAATGATCGCCGTCGCGAGGGCGCCCCCCATCGAGCAGAAAGATGCCGATGTGGGCGGCCGCAGCAGGCGCATCATTAGTCAGACAGACTCCTCGGGTATCCGCGATCAATTATACTGGCGAGCCGGCAATTCTGCAGTGTGGAGAGTTCGTGCCCCCCAAGTTTTCGTTGACCGAAGGATCGATTCCGCGCGCCTTGCTGGCGTTTTCCCTGCCGATACTGTTCGGCAATGTCCTGCAGTCCGTCAACGGATCGGTGAATGCGATCTGGGTGGGCAAGTACCTGGGCGAGGCGTCTCTCGCCGCCGTCGGAAACTCGAATGTCATCATGTTCCTGCTGTTCGCCGTGATGTTCGGCTTTTCGATGGCCTCGACCATCATGGTGGCGCAGTGCATGGGAGCCAAGAACGTCGCCGAAGCGAAGCGCGTCGTCGGCACCAGCGCGGTGTTCTTTCTGGGGCTGTCGCTGACCATGAGCTTGACGGGGTTCGCGCTGGCGCAATTGCTGGTGGCGTGGCTGGGTACGCCCGCCGACGCGCTGCCGCTGGCGCTTACCTACATGCGCATCATTTTTCTCGCGCTCCCCTTCATGGGCGGCTTGTTCTTTCTGATGGCGGTGCTGCGCGGCACGGGAGATTCGAGAACGCCCTTCATCTATCTTTTCATGGCCGTGGCGCTCGACATCGCGCTGAATCCGCTGTTGATCTTCGGCTGGGGGCCGGTCCCGCGCATGGGGATCGCCGGGTCGGCGACCGCGACGTTGATCGCGCAGGCACTGAGCTTTTTCGGGCTGGTGTGGCACTTGTATCGAACCAAGCACTTCTTGTGCATTCGCCGCGACGAGTTGCGCCTGTTCAAGGTCGACTGGTTCTTGGTGCGCCTGCTGGTCACGAAGGGCATTCCCATGGGGCTGCAGATGTTCGTGGTCTCCTCGACCATGGTCGCGCTGATTTCCCTGGTGAATCGATTCGGCTCCGAGGAAACGGCGGCATTCAACGCGGCCGTGCAGCTCTGGAACTATGTGCAAATGCCCGCCCTGGCGATAGGCGCCGCGGCCTCTTCGATGGCCGCGCAAAACGTGGGCGCCGGAAAGTGGGAGCGCGTGGGCAAGGTTGCCTTGACGGGCGTGGTGTTCAATTTCCTGATCGGCGGTTCGCTGATCGCGATCGTCTATTCGCTCAACAGGCAGGCGTTGGGATTGTTTTTGCCGGCTCACGGAGCAGCGCTCGACATCTCGGCGCACCTCAACGTCATTGTGCTGTGGTCGTTCGCTTTGTTCGGCACCTCGATAGTGCTCTACGGTGTGGTGCGGGCGACCGGCGCCGTGATGCCTCCCCTGATCATGCTGGTCATCTCCCTCTGGCTGCTGCGCGTGCCCTTTGCCTACTTGATGCTGGACCGCTGGCGCGCCGATGCAATCTGGTGGAGCTTTCCGCTGTCATCGATGACATCCATGCTGCTGTCCATTGCCTATTACCGTTTCGGCGGCTGGCGCAAGGTGCGCCTCGGACTCACGGCGACTCGCGCGGCGCCGGCGGCCGGCGTTTGAATCGGCCGCTGGCAGTGCGTTGCGGCGCCTTCGGCGACATGGTGCTGCTGACCGCGCTCATCCGCGTGCTGACCGCGCGGTTTCACGCCCCCGTGGACATCGTGACTTCGGGGCCGTGGAGCGAGCCGCTGCTGTGCGGCCAACCCGGGGTGGGCGACATATGGAGCGTGCGCAGCCGCAAGACTCCCTACTGGCTGAGCCCGGATCAGCGGCATGTCGTGCGATGCTTGCGCGCGCGCGGAGCGGGTCCAACTTGGTTCTGTGACGCCAGCGCCGCCGCGCGTCCCTTGTTGGCGCGCGCCGGGATTCCGGAGGAATACATTGTCGACGTGAAGGATCATCCTCTGTTGCCCGGCGAGCATGCGACGGAGCAATGGCGGCGTCTCGCGCAAATCATGCCGGCCGCCCTGGCCGCGCGCTCATCCGCCGGCGCGGCGGCCGGCGGGCAGTCAGACGCTTCTTCGGCGCCCGCCGCAGCGGGCGACGCCGGCCTCGCCGCGGTCGCGCCGGGGTGTCATCTTACGGTGAGCGGGCGGCAGCGCACCGAACTCGAAGCCTGGCTGCGGGCGAGGGACCTTTCGGCAGCTCCGTTGATACTGATTCAGATCGGCAACAAGCGCACGATGCGGCGCGGCCCGCGGCGCCTGGCGGTGAACCATAAGTACTGGCCAAACGAGCGCTGGGCTGAGGTGTTGCGCCACGTGCGGCGGCAGAACCCGGATCACGCCATCGTGCTGCTGGGCACGGGCCCGGAGTACGCGCTCAACCAGGAGGTTGCGGCGCTGGCGGACGTCGCGCGGCTGTACAACGCCGCCGATGATCTGCCGATTCCGAGGCTCGTTGCGCTGTTGGCGCGCGCCGAAGGCCTGATCAGCGTGGATTCGGGTCCGGCGCATGCCGCCGCGGCGGTAGGCTGTCCGGTGGTGGTGCTGTTCGGCAAGGCGCTGCCGTCGCTGTACCGCCCCTGGGGCACGGCCGGAGCGGATGTCAAGGTGCTGTGCGGACGGGTGGCGGGAGAGCCCGATATGCTGGGAATCGAATCGCGCAGCGTGATCGCCGCGTGGTCGGGCTTGCAGCTGCGCGGGCGCGGCGTCTGACCGCAAGGGGTGTCTACCCCTTGGCACGCTCCGCGGCGCGCAGCATGTCCTGAGTCACCAATACCACGCCGCGCTTGGTCACATAGAAGCGCTTCTGATCGAGCTCGGAATCCTGTCCGATCTGGGTGCCGTCCGGAATCACGCAGTTCTCGTCGAGAATGCAGCGCGTGATTCTGCAGCGGCGGCCGATGGTCACGCCCGGCAGCAGGACCGAGCTCTGGATGATGCTGCTGTCGTCGATGCGCACGTCATTCGACAGCAGCGACTCCTGCACGTAGGCGCCGGAGATGATGCAGCCGCCGGCGACCATGGAGTTGACCGCCATCCCGCGGCGGCCCTCCTCGTCCAGCACGAATTTGGCCGGCGGCTGCTGCGCCTGGTAGGTCCAAATGGGCCATTGATGATCGTAGATGTTGAGCTCCGGATTGAGCGCGACCAGTTCCATGTTCGCCTCGTACAGGGCGTCGACATTGCCCACGTCGCGCCAGTAACTTTGGGCGCGGGTCTCACGTCGTGAAATGGATAGGCGAATACCCGCAGACGATCCAGCGCGGGAGGAATGATGTTCCTGCCGAAATCGTGTTTGCTGGATTCATTGTTCGCGTCGTCGGTCAGCATCTTCTCCAGCCGGTCCAAGCCGATCACGTAAATGCCCATGGAGGCGCGCGCCAGATTCTCGTGGCCGATGAGGGGGTCCGGATGCTGGGGCTTTTCCGCGAATTTGGTGACGCGGTTGGTGTCATCGGTGGTCATGATGCCGAATTCATTGGCGCGCTCCAGCGGCACGTCCACGACACCGACGGTGATGTCGGCCTCGCATTGTTCGTGGTAGGCGATCATCGGACCGTAGTCCATCTTGTAGATGTGATCGCCCGCCAGAATCAGCACATGAGTGGGGTGATGCGAGCGTATGAACTCCAGATTCTGGTACACCGAGTCGGCGGTTCCGCGGTACCAGTGAGGGCCGATCTGCTGCTGCGCCGGAATGAGCTCCACGAATTCGCCAAGCTCGCCGCGCAGATAGCTCCAGCCGCGCTGAATGTGCTGGATCAGCGACTGCGCCTTGTACTGGGTCAGCACCGCGATCTGCCGTATGCCGGAGTTGACGCAGTTCGACAGCACGAAATCGATGATCTTGAACTTGCCGCCGAATGGCGTCGCCGGCTTGCAGCGGTGTTGGGTGAGCGCCTTGAGCCGTTCGCCGCGTCCTCCCGCCATCACCACCGCGAGCGTGCCGCTGGTCAATCGGCTGACATAGCGTCCGGTGTTATTACGAGCAGCGTGTCGCATACCTCTCCCAACCGTGAGGAATCGAATCGGCCCCGAGCCCGATCCCAGCCTGCCATACTCGGCAAACGGCTGCACCTTTTCTCGCGGTGCCGTTTCCGCGTTTGGTAGACTGCCGATTATGTCGGCATTGAAGCTGTGTGTCTTGAGTTCGGAGATCTTGCCGTACGCAAAGACCGGCGGACTCGCGGACGTGGCGGGCGCGCTGTTGCAAAATTTGCGGCTGCTGGGCCACGAAGTGCATGGATTCATGCCGCTGTATGCCGCGGTCCGTGCGCGGCATCCGGAACTGCAGCCCGTCCTCGGCGCGCAGCAAATCCCCCTGAGTATCGGCGGCACCGAGTACCGCTTTTCCCTGCAGACGGCCAGCTTCCCCGGAACGGACATCCAGATGAACTTCATCGACTGTCCCGCGCTGTACGACCGCGCTCCCTACACGGCCGACCCGGACGAACATCGACGCTTCCTGCTGTTCACCCGCGCAACGCTCGAGATCTGCCGCCGCCTCGAGCTCAAGCCGGACATTTTCCATTGTCACGACTGGCATACGGCACTTCTGCCGCTGTATCTCAAGACGCTGTATTCGACGAACCCGTTGCTCGCGCCGGCACGCTCGGTCTTGACCATTCATAACATAGGCTATCAGGGCGTCGTCCAGAGCGGCGCGGCCGCCGACTTCGGGCTCGACGGCGCGGAGACGCTGCTGGACGGCGAGGACCTGGCGCGCGGTGTGATCAACTCGTTGAAAACCGGTATAAAATTTGCCGACCGCGTGACCACCGTGAGCCCGACCTATGCGCGTGAAATTTGCGACGGTCCGCTGGGCATGGGGCTGCAGGGCGCCCTGCGGGCGCGCGCGGACGATGTGGCCGGGATATTGAACGGTGTCGATTACCGCGAATGGGATCCGCGCCATGATGCGCACTTGACGGCGCATTACGGGCCGCAGGATCTGCACGGCAAGCGGACCAACAAGGAACTGCTGATCGGCGGCGCAGGCCTCGACGCGGTGCCGGAACGGCCGCTGATCGGCATGGTAACCCGCCTCGCGGAGCAGAAGGGCATCGATCTCTTGTTCGACGCGTTGCCCGGGCTGCTGCAGGAACGCGACTTCGGCATGGCCGTGCTGGGCAGCGGCGACCCTCAATACGTGGCGTTCTTCGAGGGGCTGGCGCGGCGATTTCCCGGCCGCGTGGCCTTTCGCCACGGGTTCGAAGAGCCGCTGGCTCATTTGATCGAGGCAGGCTGCGACATGTTCCTCATGCCGTCGCGCTATGAGCCCTGCGGGTTGAATCAAATGTACAGCCTGCGCTACGGCACCATTCCGATCGTGCGCAATACGGGCGGCCTGGCGGACTCCGTGCAGCACTTCGATCCCGGCAGCGGCACCGGGACGGGATGCGTATTCAATGATTACGACGCTCCGGCCGTGCGCTGGGCCATCGGAACGGCGCTCGACTGGTACGCTGTCCCGGCGAGTTGGCGGCAATTGATGCAAAACGCAATGGCCGAGGATTTCTCGTGGTCCCGGCAGACCCCCAAGTACGATTCGCTTTACCGGGACGTGCTCGGATCCGGTTCGAGCATCGCGTAGCGGCGGCCGTGGGGCAGGGAATAGCTCTTCAGGGTGCGCAGCCCCGCCGCGCCCAGCCACGGCGGCTGCGGTCCGCCATCCGGCGACCCGGCTGCGCCCGCCGCCCCCGGCCCGAAGTAGCGCGCCAGCCCCGGCGAGGCGGCGCCTGCGGGCGCGGGCAATAGAACGACGACGCGGCTCAGCGGTGCGGCATCGACGGCGGCTCTCAGGCGGTCGACGGCGCCTGCATCGATCGGTCCTGGTATGAGGCCGACCGAGGAGCGCGCATACATGTCGATCATCGCGCGAGTGGTCTCGTCGGGCGCGAACAGCATCAGGGGCCTGTCCGCGGCATCGCGCCCGATCGCGCGGCCGATCGAGGCGAGGTCCTGCCACGCGTCGACCCGTGCGTAGATTTGCGATGCCGGTCCCACGAGCAGCGCGCAATAGGCCAACCACAGGAACCGCTGCGCGCGGCCTGCATCTTCGCCGGCCGCGCACCATGCGCGCCGCGCGAGCGCCGCCGCGGCGAGCAATCCAGCCGCCGAGATCACGATGAATTCGCCGTGCGAGGCCATGGTGCTCCAGGCGTCGGCGCCGACCACGCAGAGGGCTGCGGTCAGCACCGGGACTCCCAGCAGCAGGAGGGCGGAAGTGGCGCGCAGCGCGTCGATATCCCTGCGCTGCGGACGCGCCGAGATTTCACGCGCCCACCAGGCGAGCAGCAAGGCGGCGCCGGGCAGAGCCGGAGCGAGGTAAACATTGCGTGCGGTCGCCGCCATCGAGAGGATGGCCAGCGGCGGCAGCGAGGCGGCGAGCGCGAAGCGCACCGCACGATAGGCAGCGAATGAAGTCCTGCGCTCGCGCCATGCGCGGCGAATGGCGGCCAGTACCAAGAGGGTCCAGGGGAACAGGTACAGCGGCAACTCGATGAGGTACTTGCCCGGAGAGTTCCGATGCGCAGCCGCGTATTGCAATTCTCCCGGTGCGTCGACGCGCGTGAATCGTCCGACCAGGTTGTTCCAGAAAAACACCTTCAAATGCGCCGCACCGTCCGGTCCCGAGTACACGAACCAGATCCATGCCAGGATCATCGCCGCCTGCACGAACAGGCCCAGGTACAGTTCCCAGCGCAGAAGCTCGCGCCAGCGCCTCTCCCATACCGCGAGCGTGACGAGGGTCAGCGACGGCACCATCCAGGCGACCGCGCTCTTGGAGAGAAAGCCCAACCCCAGGGCCGCGTGCATCAAGAGGTAGCCGCGCAGGCGCTCGCGAGTGTGCACCGCATAGAAGCCCTGGTATGCGCCCAAGAGCGCGATCGATGTGGCCGCCAGCAGCGGCGCGTCCGTGGCAAGCCAGATGGCAACCTGATACGAGAGCAAGAAGGTGCTCATGGCGGCCGCAGCCGTGAGCCCGGCTGCCGGTCCCACGCTGCGCGCGGCGAGCAGACCCACTCCGAGCGCGCCGATGAAGGCGTAGAGCAGATTGGGCAGCCGTGCCGCCCAGGCGTAGGCGCCGAAGAGTCGTATGGGGGCCGCCGCGAGCCAGTACGTCAGCGGCGGCTTCTCGCAGAATGCCTCGCCCGCCAACAGCGGCACGGCCTTTTGCGCCTGCCAGCTCATGCGCCAGGCGATGTCCGCTTCGCGCGGCTCATCGGGAGTCCAGTAGCCGCGCGCCAGCATGCCGACGCACCAAATCAGCAGCAGCGCCGCCGCGGCCAACGGCACCGGGGAGAGGAGCCGCGTCAACAAAGCAGTATACTTGGCGGCCAACAAAGGAGAGCGCATGCCATTCGCTGACTATACTTCACAGGGCGCCGTCGCCGTCATCACGCTGAAGAATCCGCCGGTCAATGCCTTGAGCCTGGGGCTGCGCGCCGCCATCGCCGACGGCCTGGAGCGCGCCAACGGCGATGACTCGATACGGGCGGCGGTGATCGTCGGATCGGGCAGCGCATTTTGCGGAGGCGCCGATGTGGCCGAATTTGGATTGCCCGCCATGTCCGCGAGCCCTTCGCTCAAGGATTTGTTCGCGCAGATCGAGAATTCCCCCAAACCCGTGGTCGCGGCCATCAATGGACTCGCCTTGGGGGGAGGGCTGGAACTCGCCATGGCGTGCCACTACCGGGTCGCCGCCGCCGCGGCACCGCTCGGGTTGCCCGAGGTGAAGCTGGGTATTCTGCCGGGCGCGGGCGGTACTCAGCGGCTGCCGCGGCTGGTGGGAGTCGAGCGGGCGCTCAACATGATCTTGAGCGGCACGCCCGCGAGCGCGCGCGATCTGGCGGGCACCGCGCTGCTCGACGCCATCGCCGAGGGCGATGTGCTGCCCGCGGCCCTCGCCCTGGCCTTGCGCCTCATCGCCGAGAAACTGCCGCCGAAAAAGGCGCGCGACATCGAAATCGATTATCCCGCGGCGGAAGCCTTCTTCGAGTTCTCGCGGGGCGCCGTGGCTCCCCTCGCCAGAAATTACCCGGCGCCCCTCAAGTGCATCGAGGCGGTCGCGGCGGCCGTGCTCAAGCCCTTCGATGAGGGAATGAAAACCGAGGGAGCGCTGTTCCTCGAATTGTTGAACAGCCCGGAGTCGAAAGCCCTGCGGCACGCGTTCTTTGCGATGCGCGCCGCCGCCAAGATTCCCGATGTGCCGAGCAGCACTGCCTTGCGCGCGATAAAGTCGGTCGCCGTGATCGGCGCGGGCACCATGGGCGGCGGAATCGCGATGAACTTCGCCAATGCCGGCATTCCTGTCACGGTGCTCGAGACGACACAGGCTGCCCTCGACAAGGGTCTCTCCACCGTCAGAAAGAACTATGAGAGCACATTGAAGAAGGGGCGGCTGACCGAGGAGGAATTCAACAAGCGCACCAAAATGATATCCGGCACGCTGTCCTACGACGACATCAAGAATGCCGACCTCGTCATCGAAGCGGTGTTCGAGGACATGCAGGTGAAGAAGCAGGTGTTCGAGAAGCTCGATCAGGCCGCCAAGAGCGGAGCGATCCTGGCATCGAACACCTCGACCTTGGATGTGAACACGATCGCGAGCTTCACACGGCGGCCGCACGATGTGATCGGGCTGCATTTCTTCAGCCCCGCGAACGTCAGCAAGCTGCTCGAGATCGTGCGCGGCGCGAAGAGCGCCAAGGATGTGGTCGCGACCAGCATGGCCGTGTCCAAGCAAATCAAGAAAGTCGGCGTCATCTCCGGAGTCTGCGACGGCTTCATCGGCAACCGGATGATGATTGCGTATTTCCGCCAGATGGAGCTGCTGCTGGACGTGGGCGCGCTGCCGCGGCAAATCGACGAGGCGCTGCAGAAGTTCGGCTTCGCGATGGGACCGTTTCGCGTCAGCGATCTGGCGGGAAACGACGTTCTCTGGTACATCCGCAAGCGCCTGTACGTCGAGTATCCGGACCGCGTATTCTCCAAAACTCCGGACCGCGTCTGCGAACTGGGTCGATTCGGCCAGAAGACCGGCGCGGGATGGTACGACTACAAGCCCGGCGAGCGCACGCCGAGTCCATCCGAACTCGTGGAGAAAATCGTGCTCGAGGAGTCGGCGAAGCTCGGCATCACACGGCGCAAGATCAGCGACGAGGAGATCGTGCAGCGCGCGCTGTATTCCCTGATCAACGAGGCGGCGCGCATCCTCGAGGAGGGCATCGCGCTGCGCGCCTCGGACATCGACGTGGTGTACTTGACGGGGTACGGATTTCCGGATTTTCGCGGCGGCCCGCTGTTCTACGCCGATACGGTCGGGCTGCCCAATATCCTGCGCACGATGCGCGAATTCGCCAAGGGCTATCAGCCGGATGCGTGGCAGCCTGCGCCCTTGCTCGAGCAACTTGCCGAGGAAGGCAAGACTTTCTCGAGCTGGGCAAGTCAGCCGAACGGGCGCGGTTGAGCGGTGACGCCGCGCGCCTGAACGGTGACGCAGTCCTTCAACGCTTCGATTCGAGCAGCAATTTACCGCTCAGGTTCACCCCATCGAGCGCGCTCACCTCGAATAGGGCGTCGAAGGGCTTGCTGAGCTCGGCCCGCCGGCCCAGCTCGCGGAGCTTGTCGGGGTTGGTGAGGGTTTCCGCCGTTTGTCTGACCCCCTCGTCGCGGGTTCCCGAGATCACCAGGATGGTGTTGCCGCCGGGCCCGCGAAAGCTCGAGAAGAATCCATAGTCGCGGTAGGAGGATTCCGTGCCGGAACTTTGCGGCACACCGATGTTTTGACTCCCCGTCTGGCTGACGTACAGATGCCGGGTTGCCGTGTCGAGCAGCTCATCGTAGGAATCGCCGATCGCAAACCGCGAGCCGGCGAACACCAGACGCTGCAGGATGCCGAGACCGCTCAGATAACCGATGTACACGATGTTGGCGGATTTGAGCGCGGCGGGCGTGACATCCGACATCATGCTCAAGCCCACGCGCCGCTTGCCGGTATCCAGCAACGGCATGACGTTGCGCAGAGCAAACGCCACGGACGTGGGTAAGTAGCGCAGGCCGACGTCCATGTACCGGTCGGCGGCCTCGGGATGTTGCTTGAGGTAATTCTCAAGATCCTCCTTGGAATTGACGGAATACTCGCGAATCAATCGCCTCACTTCCATGGACTCGTCCGTTTCGCCGATCAAGTAGTAGTCGCCCACCACGACCAGCAGCGGCCGGTCGTCCTTGAGGATGCCGGACCACAGCGGATTGGCGCGTGCCTGGTCGATCTCGGTCGACGGCGCGCGCCAGCGCAGCAGGCCGCTCGAAAGCATCAGTCCCACGATGGCGAGGGCCGCGGCGCCCGTCGCAACACCGGCGACCGTGATCGACCGCCAAGGGCGCAGGCGGCTTCGAGGAGGCGCGGCCGGCGCCGCAGCGGGGCGCGGCGCGGAGGCCGGAATCGCCGAGCCCGGCGACGCCGCCTCCGCGGCGGGCGGCAAAATCGGCGACGCAGCGCCGGGCGCGGCGTACGCGACCATGGAGGACGGCGTCGGAGTGAGTATCAGACGATATTCCCCCCGCGGTAGATGCAGGGGGGCGTGCGGCTCGCCGCTGTGCGCCGCATAGAAGTCATGCAGAGTCCTGCGCAGCTTGTGCATGTACACCCGCACCAATGCGTCGTGCGATACGTCGAAGTCCGGGCCTCTGCCGAAGACATCGATCGCTATGGCGATCTCCTTGGGTGATTTTCCCTCGAGCGAGGAGGCCACGAGGTAGTCGAACAATCGCCGCAGCTTGGCTTCGCCCAGCAGACCGCTCGCGCGGATTCGGTCCGCCTCCTGCTCGAGAGTGCTTGGCGATTCCACGGGGACTTAGCCGCGAGCGGCGTGGAGGAGATGACGGCGGGCCATGGCCACGATAGTTTAACGTTAATTAACGTCACTCAAAACAGTAAATTACGTGAAAATTCCGAGGATCTGCGTAGGCTTCCGGCAGTGCGCAACATCGTTCTCCTGGCCGCTTGGGTCGGCATACTGGCCGCGGTCAGGGCGCCTCTGTGGCAGCGCGAGCGCGGCCGCGGCCGCCGAGGCGCTCGAGCACGGCGCTCTGCGGTACGACCTTCAGGTGCATTCGGCCGCCTTGGGCGTGTTCTGGTTCGTCAGCTACGCATGACGCGAAGAACCAGCCTCATGAATGAGCGCAGCTCGCTTGCGCCGAAGGCTCTTACCGGCGTGCTGATGCTCTGCACGGCTCTGCCGGCTGTCGGGGAGCCAAGTCCGCCCGCCGCTCTCGCCGCCGCCTCGCCGGACGAACTTGCCGAGGTCACCGTGACGGCCGAGCGGTTGCGGCTGATCGGTTCCGCCACGACGGCCAGCGAGGGAGTGGTGGTCAACGACGAACTGGCGCTGTTGCCGGCCTACCGCCCTGGCCAGCTGCTCGAAACGGTGCCGGGGCTGGACGTCACCTCGCACAGCGGCGAGGGAAAGGCCAATCAATATCTGATGCGCGGCTACAATCTGGATCATGGCACCGATTTGGCGGTTTCGGTCGACGGAATGCCGGTCAACGAGCCGACCCATGCGCACGGCCAGGGGTACACGGATGTGAATTTCCTGATCCCGGAACTCGCCACCGACATTCGCTACTCGAAAGGCACCTACTATGCCGACGAAGGCGATTTCGCCTCGGTGGGCGCCGTCCACATCAATTATCTGGATACCATCGCGGATCAGGTTGCGCTGACCGCGGGGACATTCGGTTATCAGCGAGTCTTTAGCGCGGGCGCCGCCCAGATCGGCGGCGGCGATCTGCTCGGAGCGATGGAACTGCAGCATTACGATGGCCCGTGGGTCAATCCCGACGACCAGCGCAAGATCAACGCGCTGCTGCGCTACAGCTCGGGCGATGCGCACGATGGATATTCGATCACGGGGTCTTACTATCATGGCCTGTGGAATGCCACGACGGATCAACCGCAGCGGGCCATCACGGAGGGATTGATCAGCCGTTTCGGTTCGCTCAATCCCTCGGATGGGGGGATCGCGCAGCGCGCCAACCTGACCGGCGAATATCACTCGAGCGCCGGCCCGGGACAGCTCGCCATCGACGGCTACGCCTTCAGCAACTACCTGAGTTTGTGGAACGACTTCACGCATTTCCTGGTCGATCCGCTCAACGGCGACCAGGAACAGCAGCACGAGAACCGCAGCACGGTGGGCGGATCGGTCCGCTATGCATATCCGGTCGCCTGGTTCGGCAGGGACAACGAGATAATGGTCGGTTCCCAGGAGCGCTATGATTTTCTCATCGTCCAGCGCATCCCGACGGAGGATCGAGTCGCGATTCCGCTCGACGAAGACCCCTTGGGAGTCCGCTCCAACGACCAAGTGCGTCTTGGCAGCGACGCCGTGTACGCCCAGGCCACCACTCATTGGAAAGATTGGTTTCGCACGGTGCTGGGTTTGCGCGAGGATTACCAGAGGGGGAGCGATTCAGGCACCAACCACGGCATGGCCAGCAAGGCTCTGTTCGAGCCCAAAGTCAGCCTGATCTTCACTCCCGCAACCACGACTGAAATCTATGTAAGCGCAGGGCGCGGATTTCACAGCGACGATCTGCGCGGCGTGAATCAGGCGAGAATCGCGGGAGTGCAGGGCGCGCCGCTCATCGCCGCGCAGACCGGAGAGGAGATCGGCCTGCGTCAGGAGTTCTTCGGCCGCAAGCTCGCGCTGACCTTCGCGCTGTTCAATCTCGATGCGCAATCGGAAACCACCTACGATCCGGATGTGGGCCAGGACACCGCCGGGCCCGGCAGCCATCGCATTGGCTATGAGCTCAACGTCACGTACCAGGCTCTTCGCTGGCTCGAGCTCTACGGCAGTTTTTCGCAGGATCGCGCCCGATTCACCTCGCCCTTCGCCGACGGCACCGGCCATGTCGGCTATTACTTGCCCAATGCCCCGTTCGCCACCGGCTCTTTCACCGCGTACGTCAAGGATCAGGGACCGTGGAGCGGCAGCCTCGCGTTGCGCTATCTTGGCGCCTATCCGCTGTCATCCGACGACGTGGTGCAGGGTTCCGGCTATCACGAATGGAACGCCGATGTGCGCTACGCCTTCGGCGGCGGCTGGGGCGTCGCTCTCGGTGTGTACAACATTCTCAACACGAAGGCGAATGCCATGGAATATTGGTACGTCGACCGTCTGCCCGGCGAGCCGGCGGCCGGTGTCGCGGACGTGCACATCCACCCGCTCGAGCCGATCTCCGCTCGATTCACGTTGGCGAAGAAATTCTGAGGGCTCGGTGACGATCTCGCTGCAGAGCATACCGGCTGTTACCGCGGCGGAGGCGCTTGCCTTCGCGGCGCGCGAGTACGGCGTCGCCGGCAGCGCTGCGGCGCTGCCCAGCGAGCGCGATCAGAATTTTCTGATCACCGGCGCGGACGACGGCAAATTCGTGCTGAAAATCGCCAACGCGGGCGACTCGCCGGAGCTGCTGGACTTTCAGAATCGGGCGATGCGGCTGGTCGGGAGGTCGGCGCCCGATTGCCGCGTTCCGCGGATCCTCTGCTCGCGCCGCGGCTCGGATATTTCGGCCATCCACGATGGCAGAACCGGCGCCGTTCATTGCGTCCGGCTGCTGACGTGGATCGACGGGGAGGTGCTGGCGAGGAGCATCTCGCGCGGACCCGCATTGTTCGAGTCGATCGGCGCGAACCTGGCCAGGATCGACGCCGTGCTGTGCGGCTTCTCTCACCCGGCCATGCGCCGCGACCTGCAATGGGATCTGCGCCGCGCGGGGATGGCTCGGGAACACGCCGGACTGCTGCCCGACGCTCGGCGGGCCCGTGTCGAGCGGCACTTTTCGCAGTGGGAGCGGATTGACTGGGCGCTGCTACGCCACAGCGTGATTCACGGCGACGCGAACGACTACAACGTCATCGTCAGCGACGGATGCATGGTGGGCCTGCTGGATTTCGGCGACATGGTGTACACGGCCACGGTCTGCGATCTGGCCATCGCGCTTGCCTATAGCCTGCTCGGCGAGAGGGACCCGGCGGCGGCCGCCGAGCAGGTCATTCGCGCCTATCAGCGCCATCTGCCTCTGACCGAGGAGGAACAGCGCGTGCTGTTTCCCCTGATACTGGCGCGCCTGTGCATGAGCGTCTGCTATTCGGCGCACAATCGGGCGCGCAATCCGCATGATCCCTACCAGGTGGTGAGCGAGGCGGCGGCTTGGGATCTGATTGACAAGCTCGAATCCTGGCCGGTGCCGGATGCGCTGGCCTTGATTCGCGCGGCTTGCAGGAATGCCGCCGGGCGCCCGATGCGCCCGCCCTGATGCGCGCTGCGCGGCTCCCAGGCGGCCCTTGCCCTCGGCCGCCGCACGCCCGCCGTCCGCAGCTCGTTCGCGCCCGGGCGACGTCGCTATGGGCGCTAGCTCCCTGTCTTGGGGCATGTGAACTCCTCGTCGCCCGCCTTGGCGGTCTGGGGCAGCACCTTCTTCCACTCCGGGGGGACTTCGAAGCGATCCGCCGGGACCGGCTCAGTGGTGATGGCGGTCGTTTCGCTGGTGAAGGCCGCCATTTGTATGTATTGCGCCCACGGGTCCGCCGGGTTCGCTGCCGCCGCGGGTGGCGCGGCAGGCGCCGCACTCGCTGCCGCGTCGGGAGGCGCCGCGGCGCTCGCCGCCGTCTGCGAGTCGTCGGTCTTCTTCTTGTGAAACAGGCCGCCCACCAGATTCCCCACCGATGTTCCGATGGCCTTGCCGGCCTGCGCGACGTTGGCCATGGGATTGCCGCCCGCTGACGGATTATCTGCGCCGGCGGAACCGTTTGCCTTCATCTTGGCGGTGGCGCTGCATTGCTGTCCGCCCATCATGACGCGCAGCGTCGTCTTGAGCGGCTGGCCCTTGAGGTCGCTCGATTTATCGGTCAGCTGTTTGATCTGCGACTGATAGGGGGCGAGAAATTTCGCATATTCTCCGCGCATGGCGCCTTGCTCGTCGGTGAGCCCGAGTTTTCTGGCATAGGCTTGATCGAACGCATGGCGGTCCGCGGCCCCGGGCAGCCTGTCCTGCGTCAACCAGACGTCCACGGCAACCACCGTGTCGCAGACGTCGCCGGTGTCTTTGTCGGTGCAAGTCTGCGTCAGGGTCGCCAGCGTGCGCTGTGCGTCGTGACCGGCGATGGACATCTTGTCGTCGGTCTTGTGAACGTCGATCTTCGGCGGCGACATTTCACATTTGGAATTGTCGATGGGCTGCTGTTTCTGGGACACCGGACATGAACGCATCTTCTCGAGCCTCGCCTGCATTTTGGCGCGCATTTGCGCCAATTCCTCGGGGGTGGCGAAGATGTCTTCACGGTAGCTCTTCTTGTCGGGCTCCAAGTGCCAGGTCAGGCCGCGGTCCAGGCGCACGATCTCGCCGCCGCGAACGTTGCCGCACACCAGCGACATAATGCCCTCGCAGTGCGATTCCGTGTCCTCGCGCTTCTTGTCGGCCGTGATGTTGGTCGTGGATGAGCCGTGCGTGCGGATCACGGACGACACGTCGAGCGTCGTCTTCTGCTCGATGGTGACGTCGGCATGCGCGGCGCCCCAGGCGCCGGCTACGAGGCAGACTTTGAGCAGCGTCCGTCCTGGTTTGCCGTTGATACCTTTATTCATGTTGCTCCCTGATTGTCTCCGATACTAGCCGACCCGGCACCGACAGTCAGCGGCTCCGTGACCGGCCGGCGAAAGAATAGCGCAGAAACAAATGGCTATCACATCGCCTTGCGCAGCCGTTGAAAATCGCGCGCGAGCTCGGGACAGATCGCCTCGGGCGTCCAAACGGTTCGGGGGTCCGCTTCCAGGGTTCCGGAGCCCACGATCACCACATCGGCGACGGCGCGCAGCAAGCCCATGACCATGCGATCCTCGGCGCTGAACCCGCTGATGTCCCCGCCGGCGGAATGCCCCTCGACCTTGAGCGACACCACGCCGTCCAAGGTGCTCGCGAAGTTGCTGTATACCTCGGGACCCGAGCGCGGCAGCGGCAGGCGAAAGTTTCCGTACAGGCGCAGCAACCTGGCCGGCAGCGGCAATGCCGGGCCGCGCTTCGATTCGATGAACGTGTGAAGCGGTGCGAGAGCGGTCACGACGGTCATGCAGTCTCTGCGGTATGCTTGAAGGTGCGCTCGATCTTATCTACGCCTGCAGACTCAGGTCACGAGAGAATTGTAAAAAATACCAAGCGCGACGATTGCTCTGAAAGAGCACCTGAAAAACTGAATTAGCGCGTCCGAGCGGAGTCTTTTGTCTCACTATCGAAACGGGCCCGGATCATTTGCCGCCTTGAAAGAACCATGCCAATGATGTCGAGCGGCACTTCCCCGCTCCGGCAGAGTCGTCATCGGCGGCCCCGCGCGCAAGTGGCGTGCGTCGCAATGCTGTTTGGCGCAGCGTTCGCGTGGGGCGCGGAATTCTCCGAACAGGCCATAACGCCTCCACAACAAGCCATAACGCCGCCGCCGGCCCCCGGGCCCGCCGCCGGACTTGCGGATTCGGCGGCGCTGCGCGCCACCGTGTTCGGCACCCCGCCGCAGAACGTGGCGCCCATGCCGAGCAGGGTACCGCTGACCGAAATCAACATTGCGCTGCCCTGGGCGCGGCCGGTGCCCGCCGTGTTCTGGTTCGATCGCAAGCTGCGGGTCTGGTTCTCCGCACAAGACAAGCCCGCGCCCCTGGCCATCGTGATTTCGGGCACGGGCAGCGACGGCAACAACTCGAAGCTCTCCACGCTGCGCGGCGCGCTATACGGTGCCGGGTATCACGTGCTGACCATGCCGTCCCCGACTTTCCCTGGTTTCATCGTGTCGGCATCGAGCACGGGAGTGGCCGGCGACCTGATGCAGGACGGCCATGATCTGTACGCAGCCATGCAGCAGATCGTTGCGCATCTGCCCCGGAAGGTGCAAATCACCGAAATCGACGTGCTCGGCTACAGTCTCGGCGGCGCCAACGCGGCCATCGTGAAATCGATCGATGCGCACGAGCGCAAGCTCAAGATCCACCGCGCCGTCATGATCGATCCGCCGGTCAGCCTGTTCGCGTCGATCGGCCGGCTCGACAAGCTGTTCGCCGCCAGCATCGGCACCGGGGGCGATGCGATCGAGCGTCTCTATCGCCGGCTCTATGCCGCACTCGCGAACCTGTACCGGGCGTCGGACCGGGTCGAGATCGACGAGGATTTCATCCTCGGGGCCGCCGCCGCGGCGCTGAAGACGGATGCGGAGTTCTCCGCGGCCATTGCATTGAGCTTTCGCATCGATCTGGTGAATGTGTTTTTCGCGGGCGACCTCTACGCCGGCACCGGCGTGGTCGTCGATCCGCAGCATCCGCCGAGAGTCGGCGACTCGCTCGAGGAAACGCAGCGCATTCTGCGCAGCAAGCCGTTCTCCGAATATTTCACCAAGGTGTTTGCGCCGTACTATTTGCGGCAACGGCCCAATTCCACCCCCGCTTCGCTGATCGCCGACAATCGGCTCGACATCATCGGCGGCCCGCTGCGCGATGACCCGGATTATTACGCCCAGGCCAACAGCGACGACGTAATTCTGAACCAGCAGGAACTGGCGTGGCTGCGGCAGACTCTGGGATCAAAAATCTCCGTTTATGACCACGGCGGCCACCTCGGCAACATCGGCGAACGGCAGCAAGTGTCGGACATGCTGGACATGCTGGCTGGGCGCTGGACGGGAGCGGCGAAATGAAGCGCGCCGCCGCCATGGCGTTGCTTGCCCTGGCCGTCTGCGGGTGCGCATCGCAGAGCGTCAGCATCCGCAGCCTGCCATCGGAACATCCGGCGGCGCAGAACGCGGCGGCCGCGGAGAGCGCGGCGGCATTCGCCGCCGCCGTGGCGACGGCCAACGCCGCCGCCGGTGAAACCGGCGGGGGAGCCGAGGCCGCTCAAGAGGCGCCGCCTCCCGTCACTCCGGAAGACGCGCCTTCCATGTATACCTACGACCCCTGGGAGCGCCTGAACCGCTTCACCTACCGCTTCAACGCGCGCTTCGACGAGGCGCTGTTCCTGCCCGTATCGAATGCCTACCGACGCGTTCCCTCGCCGATTCGTTCCGGCGTGCACAACTTCTTCGGCAATCTGTCCGAAGTCGACAGCGTGATCAACTACACCCTGCAATGGCGGCTGAAGCTCGGAGTGCGCAGTCTCGGGCGATTCGTGATCAACAGCACCATCGGCATCGGCGGGCTCTTCGACGTCGCGGCGAAGCTCAAGCTGCCGGCAGCGCCGACCGGCCTGAGCACGACGCTCGCCAAGTGGGGCATGCATCCGGGACCCTATCTGGTCATTCCCCTTCTCGGCCCCTCTACCCTGCGCGACGGCCTCGGTTATCTCGGCGACTACGCCACGGAGTATGCCGTCGACGTCGCCAAGTTGTATCGCGGCGACGCATCCTGGGGACTGGCGGTGGTCAATGCCGTGGACCAGCGCTCGAATATCAGCTTTCGCTACTATTCGACCGGCTCACCCTTCGAGTACGAGAACATACGCTTCCTGTACGTGCGCAAGCGCCTGATCGAGGACGAGGGCCTGCGTGCGAAGGTTGCGAAGAAGGGCGCGAAATCGACCACTCAACAGGAGAATGCGGCGGCGCAGCCCGCGGGAAAGTGACGCGAACCGGCGCCCCGGATTATCGTGTACGAAACCCCGGCGATCGCAAGGCGACCGCCCCTGTCGGCTATGAACGACAATTGGCTTACTCGCGGGACGATGCGAAGATTGCGCTGCCGGGGCGCCCAGGACGTTCACAGGCCCGTGCACCCGGCAAACGCGGCTACCTGTGTCGTCCGGCAACAATGCGAGTAGAGGCCTATGAATCCGGTACTCCGTATACCCGTGCACTGTCCCTTGTGCGCCCGAGAATTACTGACCAAGTTATCGGTGGACACGGTCTCGGACGCGCTCATGGCGGGTTCGACGATCCGTCTGCATGCCAATTGTCATGATGTCCAGTGGGATGCCAATCCATTGGAGGTGGAGCAGATACGCCAATATTTCCGAGCCGTCGGACACGCCGGCCGCTGCGAAGAAGCCTAGCCTGGCTCGCGCAAGTAAGGGCTCGAATCCTACTCCGCGGCCACCGGAGCTGCGCCGGCGGCCGCAGGCCGCCTCACCAAAAAGCATAGCGGGATCAGCGCCAGGCACAGCCAGGCCGAAAGAGAGAATAGATCGAGCGACGACAGCAGGTAGCTTTGGCCGACGAGATTCTGCGTCATGGCCGCCGCCGCCGCCTGATCGTTCATTCCCAGCTGATGCAAGTGGGCGAGGGACTGCTGAAAGGCGGGCGCGTACACATTGCCGGCCTCGGCAAGCCGTGATTGATGCAAGATCTCGCGCCGGTCCCACAGCGTGGTGGTGATGGAAATCGCGAAGCTGCTGGCGGTGATCCGCAGGAAGTTGGACAAGCCCGACGCCGCCGGGATCTTGTCCGCCGGCAGGCCGTCGAAGATGACCGCCAGCATGCTGACGAAGAACAGCCCCATGCCCAGTCCCAGCACCAGTTGCGGCGCCATGAAGGCGACGAAGCTGGCATCGGCCGTGAGGTGGGCGCGCATGAAATAGGATGCCGCGTACAGCGCGAAAGCAGAGGCGCCCAACAGCCGCGGATCGATGCGGCGGATGAGCGCGCCGACGAGGAGCGAGGTCAGGATGGCGGTGACGCCGCTCGGTGCGGATACCAGCCCCGCCCACACGGCCGTATAGCCCAGGAAACTCTGCAGCCACAGCGGCATCAACAAGACGTTGCCGAAGAAGACGGCGTAGCCCAGGCACAGCGCCACCGTGCCGATCGCGAAGCTGCGCGACTTGAACAGGCTCAAATCCACGATGGGCTGCTTCTCGGTCAGCTCCCAGATCAGCCACGCGGCCAGGGCGATCACGGTGATGATCAGCAGAATCACGATGGTGGTCGAGTGAAACCAGTCGAGATCCTTACCCTTGTCGAGCATGACCTGCAGCGCGCCCACCCACACGACCAACAGCGCCAATCCGACGCGGTCGATGGGAATCTTGCGGGTCGGCGTTTCCTGATTCTTGAGATTGGTCCAGCAGATGAACCCGCAGAGCAGGCCGACAGGCACGTTGATCAGAAAAATCCACGGCCAGACATAGTTATCGGAGATGTAGCCGCCGATCAGCGGCCCCACGATCGGCGCGATCAGCGTGGTCAGCGACCAGATGACCAGAGCCAGATGGCGCTTGGCTGCGCCGAAGACATTGATGAGCAGCGACTGGCTGCCGGGGATCATGGGACCGGACACCGCCCCCTGGAAAACCCGGAAAACGACCAAGGACGGCAGGCTCCAGGCCAAGCCGCAGAGCAGGGAAGCGATGGTGAACAGGATTACCGAGGCCACGAAGGTGCGCACCACGCCGAAGCGCTGCATCAGCCAGCCGCTGAGCGGCACCGATACGCCGTTGGCGACCGCGAACGAGGTGATCACCCACGTGCCCTGGTCGGAGCTCACCCCCAGGTTGCCGGCGATCGTGGGGATGGACACATTCGCGATCGACGTATCGAGCACCTGCATGAACGTGCCCAGGGCGAGCGCCACCGCCACGACGCTTCTGCGGCTGCCGGCGAGCAGCGGCGCGGGCGCATCGATCGCGGGATTGGCGCTCACGGGGCGGCGGCAAACATTGGCGCGACGGCGCCCGCCTGAGCCCGGCGGCTGAGCTTGGCCTGCTCGTGCGCCTTCGGCCCCGCATTGTCGGCGACGATGGACGCGATGCGCGCATCGACCGCCGGGTCGTCGCCGGCGCTGGCCTGACGGGGGATGGGCACATTGCGCACGGCCGCGGTCATCGCAGGTCCTGAAGCATCATGCAGATCCACGCGCACGGTGGCGGACAGCCCGACGCGCAAGGGATGCGCCCGAATTTCCTCGGGGTCCAGGAGAATGCGCACCGGCACGCGCTGCACGATCTTGATCCAGTTTCCCGAGGCGTTCTGCGCCGGCAGCAGCGCAAAGGCGCTGCCGCTGCCCGCGGCAATGCCGACCACATGGCCGTGGTAAGTGACTTGGTGCCCGTACAGGTCGGTACGCACGGTGACGGGCTGCCCGGCGCGCATGCGCTCGAGTTGGCCTTCCTTGAAGTTGGCGTCCACCCACACGTCATCCAGCGGCACCACGGCCAGCAGGGGCGTTCCGGCCGCGACGCGCTCACCCACCTGCACGGAGCGCTTCGCGATCACGCCGGCGACCGGCGAGACCAGTTCCGTGCGGTGCAACGCGAGCGCCGCATTGCGCACCGCCGCTTCGGCCGCCAGCACTTGCGGATGGTCCGCGATCGTGGTGCCGTCGATCTGCGCCACGGTTTGACTCAGCTGCTGGCGGGCGGCGGAGACGTTGGCGCGCGTCGTGGTCACGGCGTCGCGAGCGTGGGACAGTTCCTCGGTGGAGATGGCGCCATCCGCCAACAGACCGCTGCGGCGCTGCAAGTCCTCGTCCGCCGTGCGTCGCGCCTGTTCGCGCTGCTCGATCTGCGCGCGCAATTCCTGACCCTGGGCAAACAGGCCGCGCACCTGGCGCACCGCGCGGGCCAGATCAGCCTCGGCATTGGCCTCGGCAATTCTCGCATCCGCCGGGTCGAGGGACAGCAGCGACTGGCCGGCCTTGACGGTCTGCGTGTCGTCGACCTTCAACGCGAGCACGGTGCCCGGGACCTCACTCGTCACCTGCACGACATCGCCATTCACATAGGCATCGTCCGTGGACTCGAAGTAGCGGCCGTCGAGGAACCAGTAGCCCGCATCGCCCAGTCCGCAGAGAACGACCAACGCGCCCAGGGCGAGAAATCCCACGCGACGGGCCCGGTTGGTGGGGGCAGGGGCCGCAGACGCGGGGGCAGGAGAGGGAGCCGGAGTTCTTGTAGCTTGCGCGTTCATGGATTGATTCTCGTCATAATTCGGGAAGAGTGAGGATCGAAGCTGCCGCCCACCGCCAGAAGCAAGGTCACCCGGGCGCCGGCCTGATCGGCCAGAATGTCGACCATCGTTTGACGGGCGGCGAGCACCTGCGTCTCCGCACTGAGCACGGTGAGATAACTCGCAAGTCCCGCCTTGTAGCGTTCCTCCGCGAGGCCGTAGGCGGCTTCATTGGCCTCGAGAGTCTGCTGTTGATCGACGCGCTCCCGGGCCAGTGCATCGAGTTGTGTGATCTGGTCCGAGGTCTGCTGCACGGCGTGCAGCACCGCGCCGTTGTAGGCGGCGATTGCGGCATCGAGCTGCGCCTCGCTGCCGCGGTACTGCGCCCGCAGTCGTCCGCCATCGAAGAGCGGCAGAGAAATCAGCGGACCGGCGCCATAGCCGCGCGCGCTCCACTGCACCAGATTATTCATGCCGAAGGCGCCGATACCGGCGATCGCCCGCAAACTGATGTCCGGGTAGAACGCCGCCTTGTCGGCCAGACGCTGAGCGTCGGCGGCCTGCACGTTCAAGCGCGCCGACAGCACATCGGGCCGGCGCGCGAGCAGATTGATGGGCAGCGCGGACGGGACGGGCAGGGCGGCGTCGACGGCGAACACGGGTCGTTGAATCGAGCCGTAGCCGCCGGCGCCCTGGCCCGTGAGGGCAGCGAGCTGGTGGACGGCCAGATCCGCGGCAGCCTGCGCCCGGGCGCGAGCCACGCGTGCCTGCGGCAGCTGGCCTTCGGCTTGGCGCAATTCCAGCCGGGTATCGAGACCGGCACCGACGCGGCGGCGGGTGATGTCGACGATGTTTTGGCGCTGCGCCTCCGATCGTTCCGCGATGTCAGCCAGGGCGTACTCGCGGTATAGCTCGACGTAGGCCTGAGCGATGGCGCCGGTCAACATGAGCCGCGCATTGTCCACGTCGTACTGCGAAGACTGCGCCAGCGCTGCCGCGCGATGCACCGCATCGGCCTGGTGTCCCCAGAAGTCAAGGTCCCAGCCCAGGCTGGCGCCGGCCTGACCCATCCAGTAGCTGTGGCCCGCGAGCGGCGGCGGGATGAGGTAGTTCTCCGGGGCGCGCTGATACAGCGCGCTCGCATCGAGATTTGCGCTGGGCAGCAGCTTCGACTGCGCCGACTGGGTCTGTGCCAGCGCGTCGGCCAGCCGTGCTCGAGCCTGCGCCAGCGTCGGACTGTCCTTGAGTCCCTCACGAATCAACCGATCCAGCTGTGGGTCCTGAAAGGAATTCCACCAGTCATCGGCGGCCGGCTCGGCCGCGACATCCGAGAGACCCACCCGATCATCGGTCAGAGGCGTGGGATGCGCGGCTTCCTTGGGGGGCAGGACGCATCCCGCCAGGGCGGCGGCGAGCAGAAGCAGCAAGTTCGGGATGCGCATGACGGTCTCACGCCTCCGCGCCCACGCCGGCTGCCGCCGGCTCGACGGCGGATTGCAGCTTGGCATTCAGCTTGATCAACAAGCGGAGAAGTTCCTGCACTTCGTCCGTAGTGAAATCGCAAAGCGCCTGATTGAGCTTGTCCACCACGAGCGGGATGAGCGCCTCGATGGTGGTGCGGCCGGCCGGGGTCAGTTGCAACTCGACCTTGCGGCGATCGCGATCGCGGCGTACGCGCTCGAGCAGACCGCGCTCGGCCAGTTGATCGATTACCCGGGTCAGCGCACCGCTGTCGTGACGGTATTGCGCGCAGATGTCTTTGGGGTTGACGGCGATGCCGTCGCGCAGCCAGGACAGGATCACGTAGTGGACGAAGCTGAAGCCGTGCCCCTCCAACAGCGGTTCCAGCACATCCAACATCAGTGAGTGCGCGCGCTTCACGAGATACCCAACGCTGGACTGCGCCCTGTAAGTGGCGACTTGATAATGCTGCTTGGACATTGGCTGCTTGGACATTGAATGCCTCAGCATTTACTGCTTTAGGTGATAACTGCTTGAGCAGCTATTATCCTCTGATATCAGGCGCAGTCAACTCCTGCCGCAAGAACAGATAAATTAAAGCAAATTCATATTGTTATGTGGTTCGCGGGCGCGTAGCAATTGGGTCGGACCATCGTCACTCAATCGATTCCGCGCTGCGTCAGGAATTCACCCAGGATCTTCGCCGTATGACTCTTGCCTGGTCTGCGCGCAATGCTCTCGGGCGCCCCCTGCGCCACGATACGGCCGCCGCCATCGCCGCCCTCGGGCCCCAGGTCGATGATCCAATCCGCCTCGGCCATGATGTCGAGGTTGTGCTCGATGACGACGACGGTGTTGCCCGTATCGACCAGGCGATGCAGGACTTGCAGGAGTTTCTCCACGTCGGCCATGTGCAGGCCGACCGTCGGCTCGTCCAGCACATAGAGCGTGTGCTGTCCTTCGCGGCGCGCCGTATCCTGCCCCAGCGCATCGGTGCGTACCTTCGATAATTCGGTGACCAGCTTGATGCGCTGGCTTTCGCCGCCCGAGAGCGTTGGGCTCGGCTGCCCCAGGCTGAGGTAGCCCAGTCCCACGTCGGCGAGCAGGCTCACGGGGTGGTGTACGCTGCGCTGGGCGGTGAAGAACTCGAGCGCATCATCGACGCTCATCGCGAGCGTCTCGCCGATATTCCTGCCCTTGAACAAAACGCCCAAGGTCTCCGGATTGAAGCGTTTGCCGCCGCAGACATCGCACAACACCTGCACGTCGGGCAGGAAGCTCATTTCGATGCGCTGCATTCCCTGACCTTCGCAGGCCTCGCAACGGCCTCCGGCCGTGTTGAAGGAAAAACGGCTGGCCGTGAATCCGCGCATGCGCGCTTCGGTGGTGTCCGCATACAGGCGCCGGATGGAGTCCCAAAAACCAATATAGGTCGCAGGACAGGAGCGCGGGGTCTTGCCGATGGGCGTCTGATCGACCTCGAGGACGCGGCTGACTTTCTGCCACCCCGTGACCGCCTCGCATCCCTCAAGGATGACCTCCGGCGCGTGCGCGCGGCCCGCGCGATGGGGCCGCGCCAGCAGGCGCTGCAGATTGCCGAGCAGCACGTCGCGCGCCAGCGAGGACTTGCCGGATCCCGAAACGCCGGTGACCACGGTCAACCGCCCCAGCGGAAATCGTGCATCGACTTCGCGAAGATTGTGCAGGGCGGCGCCGGTGATTTCGATCATGGGTGTATCGGGACCGATGGGCCGTCGGCGGGAGCGGGAATGCCGCAGCGGCGCCGCAAGACAGCGGCCCGTCGCGGACGACCCCGAGCGGGCCAGCTCGGTCGCCGTTCCCTGCGCCACCACGCGGCCGCCGCGAGCGCCCGCGCCCGGGCCCAAATCGATCACGTGGTCGGCGCGGCGAATCGTGTCCTCGTCATGCTCGACCACGACCAGCGTATTGCCCTTGGCGCGCAGCCGATCCAGAGTCTCCAGCAGCGCGACATTGTCGCGCGGGTGCAGGCCGATGGTGGGCTCGTCCAATACGTAGCACACGCCTTGCAGATTCGAGCCGAGCTGCGCCGCCAGGCGAATGCGCTGCGCTTCGCCGCCGGAGAGAGTCGGCGCCGCGCGATTCAATTGCAAATAGCCCAGACCGACATCGCGCAGGAAGGCGGTGCGGGCGGCGAGCTCCGCCAGCAGGTCGCGCGCAATGTCTCGTTCGCGGCCGACGAGCTTGAGCTTCTGCAGGGACGCGGCAAATTCCTGCACGGGCAGATCGGTGAGCGCGGCGATCGACCGGCCGCGAAACAACACGTGCAGAGCGACCGGATTGAGGCGTTGTCCCGCGCAGGCGGAGCAGGCGACGGGCTGCGTGCTCTGCGCGTCCGCCGCGTCGCCCTGCACGGTGCCCCCTTGCATGGCGCCCGCTTCGCGCCAGACGGATTCCTCGCCGCTCTGCTCGGCGTCGAATTGCTCCAAGTGCAATCCCGTGCCAAAGCAGCTCTTGCACCAACCATGCTTGGAGTTGAAGGAAAACAGCCGGGGGTCGAGCTCGGGAAAGCCCGTACCGCAGTTGGGGCAGGCGCGCTTGGTGGAGAAGACGCTGACCGCCGGCGCGGTGCCGTTCGGCGCCTTGGCGGCACCGGCCGCGGTATCGACATGCACGACGCCGCGTCCGTGCTCCAAGGCCAGGTCCAGCGCCTGCCGCAGCTCGGCCTCGCGCGCCGCGCTTAACGTCAGCGTGGCGACGGGCAGCTCGATGCTGTGCTCGATGAAGCGGTCAAGCCGCGGCCATTTTGCGGTCGGCAGCAGCGCGCCATCCACCCGCAGATGAGAATATCCCTTGCCGCGCGCCCATTTGGCGAGCGCGGTGTACAGGCCCTTGCGCGCCACGATGAGAGACGCCAGGAGGGTGATGCTTTTTCCGCGATAGTCGGTGAGCAGGCGCGCGGCGATGGCGTCGGCGGATTGGGGTTCGATGCGCGCCTCGCAGACGGGGCAGTACTGCACTCCCAGCTTCACGTACAGCAGGCGCAGAAAATGATAGATCTCGGTGAGAGTCGCCACCGTGCTCTTGTGTCCGCCGCGGCTCGTGCGCTGCTCGATGGCCACGGTGGGCGGAATGCCGAAGATGGCGTCGACATCGGGCCGCGATGCGGGCTGCACGAACTGGCGCGCGTAGGCGTTCAAGGACTCGAGGTAGCGCCGCTGCCCCTCGGCGAACAATATATCGAACGCGAGGGTGCTCTTGCCGCTGCCCGACACGCCGGTGATCACGGTGAATTGGTTCAATCCCAGATTCACGTCGACATCCTTGAGATTGTGCTCGCGCGCGCCGTGAATCTCGATGGATGTCGGCAGCCCGGCAGCACGCACCGACCCCCTTGCTCCATCGGTCGACACGGGAGCGGCATCCATGCCGCCCGCATCTCGCACGGCGGCTGCCCAGCCCGCGCCGCTGCCATACGGCAAGCTGAACGGCGAACCGAACGGCAACGGGTTCTCCGCTGCGGCCAGCGCGCGGCCGGTATGCGAGGCGGCGGCGCGCATGACCTGCTCGGGCGTGCCGGCGCATACCAGGCTGCCGCCGGCCTCTCCGCCCTCGGGGCCCAGATCGATGATCCAGTCCGCGGCGCGCACCACGTCCAGATTGTGCTCGATCACCAGCAGCGAATGGCCGGCGTCGATCAGACGCCGGAACGCGCGCAGCAGCTTGGCGACATCGTCGAAGTGCAGCCCGGTCGTCGGTTCATCGAACAGAAACAGAGATCCGCGCCGCGAACCGTCTTCGCCGGCGCCGACGCCGGCCGCGGCACCGGCACCGGCACCAGCACCCGCGGCCATGCCGGCAGCGCCGCCGCGGCGGGCACCCTTGCCGGCGCGTGCAACGGCGGGCGCAGTGGCTTTCGCCGCGCGCGCCGTCTTTCTCAGCGCACCTTTTTTGGCGGCATTCAGGCGCACGGCGTTCTCGGCGAGGTGCCCGGCCAGCTTCAGGCGCTGCGCCTCACCGCCCGACAGCGTCGGCACCGGCTGGCCCAGGCGCAGGTAGTCGAGTCCGACCTCGGCAAGCGGGGCCAAGCGCAGGCAAACCTCGGTATCGGCGGCGAAGAACGCCAATGCCTCGGACACGGTGAGATCGAGAACGTCGGCGATGCTCTTGGGCGGCGCGCCGCCGCGGGTCAGTCGTACTTCGAGCACTTCCGCCCGATAGCGCCGCCCGTCGCAGTCGGGACAGCGCAGGTACACGTCCGAGAGAAATTGCATCTCGACGTGCTCGAAACCATTGCCGCCGCACCCCGGACAACGGCCATTGCCGGCATTGAAGCTGAAGGTGCCTGCCGTGTACTTGCGCTCGCGCGCCTGCGGCAATTGCGCGAACAGAGCGCGAATCGCATCGAAGGCGCCCACATAGCTTGCGGGATTCGAGCGCGTCGTACGGCCGATGCGGCTCTGATCCACCATGACCACATCGTCGATCGATTCGCTGCCCTCGAGCACGCGGAAGCGGCCGGGATTCTCGGTGGGTCTGCCCTTGGCGCGCAGCAACGCCGGATACAGGATGTCGTGCACCAGCGTGGACTTGCCCGATCCACTGACGCCGGTGACGCACACCAGGCGCCCGAGCGGGAATTCCACGTCGATATTCTTGAGATTGTGTTCGGCGGCGCCGCGCAGCCGCAAAGGGCCGGCGGCCGCATCGTTTGCGTGCCCTTTCACTCCCGCGCCGGGCACACCGCGCGGCGGGATCGCCACCCGCCTGCGGCGAAACAGATAGTCGGCGGTGAGCGACCCCTTGGCCCGGGCGAGCTGCGCCATGGGCCCGAAGAACACGATTTCTCCACCGTGTTCGCCGGGCCCGGGGCCGATGTCGAGCACGCGGTCCGCGGCCTCGATCACTTTCGGGTCGTGCTCCACCACCACCAGGGTGTTGCCGGCGTCGCGTAGGCGCTGCATGACGCCGACGATGCGGTCGACGTCGCGGGGATGCAGCCCGATGGAGGGCTCGTCGAGCACGAACAGAGTGTTGACCAAGGACGTGCCGAGCGCGGTGGTGAGATTGATCCGCTGCACCTCGCCGCCGGACAGGGTGCGCGACTGGCGGTCGAGGTTCAGATAGCCCAGGCCAACATCGGTCAAGTACTGAAGGCGCGTACGAATTTCCCGCAACAACAGATCGGCGGCCTCGTCGAGCGGCGCCGGCAATTCGAGCGTGGCGAAAAAGCGGCGGCTGTCGTCGATCGCCATCAGCATCAATTCGCGGATGTTGATGCCGGGATTTCCCACCCTCCACAGCAGCGCGTCGGGTTTGAGGCGCGCGCCGCGGCAGGCGCCGCATTCGGTATAGGAGCGGTAGCGCGAGAGCAGCACCCGTATGTGCATCTTGTACGCTTTGGTTTCCAGCCAGGCGAAGAAACGGCGCACGCCGTACCAGACGTTCTTCGTCCATTCACCTTCGCCCTCGATCACCCAGGCGCGCTCCGCGTCGGTCAAATCACGCCAGGGCGTGTCCACGGGGATGGCGCGCTTGCGGGCGAACTTCAGAAGATCCTCCTGGCATTCCAGGTAGGACTCGGTCTGCCAGGGCTTGATGGCCCCCTGGCGAAGGCTCAGGGCCGTATCCGGAATGACCAACCCATAATCCACACCGATGCTGCGGCCGAAGCCGCGGCAGGTGTCGCAAGCGCCGATCGGTGAATTGAAGCTGAAGGTGCTGGGGCTGGGATCCTTGTAGCCGATGTCGCAGTCCGGACAGTGCAGTCCGGTGGAGAAGCGCCACGGTGCGGTGCCGGCGCCGATGCTAGCGGTGGCGTCGGCGGTGG